>Ga0228702_1000745_pt1 | contig 23210 bp, 19 predicted proteins | sample McNCre217_Aug_MG_2_FD_178018 | JGI IMG/M metagenome (GOLD analysis project Ga0228702, IMG submission 178018) | Freshwater microbial communities from McNutts Creek, Athens, Georgia, United States - 20-17_Aug_MG | ecosystem: Environmental > Aquatic > Freshwater > Creek | place: USA: Georgia...
GATACAGGTACCACCGAGCGAGGTAAGAGTAACCGTGGTTCCAGAAACAGTACAAACGCTCGAAGTCAAGCTTGCAAACGAGACCGTAAGTCCGGAGCTGGAGGTAGCCGAAACATTGAAGTTTGCGTCTCCAACCTTTTTACCGTTCAAGGCTCCAAATGTGATCGATTGAGCCTGGCGGTTTACCTGGAGGGTGAAGTTCACAGGAGCTGAGGTTCCGGCAGCGTTTGTTGCGGTGATCGAATAGGTCTGGCTCGCCACAGCCGACGAAATGATACCCGAGACGATCAAACCGTTGGTTGGGTCAAAAACGATGCCGTCTGGAAGAGCAGGCCAAATCGCATAGCTGTCCGCCTGACCACCGGTGTTGGTCAGGTTGTACGGAAGGTAGATTTGTAGACCGGCCGAGAAGGTTGCCGAAGAGTTGTCGATGAGCAGGCTAGGTGCGGTCAGCGTGCTGGCGATGTTCATTGAAACGGTTACGTTTGCGGCTGCAAGATAACTTGCGTTTCCGGACTGCGAGGCAACGAGGTTACATGTTCCTGCAATCTTTGGAAATACTCGCCCACCTGAAACTGAACAAACATTTCTAGAATCCGCTGCCACTGTTACGGTTACCGGAAGACCCGAGGTCGCGATGGTGGTTAGCAGCTGACCATCGCTCTGGTTTACTGTCATACCGTTCAGCGCATCGAAACGAATGGTTTGGCCGGTCTTTTGAATCGACAAGGTGAAGGTAACCGGGTTTGAGGTACCGAGCGAGTTAGTTGCCGTGATCGAATAAACAATTGGGTCCTGACCAGCCTCAGGCGATCCGCTCAAGATGCCGGTAGCGGTGTCGAAGGACATACCATCTGGCACAGCCGGCGAAATGGCGTAACTCGTTGCCGGACCACCCGAGTTGGTGAGAGTGTAAACACCCGTGTACTGGTTCAGTGTGGTTAGAGTTGCACTGCTCGGCGAAAGTGAAATGCTAGGAGCCGAAGAAACCGTAAAGGTCTGGGTTACCGAAGTTGCCGCCAAAGTGGTTGAGTCGCCAGCCTGAGATGCGGTGATCGAACAGACACCCGATGCCAGAGGAGTGACCTTACCCGAGCTAATCGAACAAATGCTCGGGGTGTTAGACGTGAACGAAACTACCAGCGCCGCCGAAGATGTGGTGGTGCTGGTGACCACACCGGTAACGCTCGAATAAGACTTCGAGGAACTACCAGACGAACCAGTGTAGGTAATGGTCCATGGTGCGCTGGTGGATGCGGTGAGAACAGTAGCTCCGGTGGCAGGGGTAATCGTGTAGCTGCTTGTTGATCCCCATGAGGTGATTGACACAGATGAGACAGGGTCTCCAACCCTGAACGGGTTAGACGTGTAGGTGCTGTCCAGGGTAAGTGTGACGGTTGAGACGCTGTTTACTACATTTCGAGAAACACCGATGATCGTTCCGTTTACGTTCACGATATTGACACCGGTACCGGTGGTGGATGCAACCAGCGTTTGAGGCGACGAGCTTGTGGTCATGTCGTTCGGCTTGGTAAAGGTAATCACCTGGGTTAGCCCGGTAATAGTGATTCCGTAGTTAACAGAAGCCGCGGCATTGGTAGAGCTTCCGTTTGCCTTGGTGGTTGCGTTTAGCACCATGTTTTTGAGTGCCTGAACAGTTGTTGGAGTTCCGCTGAGCAGCCCAGTGCTTGACGAAACCGAAAGGCCAGCTGGAACGCTGGTTGCGCTGTAGGTCAAACCCAACGATGTACAAGCGGTTGGTACACCCGATGAGTTGAACGACGCACCAGGTGCACCGGCGTTAATGATCGAGTACGGGCTGGTGATCGCAGACTTCACAACGAATGTGGCGCTGCCGTTTGAAAGGTAAAGTACCGGAGCTTGCCTAGTGTTGTTCGAGCTTCCGGAAGGACAGGAGTTAGCAGCCGGAGCCGTATTTGCAGCGTAAACAAAGAATGTCTTCGAGACAGACTGTGCAGCCGCGTAACCCGAACCTCCCGCTTGGGTTGCAGTAACGGTACAGGCACCGGCAACGCTCGAGCTGGTCACGTTGATCAGGCTATTGGTGGTGGTGTCGATGGCACAGACGGTCGACGGTGAAGCCGTAAAGCTAACGGTCAGTCCGGAGTCTGCCGTTGCGGTTAGTTTTTGCTTGCTGGTACCAGAAGAAGGAATCGCCATACCCCAAGGTTGGGTAAAAGTGATTGTCTGGGCGCGGTTCCCTGTTGCCATGGTGAAAGTTGTGGTTGAACTTCCGTATGCATTTGTCGCGGTGATCGTGTAAACCGTTGCCGAGGTAGCACTCGTTGGGGTGCCTGAGATGGTACCAGCAGAGGTGCTAAAAGTTAGTCCGGTTGGTAAGTCGGGCGAAATCGAGTAGCTCGTCGCTGGGTAGGAAGTGTTTACCTGTGTGACGGTGTATGTCGTGCCGCTAGTTGTTGCCACATTTAGCGAAAGGTTCAAGTTGGTGTTGCTGAGGCGAATGCTAGGGGCACTCGGACCAGTTGGCGCGCCGCTGGCTGGGCTGCTTGTCGCGCTTCCTCCCGAGTTCGTTGCCGTCACCGTCACCGTGTAGGAGACACCATTGGTGAGGCCCGTAACAACACAAGGCACGTTAGGACCGGTACAGGTAACTGGACCAACCGGCGCACTGCCGTCAGAAGGAACAAGCATGGCGGTGTAGCTGGTTACGGTTCCACCTGAGGTAGGAGCGGTGAATGTAAACGATAGCTGCCCGTTTCCAGGAGTGATCACCGGGGTTCCCGGGCTTCCTGGAGGCAAAATTCCCGTACCAACCTGGATGTCGAACTGGATGCTCGCGCTCAACGGGAAGATGGCGGTTGAGTTTGTCGACTCATCATAAGTGTCAACCTCAACCTGAGCCGTTCCGTTGAAGCCGGCCGGCGGATTGGCCTGAAGTACCAAAGTCGACTTGGTTTGGTTCGGCGCCGTTGCAGTCTGCTGAATCGTGGTTGAGGCAATGGTCACCCAAGAAGGCAGGGTGTTGGTAGCAAAGCGAAGCAACTGGTTGGCATCAACATCATTGGCAACAACTGTGATGGTGTTGGTCGAACCTGGTGCCAACGTCATTGTCGTTGGCGATGTAGAAGAAATTGTCGGCCTGGTGTTGCCGGAAGGATCCGCAAATGCTAGAAGCACATCGCGGGTTACATACTGACCGGCGGCGTCGGTTGCTCTTGTTTTGAACGCGTAATAAATAGGCGTGGTAGCCGTTCCACCGGAGAATGCCTTTACGTAGTCGTCGCCCTTGGAAACGTCACATAGGGTGCTCGAAATCCTAAACACACCGGTGGTCAGGTTGAAATCTGAACATGGAATACGTCCGGCACCGTAAGCACCTTGGGCACTCGACTGGTCTGTGATTAGCGAATAGGTTACCGCGTCTCCGTTTAGAACCGGTTTGGTTCCCCCGGCATAGCCTCCGGAAAGTGCGTTCATGTTCACAGAGAACACTCCACCGCTGGTGTCGTAGGCAACGTTGGCCATGTAACCGGAGTGGTAGACGGGAGTCATGGCAGCGTTGATTCCATCGATGCGAATCTTGGCTTCAACCTGAATGGTCTGGTTGGTTGAGTTCTTGATGCCGTTGATGCGGTTGCTACCGGTTTGGCTGAAGATGTAGTCGAAGTTCGGGTTGAAGTTCGCACAGTTCACGTTAATAACGAATGTTGTGCTGTTTATGTAGAACAGCGGCTGCGTTGAGTCGGTAACAGCAGATGTTGCCGTGGTGCTCTGACCGGTACATGCGGCAACTGGCGATACAGCTCCAGTGGTGCGGTCTACCTTGTACATGGTTGGGAAGGTAAAGAACGTGTGAGCGCTGGTCCAGGTTTTTGCCTCGAGTAACTGGGTTTCAAGAGTTACGGTCTTGGCTACCGGATCGTAGGTTGCCTTACCAAGGGCTCCGCGAAGGTGAGTTGCATCCGCAGGAACCATGCCACCGAATACCAAACCGATAGCGGCAACAATCGACGCAATGCGTCTAACCTTCAGGGGAATGCGAAGCCACTTCATCAGGCACTCAATCGGTGCGACAATGCGGCCATACGGACTAAAGCTTCTCTCTAATGCCGAATTCGACTAGGGCATAACCTCAAGTTTTATACCGTTCAATTTTAGACTTTTTATACTATTTGTCCAAGTTAAGTTCGGCTAAAGCCGATATTGAATCCCAACCGTTATTTGCCAACGGTTTACCATCCAGATAAACCCCTTCACCCGCTGAAACGGAGCCGATTTTCTTGAATCCACGCGGAAGTTTCGCATCGCTAGGAAACGTTGCCAAAAGCGAGTGATCCTCGCCACCGAATACCACCCAATCAAGCGAGGACTGCCCAATTCTCGAGGCAACGTCGTCAAGCACAGCGCAGTAGCCGTCGAGAGCCTGACGGTCGATGTCCAAGCGAACACCGCTAGCCGTTGCAATGCGATTGGCATCCATGGCTAGTCCGTCAGATATGTCCATCATCGAGGTCGCTTCAACAGCCAAAATGCCTGCGCCAATTGGAGGGTTCGGCCGTTTTTGCACATCAACCCAATTGTCGTAGGCGCTGATTGCGTCGCGATCTTCGCTAAACAAAAGTGCAAGACCGCAGGCCGCTTGGCCCAAAGTTCCTGCAACGGCAAGAATGTCACCGACTTTAGCGCCGGAGCGTGTTTTTGCTTCACGGCCCTCCAAATCACCGAAAGCTGTGACCGAAACCACGACTTGATTTGCAGAGGCCAAGTCTCCCCCGACGATTTCGGCGTCTGGTGCCAATACATCGATTGCGGCCTGCAAACCATTAGCAAACTCTTCAAGCCAGGTGATTTCGGTGTTCTTTGGAACCATCAAAGCAACCACCAGTGCTGTTGGCTTGGCTCCCATCGCGGTGACATCTGAGATGTTGGTGGCTACCGCTTTCCAACCAAGATCAAACGCGCTCGACCAATCGATACGAAAGTCGTTTCCTTCAACCATTGTGTCTGTAGAAACCACAAAACGATCGTTTGAAGTGGCAACGATGGCACTGTCGTCACCCGAACCAAGAATGGTGTGCTTTCCAGGTTTTAACTTGGAAACCGTGCGTCTCAACGCCTCAATTTCACCAAGCGATGACACGGTTTCAATATTGCTCACAAACCAAAGGTAGCCTGTAACTAATGAAGTTTTTGAAGTTTGGGCTAATCCTTTTGCCACTGATCACAACTGGCTGTTCTGCAACGATTCACCTCGAGCCAGCACCGAAATCAAACGCGGTTTCCTGTGCCGATTTGATGGTCCGACTTCCCGATACCTTGGACGGTCTGGTTCGGAGATCCACAGACGCCCAGAGCACGGCTGCCTATGGTGAGCCTGCTGCTGTATTGTTTCGATGCGGGCTTCTAGAGGCACAAGTGTCCACGCTCCGCTGCCTCACCGAGCAGGGCGTCGACTGGCTGGTAGACCCATCGAAAGACCCGAGTTTTAGGTTCATCACCTTCGGCAGAAACCCTGCCACCGAGGTGATTGTTGACTCGAGACACGCGGTTGGCGTGAACGTTCTAGACCAAATAGCCCCAACGATTCTGAGCCAGCCGGCTAGTCGTCGTTGCGGTTAGTTTTCTAGCGCTAGTTCGATTAGTTCCGAGATTAGTTCGCGGTATTCGATGCCAGAAGCTTTCCAAACCAGTGGGAACATCGACACCGGCGTAAAGCCGGGCATCGTGTTTACTTCGTTCAGCAAGAATCCTTCATCGGTCAGGAAGAAGTCTGCCCTAGCCAAACCTTCGCAGCCGAGAGCCATGAATGCCTTGCGAGAAAGGTCTTGCATTTCGGCAAGTTTGACTGCCGGAAGCTCAGTTGGAATCAACAGATCCACGGCACCGGTGTCAAGGTATTTGGCCTCGAAATCGTAGAAGTCCCGACCGGTGACCACGATTTCACCGGCGAGGCTGACTCGAGGCTTTGCGCCATTCCTCCCCTGCAAAACCGCACACTCAACCTCTCGGCCAACGATTCCGTGTTCAACAACTAGCTTGTCGTCTTGCTCGAAGGCATCGCGAACCGCTTTGTCGAAGTGGTGCATTTCGGTTACCTTGCTCACACCAACAGAGGATCCGGCACGAGCAGGTTTCACAAATAGCGGAAGACCACCGAGGCTCTCGACCTCGGCAAGTTTTTCATCGCGATGATTTTCCCAGTCGCTCTTGCGAATCACCACATGAGGAGTAACCGGAATGCCGGCGGCGATGAACAGCGCCTTACTGAATTCCTTGTCCATGCCAGCGGCCGAGGCGAAAACGCCGTTGCCAACGTAAGGCATTCCGATGAGTTCGAAGAACCCCTGGATGGTGCCGTCTTCACCGTATGGTCCGTGAAGAACCGGGAAGACAACGTCAATGTCGCCAAGCGAGTGGCTAACACCCGATGGGTCGCTGTAGCGAAGTTCCTTGGTTCCGGCAGCTGGCCAGATCACTGTTTCACCCTTGAAGTTCACCTCGGGTAGCTCGTTCGGGTTAAGAGTCCACTTGAGGGGGTTGTCTTCTTCAGGAACGAAAACGCCAGCGCGAGTAATTCCGATCGGGATTACCTCAAAACGTTCCCTGTCTATCGAACCAAGAACTCCACCTGCTGTGACACACGAAATCGAGTGTTCGCTGGATCTTCCACCGAACACCAAGGCGACGCGAATTTTCTTACTCACTCGAAGGTTCATCCGTTTCTAGTGTTAGGTGAGGGGCGATGTCTCGTGGCTCCATTCGACCCTCCATAACGGCAAGCACCTGCTCAACGATTGGCATGCGAACACCCTTTTCCTCCGCCAACTTCAGAATTGGCGCTACCGAAGCCAAACCTTCTGCAGTTTGGGAGAGGCGCTTGGTGACCTCGCGAAGGGTGTAACCCTTGCCGAGCATTTCACCAGCCTTGTGGTTTCGGCTTAGCGGAGATTCAGAAGTAGCAATTAGGTCGCCGAGCCCGGCCAGTCCAACCATGGTCTTCTTCTTGGCCCCGTAAGCTCTGGCAAATCTTGAGATCTCGGCAAGACCGCGGGTCATGATCGACGCCTTGGTGTTTTCGCCGTAACCAACACCATTGACGATACCGATGGCAACAGCGATTAGGTTCTTCAGGATTCCGCCGAACTCGGTGCCGATCACGTCCTTGTTGATGAACGTGGTGAAGTAACTGTTGCTAGCGGCAGCGGCTACCGCACGGGCAGAGTCTTGGTTGCGGCTTGCAGCTACCGATGCGGTTGGTTGTTCCTGAGCGATTTCTAGCGAAAGGTTTGGGCCCGAGATAACAACAACGCGGTCTTCCTTTACGCCAGCGGCTTCAACAATGACCTCGCTCATGCGAAGCCCTGTTTCCTTTTCGACGCCCTTCATGAGGCTAACCAAAATGGCTTTCTTACCAATGGACGAACCCCACTCGGTGAGGTTACTTCGAAGCGATTGCGATGGCACAGCGATGTAAACCTGTTCGGCAGCCTCTAGTGCTTCCGAGGCGATCGACGTAGCACGAAGCGACTTCGGTAGGCGAATACCAGGCAGGTAGTCGCCGTTACGGTGCTGAGTGTTGATCTCCTGCGCAACGTCTTCGCGTCTTGCCCAGATGATTACCTCGTTGCCGGCATCTGCCAGAATCTTGGCAAAGGTGGTACCCCAAGAACCGGCACCCATGACCGCTACAGTTGCCATTACTTTTTCCCGTTCTTGTTGAAGTTTCCAAACTGGCTTTGCCCGTGTTCGGCAGGATCGTAAAGTTTTGCCGGCGCCTTAGCGCCACGGAGAATTTCCACCTGCTTGGTGATTGCCTTCATCACGATTTCCGTGGCATCTTTTAACTCTTCGGTCGAAAGCTTGCGTCCGTGGAATTTATCGAGGTTAATCTCTTCGCCAATTTGAACGCTTACCTTGTGCCAAGGTTTCGGTTTCAGATTCTTGGTGTAGGTCGGAAGAACTACTTCGCTACCCCATTGACCAGCGGAATAGATTGGCACGCCAGCCTCGATTGCCATTCGAACCGAGCCGGTCTTGCCGCGCATTGGCCAACCATTTGGTTCACGCGTGAGAGTTCCTTCAGGGAAAATCGTGATCACGTGACCGGCTTTTAGGAACTCGTAGGCAGCGGACATCGGCTCAATGTTGGTTCGACCAGAACGATAAACCGGCACCTGACCTGCCGCAATCAATAGCGGACCCAAAACCGGAATCTTGAACAACCCACCCTTTGCCAAAAAGTGCGGACCGCGCTTCAAACCAAAGAACGTTGCGTATGCGACGACCAGCGGGTCTAGGTGCGTTACGTGGTTGAAGACCAAAATGTACGCGCCCTTTTTCGGGAGTTTCTCTTTGCCGCTAACCTTCACCCAAAACAGAAGGTGAAGCAGCGGACCGAGGATATAGGCAACCAAGCGCATGACCAGAGGGCGATCAGCCTTGCTGACCTTCGGCATTTTGAAAGCGCGTTCAGCGGCAGCCATGGCTATTCGCTGTACTCGAAATCTGCACCGAGAGTTTCAAGTTTCTGCAGGAAGTGCTCGTAACCTCGAGAGATCAGCTGAACGTTGGTTACATTCGATGTTCCCTCGGCAGCGAGAGCTGCCACCATGTGGCTGAAACCACCGCGTAGGTCTGGAACGCGAATGTCCGCTCCCGAAAGTTTTGCAGGACCATTGATAACGGCCGAGTGGAAGAAGTTGCGCTGACCAAAGCGGCACTCACTTCCGCCGAGGCACTCGCGGTAGATCTGTATCTGCGCGCCCATTTGAACCAGTGCGTCGGTGAATCCAAAGCGGTTCTCGTAAACGGTTTCGTGGATGATCGAAAGACCCTTGGCCTGGGTCAGAGCAACCACGAGCGGCTGCTGCCAGTCGGTCATAAATCCAGGGTGAACATCGGTCTCAATCACCACAGGGTTCAGTTCGCCACCAGGGTGGTAGAAGCGAATTCCTTCATCGTGGATTTCGAACGCGCCACCAACCTTGCGGAACACGTTTAGGAAGGTCATCATTTCTTGCTGGCGAGCGCCGCCAACAAAAATGTCTCCGCGAGTTGCAAGCGCCGCTGCAGCCCAGCTGGCTGCTTCGTTTCTGTCGAACAGCGCGCGGTGTGAGTAGCCCTGAAGAACCTTGACACCCTCAATGCGAATCACACGATCGGTATCAACCGAAATGATGGCGCCCATTTTCTGCAAGATTGCAATAAGGTCCATGATTTCTGGCTCTATGGCGGCACCGGAAAGTTCGGTTAGTCCTTCTGCACGAGTGGCAGTTAGCAGAACCTGCTCGGTGGCACCTACGCTCGGGTAAGGAAGCGAAATCTTGGCGCCCTTTAGGCCACCAGGCGCGGTGAGGCGCATACCGTTTGGCTGCTTTTCAATAACCGCACCAAACTCGCGGAGCACCTCGAAGTGGAAGTCGATCGGGCGGTCGCCGATATTGCAACCGCCGAGGTCTGGGATGAATGCCTCGCCAAGCTGGTGAAGTAGCGGGCCACAGAACAAGATTGGAATTCGTGAGCTTCCGGCATGAGCATCGATGTCGACCATTCGAGCCGACTTCACGTTGCTCGGATCCATGGTCATTACGCCGTCGTCGGTGAAGTTGACCTTTACGCCATGAACCTCGAGAAGACCCTGAACCACCTCGACATCGGAGATGTGAGGAACGTCACGAAGAACGCTAGGGGTTTCGCCTAGAAGAGCAGCAACCATGGCCTTGGTGACCAGGTTTTTCGCGCCTTTAAGCTCGATTCGACCCGAAAGTGGTTTGCCCCCGCGTACCGTGATCTGGCTCATTAGGCTCCTTTGGCTGGCAAAGTTTTTGGACGCCAAGCCTCACGACGAGACTCGAAGTCGGTGATCGACTGCTCATCTCGAAGAGTCAGACCAATGTCGTCGAGCCCTTCGAGTAGACGCCACCTAGTGTATTCGTCAATCTCGAAATTTACTGTTAGGTCACCAACGGAAACCGTGCGGTGCACAAGGTCAACCTTCGCCTCAACGCCAGGGTTTTCATCGATGATCTTCCAGATTGCCTCGGTTTCGGCATCCGAAATTACACCGGAAACCAGACCCTGCTTGCCAGAGTTTCCGCGGAAGATGTCGGCGAACTTCGACGAGAAAACCGCCTTGAAGCCGTAGTCGCGCAGCGCCCAGACGGCGTGCTCGCGAGACGAACCGGTTCCGAAGTCAGGACCTGCAAAAAGCACCGAACCATTTGCAAACGCCGGCTGGTTCAATACGAAGTCTTCGTCATTGCGCCAAGATGCAAACAATGCGTCGTCGAAGCCGGTCTTGGTGATTCGCTTCAGGTAAACGGCTGGGATGATTTGGTCGGTGTCAACATTGCTTCGCTTCAACGGAACTGCAACGCCAGAGTAAACCTCAAACTTTTCCATTAGTTTTCCTCCAAGTCGGCTGGGCTAGAAAGTGTTCCGCGAACCGCGGTTGCCGCAGCCACTAGCGGCGAAACCAAGTGAGTCCTCGAGCCCTTACCCTGGCGACCCTCAAAGTTTCGGTTAGATGTTGAAGCCGAACGCTCCCCAGGTGCCAGCTGGTCAGGGTTCATTCCAAGACACATCGAGCAACCTGCGAATCGCCATTCGGCACCGAAGTCTTTGAATATCTGGTCGAGACCTTCTGCCTCTGCCTGCAAGCGAACCCTCGCAGAACCTGGAACCACCATCATGCGAATGTTCTCCGCCTTGGTGCGACCCTTCACAACCGCGGCAGCTGCTCGCAAGTCTTCGATTCGTGAGTTGGTGCAGGAACCGAGAAACACGGTGTCTACCTTGATCGATTTCATCGGGGTGCCGGCCTCAAGACCCATGTACTCCAAAGCACGCTCTGCCGCTGCTCTTTCGTTTGGATCGTCGATCAACGCCGGAGTCGGAACTCTGTCGAGCAGCGAAACTCCCTGACCAGGGTTAGTTCCCCAGGTCACGAAAGGGTCAAGGGTGTCTGCGTCTAGGAACACTTCTGAATCGAAGGTTGCACCTTCGTCGGTGACTAAGGTCTTCCAATAGTCAACCGCGTCGGTCCAGTCCTGACCCTCCGGAGCGTGAGGCTTTCCCTGAAGGTAAGCAAAGGTGATTTCGTCTGGGGCAATCATTCCAGCACGTGCGCCGGCCTCGATCGACATGTTGCAGATGGTCATTCGTGCTTCCATGGAAAGCGCACGAATGGCAGAGCCACGGTATTCGAGAACGAAACCCTGACCACCGCCGGTACCAATCTTGGCGATCACAGCGAGGATGATGTCCTTTGCGGTAACTCCTGGGCGAAGAGTTCCCTCAACGTTGATGGCCATGGTCTTGAACGGCTTTAGCGGCAGGGTCTGGGTTGCCATAACGTGCTCAACCTCAGAGGTGCCAATTCCAAAGGCAAGAGCACCGAAGGCTCCGTGGGTTGACGTGTGCGAATCGCCACAGACCACGGTTAGACCTGGCATGGTCAGACCCAGCTGTGGGCCAACCACGTGAACGATTCCCTGATCCAAATCTCCAAGAGAGTGAATACGAATCCCGAATTCTTCAGCATTGGTTCTAAGAGCGTTGATCTGGGTGCGGCTGGTGACATCGGCAATCGGCTTATCAATGTCCCAGGTTGGGGTGTTGTGGTCTTCGGTGGCGATGGTCAGGTCTGGGCGACGAACCGGGCGACCGGCCATGCGAAGTCCGTCGAAGGCCTGAGGGCTGGTTACCTCGTGCACGAGGTGAAGGTCTATGTAAAGCAGGTCCGGGGCGCCATCGACACCCTTGACCACAAGGTGGTCATTCCAAACTTTTTCGGCAAGCGTTAGTGGCTTATGCGTCATTCGAACCTCGTTTTTTGAGTGAACTCCAATTTTATCGCGAGCGCTCACTAGGCTGGCGTTATGCAACCTGCGGAATTGTCACGCCTACAGCGGAAAACAGTAAAAACTTTGGCGATTGGCCAGATTTTAAGCGGCTTCGGCCTCGGTTCAACGCTTTCCATTGGAGCCCTGCTCGCAGCAAAACTCTCCGGGTCAGAGAGTTGGAGCGGTTCGGCAGCCACGTTCTCTACTCTTGGAGCCGCTTTTGCCGCAATTCCTTTGGCAAAACTTGCATCAAGGTTTGGCAGGAGAATCGCACTTGCCAGCGGTGCAGCAATTGCCATCATCGGTGCTGCAACTGTGATCACGGCGGCCGCAATCAACTTCTTTCCGCTGCTGCTTCTAGCCCTATTCCTTATGGGCGCTGGAAGCGCGGTTGGCCTTCAGGCGCGCTTCGCTGCAACCGACTTACCAGATCCTGGAAACACCGGCCGCGACCTTTCGCTCGTGGTTTGGGCAACAACCGTTGGTGCAGTGATTGGCCCAAACCTGTTTGGCCCTGGCCAAGTGATCGGCCACTTCCTTCACCTTCCAGACATGACCGGTCCATTCCTGATCACCATTACGGCGCAGGTTTTGGCAAGCAGCGTGTTTCTGATTGGCCTTCGACCTGACCCACTTCTCACCGCACAGCGCGAGTTCAACAAAAATCTCACTACTAAGCCGAGATCGTTGAAAGAGGCGTTCAAGGTGTTGCGAACTAATCCACGCGCCACCTACGCCGTAACCGCCATCGCACTCGGTCACATGGTCATGGTCTCGGTGATGTCGATGACACCGGTTCACATGAAGAACGATGGCGCCGACCTGGTCCTGGTTGGTTTCGTGATATCACTTCACATCGCCGGAATGTACGCTTTTTCACCGATCTTCGGCTGGCTTGCCGACAAGCTTGGTCAAATCAGGGTTGTGATTATCGGTCAGTTGGTTTACATCGCATCTCTAGTAACGTCCGCACTCGCCGGTCACAACCACCAGGTTGTCATGATCGGCTTGTTCTTGCTCGGGCTCGGTTGGTCGGCAACGACGGTCTCGGCATCGGCTCTGCTTTCCAGCGTGATCGCTGCCGAAGACAAAACCAATGTTCAAGGACTGTCAGATTCTGCGATGCAGTTCTCCGGCGCGTTCGGCGGTGCGATTGCCGGAACTATTCTTGCTGCGGTTGCCTTCTCAGGTCTCAACTACGTGACCCTGATTCCCGTCGCCGTCATCTTGATTTACAGCGGAATTCGCAATCAAAAACGTTAAAGAAAAACTCCCCTTCTAACCAAAAGGCTTGAAGAGGAGAATTCGTGACCCCAGCGGGATTTGAACCCGCGCTACCGCCGTGAGAGGGCGGCGTCCTAGGCCGCTAAACGATGGGGCCGTTTAGTGCAACCTTTCAATTATGCCACAAATTCGGGGCGTCACGCCAATACTTTTAGGCAGGCTTTTGCAACCGAGACGCTCATAGGCAGGGCACCTACCGGCTCGCCATCGGCATAAACCGGAATCCCTGCCGATTTCAAAGTGATTTCACTGGCTCGAACGATCTCCACGGCCGGGTGGCTAACGTGTGCTCCGGTGAAAACCTTAGGGAAAACCTTGATTAGTTCCGGTTTGGTGATCTTGTGAACGATGAAAAGATCCAGAAGGCCGTCGTCGATGCTTGCCTCTGGAGCAACCAACATTCCACCACCATAGCTTGGAGCATTGGCAACCGCGCAGAGCATTCCAATGATCGATCGAGACTGTCCGTCGACCTTCGCTTCATACTCAATCGAGTCAAAGCCAGCCAGCTCGGCAAGCATGGCCAAGGTGTATCGAGACTTACCCTTTGGGTACTTCCAACGGTTCGCCCTGCGATTTACCAGTGCATCGAAACCAGCAGACGCCGAATTGAAAAAGAAAAACTTACGTGTCTCGGTAACTCCTACGCCAAGGTCAATCCTTCGCGCGTTACCAAATTTGGCAACTGCAAGTGCAGCAGCCTCGCGAGGAGCATCGATTGGAACTCCTAGAGTCATGGCTGCATCGTTTCCGGTTCCACAAGGCATCAGAGCCAATGGCACCGATGTCTCGGCGCAGAGATTCACGCCTAGGTGAACCATGCCATCTCCGCCAGCAACCGCAAGCGCATCGATGGCACCAGCGGCGATGGCCTTACGGCCGTTGGTCAAGGCTTCGTCATAGTTTGCGCCAGAAAGATTGAGGACAGTTACCCCGTCGGCTTCAAGGTAAGAAATGAACTGAGCACCTAGGGAACCGCCTTTGCCCTTGCCGGACGCAGGGTTTACGATCACACCAAAGACTGTCATCTAGCCAACCTTCCAACGCGGGAAATCAAAATCCAACCGGCCAAGGTGGATGCAAAACCCACGATGGCAAAACTCACACCAAAGAACGCACCGACACAAAAAGCCAATCCGAGCGCCGCTGCAAGAATCAAGTTAGTTAGGTTACGAACTCGCTGCGCCTTAGCCAGTGAAACTAATGCTTGTACCACCATTGGGTTATCCGACACGGAAACCAATCCACTAGAGATTTGGTGAATTTCGGACCCAACGCCAAAGGCGATACTGGCATCCGCCTGAGCCAAGCCTTCCGCATCGGTCATTCCGTCGGCAACATAAAGAATCTTGGATCCACTCCCCTGTTGCTCCTTGATCCAATCGCCTTTTTTGTTTCCTTGAACCTCCGCGGCGAAGTTCGTAACACCAAGACTGCCAGAAATCTTTTCAACCAGGTTTGTTGCATCGGACGAAAAGATGCTGATCACCTGTTTGCTGCTCAAACGAACAATAGCCTCCTGCGCCTGTTCCCTAACCTCGTCTGGGAATTCGATGTAGCCAACCAAGAGTTCGTCGATGCTTATAAACACCACCGATGAACCGTTCTCATAGCAAGATGAAACTTGGAAAAGGTCATAAGGATTTAGGTTCACCCCGGTCACGTTCACCATTGCGGCACTACCAACCTGAACCAACGAACCGTCAAACTTCGCGCTGATGCCCATACCTGGAAGTGGAGCAATCTCGGTAACCACCGGCAACTCAAGCCCCTTACGCACGGCCTCCTGAATGATCAGGTGACCCAAAAGATGGCTGGTTCCCATCTCGACGGCAGCAGCAATCGCCAGTAGCTCGTCTTCACTACCAATTGAGGTATTTCTAGCGAGGTGAATCTTTCCGACTCTCCTATGCCCCTTGGTGATTACCCCGGTCTTGCTCAAAACAACGTGATTAACCGAAGCCAAAGCTTCAACCGAAGAAGCATCCGAGGCAAAAACCGCTAACTTGCGAAGTTTCTGGTTCACAGCCTTCCAAGAAACCCAAACGCTTCTCTGAATTACAAAAATGGGCACTGCTACCAAACCACCGACAACCATCGACATCACAGCGTCCAGGCCTCTACCCAGAACCAGCAGCAATCCTGCAGCAACAAGAGTAAGGGCAAGCGTTGAAACTACAACAATCCGCGACAGAGACCCAGAGAGTTTCCCATAGGTAACCGAGCCAAGGTCAACATCTTCTGGCTCCTGTGCCAGCACAGAAATCAAGCTATCCGCAACCAACGCCGTTACTCGAATTGTCAAAGTAGCATTCTGGGCGCCTTTGCCAGCAAGGTTTTCAGTACCTCCAAGAACCCAGTCTCCAGGCTCTTTTACAACCGCCAAGGTCTCGCCGGTGATTTCGGTTTGTAGAACCGTGGAAACACCTTGAACCACAAACCCATCGACAGGAATTACATTTCCGGCGCGAACCAAAATCACATCGCCAATCTGCAGCTCGCTAACCGCAATAGTGCTCAAGTCGCGCCCCTCAACCACCGTGACCATCTCTGGCAATGGAACACGAAGCTTCTTTGCAGATCGAGCAACCTTAACCATCTGCCCGTGCACCAGCCAGCCTCCAAGCAGCAAAGCGCTATTCAAAGCTGCAGCTTGAAGCCCAAACCACTTGCTGTCGACCACAAGCGCGTAGCCCAGCGCAACAACCACGCCGATCAGTGACAGTAAATCCTGCCAGTGGCGGGATGACCCTGCACGAACAAACAAAGCTCCCCAAATTGGCAGGGTGCAAAGCAGGCTCACCCCAAGCGCCGCATAGAGCAACCAGTCTGGGTTCAGTTGCACAATCGAAAGAACATCGAGTCCGAGGTAGACCAACGGCACCAGCGACAGCAAGAATGCCACTACCCAAACAACAACCGATTTTTTCATTAGTGTCACAAAGTCTATTCGTGCTTGGCAAGATGGAAGCATGAAGGTCACCAAACTGGAACATGCAACCCTGGTTTTCGAACTTGATGGTAAGAAACTAATCCTCGATCCGGGCTTTTACACCAGGCCAATGGACTCTTTCGAAAACGTTGTTGCCATAGTGATCACGCATAACCACGACGACCACGTTCACGAAGACCAGATAGACCGAATCCTTAAAACCAACCCAGACGCCCTAATCCTCACCACCGACGAAGTTGCCAAAAGACTCAGCCCGAGAAAAGTATCCGCGGTTCACCACGGCGATTTCTACGAGGTTGGCCCATTCACCGCAGAGTTCTTCGGCGACATGCACATCGAAATACACCGCAGCATTCCGCTAATTCAAAACTGCGGTGTTCTCATCAACAACACCCTCTACTACCCTGGCGACAGCTACACGACACCAGATCGAAAGATCAACTACCTAGCCTGCCCATCCAGCGCACCTTGGCTCAAAATCGGTGACGTGATGGACTTCGTCAACGAAGTAAAACCAGCACACTGTTTCCCCACCCACAACATTCACCTGAGTGAACAAGGTCACCAACTAAATAACGGACGAATCAAGCAGGTCACCGAAGAAAACGGCGGAAGCTTTCAATACGTTTTGCCTGGTGAAAGCTTTGAGATCTCTGACTAGTTTTCAAATGACGCCGGCAACTTCCAAATAGCGAGTAGTTCAACAACTAGGACACCCAGAAGAATTTCAACCTGACCATGTTGGTCAAATTTGCTCGATAAATCGAAAAAATCTAAAACAGGATACTGCTTCAAGAAGCGTCTCGGCAGGTTCATGATCACCAGAAACGACGCCACCGGCATGATCCAACTATGCAAACCGAATTTGAAAATAACTCCAAGCAAACCAAAACAAAGTAGCGCCACGTACGCCTGAAAGAATCCCTGAAATACACCTACAAAACCAAAACTAAGGATTCCAAAAACCAAAAAACCGTGTGCAGTGAAACAAAGAGTCACCAAACGCAACTCGTCGATACGAGTTCCGAGGACCTCGAGGTGAGTGAACCGCCACCGGCTCAACTGAATCAAAGGAATGATGAGCAATACCGCAAAAACCACCGAACTAGATAGCCTTACAACGCCGTTTCCGATTGGAATTCGAGGTAACACGAAAGTTAACTCAGGAATCAAAAGCCAAAAAACTACTGAGGTAACCGCTTCAAAAATCAGGTAATTTATGAAACCTCGATAACGCGCAAAGTTGAAAAGCATTTAGCTTGAAAGCCTGGCAACATACTGCTCGAGCGGGTTTCCACCCTGAAGGAATTGAGAAGAACTTCCCTCGAATTTAATTCGCCCATGGTTGATCAACAGGACACGGTCATAGGTTCCAATCACGTCTTCAACCTGGTGGGTTGAAGAAGGCACCAAAGTGTTTTCAGCCAACTTCGCAATAAGTGAATTGAAGATATGACGTTGCTCTGGATCCAAGCTCGAGGTTGGCTCATCGAGAACTAAAAACTTTGGACCATTCGAAATAGCCATAGCCAAACCAAGTCGTCGCTTTTGACCTCCAGAAAGTTGCTTGGCCCTCTTATTCGCAAACTCAAGAAGCCCAACTTCGGCGAGAGCACGTTCTGCCACTTCGGTTGCAGATTTCCTCTCAATCCCCTTTGACCAAGCTGCGTATCGCACCTGTTCCAATGCGGTCATCCCAGGAAAAATCAGATCGCCTTGCGGGAGGTAACCCAACTGTCGCTTCAATGTATTGCCCTCTAAAGTGGTTCCTTCAGTCAGAAAACTGATTTCTCCCGATTGCTTCTTGAGTAGTCCGAGCATTAGGTTAATTAGTGTGCTTTTACCAGCACCGTTTGGGCCAAGCAAAGCTGTACTTCCGGTTTCGAGCTGGATGTTCAGGCCATCGAAGAGTTTCTCTTTTCTTCCGAATCGAAACTGGAGATCACTAACTGTAACTAGCAAGTTCTTGTCATCCGTTGACAACACAGGTCCCTTCCTTTTGGCTGTTCCAGAGAGTTAGCGCCGCCTTTGCAGAGGCAGTATCCGTAATCTTCAAATAACTCAGTGATTCCATGCCGGTAAGTACTCTTGCTCCACTCGCAGAATCGAATTCGAAGGTCGGAGCAAGCTGCTCGATAGGTGCTCCCATGACTGCCGCCAAGGCAACCCTTGCCTGTACCGAAGTAATAATCTTTCCTGTCGGATCAACAGGAAATGGACAGTTTTGATTAGCAATCAGAACACTCGAAAGATTCTTGGCCAACACAACCTTTGACTGAGCAAAAATCGAACCAAGTATGACCTGACCTTTGGTTCGCTTTGCCGTATCAACCGAAATTGTTTGCGGCAACATAAATCCGTTATCGTGAGCCAGAGCTAGCATCGCTTGCAACTCATTGCGCTGCTTTGGATAAGCAATCTCAACTTCTGGCCAAAGGCACAGGTTCACCTGAGCCGCTGCAACACAGTTGGCCTCAGAACTACTTCGGACCTTGGTGAAGGGCTGCATCAAACCTTGGAAACTAAACGCCACCCCTGTAACCGCGCCGACAATAACAAAGGCCGCAAGATATTTACCCGCCTTAACTCTTAGAACTAAAGCCGCCAAAACCACACCTGCACCGACCACCGCCCACAGGATAATCGAATACCAAACCGGTGACCAATTGACTGAGTTCGAAATCGAGGTCTTCAAGGACATATTTAAGAGAAACAGGTTTCCCCAATATGGTTTTTCGTAGGCATTTTGAACTGCAAGTGCTGACGCGAAGATGACCCCTAAAACAACCAGTGGTGCAGCCGCCCAAATAGGTAAATACCTGCCGGTAACAGCTGCCAAAGCACATGCCGCAAACGTAAAGACCAAAACCCAAATCTGCGGAAGAAAGTTCCATTGGCCAATAGGTTTTTGAATCTCAACGAACATCAATACCGAACTGAGAATCAAAAACAGCAATATCGATATAGCCACTATTAAAGCAACTGACCCAAAGCTTGCCCACCAAGGCCGAACCGACAACTTTTGCAGAGTATTGAAACCCGGACGACGAGAGTGACCAACGTATACAAAAATCACCGCAACTATTGCTATGCCAACCTGAACCACAAAAATACTTTTATAGGAAGCGGAGCCTAACAGCATGATCTTTTCGAGACCAGTTCTATTGGCTGACGTAACCCACAGATTCAGGGCAAGTACCCCAAACGCAAGAGCTAAAGCAAAGTAGCGTTCGCTCTTTGGCGAAATGAATTTCATCACCAAAAAATTTGAACTGAAGATGCATTAAATAGGTAAGGGCAATCTGAATAGCAATTGGAAACGACTCCGTTTGCATTTACAGTAGCTCCATTCCGCTGAAATCTAAACGTACCGCTACCTAGATCGCCCCATGAATGTGAAATTCCAGGTGCCGTAGTGGTGTTCCCCACACTGGCCCAGCCGAACAATGTATCTTTTTGCATCTGGAGTTGTTGCTTAGGACTTGAGTAAAAATTGCTCGTTCCAACCATATAAGCCTGAACACCGTAAAGGTAAACCTCTGTTGAAACATTGTCTTTGTTGTAGTCAGTCCAAGTTTTGGAGACCGTAGCAGGCACTATTCCCGAGTAGTTTGGGCCGTGCCAGTCTGCCAGATATGTATACCTTGAGTTCTCTGCCATGGCTGGCGAAAACGAACCCACCACAAGTGACGCTGAAACTGCAATAATTGTGAATTTTTTCACTGAATCCCCCTGCACAATTTTTTTTGATTGCTATTGCAATCTATCTCAATCCTTCACAATTTTATAAATTAAGTTCAGCAACACGCGCCAAGACAAGTTCCTGAACCAATTTCTCCGGAATCTGCGGTGTTACCTGAAAGTGAAGGGTGCGGCCCTTGATCTTGAGATGTTCGGGATACTTAGCAACGAGCTCGTCGCCAAGCGATGTGCTGAAGCCGTGAAAGCTCAGGTGGTCTTTCCAACCGGATATGTAGATCACAAACTTCTTGGCGTAGCGAAAACCGATGATTTTGTATGAGAACTCTGCCGTTGAACCATCGAGTGTTTTTAGGATGATGTCTCGAACTCTTCTAAGTTCACGGGCGTTGTCTGCCGATTGCGCGGCCAAGTACTCTTCGACGGTTTCCATGAGCCTAGGTTAAAGCAAAAAACAGCCGATTTCTCGGCTGCTTTTCTTTAGAGCTGGGATACCAGGACTCGAACCTAGAACAAAGGAACCAGAAACCTTCGTGTTGCCAATTACACCATATCCCAAAGGTGATAACCGCTCTATTTTACAGGTGCTAGAGCGTGCTCGCAAACACCCTTAGGCGATCGACGCTTTTATCTTTGCCAAGAATCTCCATCGATTCAAAGAGTGGCGGTGAGATTCTGCGGCCAGACATCGCGGTTCGAATTGGACCGAAGGCGTCTCTCGGCTTTAGACCCATCTGTTCAATGAGGGTCGCCTGAAGGAGTTCCTGGATTGATACGGTGTTCCAATCGCCGAGACCTTCTAGTGCCGCGAGCGCTGCAACAACGATGTCCTTGGCATTTGCCGGTAGGCCCGCCTTGGCATCTTCTTCGATAACCACGTCGTTCACGAACAGGAACTTGAGCATGCCAACCGATTCGGAAAGCACAACGATGCGCTCCTGAATTAGTGGGCATGCAGCCTTAAGGATCTGTTCGTCAGTTTCGGAAATGTTTGGGCCGAGAATTCCTGCGGATTGCAGATAAGGAATAACGCGGTTCATGAAGTCGGCTGGCGACAGCTTGCGAATGTGAGCGGCGTTGATGGCGTCGGCCTTCTTCTGGTCGAAGCGGGCAGGGTTTGGGTTCACGTTTGCTACGTCGAACGCTGCCACCAGTTCGTCCATGGTGAAGACGTCTTGGTCTGCCGATAGACCCCAGCCGAGAAGCGACAGATAGTTGAGCAGACCTTCAGGAATGAACCCGCGGTCACGGTGATGGAAGAGGTTTGCCTCTGGGTCACGCTTGGAAAGCTTCTTGGTTCCCTCACCCATCACATAAGGAAGGTGACCGAAGCGGGGGATGAAGGTGGTGATGCCGGCTTCAACCATGGCGTTGTAAAGAGCGATCTGTCTCGGGGTTGACGAGAGTAGGTCTTCACCGCGTAGCACGTGGGTAATGCCCATCAGGGCATCGTCAACTGGGTTTACCAAGGTGTAGAGCGGCTGGCCGTTAGGGCGAACCACCACGAAGTCTGGGAACGAGCCGGCAGGGAAAACGATCTCGCCACGAACCAGGTCGTCGAACTTGATGTCGACATCAGGAACGCGAAGTCTGAGAGCAGGCGAAACGCCTTCCTTGCGATACTTCTCGCGCTCGGCTTCGTCGCGCTCCCAGTTGCCATAGCCCTGCTGCTTCGGGCGCCCCTCGGCCTCGTTGCGAGCGTCGATGTCTTCGGCGTTCATATAGGACTCGTAGATGTGACCTGAGGCCTTTAGCTTGGCGATTGCATCCTGGTATATGTCGCCGCGCTGCGACTGACGGTAAGGCTCGTTAGGGCCGCCAACGTTAACGCCTTCGTCCCAGTTGAGACCAAGCCAGCTGAGAGCGTCTAGGATCATGTCGAACGACTCTTCGCTGTCGCGCTCGGCGTCGGTGTCTTCGATGCGGAACACAAACTTACCGCCGGTGTGACGAGCGTATGCCCAGTTGAACAGTGCGGTTCTAACTAAGCCAACGTGAGGCAGACCGGTCGGCGATGGGCAGAAGCGAACGACGACGTCCGAGCCGGTAGCAGTTGTAAATGGGGCGGTGATACCTGAAGTCATGATGACTACAAGTTTAGGCGACTGGGTTTCTCAAAACCCCGATGCCCTCAACCTCAATCTCAACGACATCGCCAGGCTTGATGCGATTCACACCAGCTGGAGTGCCCGTGAAGATTACGTCTCCAGGGAGCAGGGTCATAGCTTCTGTAACATGCTCGATGATTCGAGGAATGTCAAAAATCAGCTTGTCGTTGCCGGCACGCTGGCGGATTTCACCGTCGACGCGGGTTTCTAGAATCTGACCCTCAGGCTCGAAATCGGTTTCGATCCAAGGTCCTAGCGGGCAGAAGGTGTCGAAGCCCTTGGCTCTTGCCCACTGGCCGTCTTTCTTCTGAATGTCTCTCGCGGAGACGTCGTTGCCGATGGTGAAGCCCCAGACGTAGTCCATTGCTTCTTCTTCGGAAACGTTCTTGGCGAGCTGGCCGATGACGATCACGAGTTCGCCCTCTGGGTCGATTTCGGTCGAAACGTTTTTGGGAATGATGATAGCTTCGTCTGGGCCGATGAGCGAGCTGGTCGGCTTGAAGAAGATCAGCGGTTCATCTGGAACTCCAAGGCCCATTTCCTCGGCGTGGTCGAGATAGTTCTTACCGATGCACACGATCTTGGTGGTTGGAAGCACCGGAGGAAGAAGTTGGACATCCTTCAGCGGAACGCGGTCGCCGGAGGTTTCGTAGTTGTTGAACAGCGGGTGACCTTTGAAGATGACCAGCTCTGGACCATCAACCAAACCCCAGGCAGGAACGTTGTTATAGACAAACTTGGCGATGCGCATTAGGCCAACTTGTATAGCCAGTTGTGGCGGTCTTCGACTGTTCCGTATTGAATACCAGTAAGTTCCTCGCGAAGGCTGACGGTTAGCGCGCCTGGCTCGGCGTCGGCCTTGCCAATGGTCTCGTTCTTGCTTGCGAACTGACCAACCGGGGTGATTACCGCTGCGGTTCCACACGCGAACACCTCAACGATTTCACCGGAATTGATTCCGTCACGAACTTCGTCGAGGGTGATCTTTCGCTGCTCAACCTTGATGCCGCGGTCAACCAAAAGTTGAATGATCGAGTCGCGGGTGATTCCGTGAAGAATGGTGCCGTCAAGTCCAGGAGTGGCAACGTGACCGTCCTTGTAAACAAAGAACAGGTTCATGCCACCGAGTTCTTCGATGTAGGTGGCGGTTTCGGCGTCGAGGAACATTACCTGCGAACAGCCCTGTTCGTAACCTTCGGTTTGCGCCTGGAGGCTGGCAGCGTAGTTTCCGCCGGTCTTTGCCTCACCGGTTCCATGCTTTCCGGCACGCGCCGAGTCAAGGGCGATCCAGATCTTCACCGGCTTGATTCCCCCGGTGAAGTAAGGGCCAACTGGGCTGGC
>Ga0228702_1000746_pt1 | contig 23209 bp, 20 predicted proteins | sample McNCre217_Aug_MG_2_FD_178018 | JGI IMG/M metagenome (GOLD analysis project Ga0228702, IMG submission 178018) | Freshwater microbial communities from McNutts Creek, Athens, Georgia, United States - 20-17_Aug_MG | ecosystem: Environmental > Aquatic > Freshwater > Creek | place: USA: Georgia...
TATGCCATTAAACCTCACAGAAGGCTTCAGCATAGGTTTTAGCATCCAGACCAGCACCTACTAACTAATGTGCTCTATGGACCGTTTAAAGCCTTAGAAGCTGCGTCTGTAACTATGGCTCTAGCTTGTCTGTGTGTCGTATGTGCTTGAGAGCCTGCAATATCAGCTAAGCGTAGACCTACAAGATTTCAAAATATCAGTGTCAGTTGTAGCGTCAGTAGTTCGGTGGCTTTGTAGCTGCTTTAGAGGGGTCTATAAGCGCTTGTAACGCAGTTGACTATGCACCGTAGGTATGCAGTGATGCTGTGCTCAATGAAGGCTTGAGCTTCGTGTGAGCTGTTGGTAAGGTCTATGCCAAGTACAAACCAAAAAAAACCACAGAGCTAACTTTGAATCAGCTTGTGGTTATTTCGGTGGTAATTTTTACTGTGCATCGTTAGACACCAGTCAAATCACCATGTATGGCGGAAACGGAGACTATATTTTCTGCTGACTTGTGGGTAATCTAGTGGTAAATTAGGACACGTTACTTTGATAGAGACCGAATTGATTGGGTTTGCTAAGGTACATCGGGCTATGAGAAGCACTCATGTGTCGTTATTTGCTCGTTTGTACATAGGTAAGATTCTTCGCTAAAGCCTTGATTTTAAAGGCATTTCTCGCTTCTTATTCTTAATAAACAGACGTGAGTAACTGCCTTTAGCTTTCGGCATTGAGTGCTCATTTCGGTTTCTTCGGTATTTTTGACAGACTTTTGATTTTTCTCATGCTCATTGGCTTACTTGACACGGACCAATACTCAGCTGGAAACATTTGCAATTATCTGCAATGCACAGGGCATGAAGTCCGAGTCTTAATCACGGTTCCGGAAATGCTTCTTGCATTGAAGTCTTGCTCAATCGACTTGTTGCTGGTCGCTACGTCGGCAGGAGATAAGTCTGGGTTGGAGTTGTTAACAAGCATCAGAAATGAATGCCAACTTAAAGGACCAGTCCTCTTTTTAATTAATCGTAGAGATGAGCACAACGTTGGAGAGCTTTTAAAGGCGGGTCTTAACGATTATTGCCTCAAGCCAGTTCGTGCAAAAGAGTTGCTCACTCGCGTATCAGCTTGCTTAGGAAACACTTCACAGGTCAATATCTTTGATGTGAAAAAAGAATACTTAGGGTATGTTTTTGATGTGTTAAATAGTTCCGTTGTTTTCGGAGGAAAAAGAGTCAATTTGTCTCAGCCTGAATTTCATCTGGCTATGTATTTCTTTGAAAATAGAGAGCGAGCACTGTCTAGGTCGCAGCTTCTTCAGGCTGCGTACAGAGAGAGTAGCGATGGTGAATCGCTACCTAATTCTCTTGACATGTTAGTTTCTTCACTACGAAAAAAACTAGATACATCAATTACATCCCCAGTCCTGCGCCTTAAACAAATATATGGTTTTGGGTATAGATTAACGTCACTGATTTAGCGTGGCAATGGATTAGGTTGTTCTAAGTTGTTGACCATGCTGTAACAGTAAGTCTCCCAATCCGCTAACAAGAGTCTTCTTCGCTCTAGTAGTTTTCCTCTTCGATAAGCAGCTTCAACTTTGTTGGCAATTGTGTGAGCCAATGCCATTTCAGCAACTTCAGGGCTATGTTCAGTCTCTTCTGAGACCCAGTCTCTAAATGTGCTTCTAAAGCCGTGAACGGTGAGTCCTTTCTTAATGCGTCTTACCTTCATCAACATAGCCATGTTAGAAAGGTGTTTTTTCTTATTCGAGAAGAGATATTCGCTATCAGGGTCTATCGCATTGGCTTTAGCAAGTAATTTCAATGCCTTATCACCCAAAGGAACTTGATGTTCACGTCTAGCTTTCATTCTTACTGCCGGAATTGTCCAGAGGTCATCAATGACTTCGTTTTTTTTTGCGTAAAGCACTTCACCTGAGCGAGAGGCATTAAGTATTGTGAATTGAAGGGCGAGTGATGATGCGCAGTTGACCTTGTTTAAAGTCGCAATGAATGCAGGTAGCTCTTTGTAATTTAATGCTTCAAAATGTTCATGAGTTCGCTTGATGGCAGGTAGCAAATTTTCTAGATGTCCTCGCCAAATCGCGGGATTGGACTTTGTTCTCAGACCGCTAGTTATTGCCGCAGAAATGATGCGTTCAAGTCGTCCTCTAAGTCGTATTGCCGTCTCATTTTTTGTAGCCCAAATTGGAGTCAATACTTCAAGTACGTCGTCAGTTGTAATTTCGTCTAAAGATAAGTTCCCAAGAATTGGGTTTGCGTAGATGGACATTGCGCTATGCCATTGTCTTTCGTGTGCTTTGTTTGTCCACTTCGGTGACATACGCTCAATGTATTCGCTTGCAAAAGATGCGAATTTCACCGATTTTTTTGCCTTAATTTTTTGTTCCCGCTTGACTCGTTTTTCGTCGCTTGGGTTCTCGCCACTGAGTAGAAGCCCTCTGAGACGTTGATGGGTGACACGGGCTTCCGATAATGAAACATCAGGAAAGCTTCCTAGGCCCATGTCAATCCGAGTGCCCTCATAGGTGTAGCGGAAAACCCAATATTTTTTCCCATCAGAGCGAACCCAAAGATGCAACCCCCTGCTGTCAGGGATTGAGTATCGAGTTGGTTTGTCAAGATTTTTTAGCGTTCGAATGTCGGTTGATTTTTTCATGTTCAGGTCTTTCAATTTATGAAAATCCGTTACCACGAAGAAACCGAAATGAGCACTCAATGCCGAAAGCTAAAGGCAGTTACTCACGTCTGTTTATTAAGAATAAGAAGCGAGAAATGCCTTTAAAATCAAGGCTTTAGCGAAGAATCTTACCTATGTACAAACGAGCAAATAACGACACATGAGTGCTTCTCATAGCCCGATGTACATGTGGTAATTTTATAGATGACCGGCGCTTAGTTATAAGGTGCTAGTAATCAGCTCGTTTAATTCATGCGTGATTTCAGGCATGACGCCAAACCACGCATGAAATGCGGGGCGTGCTTGATTCAATAGCATGCCGAGGCCATTCACGGTGGTGTTGCCTCGTTTTCGAGCTGAGGCTAGCAGGGGTGTTTCCAGAGGAATATAAATCGCGTCAGAAACAAGTGCATCAGTGGGTAGGTCGTTCAGCTCTAAATCCAGGGCTGGCTCGTTGTGCATACCCTGATTGGTTGTGTTAACTAATAGAGCAGCACCCGCTAGTGCAGTGTGTCGCTGAGACCAGTCTAGTGGTATCACGGTTGCGCCGAATTCGGACGCCAGAGCGTCTGCTTTGGCGCGCGTGCGATTAAGGATACGTATTTCGGTGGCCCCTTGATCTATCAGACTTACAACAATTGCTCGTGCGGCGCCTCCGGCTCCAAGGACCACAACCGGTCCTGCGTCTGCCCTCCATTCAGGCTGGGCATCTTTTAAGCTTTGTATGTAACCGTAACCGTCGTGGTTAAAGCCGTGTAATGATCCATCGGCTTGCACCACAATGGTGTTGATGGCACCCATGCGCTGTGCGAGAGGATCCACCCAATCCATAAACTGCATGGCTTCTACTTTGTGTGGGATTGTGATGTTGCATCCTGCGCAACCCAGAGCGCTTAAGCCTCGAATGGCGGCCTCTAAGTTTTCAGGCTTTACGGGAAATAAGCCATAAGTGCCCCGACATTTGTACTGTTGAATCCAGTGGTTATGGATAACAGGGGAGCGTGAGTGTGCGACTGGCCAGCCCATAACGCCAGCCGTGACAGATGTGTTTTTCATGTTATTTGAATATTTCTCTAAGCCTAGATGGTAAGGTGGGCGCCTAGGTAATTGCTGACGTTATCAACAATCAAAGCGTAGGTGGCACTTTCAAAATTTGCTCTAAGTAGTTGCATTGAATCACTTTTTTTTTCAAATAAACAACACAAAATTTGAAAATATGTAGTTTTTGGCGGTTTGTTTGTTAAAATTTACGCAAGGAGTCCATATGTCCAATCAATCAGATTCACTCGAAAGTGTTGTTATCGGCGACGGCGTTGTCGTTAAAGGTACGTTCACTGTTCCTTCTAAAGCCATCATTAACGGTGTTATTGAAGGTGATTTAACTGCAGAAGAGGTTTTGATCGGCCCAACAGGTCGTATCACAGGTCGCATTTCTGCCAAGGTTATTGATGTGCGTGGCCAGCTCCACAACACCATCATCTCTGAGAAAAGCTTGATCGTTCGTTCGACAGGCAAGATCGCAGGCAAAGTTCAATATTCCGAAATTGAAATTGAAAAAGGCGGCGAGATTGAAGGTACCTTGAGCCAGGGTGCCGATGGTCCAAGTGTGAATGTTGGCGGTTCAGCCGCTTAATTACCCTCGATCAATATGGTGCTTCGCCGTTTGCTCATGGGGGTTCGCCTCATCCCTGGACTGGTGTCTAGCGGATGGACTCGTCAGTACGAGGATGCGCGAATTATTCTTGAGCAAAACGGAGACTTGCACTATCTCAATCTGAGTGCGCGTATCCAGCGAATCTTGGTCAGAGGTGGCATTTTGGTTGCGGGTGGAATGCTTGCATCTATCGTGGTGTTGCTTTTCACAAGTTTGAGCTTGATGCTCAGTCGCGCTAAATTGGAAAAATCTCACGAAGAGGTTTACCGAGCGTTGCTGAGTAGTGCAGCTGATGCTGAAAATGCGGAGCAATTGAGCCTCAGTGATGAGCAAATGGTGGCTTTGGCGCAAACCATTCGTGATCGTGACATGAGTATCCGTCGCTTTGTCGATACTTCGATGGTTGCTGTTTCGCAAGAAAACGTGACCATGAAGTCTCAGCTTGAGGCGTCGGGCTTGACAGAAAAGATTGTCAAAATTATTCAGCAAAATGCGGCCAACGGTGGCTTTAATTTGGAAGACGATGTCAAAAACAACCCCTTGCTTCGTGGCAAAGTGGCTGATGAGTTGTCAACCAATCGCGGCTTGCGAGAAGTTTTGTACGCATTACCCAGTGTGATGCCGGTGCCTAATTACAGTGTGACCTCTGATTTTGGTGTGCGACGTCATCCCATTTCTGGGCAAACGCATTTCCATACAGGTGTGGACATGCTCAGTCAAACTGGTGATGAAAAAGTTCATCCTGTGAAGCCGGGTGTTGTTGTGCTAGCTCAGTTCCATACACAATATGGCAACACGGTTGTGGTTCGCCACACCAATGGCGTCGAATCGCTTTATGCGCATTTGGCAAATATTGAAGTGAAATTGGGTGATAAGGTCACCAACGAATCTGTATTGGGCAACATTGGCAGCACAGGTTCATCGTCGACAGGTAAGCACCTGCATTTGGAAATTTTGATTGGCGGATACCCAGTCAACCCACAAAAAGTTATACGGACGGCACAATATGTTCAACAAATCCAAAACCAACAACGTTAATTTGCCAGAAGATGCCATCGACGAGGCGTCTGTTGAAAGCATTGATCCGGTTGAAGAAACCGTTGTACAACCCGTTCCCGCTGCGCCTGCAGCACCTACACCAAGAAATAGCATGATGGACATGATCAGCACTGCCGCAACCAAGCCTTCAATTTTGAGCGAGGGTTTCTCCTTCCGCGGTGAAATTACAGCGAAAGGCGCTATCCATGTAGAAGGTGCATTGAATGGCCAAATTCAAGTGGATGAGTTGACCATTGGCGCTCGCGGCCAAGTTGAAGGCGTTGTGACTTGCAGTAGCTTGCACATCAAAGGTAAATTTTCGGGTACGGCCACTTGCAATGAGCTGATTGTGACCTCCTCAGCGTCTGTTGACGGACATGTGGTTTACCAGACCTTGTCGGTGCAAAAAGGCGCATCGATCAAGGGCGAGTTGTTACTCGTTAAATAAATCCTTCAGATCACTTCACGCGCAGCACGTTTATGAGTCAAGAAGAGATTTTCATCAACGGTGATTTGTTGCGCCTTCGTCGCGAAGCCAAAGGATGGGTCTTAGGCGACATGGCTACTCGTGCGTGTATGTCCGTGAAGCAAATCCGTCAGTTGGAAGAGGGCGGTCTAAGTGCTTACTACAGTCAAGCGGTCAAGGTTACTGCGGCGAAAAAAGTAGGCGCTTTGCTGGGATTGACTTCTGAAGAGGTTTTCGCGCATCCTGCCGTTGAAACTACGGCCAGTGATCTGGATAGCATTCAAGAGTCAGCGCAAGAGATGGCTCCTGTGGTGGTCTCTGAATTTGCGCCTTCCAGCGCTCAAGTCGAAACTTCGACAGATGATGGCGTGTTTGACCAATCTGAGCCAATGGTTGCATCCATAGATCAGCCCGCCATCGCAGAAGACACGTCAAAGAAATCAAAAACCTCGTTGTGGCTCATTGCAGGTTTGTTTGTGGCTGCTTTGTTGGTTGCTGCATATATGCAACCCCATGACGAACCAGTGTCTGCTGAGCCCCCACCTCCCTTGCAGGTTGTTCCAGCAGACGCGGTGGAAGCTGCAAGTGCAGCTGATGGGGTGGCGTCGTCTGCCTCGACTGAGGTGGCTTCGATGCCTAAGCTTGCCGCATCAAGTTCTGTGCCTGTAGCGAGCGCTGTCAAATCAGCGGCTTCGGCTGGCAGTGCGCCCATCGTCAGTCGCGTTCCAGCTGTGACACCGGCACCTGCAAGTGCTGCATCGGCTGCTGCTAGTAAAGCACCGTGATTAGTCTGAATGTGTTTTTTCAAAAGGCCGCTGTTTAAGCGGCCTTTTATTTTTGTGCACCACGTGCTAGCGCTTCGCGCTGACTGGTCGCCAAGGACATCGGATCAGGTGATGACATAGGCCATCCGCCCATGTGTTGTTTGCATAAGTCATACATACCTTGTATCCATGTGGCGTTGTCGTTCAGACAGGGGATGTAATGAAACGTTTGACCACCGGCATGCAAATATGCTTCTTGCGCTTCTTGTGAAATTTCTTCGAGTGTTTCTAAACAATCGCTGGTGAATCCGGGGCAAATCAAATCAACGCGTTTCACACCTTGTTCAGCAAGTGCAATCAAAGTTGGTTCGGTATAGGGCTCTAGCCATTTGGCCTTGCCAAAGCGAGATTGGAACGTGACTATGTATTGCGCTTTAGTTAATCCAAGCGCCTCACCCAGTAGCCGCGCGGTTTTGTAGCACTCGCAGTGATAGGGATCGCCCAGATGCAATGTGCGCTCAGGCACACCGTGAAAACTCATGACCAAACGTTCAGCTTGTCCATTTTCAGCCCAATGTGCGCGTACGCGTTCAGCCAAGGCGGCAATGTATGCGGGATGGTCGTGGTAGTGGTTGATGAAGCGAAACTCAGGTAGGACACGACTGCGCAGCCCCCAGTGGTATACCGAATCAAACACGCTGGCGGTTGTGGTGCCAGAGTATTGAGGATAGGCGGGTAATATCAAGATTCGGGTGTGGCCTTCTGCTTTGAGTGCATCTAGTTGACTGCTCATGGAAGGGTTGCCATAGCGCATGGCGTAGCGAACAGTCACAGCCTCGCCGTGACGATTGAAAACCTCTTGTAAGGCCAGCGCTTGCTGGTTGGTCCAAATCTTCAGGGGCGAACCTTCTTTGGTCCAAATCGACGCATATTTAGCAGCCGACTTTGCAGGACGCACGCGCAAAATGATGCCGTGCAGGATGGTCATCCAAACGAGACGAGGAATTTCGACCACACGGTGGTCTCCCAAAAACTCGGCAAGGTAGCGACGCACTGCAGGCGCTGTGGGCTCGTCAGGAGTGCCTAAGTTACACAGCAGTACAGCGGTGTGAGGTACCTGGCCGTGGGTGAAGGGCGGTTCGGGGTTGAATGCAGCTTTTAACATGATGGGGTATTCTCGCCCAGCATGCTCAAACTTTCCAAAATTCAAGCCATAACCCTAGACCTCGACGACACTTTGTGGCCTGTCTGGCCCACCATCGCGCGTGCGGAGGTCGCTTTGCAAGACTGGCTGACTGTTCATGCCCCACAAACTGCAAAGTTGTCTGCTGATGCAGAGCTTAAAAAGCGCATTCGAGTTGCGGTGAACCAGCGCCATGCAGACAAAGCACACGACTTGAGTTTTTTGCGGCGAGAGTCTATTCGTGAGAGCTTGTTGCAAGCGGGTGATGCGCCGCATTTGGCCGATGAGGCATTCGAGGTCTTTTTTGCGGAGCGACAAAACGTCACGCTGTATGACGGTGTGCAGCAAGCGCTTGAACGCTTGGCCGAACGATACCCCCTTGTGGGCTTGTCTAATGGAAATGCTGATGTGTTTCGTACGCCAGCCGGTCCGTATTTCAAAGCATCTATCAGCGCGCGTGAGTTTGGTGTGGCCAAACCAGATGTGCGCATTTTTCATGCCGCTGCAGCTCAGCTGAATCTGTCAGCGGAGTCTGTGTTACATGTGGGGGATGATCCCCATACGGATGCGATGGGTGCCATCAATGCAGGCATGCAAACAGCGTGGGTGAATACCCATGGCCAAGACTGGCCACACGATTTAATTCAGCCTTTGACCGTTTCTAACTTGACTGATTTGTGTGACCACTTGTTGAGCTGAGCGCACAGCACCTTCCAGCGTAGATGGGTAGGGGCCGCAGATGTAGTCGCCACAGGCCCATAGTCCAGCTGCTACATATGATTCTGGTCGATCAAGCATGGGAGTGCATGCCAAAGTGGCACGTTTTTCCACCACAGTTTGGACAATGTCTAAGTGCTGCAGCTTCAGTTGCTCACACACTTGCATGTGAACTTGTTCTGTCACATCATCGCGTTCGGTCTTGCAGGCGCTGACCACCGCGGCCAGCAAGCCATGTTGTGATGAAAGCGCACCTTTATCAAACACGAATTGCGCAGGTGCTTGCTCATCGCAATGCAGCGCCACCATCGGGCGATCTAAGCCTTGAAAGTGCTCATCTTTGCATTGCATGTAAACCGTTGCAATGGCCGTGTGCGATAACTCTGCGCATTGGTAGGCCCATTTGGGCGCGATGTCAGCGGTGAGGCGCGCGGCTTCCCATGGTGGGCAAGCCAGTAACACAGCGTCATCGGGTGATGCAACACGTTGAAGATTCTCTATCTGGGTGGCAGAAATTCGTTGCCCTAACTGAATATCTGCACCGTGTTTGCTGAGCCATTGCAAGCAAGCGTTGGGAAAAAGTGCGCCTAAGTCAACGCGTGGAATCAGTATGTCTGAACTTCCTTTGCCCCCCATGAGCGCGTCATGTAATACGCGTAAGAACACGGCAGCACTGGCTTCGTGAAGAGGCGTGTTGAGAGCCGATAAGCACAAGGGCTCAATGAGCTGTTTGATCACTGTGGTGTTGAGCTTGTTAAGCGCGCACAGTTGCTGGACCGTCCAAGTTGGGTCGCATTCAAACCTTGCGCGTTGCCAGCGCCATGCGGCCTGAATGAGGCTGGCTTTGTCTTTCATGTGCCAGCCTTGTGCGCGGCCCAAGCCTGCCAATATATTGACTGGAGCGGGCCAATCAGGAAGCTGGAGGCCTTGGCCATCCGCGTAGCGCAAATCAAGTGGGATGCGTTGCAACAGGGCTTCTGGGTTCAGCCCTACAACGCGCATGAGGCTGAGTGTGTCTCTGTACGCGCCAAGCAAAATGTGTTGACCGTTGTCCAGAGGTTGGCTGGCGAAGCATTGTGGCAAGCTACGTGCGCGTCCACCTGCTGTTTGGCTCGCTTCAAATAGTTTGACATGCCAGCCATTTTGGGTGGCGGCTACAGCTGCAGCCAAACCAGCCCAGCCTGCGCCCACGATGGTCAGTTGCTTCACAGTCGTCTCAAAAAGCTCAGAAGCGTCCCAAAGCTTGCATCTTCCAAGCCAACCAGAGTTTGTGCAGAGGCGTGAGTGCTACGCGCTGCGTGAGTACTGGGAACTTTTTAGCTTCGATCTCGCGCAATAAGGTGCGATAAATACTGGCCATCATCAAGCCTGGTTTTTGATGTTTCCAGTCGTTCACTGGCAGCATTGACAAGGCTTCTTCATAGAGAGCGTGTGCGCGTGCAGCTTGAAATTGCATGAGTGCTTGAAAGCGATCTGAGTTCAAGCGGTTCAAAATTTCGTGAGCTTTCACATCGAACTGTTGAAGCTCTGTCACAGGTAAATAAATGCGACCACGCAGCGCGTCTTCGCCTACATCGCGGATGATGTTGGTGAGTTGAAACGCTTGGCCCAACTTGTGTGCGTATGCAGTTGTGTCCGTTTCAGTTTGGCCAAAGATTTGAGCCGAGACTTCGCCGACCACACCAGCCACCAAATGGCAGTAACGTGTGAGGTTAAGGTAGTCAAGGTAACGCGTCTGAGTCAGGTCCATTTCGCAGCCTTCAATCACCGATTGCAAGGAGGCTTCTTGTATGCCGAACTCAGCGGTTAACGGCATGAGTGCTTGCGTGACGGGGTGGTTCGGTTGACCTGCAAAGGCTTGGCGTACTTCGTTGTGCCACCAAGCAAGCTTGCTGGCTGCAACACCGGGGTCACTCACCTCATCGACGACATCATCGACTTCTCGGCAAAAGGCGTAGAAAGCGGTGATGGCCGCACGGCGCTGAGGCGGCAGAAACAAAAAGGCGTAATAAAAGCTGCTGCCTGAGGCAGATGCTTTTTGCTGGACGTAGTCTTGAGGTGTCATGTGTGCCAGATTATCTTCTCAACATCACATGCGTAGGCAGCGCCATGCGATGTGTACAAAGTCGAGTTTGTGCAGTGTTGGTCTGGCAAGGTCTGCGTGCTCAGCTGTCTCAGCGCGTTCATCTAGCTTGTCCAATATGCGCAAACCACCTTGCACTACGGCACGCAGTTCCCAGCCTGCACGACCTTTGATGCGATGCACCAAGGGGGAACCTTGCCACATCAGCTCACGCGCGAAGCGCAGCTCTTGCGCAAGCGTGTGTCCATGAGGCAAATAGTCGCGGCCACGACGCAGATCCTCGGCGCGATCTTGCCAGAAGTTGATGAGTTGCAAGGCTGTGCATATGGCATCACTGTGTGTCAGGGATGTGGCATCGTTCACGCCATAGAGATGCAGCATCAAACGCCCCACGGGGTTTGCCGAACGTCTGCAATAGTCCAACAGCTCTGCGCGATTTTTGTAACCTTGACCGACACTGGTGTACACCACGTCTTGCTCAAAAGCATCTAGCAGTTCGAACAAAGGTTGAGCTGGCAAGTGATGTTCTTGAGCGGCGCGCCGTAACGGGTTGAACACTTTTGGCCAGCGTGTGCTTGGGCTGTGAGCCTGTTGGTCAAGGCAGTTTTGTAGGTCCGCTCGATACTCGCCCAACGCGTCCAATCGATGGTGGGCGGGGTCATGACCTTCGTCGGCCAAGTCGTCGGCGGTGCGGGCGAAGTGATACAGCGCTGTGACGGCACCGCGTAAATGAGCAGGGCAAAGCCATGATGCGACAGGGAAGTTTTCGTAATGGTCGATGCTGGACATAAATTACTTCAATTGTCGCTTGGCCTTATCCAGACTAGGTGAATCAAGATCGGTTACATTAATAACCAATCGGTCATTAATATTTTGAAGACTTTATGGTTCTCACATCACACACCTTGCCGCGTTGGCTCTTCATCATTGGCAGCTTGGCCATTTTGCTTGGGTGCAGCAAAGCACCTCCAGAACAAGAGCCAATTCGGGCGGTAAAGGTTCTGACTGTCGGGGCAACCGCGACGTCGTTTGATTTGGAGTTTTCGGGTGAGGTGCGCGCGCGCGTGGAGTCGACCTTGGGTTTTCGTGTGGGCGGCAAGCTCATTGCCCGACAGGCTGAACTTGGTCAGCGCGTCAAAGCGGGGCAATTACTGGCGCAAATAGACCCACAAGACTACCGCGTAGCGGCTGATGCGGCAGCCGCGCAGCTGGTTGCAGCACAAAGCAACCGTGATGTCGCTGCAGCAGATTTAAAGCGTTACCAAAATTTGTTTGAACAAGGCTTCATCAGTGCCGCTGAGTTGGAGCGACGTCAGGCCACTGACAAGGCTGCACACGCGCAATGGCGTCAAGCGCAAGCCCAGAACACTGTGCAGGGTAACCAATCCAATTACACGCATTTATTGGCGGATGGTGCGGGGGTGATTACTTCAGTTGATGCCTCAGCAGGGCAGGTAGTGGCAGCGGGGCAGCCTGTTGTTCGTCTCGCACTAGATGGTCCACGCGATGTCGTGTTTTCTGTGTCGGAAGACAAGTTGCTTTCATTGAAATCTGGTGTGGTGGTCGATGTGCGCCAGTGGTCGGATGGCAAGACATTCGAAGCCAAAGTTCGTGATGTGTCTGCCAGTGCCGACGCTATTACCCGCACCTTTGTTGTGAAAGCTGCGTTACCCAAAGAGGCAGACCCTGTTCTGGGTTCAACGGTCACCGTGAGCTTGCGTGCGGCCAATCTGAAAGGCGAGTCGCCTCGCATCAAGTTGCCTACCCATGCTTTGCGCACAGAGGCAGGCGCGACCTCTGTTTGGGTGCTTGACCCCACAAGCATGACAGTCAAAGCCCAGAGCATTCAAGTGTCAACAGCAGATGGCAATGAGGCTGTGGTGGATGCTGGTTTGCAAAATGGCGACCAAGTGGTGATTTCTGGTGTTCATGTGCTGACGGCAGGTCAAAAAGTGTCGATCTTCGGCGCTGCTAAGTGAGATGAGCATGGAAAAGTTCAATCTCTCACAGTGGGCCATTGAGCATCCGGCGCTCACGCGTTATTTGATGGTGGTGCTGATGGTGCTGGGTATGGCGTCTTACTTCCAATTGGGACAAGACGAAGACCCACCTTTTACTTTTCGTGCCATGGTGGTGCGCACATATTGGCCGGGTGCGACAGCACAGCAAGTGGCTGAGCAAGTCACAGACAAGCTAGAGCGCACACTGCAAGAAGTGCCCTATGCTGACAAGATTCGCAGCTACTCCAAGCCTGGCGAGTCGCAAATTATTTTCCAAATCAAAGACTACTCTAAGCCGGCTGATGTTCCCAATGTTTGGTACTCGGTGCGCAAGAAGATTGGTGACATCCGTTACACCCTGCCTCAGGGCGTGCAAGGCCCATTTTTTAACGATGAGTTTGGTGACGTATTTGGTGTCATTTACGCTTTGGATGCGCCGGGCTTTAACTCTGCCGAGGTGAAGAAATTTGCAGACGATGTGCGTCAGCAACTTCTACGTGTCAAAGATGTGGCTAAGGTTGAGCAATTTGGCGTGCAAGACGAAAAAATCTTTGTCGAAATTCCGCAAAAACGGTTGGTTCAACTTGGGCTAGACCTCAATGCAGTGCTCTCGCAGTTAGGCCAAGAAAACGCAGTCGAAAACGCAGGCACGATTCAAACACCTTTGGATGTGTTGCAAGTTCGCATTGATGGTCAGTTTGAGACAGAAGAGCAGCTGCGTGCCATGCCCATTCGTGGCAGCTCAGGTCAACAAGTCAAGCTGGGCGATATCGCCAAGGTCAAACGTGGCTATGTCGACCCAGCGGTGGTCAAAGTCCATCACCAAGGGCAACCCGTGATTGCGCTGGGTGTTTCTATGGCCAAAGGTGGCGACATCATTGCCTTAGGCAAAGCACTCGAGGTGGCAACCGCGCGTATTGAAAAAACCTTGCCCGCAGGCGTCACATTGGCGCAAGTGCAAGACCAGCCCAAGGCTGTGGCGAAATCAGTGGGCGAGTTTGTACGCGTGCTGATTGAAGCGGTATTGATTGTGTTGGTGGTGAGCTTTGTCGCTCTGGGGCTACACAAAGGCGGGCGCTACGGTTGGTATGTAGACGTTCGTCCGGGCTTGGTGGTGGCCATCACAATTCCTTTGGTGTTAGCCATGACGTTTTTAGCCATGAACTACTGGGGCATTGGGCTACACAAAATTTCTCTCGGCTCTCTCATCATTGCCTTGGGACTGTTGGTGGATGACGCCATCATTGCGGTGGAGATGATGGTGCGCAAGATGGAAGAGGGCTACGACCGTGTTCGTGCGGCTACTTTTGCCTATGAAGTCACAGCCATGCCGATGTTGACAGGCACCTTGATCACCGCTGCGGGCTTTTTGCCGATTGGCATGGCCAAGTCCACCGTGGGCGAATACACATTTGCGATTTTTGCGGTCACCGTGATTGCATTGGTCTTGAGTTGGTGGGTGTCGGTGTACTTTGTGCCTTACTTGGGCACCTTGCTCTTGCAGGTCAAGCCGCATGGGGAGCATGGGGGTGAGCATGAGTTGTTTGACAGCCCGTTCTACACACAGTTTCGCAAAGCTGTGACTTGGTGCGTTGAATACCGCTGGAAAGCCATCGGCATCACAATTTTGTTGTTTGTGCTGGGCTTGGTGGGTATGGGGCGTGTGCAACAGCAGTTCTTCCCAGATTCGGCACGCCCCGAAATTTTGGTGGATCTCTGGTTCCCTGAAGGCACGTCTTTCAAAGAAAACGAGGCCGTGACCAAAGCGGTGGAACAGCGCTTGCTCAAAGAGCAGGGTGTGCAAACAGTCAGCACTTGGATTGGCTCAGGCGCACCTCGTTTTTACTTGCCACTTGACCAAGTGTTTCCTCAGTCAAATGTGTCACAAATCATTGTGGTGCCTGACGACTTGAAGCGCCGGGAGTCCTTGCGTTTGGCTTGGCCTGCCATGTTGGCTCAAGAGTTTCCAGAGGCACGTGCACGTGTCAAGTTGTTGCCCAACGGGCCGCCTGTGCCGTATCCCGTGCAGTTCCGCGTGGTGGGGGCTGATCCCAAAGTGTTGCGCTTGCGTGCGGACGAGGTCAAAGCTGTCATGCGCGCCAACACCGCAACGCGCGGCACCAACGACAACTGGAATGAAAACGTCAAAGCCATCAGCTTGGATGTCGATCAAGCCAAGGCACGTAACCTAGGCGTGACCAGCCAGTCCATTGCACAAGCGGTGCGTACTTTGTTGGTCGGCTCGACGGTGGAACAATTCCGCGAAGACAACAAGTTGATTGACATCGTGTTGCGTCAGCCGCTTGAGGAGCGCGATGCCATCACCGATCTAGGCAACGCCTATGTGCCCACCAGTTCTGGACGCATGATTCCTCTGGCGCAAATCGCTAAACTTAATTTCAGCTGGGAGCCCGGTGTCATGTGGCGTGAGGGGCGCGAGTACGCCATCACGGTGCAATGCGACATCATCGAGGGCTTGCAGGGGGCCACCGTGACCAAGCAGCTGTTGCCAGAACTCAAGCAACTCGAAGCGCAATGGGCCAAAGCAGATGCTGCCACCTACCGCATCGAGGTGGCTGGCGCGGTGGAGGAAAGCTCCAAAGGCTCTAGCTCCATCTCAGCGGGCATGCCTGTGATGTTGTTCATCACGTTCACGCTGCTGATGCTTCAACTGCACAGCTTCAGCCGTGCGCTGCTGGTGTTCCTAACGGGCCCGTTGGGCTTGGCAGGTGTCGCTGGCTCTTTGTTGGTTCTGAACCGCCCATTTGGTTTTGTGGCTTTACTGGGCGTGATTGCCTTGATGGGCATGATTCAGCGCAATTCGGTCATCTTGATTGACCAAATTGAACAAGACCGTGCCAACGGCGTACCTGCTTGGGAGGCTATTGTGGAATCCGCGGTACGCCGTTTGCGCCCAATTGTGCTCACGGCAGCTGCAGCCGTGTTGGCCATGATCCCGCTTACACGCAGCGTTTTTTGGGGGCCTATGGCCGTTGCCATCATGGGCGGCCTGATCGTGGCCACGGTCTTGACACTTCTTGCACTTCCCGCAATGTACGCGGCGTGGTTTAAGGTCGAAAAGCCGTCTAAAATGGCAAGCTGACCGATTTCAAGCGGGTGGTCTAGCTGACCACCCGTTGTTATTTAGAAACCCGCGCGGGTGGCGAAATTGGTAGACGCACCAGGTTTAGGTCCTGACGTCCGCAAGGATGTGCGGGTTCGAGTCCCGCCCCGCGCACCACTTGATTGATAGCAAGCGGCCAAAAGGCCGCTGCAAACCATGCCAAATTAGGAGAAATACATGGCTGTGACCGTTGAAACTTTGGAAAAACTGGAACGCAAGATCACTTTGAGCTTGCCCGTAGATGTGATTACCAAAGAAGTGGACGTGCGTTTGAAGCGCGTGGCGCGCCAAGTCAAGATTGACGGTTTCCGTCCAGGCAAAGTGCCAATGAACATCGTGGCTCAGCGTTATGGCTATTCCACCCAATTCGAAGTCATGAACGACAAAGTGGGCGAAGCATTTGCCGTGGCCACCAATGAAGCCAAATTGCGCGTGGCTGGTCAGCCCCGTATCACTGAAAAAGAAGGCGCACCCGAAGGCCAAATGCAATTCGAAGCCATCTTCGAGGTGTATCCAGAGGTGAAATTTGCCGACATGGCTAGCTTGGAAGTTGAAACCGTGTCTGCAGAAGTGACCGACGCTGCCATCGACAAAACCATCGACATCTTGCGCAAGCAACGCCGCACATTCGCACAACGCCCTGCAGACGGTGCAGCCGCTGACGGCGACCGTGTGACCATCGACTTCGAAGGCAAGATCGACGGCGAGCCATTCCAAGGCGGCAAAGCCGAAGATTTCCAGTTCTTGCTTGGCGAAGGCCAAATGCTCAAAGAATTTGAAGATGCTGTGCGCGGCATGAAGTCTGGCGAAAGCAAGACCTTCCCATTGAGTTTCCCAGCCGACTATCACGGTAAAGAAGTGGCTGGCAAGCAGTCTGATTTCTTGGTGACTTTGAAGAAAGTCGAAGCCGCCAACTTGCCTGAAGTGACCGACGAATTGGCCAAGTCTCTGGGCGTGGCCGAAGCCACTGTGGCTGGTTTGCGCGCTGACATCAAGAAAAACTTAGAACGCGAAGTCAAGTTCCGTTTGCTGGGCCGCAACAAGCAAGCTGCGTTGGACGCAGTGGCCACAAAAGCAGAACTCGACTTGCCTAACGCCAGCGTGCAAGCTGAACTCGATCGCATGGTTGAAGGCGCTCGCGCTGACCTCAAGCAACGCGGCATTAAAGACGCTGACAAAGCGCCTATCCCTGACGACATCTTCCGTCCACAAGCTGAAAAGCGCGTGCGTATGGGCTTGGTGGTGGCTGACTTGGTTCGCGCCAACAACTTGCAAGCAACACCCGAACAAATCAAAGCGCACATTGAAGAGTTGGCCTCTAGCTACGAGAAGCCTGCTGATGTGGTGCGTTGGTACTACAGCGACATGAGCCGTTTGGGCGAAGTCGAAGCCATCGTCATTGAAAACAACGTGACTGACTTCATCTTGTCTAAAGCCAAGGTCAACGCTAAAGCTATTTCGTTCGACGAATTGATGGGTCAGCAAGGCTGATCCACGCACAAGGAAACAACATGAGCGCACTGGATATACAAGCTTTGGGCATGGTCCCCATGGTCATTGAGCAGTCGGGCCGCGGTGAGCGGTCTTACGACATCTATTCACGTTTGCTCAAAGAGCGCGTGATCTTCTTGGTGGGCGAAGTGAACGACCAAACTGCCAATTTGGTGGTGGCGCAATTGTTGTTCCTTGAGAGCGAGAACCCTGATAAGGACATCTCGCTCTACATCAACTCTCCCGGTGGTTCGGTGAGTGCTGGTATGTCAGTGTTTGACACGATGAACTTCATCAAGCCACATGTGTCAACTCTTTGTATTGGCATGGCCGCCAGCATGGGCGCGTTCTTGTTGGCTGCAGGCGAAAAGGGCAAGCGCTTCTCGCTGCCTAACTCCAAGGTCATGATTCACCAGCCTTTGGGTGGTACGCGTGGCCAAGCCACTGAGATCGAAATTCATGCACGCGAGATCTTGAAAACTCGCGAGCAATTGAACAAGATCTTGGCTGAGCGCACAGGCCAGCCGCTGGAGAAAATCCAACGTGACACCGAGCGCGATTACTATCTGAGTGCAGATGAGTCCAAAGAGTATGGTTTGATTGATCAAGTGATCAACAAACGCGGCTAATCGACACAAGCAGACACCACACATAAGCATCGACATGGCTGATAAAAAAAGCGCTTCTGGCGAAAAAACGCTGTACTGCACCTTCTGCGGTAAGAGCCAGCACGAAGTCAAAAAACTCATTGCAGGCCCCTCGGTCTTCATTTGCGACGAGTGCATTGACTTGTGCAATGAAATCATCCGTGACGAGTTGCCAGGCTTAGAAGCTGCCAAAGAAAATGGCAGCGATTTGCCAACGCCTGCAGAAATCAAAGCCAACCTCGACAACTACGTGATTGGCCAAGAGCCCGCCAAGCGCACCTTGGCTGTGGCGGTTTACAACCACTACAAGCGTTTGAAGCACAAAGAGTCGTCCAAGAAGGACGACGTTGAGCTGACCAAGAGCAACATCTTGCTGATTGGTCCCACAGGCTCTGGCAAAACCTTGCTGGCACAAACCATGGCGCGCATGTTGAATGTGCCTTTTGTTATGGCCGACGCCACCACCTTGACCGAAGCTGGTTATGTGGGCGAAGACGTTGAAAACATCATTCAAAAGCTGTTGCAAAGCTGCGAGTACGACGTGGAACGCGCACAGCGTGGCATCGTCTACATCGACGAGATCGACAAGATTTCACGCAAGTCGGACAACCCTTCCATCACCCGTGATGTGTCGGGCGAGGGCGTCCAACAAGCCTTGCTCAAGCTGATTGAAGGCACGATGGCTAGCATTCCACCTCAAGGTGGTCGCAAGCATCCCAACCAAGATTTCTTGCAAATCGACACGACCAATATCTTGTTCATTTGCGGCGGTGCGTTTGCTGGACTTGAGAAAGTCATTGAAAACCGCACAGAAGCCTCCGGCATCGGCTTTGGCGCGACTGTCAAGAGCAAAGAGTCACGCAGCTTGTCTGAAGTGTTTGGCGAGGTTGAGCCGGCTGACATCATCAAGTTCGGCTTGATTCCTGAGCTCGTAGGCCGTATGCCCGTGGTCGCCACCTTGGCTGAGCTGACAGAAGATGCTTTGGTACAAATCTTGACCGAGCCAAAGAACGCATTGGTCAAGCAATACAGCAAGCTGTTGGCCATGGAGGGTGCTGAGCTGGAAATTCGTCCTGCAGCGTTGCGTGCGATTGCCAAAAAAGCTTTGGCACGCAAAACAGGTGCGCGTGGTTTACGCTCTATCCTTGAACAATCCCTGATCGACACCATGTACGAATTACCCAATTCGACGAATGTTGAGAAAGTGGTGGTTGAAGAAGCCACCATTGAAGAAAACAAACCTCCTTTGTTGGTGTACCGAGAGGCCGCCAAAAAGGCTTGATGAATGAACTCGGGGACAGTGCAATGAAGCCTGTCCCTTTTTTACTGGAAGGCTGACCATGTCTGGACAACCCCCTTTACCCGCTACCCCTCTTGAGCTGCCGCTGTTGCCTTTGCGCGATGTGGTGGTGTTCCCGCACATGGTCATTCCTTTGTTTGTGGGACGTCCTAAGAGCATCAAGGCGCTCGAAGCCGCTATGGCTGCAGAACGTCGCATCATGTTGGTGGCACAAAAAGCGGCGGCCAAAGATGAGCCGTCTGTGGCCGATATGTTCGAAGTCGGTTGCGTCTCCACGATCTTGCAAATGCTCAAATTGCCAGATGGCACGGTCAAAGTGTTGGTAGAAGGCCAGCAACGCGCCAAAGTCGACGGCATTGAAGATGGTGAGTCGCATTTCACAGCCCACGTCACGCCGATCGAAGTGTTGCCAGCTGAGTCGGGTAGCGAAGTTGAAGCGTTGCGTCGTGCGGTGATGCAGCAGTTCGACCAATACGTCAAACTGAACAAGAAGATTCCGCCTGAAATTTTGACGTCGATCTCAAGCATTGACGATGCAGGCCGATTGGCCGACACCATTGCAGCTCACTTGCCCTTGAAGCTTGAGAGCAAGCAAGTGGTGCTTGATTTGTCGCCCGTGCGCGAGCGGTTGTCTAATTTGTTTGAGCAAATCGAACGTGAAGTTGAGATTCTTAACGTTGACAAAAAAATCCGTGGTCGCGTCAAGCGCCAGATGGAGAAGAATCAACGCGACTTCTACCTGAACGAACAGGTCAAAGCCATCCAGAAAGAACTCGGTGAAGGCGAAGAGGGCGCGGACATTGAAGAGATCGAGAAAAAGATCAAAGCCGCGCGCATGCCTCAAGAGGCACGCAAAAAGGCAGAGGCTGAGTTGAAGAAGCTCAAACTCATGTCGCCCATGTCAGCAGAAGCCACCGTAGTGCGCAACTTCCTTGACGTGCTGGTGGGCTTGCCTTGGAACAAGAAAACCAAAATCAAACACGACTTGGCCAACGCGGAAGATGTGTTGAATGCAGACCACTTTGGTTTGGAAAAAGTCAAAGACCGCATCTTGGAATATCTTGCTGTGCAACAACGCGTCGACAAGGTCAAGGCGCCTATTCTTTGCTTGGTAGGCCCTCCTGGCGTGGGTAAAACCTCGTTGGGCCAATCCATCGCCAAGGCGACGGGGCGCAAGTACGTGCGCATGGCCTTGGGCGGTATGCGTGATGAAGCCGAGATTCGCGGTCACCGCCGCACCTACATTGGCGCGATGCCAGGCAAGGTGCTGCAAAGCTTGACCAAGGTCGGCACGCGCAATCCTTTGTTCTTGCTCGACGAAATCGACAAGCTGGGCATGGACTCGCGTGGCGACCCTTCTAGTGCATTGCTTGAGGTGTTGGATCCAGAACAAAACAACAAGTTCGCCGATCACTACGTGGAAGTCGATTACGACTTGAGCGATGTGATGTTTGTGGCCACCTCCAACTCGATGAACATTCCACCAGCTTTGTTGGATCGTATGGAAGTGATTCGTTTGTCGGGCTACACCGAAGACGAAAAAACGCACATTGCCACCAAGTATTTGTTGCCCAAGCAAATGAAAAACAATGGTGTGAAAGACGAAGAGCTGTCAGTGGACGAAGCTGCAGTGCGCGATATCGTGCGTTACTACACCCGTGAAGCGGGTGTGCGTTCGCTCGAGCGTGAAATGTCCAAGATTTGCCGTAAGGTGGTCAAGGCGTTGCTGCTTAAGCAAATGACGCCTCAGGTCAAAGTGACTGCAGATAACTTACCTGACTTCCTTGGCGTGCGTAAGTACACCTATGGCAGAGCTGAGGCCGAGAACCAAGTGGGTCAAGTGGTTGGCTTGGCATGGACCGAAGTGGGCGGCGATTTGCTGACCATTGAAGCCGCCATCATGATTGGCAAGGGCACGATCACACGTACGGGCTCGCTCGGTGATGTGATGAAAGAGTCTGTGGAAGCAGCACGCACCGTTGTGCGCAGTCGTGCACGCCGTTTGGGCATCTCAGAAGACTTGCTCGAAAAGCGCGACATTCACATTCACGTGCCAGATGGCGCCACTCCTAAAGATGGTCCAAGTGCAGGTGCTGCGATGACAACTGCGTTGGTCTCTGCCCTTACAGGCATTCCTGTGCGTGCTGATGTAGCCATGACAGGTGAAATCACCTTGCGTGGTGAAGTCACAGCCATTGGTGGTTTGAAAGAGAAGCTCTTGGCCGCATTGCGCGGTGGCATCAAGACTGTGCTAATCCCTGAGGAAAACGTGAAAGACCTGCAAGAAATTCCAGAAAACGTGAAGAACGGTCTGGAAATTGTGCCGGTGCGTTGGATCGATAAAGTGCTTGAAGTTGCGCTTGAAAAAATGCCAACGCCACTGCCGGATGAAGTGCCAGCAGTTGCTGCTTCAACAGCTCCTGATGCTGCGACCAAAGCGGAGGCAATCAAGCATTAAGATTTTTCTAACGCACGTCTAAACACGGAAAAAATGCGTTAGAATACAAGCCTTATGCGGGAATAGCTCAGTTGGTAGAGCGCAACCTTGCCAAGGTTGAGGTCGCGAGTTCGAGCCTCGTTTCCCGCTCCAAATTCGATAAGGGAAGCACTCCATGCTTCCCTTTTTCGTCAAAGTTCATGGCGCGATAGCAAAGCGGTTATGCACCGGATTGCAAATCCGTTTAGCCCAGTTCGACTCTGGGTCGCGCCTCCATATAAATCAAGGACTTACGAGAGATCGTGAGTCTTTTTTTCATTTGGGTGTCCACCAAGTGTCCGCATTTTTAACTAAAGGCCGAAACTGCTAGCGAGTTGAGCTTGCGAGTTCCAACTAAATAGCCGGGGATGAGGAGTGCACCACGTGGTCATCATTAAGCTTTGATTTCACTCGGAAAAAAGCGTATAGTGAAAATGCCAACACGAGGAAACGTCGTGGAGGTCTCCTTAAAACTATTTGACCAGCCATGTGCTGGTCTTTTTTTCTACTGCTATCAATCAAATCTAGAGCCGTTGCTGATATCAGCTAGCTCATGACAAACGCGAGTTGCCATTTTTTTAGGTTGTGCATTAGTCCTGACGGTTCCTTTTCCCGCAGGGCCTTCGTAGTCATAAAAGGACTGGGTTAGACCATCAACCTCCATTTGATACGAAAAGATACGGTACTTATCGCCATTGGGACAGCCGCCAGCAAAGATGAATTCTTGTTCATCATTTCCTAAGACAGCTTTGAATTGGTTGTTTTTATCAAAAGATGCCATGACTAAGGGTATGGTGACAACATTCGCAATAAGACAGGTAATCAGAACTAAAGTGCTTCGCTTCATTTTTTGTTTAGGTTCAAGCAAAATGCCCAGCGCATCTCGTAGCTAAATTAGAAACGAGCAATATGACAAGTTCATAAAAATTCGATAGTTAATTGGTTCTATGTCTGTAGTTGTAATCATGTTGCTCTGTGCTGGCATGTCACAGAAAGTAGAAAGAACTCTTGTAATATGAAAACGCTGTAACCCAGCGTATAACTTGATTTTGAATCAAAGGAAAATAAATGAGCGACACACCAGAAACCGAACTGCCACATCACGGTAATGACCCATTTAGAACACGTTGCGCAATGCTGGTTTCAGTTTTGGCTATGTGTCTTGCAATTGCAAGCCTAGGGGGAAACAACGCATCCAAAGAAAGCATGAGTAACAACATCTTGGCAGCTAACGCCTATGCGTTTTACCAAGCAAAGAACATTCGCCAAACAGACTACAAAATCGCAGCTGACGATTTAAAGATGCAAATCGCGAATGACAAGTTATCAGCAACTGCTAAAGAATTGGCCGAGAAGAAGCTTGAGGCGTACGAGAAAAATATTGCTCGTTATGAGTCAGAGCCCGAAACAGGTGATGGCAAAAAAGAGCTGATGGAGAAGGCCAAAGAGCACGAGCACGAGCGTGACATCGCCTTGCGTCAGGACCCTTGGTTTGACTATGCCGAAGCCTTACTGCAAATTGCGATTGTCCTGACTTCCGTGGCAATCTTGACCGGAGCTCAAGTTTTGTTTTGGGTTCCG
>Ga0228702_1000747_pt1 | contig 23200 bp, 17 predicted proteins | sample McNCre217_Aug_MG_2_FD_178018 | JGI IMG/M metagenome (GOLD analysis project Ga0228702, IMG submission 178018) | Freshwater microbial communities from McNutts Creek, Athens, Georgia, United States - 20-17_Aug_MG | ecosystem: Environmental > Aquatic > Freshwater > Creek | place: USA: Georgia...
TTGAAAACGATTTTGAAAAATTTCACCAATGAAAGCACGCATTTCGGCATGATCGTCAACTACTAAGAGAATAGGCTTCTCCTTTTCGATGGATTCGCTAACCGTTATTTCAGGTGATTGAGGCAAGGTTGATAATTGTTCTACGGACTTTACCCACTCGGGTTCAAAAGCTTCCAATTCAACAGGAAAGTGTAAGGTAAATGCACTTCCCTCACCCAAACGACTCTTCACCTGTATTTCTCCTCGGTGTACTTGCATGAGTTCTTTGCAAAGCGATAAACCCACACCCGTCCCAACAACTTGAACGGCATCAGGAATCTGATAGAAGCGATCAAAAACATGAGGTAAGTGTGATTCGGAAATACCGCGACCTGTATCCAATACCTTAATCTTTACTTTTTTAACATGGGAAGAATTCCCAGCGAAAACCTCCTCCAATTCCAAGACTATACCAATTTTCCCATCTTCTGGGGTATGCTTGAAGGCATTCGAAAGGAGATTACTTAAACATTTTTCTAGAATGTCGGCATCGTAATACACCCACAACGACTTCACGGGGAATTCGTACTTTAAGCTAATTTGTTTTTGGAGCGCATAGGATTCAAATCCTTGTATAATTTGAACCAACTGCAAAATCATGTCATGCTTGGCAATAATGGGATGTTGCTTGCCTGCCTCAATTTTAGATAAGTCCAAAAGTTGATTAATCAAGCGAAGAAGTTTCTGCGCATTTTGATGAATGGATTTCAGACGTCCCTCTTGCTCCTTAGGCAAGGAATTGTTCTTCAAAAAGTATTTCTCGATCGGGCTGATGATCAAGGTCAAAGGAGTCCGAAGCTCATGGGAAATATTCGTAAAGAAGGAGGTTTTTATCTGCTCAAGTTCCTTAATTCGTTCTTTTTCAATTTCCTTCAAGCGCAAATCCGTTCGAAAAGATTCCCGAATCTGTATTTCTCGCATGAAAACATAGACCAAACCTACCAAGGAAATAAAATACAACAAATAAGCCCACCAAGTACGATACCAGGGAGGTAAGACTTCTATTTGCAATTCAACGGGATTCTCACCCCATACGCCATCCGAATTCGTTGCCTTCACTTTAAATGTATAAGTACCCGGACTTAAATTCGTATAAGTCGCAGTCCGCTGGGTACCCACATAGTTCCAATCCTCGTCAAAGCCCTCTAGCATGTAGGCATAGCGATTGTTTTTAGGCCTTTGGTATTCAATCGCAACAAAATCCAAACTGAATACGGATTGTTCGGGTTGCAAAACCAAAGTTTTCAAATCTGGTAAATCGGAGGTAAGAGGTGAATTAGGAGCACCCACCGACACAGATTTATTGAAAATCTTTAAACCGGTTAAATACACATGTGGAACATCCAATCGCATGCGCAGGCTATCTGCTTTCAAGTAATTCAACCCATTTACCCCGCCAAAAAACAACCAACCCTGCTTATTTTTGGCATGTGCCGTGATGATGAATTCTTTTCCTTGTAATCCATCAGCATCGTCATAATTCACGAATTTGAATGTTTGGGCATCCATTTTAGAAATCCCGCCATTCGTGGTTAACCAAAGGTCCCCCTTCTTATCTTCCTCCATTCCGCGCAGGGTATTACTGCCCAAGCCATCCGCCACAGTAAATACTCGAAATCCTTTCGATTCTCCCAAATACAGATGCAAACCTCCCCCATTCGTCAAGACCCAAATCCGGCCTTGTCGGTCCTGTTTAATGCAAGTAATGTGGTTATACTTTAGACTATTGACCGCCGTAGTGCGTACCTGATGATCGACTTTACCTGTTTGGGGATTATAGATGTATAAGCCTTGCATCGTTGTACCCACCCAGATGCGGCCATCCCTACTCTTTAAGATACTATTGATATTTTTATTTTTTAACTCCTGTTCACTAAACTCCCCGAACGGATTATAAAACGCTTTGCTCGTTAAATCAAATGCAAAGATCCCTTTCGTCTGAGAACCCAATAACAAGCGATTTTGATCTAAGAACAAGGATGTCCACTTCATTCCCGCCTCATCTAATCGATAAGGATACGATTTCAAATCATTGGGGGGAGTAAAATGAAATAAACCCTTGCCCCAAGCAGCCACCCATACAGAACCATCCGGCAACGCTTGAAGCAAATTAACATCGAAGCCATTGGTCACATTCAACTTATTGGCTACCGCCTCATTAACCAAATGTTTAATTTGACCTGTTTTATGATTGAAAAACGATAAACCGACATTACTGCCCAACCAAACTCCTTGATCATTCCCCGCACTTAGCGAAGTAACCTTGTTACTCAAAAGCCCTTGAAATGTATTGGGTTTATAACGTAAAACAGAAAAACGAGATTTTTGAAAAAAGCTGATATTTAATCCTGCCTCCCAAGTTCCAATCCACGTATTTCGGTTGGAATCCGTAAACATACTCATCACTGAAAAAGAGGAAATCCCAAGCTCGGGATCCGGATTCGAGGGAATGTGATGCGGATGTGCAAAATCCTCCCCTTTCAACGTGTAAACCCCATTATCGGTCCCTATCCACAGATTTCCCAAGGCATCACGAACCAAAGAACTTACAATATTTTGACGCGAAAGAGGATCTTGCGAAGCAAAGAAAACATTTGTAAATCGTTGATTTTGAGGATTAAAGCGAAAAAGACCTTTTCCTTCAGTCCCCACTAATATGTCACCATTTTTTGTTTCAAATAAGGCACGAACCCGGTAGGTACTCGACATGCTTTTGCCTGAAAAATCAAAAGGGATAAACACGTGGTTCCCTCCATAGGAAATCAATTGACCTGATTTAGTACCTAACCAAATCGACCCATTCGAGTGCTTGTAAATCCGAACCGCATCTTTAACCAGTGGATGGCGAACTTCAGATTCATTCGGCAAAAATTTATTGGTCTTGGAATCAAAAACCAATAATCCCACCCCGACAGCTGTTGCAAATATCCGGTGCTTATCCACTTGAATAAGCGAAGATATCGTCAGGGAGGAAAAATCAATCCCTTTCATTCCTTGGGTAAATCGAGTGATTTTACCCGTTTTTAAATCAATTTTATTCAGCCCGGAACTACGCGCAGCGGCCCAAATATTTCCATCAGCATCCTCGGTTATCGTTGGAATATCACTTCCACTCAACGTATTTGCATCCCCGGGATCGTGTCGGTATATCACAAATGAATGCCCATCATACCGGTTTAATCCGTCAGCCGTCGCGAACCAGAGAAATCCACGACGATCTTGAATAATCTTGTTAATTGTACTTTGGGATAAACCCGAGGCCGTACTCAAGCGTTCATAACGCTGCGCTGGTTGGGCCTTTGCGATAAAACAAAGAAACAACAAACAAATCCAAAAATTTCGTTTAAACGCCATCATCATTCTGATAGCTAAAATAGAAAATTTATCACCAAGTCCTTGCCGAATTATCCCGATGATACAAAAGAAAATCGTTGCATATTCTTTACAATACACATCATTGCAAGAATAATCCTTGAATTTGAAAGATTTGTCCCAATCCTATCGCCATTGAAGAGGTAGATTTGTACATGCTTTGAAATCAAAGACATCCGTGTAATTCAAGGTTCGTACTATGGTAAAAACATTTATTTCTTTCTCGGCTAAAAATGCCGACAATAAATTGCCGAAATACCAGCAACTCATTAACTCCCTGTTGCGCGATATCGAGATGGGAGAATTAAAACCCGGTGAACGACTTCCGTCCATTAATGAGGCATCCGAAGAATGTTACCTTTCCCGAGACACCGTTGAGCGCGCTTACACCGAATTACACAAAATGGGCGTCATCACGTCCATCTTCCGCAAAGGCTATTTCATCTCAGATTCGAAGGTAAAGACCAAAACGAAAGTTTTGTTTTTGGTAGGTAAAATCACCAATACCAACAAAGTAGTATTCGATTCCTTCTGCGAGTCATTGGGCAAAAATGTCATGGTAGACATATACACCTACCAATACAAAACAAGCCAATTTCAAGAGATCATGTCCCAGCAATTAGGGAACTATCATTATTATGTAATTATGCCTCATTTAATTGAGGAAGAGGAGGAGAACATCAAGTGCCTAAAGAAGATTTCGGGCGACCGTTTAATTCTTTTGGACCAAAATTTTAATAGCATTTCGCATGCACACGCGAGTATCGTGAGCCAACCGAAAGAGCAATTGATCGCTTTATTTGAAAACCAACTAAACCTGTTTAATAAGTACCACTCATTTAATTTGGTTGTGACCGAGGAAGATTACTTCGATCCTGCCTTGATTAATGGGTGTAGTGAATTCTGCGAATCCAATGGATTGGATTTTCAAGTATTGGATGGCCTCGAAGTAGACGATGTGCGTGAAGGGGTAATTTATTTCACCCTTGACGACCAAGATTTGGTTCGGGCCATCAAATACGCAGAAGTAAACAATTTAAGCATTGGTCAGCAAGTGGGACTTATCGCCTTTAACGATTCACACTTCAAAGAAATATTGGTGGGAGGTATTTCTGTCCTTTCGAATCAACCGATCAGAATGGGCGAAATGGCTGCTCAACTCATTAATGATAACGACAAAGGTAGCCATGAACTCGCGCTACAATTCATCTCAAGAAAATCACTTTAGGGTTTAATTTGCAAAAAGGGGTCATGACATTCATGGCCTCATTTTTTTTGCATGCGCCATGTTTCGACGGAGGCCATTGATTTTCGTCCGATTGATCGCTGAATAGCGAAATAGAGATTTAAACAACTCTTCTGAGAGTCCCTCCCAATCCGATTTAGACAGGCCCAACATGGTTTGATTCGGTTCAAAACGAGCTTCTACATGCGGCTTCGAGTGTCGGTTCCAAGGACAAACATCCTGGCAAATATCACAACCAAATATCCAATCCTCAAAATCTTGATGCAAGGAAATCGGCGAATTTTCTTTCAGCTCGATGGTGAAATACGATATACATTTTGAACCATCAACCACATAGGGTGTAATGGCATCAGTTGGGCAAGCATCAATACAACGTGTACAGGTACCGCAAAAATCCTTGATCGGACCATCGGCTGTGGCAGGTAGATCAATCAGTAATTCAGCAATAAAGAAAAAACTACCTTGTTTAGGAATGATCAGATTGGCATTTTTTCCGATCCAACCAATGCCCGATTTTTTTGCCCAGGCTTTCTCTAAGACTGGAGCCGAATCCACAAACATCCGTCCCTGTATCTCTCCTACCACATTTTGAATATCATCCCAAAGTTCCTGCATTTTATCCTTGATGACACGGTGATAATCCTCACCCCAGGCGTATTTAGAGACTTTGAATGAATCAGCTAAGGGGTGGAAAGACTCAGATGGGAAATAATTGTAGACAAGCGAAACGACTGTTTGGCAGCCATCGACTAGCAAACGCGGATCGAGCCTCTTGTCAAAGTGATTAGCCATGTAGGCCATTTCACCCTGCATGTTTTGATTTAGCCAAGCTTCAAGTTTGGGGGCTTCTTCTTCTAAAAAATCTGCCTTCGAAATACCACAAAAAGCAAAGCCATGTTTTTGGGCTAAACGCTTTAGGATTTGAGCATTGGAGGAAGCTGTCTGATTCATATGCCATAAAATTACGAAGCTATGCGAATTTATGCCAAACTGTCAGAAAATACTTTCTGGTCTATGATTTGTGTAGCCAAAAAGCATATTAATTTTGCCTTATGAAAAAGAAAGAGAACGAACAGCCGATTGAAGACTCAACAACGCAAGAGCCGATCACAGATGCGGCTACCGAAGCGAACCAAACTGAGGAACAAGTTGCTCCCGATGAGTTGGAGGAAATGAAAAAGAAATACCTGCTTTTATATGCAGATTTCGAGAATTTCAGAAAAAATAAAGCAAAAGAACGTATCGAATTGTTACAGACTGCAGCAGCCGGTGTCATCACAGACTTGTTGCCAAGTATTGATAACTATGAGCGTGCCTTAGCGAATGCACCTGAGGGTGAGATTTCCGAAGGTATTCAATTGATATTTAAAGGCATACTTAACACGCTTCAGACTAAGGGATTGAAGGAATTACCTGCCAAGGGAGAGGTATTTAATGCCGACTTCCATGATTGCATTACACAATACCCCGCTCCTTCTGAAGAAGACAAAGGAAAGGTACTCGACGTACTAGAAAAAGGATATACATTAAACGATAAAGTCATTCGCTTTGCAAAAGTGGTGGTAGGAAATTAATACAGAAATGGCTCAAAAAAGAGATTATTACGAGGTTCTAGGAGTAGCTAAGTCGGCAAGCGAAGAGGAAATCAAAAAAGCTTACCGCAAATTAGCCGTTAAATATCACCCGGATAAAAATCCGGACGACAAAGAATCCGAAGAGAAATTCAAAGAAGCTGCTGAAGCCTACGAAGTTTTAAGCAATAGCCAAAAGAAAGCGCAGTATGACCGTTTCGGTCATGCGGGCATGGGTGGTGCTGCCGGTGGTGGTTTCGGTGGCCAAGGCATGAACATGGAAGATATCTTCTCGCAATTCGGCGATATTTTCGGCGGAGGGGATGATAGTCCTTTTGGTAGTTTCTTTGGTGGAGGAGGTCGCGGAGGACGTCGTCAGCGCAAAGGAACTGACCTACGAATCAAGTTGAAACTCAATTTGGAGGAAATCGCGAACGGGGTTGAAAAGAAAATCAAGGTAAAGCGCCACGTCGCTTGTAAAACTTGCTCGGGTAACGGATCGAAAAACGGGACCGACTTAAAAACCTGTGGAACTTGTCAGGGATCGGGCCAGGTGAAACGAGTTCAGCAAACCATGTTGGGCCAAATGGTTACTTCTTCAACCTGTCCTACCTGTTCCGGAGAAGGAAAAAGCGTGGGTGCAAAATGTGATGCTTGTTTCGGCGAGGGTCGTGTGCTTGAGGAGGAAATTATCCCAATTAAAATTCCAGCGGGTGTTTCCAACGATATGCAATTATCCATGTCGGGCAAAGGAAATGTACCGCCCCGCGGTGGTGTGGCAGGAGATTTACTAATCGTTATCGAAGAAGAGGCACATGAGGTCTTGCATCGCGATGGAAATAATGTCATTTACGACTTATACATCAGTTTTGTGGATGCAGCCTTAGGAACTTCGGTAGAGGTCCCAACCATCGGTGGAAAGGCAAAAATCAGCATTGATGCTGGAACGCAAGGAGGCAAAATCCTTCGCTTAAAAGGAAAGGGAATAAAAGAATTGAATGGATATTCAATTGGAGACCAATTGGTACACGTAAATATTTGGACGCCGAAGCAGGTCAACAAAGAGGAACGTGAGTTATTGGAGAAATTAAGAGAATCTGAAAACTTTGCGCCCCAGCCAGGAAAATCGGAAAAGGGATTCTTCCATAAGGTGAGAGATATGTTTTCTTAGACGTTGGACGTTAGACGTTGGACGTTAGAAAAAAAGCCCAAGCATGACGCTCGGGCTTTTTTTATGAATCAATACTTTCTAATTGAATTGTTTACTCCACTTATCCACAGGCGCTAGAATAGACGCATATCGATTCGCAGGTATTGGTGAATTCGTCAGAATCGAACCGATAATGCTCATCTCATACCAAGCAATTTGAATATCGCGATCATGTCCCCGAACAGAATCGCCCGTTAAATAATAATTCAACGCGCGATCATTACGTGTGATCATCGTTTTAGAAATAGCAAGCGCTTTGGTATAATCCCCTACCTCGATGAATAAAGCAACCATTCTTGCCGAGAACTGATCATAAGGAATCACCTTGTCTGGCATGATTTTCTCTAAATGATCCAGCACTTTCTTCGCCATGGCTTTATTCCCTTCTTGTATAAACTGTTCCGCCAAGCGATAAGTGCTTAAACGTAAAGTCACACTTGGAATACCCATGTAGAAATCTCCATGATAGTAAATCTTTTCATCGTTCAAACCTCGCCAATACATCTTGTTCAACATGTTGTCGGCCATAATATTCGAATCCACAAAACCATCCAAAGCCCCCGGAATTTTAAATGGCATCAATCGATAGGCATATCCCTCCAATTGCATACTCTCCTTCAAGCCAAGATATTGATCTCCTGGTAAGGTAGAGGCGAAATAAATAGGACGCTTCCAGCCATTTAAGGCATTGTTGGCAATAACCTCTAATTGAATCAACTCTCCCTTGAAGATATTTTTCGATGGCAATTTCCATCCCAAAATTCCTGATAAAAGTGGGGTATAACGCTTAGGGAACCAGTTCGAATTGGCCACCTGCGCTACATTGACAGGTATCGTTAGTGAATCACATGGAAAAGTAAAGATGGTTTCCCCCATGGAAGTTTGTGCTTGGATGGTCGGAGATTCCTTATGCAATAAATCCAAATAATCCGGCAAAGACATCGACTGAATGTTGGGTTTCTCATCGTACATAATTTGATCATTCACTCCCTCCAAAAATTGATCTTTCTTTAAACCAATAGGAAGTGGAGCCGACTCATAAGTCTGACGCTTCATTTGATCAATGTACCAATCCGTACCTAATAGAGACAAATTACATACACGAACATCCGTACGGAAACCCTCGACCTCTTGTACATACCACAACGGGAAAGTATCATTATCTCCACCCGTAAATAAAATTGCGTTAGGCGCACATGAATTCAACAGGTTTTTGGCAAAATCAATTTGGTGATATCGACCACTGCGATCGTGATCATCCCAGTTTTGTTGTGCCAAAATCACCGGCGCAGAAAAACTAAATACGGTCAATAAGGCCCAGCGAACTTGAGGTGCCTTAATCAATTTAGTTAACCATTCGGCCAACTGCATCACGCCTAATCCAGCCCAAATAGCCAAGAAATAGAATGAACCCACATAAATGTAATCCCGTTCACGCGGTTCTGCAGGAGGCGAATTTAAGTAGACCGCTAGCGCTACTCCTGACAAGACAAACATCATGATGGTGACCAAAAAGTCTTTCTCATTCTTTCGATAAAGCAAATAGAAACCTAAAAGCACCATGATAATCGGCAAATAATAATAATTATTACGCGCCTTATTATTCTTTAAAACATCGGGCAATTTAGTTTTATCCTCGAAGGGATTCGATATCGCATAAGCTCCTTCTAAATCGCTTTCCCGACCGATGAAATTCCACAACAAGTAACGCGTATACATATTACCCAACTGATGTGTAAACATGAAACGAAGGTTGTCCCCAAAACTAGGCTTTTGACCTGCAGGAATACCCAACATCTCTTGATACATCTGCACATGAGATCCTGAATTACTCCATACGCGTGGCAACAACATTTGTTGGTCCTTCTGGTAAACGTACTCCGGCTTATTCGTATAAACCTCATACTTACCATCTTTCATCTTATAAACATCCTCCCCTTTCTTAAAATCCTCAATCTGAGCCGTGTAAACGGGACCATATAACAAGGAACGAGAACCATATTGTTCACGCTTCAAATACTTCAAAAAGTTTAAGATGTTACTAGGGTCGTTCTCATTAATCGGTGGATTGTATCCTGAACGCACCAAAGCAACTGTGTAGGTTGAATAACCAATCAACAAGAATACGAAAGAAAACAAGGCCATGTTCAACAACAATTTGCCATGTTGGTAAGAATAGCGAATCCCAAAAACTACAGCAGCCAAAAGACATAACATGAAGAAAATGGCACCTGAACCATAGCCCATTCCTAAGCTGTTGACGAACTGTAATTCAAACCAAAACGCCACAGATGGTAACCCAGGAATAACCCCTGAATTAATTATTCCCAAAATAAATAAACCCACCAAAACGGCGATAAATCCGCCTTTGTAGGTTGGGGTTTCCGTCTTCTTGAAATACCACAACAAGGCCAAAGCAGGCAATGTCACCAAGTTTAGTAAGTGGACACCAATGGATAAACCAACCAAATAAGCGATAAACAGGATCCATCGATTTGCTTTGGCTTCATCCTCCACCAATTCCCATTTGAAGGCCGCCCATACGACAATGGCCGTAAAGAATGACGACATGGCATAAACCTCTGCCTCAACTGCTGAGAACCAAAAAGTATCAGAAAACGCATAAATCAATGAACCTACTGCACCAGATAATAAAAGAATCGCTCCTTCAGACTGAGAAAGTTCCGCAAAAGGCTTCCGAAGTACCTTTCGTCCTATCATCACGATGGTCCAATGCATGAATAGAATGGTAAAAGCACTGGAAACGACCGACATCATATTAATCCAGAAGGCCACACGCGTCACATCGCCCAAGGCTAAAAATGAAAACATCCGACCAATCAGAAGAAACAAAGGCGCTCCTGGAGGGTGCGGCACTTGCAATTTATAGGCGCAAGCGATAAACTCGCCACAATCCCAGAAGGACGCTGTCGGCTCAACGGTTAACGTGTAGGTAACAAGGGAGATAAGAAAGACAATCCAACCAACTAGGTTATTATTGCGTTGAAAATTTTGCATAGGTTAAAATTAAAACTCAAAGAAAATGGATTGCAGGCAATCCATCAGGTTAATTCTTGTTAATTAAATTGACGCAAGAAACGAACGTCATTTTCAGTAAATAATCGAAGATCTTTAATTTGGTATTTCAGCATTGTAATCCGCTCAATTCCCATACCAAAGGCAAAACCCGAATATTTTTTGGAGTCGATTCCTACATTTTCCAAGACATTCGGATCCACCATTCCTGCGCCACCGATTTCAACCCAACCAGCCTGCTTACATACATTACAGCCATCCCCTTTACACAAAAGACAGGTGATATCCATTTCAGCACTTGGCTCCGTAAATGGGAAATAGGATGGACGGAAACGGACTTTCGTATCTTTTCCAAACATCTCCTTGGCAAAATGATAGAGACTATCTTTCAAATCTTTAAAGCTAACATCCTCATCCACATAAAGTCCTTCCACTTGGTGAAATAAGCAATGTGCGCGTGCTGAAATTGCTTCATTACGAAACACACGACCCGGCATAATCGAACGAATGGGAGGCTTTTGGTATTGCATCAACCGAACTTGAACATTCGAGGTATGCGTACGTAACAAGACATCGTCTTGAATCTCCCCCTTCCCTTTTTCAATAAAAAAAGTATCCTGCATCTCACGCGCCGGGTGATTAGGAGGAAAATTCAAAGCGGTAAAGTTGTAAAAATCCGTTTCGATCTCAGGTCCATCTGAAACCGAGAACCCCATCCGATTGAAAATTTCCAAAATCCGCGCTCGAACAATGGTCAAGGGATGCATCGAACCATGCTGAACGGGATCCGTTAGGGTTAAATCATCGGGAACCTTAACACTCGAATCCCCATCTGCAAAGGCTTCTTGAGCGAGTGAAAATTTGCCTTCCGCTAAGTTTTTCAGCGCATTTAATGCTTGACCTACCTCCCGACGATTTTCAGCCGGAACATCCTTCAATCCATCAAATAAAGCCGCAATGCGTCCTTTCCGACCTACAAAAGCAATTCGAAACTGCTCTAATTCCGCTTCATTACTAATTAAAAATGATTCAACTTCTAATTGAATCGCTTGAATTTGATCGTTCATAAATAATTATAAGATTTTCAATCCCAGCGTAGCTTGCCATAAGGATGCTTTTTGAGAAAAATTAACCCCTTGTGGCAAGGGTACGGTCTTCGATAAATCGGTCACATTACCTTCATAGCGAACATCCAACGTCAAACCTAATAAATCGATACCCGCACCAGCAGTGTACGAAACATAGGCATTTTGTGTCGCAGCTTGAAGCGAACCCAAATTTACACCGATCGCTTCTGCAATCGAACTATTTGAGTTCATACTATATGAAAACACGGGGCCTGCCATGACATGCAAAGGTCCCAAACGGTAACCCAACATAACGGGAACATCCAAACTGGTATATTTAACATCAAATTGAAGCCGTTGGGACGTTATTGTCCTTAACACATCAAATGAACCATTTTTATAAGAGACTAGTAATTCTGGTTCAACAAAAATTCTACGACCCAAGCGCATATAAGCACCAGCGGTATATCCCGACTTCGCATTGATATTATCAACGACAAATCCACCAATACCGTTCACTGTCAAACCATCCGTTTTAATGTTTGCCATGGAAACTCCCCCCTTGATTCCTAAACGGAAAAAATTTCCCGTAACCTTCTTAACTGGCATCAAAAATTGCGCATGGCTAGGCGTTGCAAAAACGCTTAAACCAATGATTACCCAAAATAATCGTAGCTGCTTTGTCATAGAAATGATATAATTATCAATGAATCAGTAAAATTATCCTTTTTCAACCGAAAAAAAAGAAAAAACCAACGAAAAGCGTATTTTTGAGCGCTAATTAAATCAACCTGTGGCTAAAGCTAAAACCTCCTTTTTCTGTCAATCTTGTGGACATCAAGCCCCTAAATGGCTCGGCAAATGTCCTTCATGTCAAGAATGGAACACCTTTGTAGAAGAATTGGTAGAGGTAAGCAGCCATCCGGCCGAAGTTTGGAAATCCCCAAGCCAATCCCGAAGCAAGCCACAGCCCAAATTATTACAGGAAGTCGACTTCGAAAGCCTGCCTAAAATTGCTTGTTCCGACACAGAATTCAGTCGGGTACTTGGTGGAGGCATCGTCCCAGGCAGTTTGGTTTTAATTGGCGGTGAACCAGGCATCGGGAAATCTACACTCCTTCTGCAAGTTGCTCTGTTGTTAACTGGGACCAAAATACTCTACGTTACCGGTGAGGAATCGGAACAACAAATCAAACTACGTGCTGATCGCTTGGAAAAGAAATCGGATAGCCTGTACATCCTAACCGAAACAAACACCCAAACGATATTCAAACATTTGGTTGACCTTGAACCCGAATTAATCATCATCGATTCGATTCAAACATTATTTTCAGATCAAATCGAATCAGGTCCAGGCTCCGTATCTCAAATTCGGGAATGCGCCTTAGAGCTCATGCGATTTGCGAAAGAATCCAATACGCCCATTTTCTTAGTAGGTCATATTACCAAAGAAGGGTCCATTGCAGGCCCTAAAGTCCTCGAACACCTCGTGGACACTGTCTTACAATTCGAAGGGGACCGACACATGATTTACCGAATTCTTCGTACGACGAAGAATCGCTTTGGTAGCACATCCGAATTAGGCATTTATGAAATGTTAGGTTCAGGCTTACGTGCCGTAACCAATCCTTCAGAAATTTTATTGTCTCAACGGGATGAACCCGCATCAGGTGTGGCTATTGGAACGCTGATGGAAGGTAATCGTCCCCTATTGGTTGAGATTCAATCCTTAGTTTCCACGACTTCCTACGGAACGGCCCAAAGAACCGCGAATGGTTATGATGGGAAACGCTTAAACATGCTTTTAGCTGTCATCGAAAAGCGTGGAGGCTATAAATTAAGCACGCAAGACGTTTTCTTGAATATCACGGGAGGAATCCGAGTAGATGACCCGGCATTGGATTTGGCGACCTGCCTATCGGTCGTTTCTTCCTACGAAGACAAAATCATTGATTCCTCCAAATGCTTTGCCGCCGAGGTGGGCCTTGGAGGAGAATTACGTTCCGTTACCCGCATCGATCAACGCATCGCTGAAGCTGAGAAACTTGGCTTTAAAGAAATCTGGATTTCGAAATACAACTTGAAGGGCCTGAATTATAAACCCAAAAGCATTCAGATTAAATCGGCCGCCAGTCTGATGGATGTCATCATGAACATCTGGCGCCAAAGCTAGCCTCCGGATAATTCACTTTTACCAGATGTAATCCCTGTGCAGGAACCGCGCGGCCTGCTTCTTGCCGACTCTTCGATTCCAATATCCGCTGTAAATCTGCCTTTGTCCATTTTCCCATCCCAATTTCCAGGAGCGTCCCAACCACCGCACGAACCATGCCACGTAAAAATCGATTCCCTTCGATGGTGAAAACCAAGGTATCGCCATGCATTTCCCAGAAAGCACGCATGATTGTACAATCGAAGGTATTGACTTCCGTCTTCACCTTCGAAAAACATTGAAAATCAGTGTGATGGAGCAGTAATTGAGCCGCCTCATTCATCGCCTCCACATCCAAGTCGGCCTCATACCAATAGGCAAAATCACGCAAAAAAGGATTTTTATGGCGGGTGATTCGATATTCGTAGATCCGCGAGGTAGCATCAAAACGCGCATGAAAATCATCAGCCACGGAATAAATCGCTTGAGCAGTCAAAGCAGGGGACAGCATTCGATTTAAGCGATAAACGAAATTCGAATCAATGCTTGATTCTGTATCAAAATGAGCAATTTGATGCGAGGCGTGAACGCCAGTATCCGTCCGACCGCTTCCGGTGATCGAAATCACTTCCCCCACTAATTGGCTTAATTTTTCCTCTAATTCCGCCTGCACACTCGATGCATTCGGTTGGATCTGATACCCATGAAACGAGCCGCCATCATAAGCGAATTGCAGTGCATAGCGGCTCATCTTGAAATTATTTTGTTAAGGCTGTTTCTAAAGCCGTGAAATAAGAACCTGAAGCCTTCGCTAAGGTACTTACCACTTGGCCATCCACCACCATATCGGATCCCTTCACAGTACCTAATTGGGTCGACTTCACGCCTAAACCAGCTAAATAAGCTTCAAATTCTGCTTTTTTGGCAGGAGATACCGACACAATCACACGCGATTGCGCTTCACCAAACCACATGGCATCTTGACGAATGCCTGCAGTTGATTTTACATCAAATCCTAAGCCACGCGGGAATGCTGATTCAGCTAAGGTTACTAAAACACCTCCGTCTGAGACATCATGTGCCGACTGGATTAATTTGCCTTCGATCAAGCCCATGATTCCTTTTTGAACCAATTGCTCCGTTGGCAAATCGAAATGCGGTGCCGGCGAAGCCTTCACCTTGCGGTATGAATATAAAAACTCAGAAGAAGCGATGTCATTCACGGACTCTCCTACTAAGTAAACCAAATCACCTTCAGCCTTGAAATCCAAGGTCATCTTATTTTCTGCTTTCTCCAAGATACCCAACATACCAATTGTCGGCGTTGGGAATACTGGGCCTTCATCGGATGATTGGTTGTAGAAACTCACGTTTCCGCCCGTTACCGGTGTCTCAAACGCCTCACAAGCCTTCTTCATTCCCTTAATAGCACCCACGAATTGCCAGTAAACTTCTGGAACGTAGGGATTACCAAAATTAAGACAGTTGGTAATCGCCACAGGCGTTCCTCCTGAACAAACAATATTTCGAGCCGCCTCCGCAACTGCCATCGCACAACCCTCTTCAGGATCTGCGTTTACATAACGTGAATTACAGTCGACCGTAATAACAATCGACTTATCAGACCCATGTACCTTCACAACCCCCGCATCCGATGGAGCATTGGTATTACGATTTGCACGACCGATCGATGAATCATATTGTTCCGCTACCCACTTCTTCGAAGCGATATTGGGGTGATTCATCAAGAAATCAAAGGCCTTTGGCAATTCTGCCGCTGGAATATCTTGTACGGAATTGATATCAAATTTCTTGTACTCCTGGTAATAAGCCGGCTCCTTGTACTCACGGTGATATACCGGAGCGCCTCCGCCCAATACCAAATCATCCGCAGGAACATCGGCTACCAAAACTCCGTCTTGATAGAATTCCAAACGTTTGGTATCCGTTACCGTACCAATTTGTTCGCAATTCAGATCCCACTTATCAAAAATCTTCTTCGCCTCCGCTTCACGTCCTTTTTCTACGACGATCAACATACGTTCTTGTGACTCCGATAACAAGATCTCAAACGGCTTCATATTCGCCTGGCGCGTTGGAACTTTGGATAAATCGATGATCATTCCATGTTCTCCTTTCGCCGACATCTCCGAGGTCGAGCAAATAATACCCGCCGCGCCCATGTCTTGAATACCAATCACACAACCCGCTTCAATAATCTCCAAGGAAGCTTCCAATAATAATTTCTCTTGGAAAGGATCACCTACTTGTACCGCAGGTAACTTCTCCGTGGATTTAGCCGTAATATCCTCCGATGCAAAACTCGCACCACCGATACCATCCTTCCCCGTTGCAGAACCCACAATAAATACCGGATTACCTACGCCATAGGAAATAGCAGATGCTTGCTTTCCAACCTTCAAAATACCTGCAGAAAAAGCATTCACGAGCGGATTCACATTGTAGCAATCATCAAATTGCACTTCACCTCCAACCGTAGGAATACCAAAGGCATTACCATAATCACCAATTCCCTTCACAACTCCCTTCACCAACCATTTAGTTTTGGCTAATTCAATGTTTCCGAAACGCAAGGAATTTAATTGAGCAATTGGACGAGCACCCATCGTGAAAATGTCACGATTGATACCTCCAACACCCGTTGCCGCACCTTGATAAGGCTCTAAAGCAGATGGGTGATTATGGGATTCAATCTTAAACGCACAACCTAAACCATCCCCTAAATCCACCAAGCCAGCGTTTTCTTCTCCGGCTTTGGCCAACATACGTGGTGAGTCTTTCGGTAAAGTCTTCAACCAAACAATGGAGTTCTTGTAACTGCAGTGCTCTGACCACATGACAGAGAAAATAGATAACTCAGTAAAATTCGGTTTACGCCCTAAAATCTCCTGAATACGATCATATTCTTCAGGCAATAATCCCAATTTTTTGGCTGTTTCTACGGTTGGTAGGCTTTCGTTAGATTCCACGCTGGTATGTTAATTAAAAAATGTTGTTGCATCGACGCAAGAAGCGACAAAGGTAATAAATTTCACTAAGAGAGTCGAAAAAATATAGTGTAAAATATCAAATTGTAGAGACGCGAAGTATCACGTCTCTACAAAAATCAAATCCCCCAATATTCCCGATCCTCCGGAACATCGACATCCCTAAATTTATCCGAATAATGAACGATTTGACATAGCATCGGATTTTGGCGCCAAAATTTACCTAAACCTTGATCACCGCTCCAATGCTTAAACAAAGGTCTTAATGCACTTGGAATCAAGACAGGGGGAGAATTAACTCCTTGAAATGATGCGACGATGGCTCGATGGGGATTCGCCAACGAAGTCAAGTTCGTTAAATGGGAGGTAGTCAAAAAAGGTAAGTCGCACAATAGCACTAGTACATCTTGTGAAACATCGACAGTACTGAGCCCAACGGCAAGCGTTTCCCCCATCCCTTTTTCCCAATCTTCGACTTGGACAAAAGACGTACTCGGGAACTCCTTCTGCAATTTTTCAACAATCTGAATCGATTGATCCACTTCAGCCCCTAGACATACTACTACCTCCTGGCATACAGAAAATGCTAGGCGAATAGATCGCTCCAAGAGGCTTTGACCCTTATAAACCAATAATTGTTTCGCTTCCCCTAAACGAGAGGATGCCCCCGCCGCTAATATTACTCCGACCATTTATATGGAACTTAAATCAAATGGTAGCGTACGCACACGTTTTCCCGTCGCGAGAAATATTGCATTACATAATGCAGGAGCAATCGGCGGTAAACCAGGCTCACCAACGCCACCCGGCTCTTCCTCACTTGGCATAACAAATACCTGACAAGGTGGAACTTCCCCCTGGCGCAACACCGCGTAATCATGGAAATTACTTTGGTCGGTCTTGCCATGGGTCCGACTGATTTGATTTTTAATCGCGGCAGAAAGCCCGTAAACTAAATTACTCTCTACCTGGGCTTTGATATTATCTTCATTCAAAGGGAAACCACAATCGATGACAGAATAAACTTGCTTAATCTTCACACCCGTTCCATCCTTCTGAACTTCAAAAGCATGCGCAACGATACTTGCGAATGATCGCGCAATTGCAATACCAATTGCCACTCCTTTTTTACGTTTAACCTGGTAATCTGAAATTTCGGCAAGTTTATTTAATACGGCCACAAAACGAGGTGAATCACGCAATAGATGTAAACGTAGCGCCAAAGGATCCTTTTCTCCCTCGTGCGCTAACTCATCCATAAAGGATTCCTGTGCAAAGACGTTTGTGGAGGCATAAACAGAACGCCACCACAACACAGGCATTTGTGGATCTACCCATGAAAATGAATTCCGACGAGCCGGGAAAGCATACGGGCTATCCGCCAAATTAATTCCCTCTCCCGCCCATGGATCCGGATTATTCCGCATATCCGCCTTAAATACAGATGCCATAATCGATGCACCATTCAAACGATGTTCGAAGGCCAATACATTACCATCCTTATCCACGCCACCTTGTAGCGCAGAAATCATACCAGGACGATAGGGTCCCTGTTGGATATCATCCTCCCTCGTCCAAATAACCTTAACGGGCGCATTGGTTTGACGGGATAAATTAGCGGCTTGCATGACGAAGTCGAAGACGGCTTTCCGACCAAAGGCTCCACCTAAAAAGGTTACATTAACTTTAATCTTTTCAGGCTTCACACCCAGGTAAGTGGCTAAATCATTAACCAAACCATCTGGACCTTGCACAGGCGCCCAAACTTCAACTTGGTCTCCTTGTACATATACCGTTGCATTGCATGGCTCCATCGGGGCATGTGACATAAACGGTGTTTGGTAAGTCGCCTGAATCTTATAATCAGACAGCTGTAAAGCTTTCGAAAAATCGCCTACCTTGTCTTCCTTGTATTCGTTTCCTTCCCGAAGTGCCGCCGCGCGTGCTTGATTAAAATATTGTTCCGTGGCGCTTTCAGCAAATCCCAAGGCATTCCAATCAACCGTAACTTCCTTCTTTGCTTTTACAGCCGCCCAATACGAATCGGCCACAACAGCAATGGCGTCCGACTTCGAACGTATTTTTTGATCGAATGCCGCATTGTCTGCGAAGGGTCCGTGAAAAAAGACACGCTCCGTTTTTAAGACGAAACGAACACCTTTCACCGACATGGCCTTATCAGCTTGAAAGCTCTTGACCTTTCCATAAATGTAAGGGGAATGAATAATGCTCGCATAAAGCATACCCGGCAGTTGGACATCCATACCAAACACCGCACTCCCATCCACCTTGGCAGGAACATCCGGACGTTTGGATGGCTTACCCAATTGCTTAAATTCCGAAAAGGATTTCAATTTCGGTTTTTGAGGAACAGGTAAATGAGAGGCCTCTTCGACTAATTCGCCGTAGTTGAATTGAGCCTTCGTTAATTTATTGATGACCACGCCATTGTTTGTGCTACAATCCGAAGGACTTACTTTCCATCGATTGGCTGCGGCTTGAACCAACATCTCACGTACAGCAGCACCAGCAGTACGCATGGGGATCCAACGGGTACGAACAGAAGAAGAACCTCCGGAAAGTTGGGAACCAAAACGAGCAGAACCATCTGTCATCTGAATTTCGACATCCTCCAATAAGACATCTAACTCTTCAGCTAATAACAGTGGAAGTGCCTGGTAAGTCCCCTGCCCCATGTCGGGACGCGGATTAAATAAGGTCACCTTCCCAGATTCATTGATAATGATGTATGGGTTAATCTCCACACCTAATGCGGGATTGTATTTTTGAATTTGGGCTACGCTTCCTTTGGAGGAAAATCCCAAAGCCAAAATAAAAGCAGATTGCGAGCTAATGCGTAAAAAATCGCGGCGAGAGGTTTGTGTTTTCATGGCTTAGGATTTTTTAGCGTTTTGAATCTTTTTAGCGGCCGCGTGAATGGCTTGACGCATGCGCGGATAGGTACCGCACCGACAAATATTTCCGGCCATGGCAGCATCGATGTCGTCATCACTGGGATTCGCGTTCGAAGCAAGCAAAGCGGACGCTGCCAAAATTTGCCCGGATTGACAATAACCACATTGAGGAACTTGGGCCTCTATCCATGCCTCTTGGACAGGATGAGTTGCCTTTTCGGATAAACCCTCGATGGTGGTTATTTTGTCGGTCGGCTTCAAAGTCGATACCGGCGTTGAACAAGATCGAATGGGAGAACCATTCAAAAGAACGGTGCATGCGCCACAAAGACCCATTCCACATCCAAATTTTGTACCCGTATACCCGATGGTATCCCGAATAACCCAAAGCAAAGGTGTGTCAGAATCCACTTCCACTCGGTGCTTTTTCTTGTTAACGTTTAGTTGATAAATCGACATAAGAAATTGTTTATACAGCTAAATTTACAACAAACATTCTATTTTTGCTGTATGCTTCAACCGGAAGAAATAAAATTCATTCAGGAACACCTACAGCAAGATCCATCTATCCTTGCGTTAACAGCTAATAAATATCCGACCCTGGATATCAAAAAGCTTGCGGCTCAAATACAGGCGCGACAAAAACTAGTGGACAAACTACCTACGTGGGTAGCTAATCCGGCTATTTATTTCCCGGCACAAATCTCGCTGGAGCAAGCATCCTCGGAAGCCACGGCCTTATTTAAAGCAAACTTGGTAAAAGGAAAACTAATTGATATTACCGGTGGCATGGGGGTGGATGTTTGGGCCTTTTCCCAGACCTGCGTAAAAGTGACCTATGTAGAGCAGCAAACTGAATTAGTGAATCGAACCCGATATAATCATGCTGTTTTAGGGTTGTCGAATGTAAATCACGAGGAAGGCAATGGAGTGGATTATATATCAGCTGATTTTGATTGGATCTATGTAGATCCGGCTCGACGGGATCAGCAGGGCAATAAAGTGATTTTATTTAAGGATTGTCAACCCAACGTCTTGGAGTTATTGAGTTATGCAAAAGAGCGTAAGTTATTAATTAAGACGAGTCCGGTTTTAGATATCCAACGTGCGATTAAAGAATTGGAGGGTGTGGAAAAGGTGTTTGTTGTCGCTTATCAACAGGAAGTTAAGGAGTTGTTGTTTGTTAAGTCGGAGGTCAACCTACTCAACCCTCCCATTGACTTGATCGAATTAGCCAATGAGCGATCTCTTCTATTTACGAGCAGCATGGAAGCAGAAAAGGAAGCCAAAATGAACTTAGGCGATGCGGGCAATTACATATATGAAGTACATCCCACGATTCTGAAAGCAGGGTTTTTTAAAAAAATTCAAGAGTTGGGAGTCTGGCAATTAGGCCAGCATACGCATTTGTACAGCTCTAATGAACGAGTTTATGATTTTCCTGGAAAGGTTTATGAAAAAATTTCTTCGGGGCCCGTGCAACGCGAATGGTTGATACCGCATCTTGGGGACTTACGTGCCAACATAAGTACCAAGAATTTTCCGATGAAGGCGGAGGCGCTCCGTCAAAAACTAAAACTAAAAGATGGAGGGGAGTTCACGCTCTTTGGTATTCAAAACAAGCATGAAAAAAATGAGCTCATCTTGTGCAAAAAATGTCCTTAATAATTTACCTTTGCTCATTGCATTCAACAAATTAGTCCGTATGAAAAGATTCATTTTCGCAATTGTATTAAGTTTCTCGTGTGTTTCACTTTTCGGTCAGGTTTTTACGGGCATGGACGAGATTGAAAAAGCAAAGAAAGAAGGTTTTTATACCTATGTGAATTCCGAAGAGAAATATGTCATTGAATCGTGGAAGAAGTTTTTGAAAAAATACGGATCCGTGGAAGCTGGACGTGGCGGCGCAATCAATGTCTATCAGGCGAAAATTTCAGATATTTCAAGTTCTCCCGTAACCTTGTTGTCTAAAACGAGTGAAGAAAAGAACAAAACAAAATTATTTGTTTCCATCGCGACTGGGCCAGACACCTACATTCAAAACGGTCATGAGAAATACCGGGATGCAAGTAATTGGTTGGAAGAATTCGTTAAACTCATCAACTTAGAAGAGGACGTTCGTACGCAAGAAAAGGCATTAAATGATTTAATTGCGACAAAAACAAAGAACCAAAAGGCGGCAGAGCGAATGATTCGCGAATTGGATTCAAATCGACGTCAAACCGAATTGTTAACCAAGAAATTGGAGGAGGCGAAGATTGAAAAAGAGAAGATCTTAGCCAATCAAGAGCAAAACAAATTAGATCAAAAGGCCAATGAAGAGGCTATTGTAAAGCAAGCGCAGAAGTTTGAAGAGGCCAAGAAAAAAGTCAATTAATACGATGAAGAAAATCTATTTCCTATTATTTGTTTTGATTGCACCATTCTTGTTCAGCAATTTTGGGCTGGTAGAATATGCAGTCTTGCATCCTAAGACCATTCAAACGGATTCGCTGAAAGCTAAGCAAAAGCATGTGGTCCTATATGCCAATGCTGAACCAAGAATAGAAACGAAACCAGACGAGAAGGGAAATCGCGAAACTACATCAACACGATGGACGCAATACATCGCAATGGGCTTTAAAGCAATTTTAGGTTTCTTGCTACATATTTTGGCTCGTTTTTAATGCCTAAATTCCAACTAACTTGTCGTGTTTCCGCCTCCATGCCTTATGTTTGGAAGCGCTTCACAGCTGAACTTTTAGCGAAACTAGCTCCTCCCTTCCCGATCGCGCGCATCATCCGATTCGATGGGTGTCAGGCGAATGACCAAGTCATTATCGAACTTGATTTTCTCGTCTACAAAACACGATGGACATCCAAGATTACCTCCTACCAATTTGATGGGCAATCACATGTATTTGTCGACGAGGGTGTCATTGTTCCCTTCGGAATGGTGGCATGGAGACATGAGCATCGAATTGAGGCAAGTGGAGAAAATAATACGCTTGTCATTGACAAAATTCAATTTCAAACCAACAGCAAACTTTTAGACTTGCTATTATTTCCGTTTATTTGGGGAATGATTGCATACCGCATGCCGCTTTATAAAAAGCACTTACGTCAACCGAAAACCTTATGAAACTTAGCTTAACTCAGAAAATCATCATTGGATTCGTACTAGGCCTTGTTTTGGGCGAGTACCTCTTTATCACCTTAGCACCGGAAGTCAGCCATGACATCGCTAATAAAGTGCAGGTGATTTCGAAAATATTCCTTCGATTGATTAAAATGATTGTTGGTCCACTTGTGTTTTGTACGCTTGTTGTGGGAATTGCCAAATTAGGTGATTTCAAGGCGGTTGGCCGCATTGGTGTGAAAACCATCGGTTACTTTTATTTCGCCACGATATTATCCCTTGTCACCGGATTAGTGGTTGTCAATGTTACAAAACCGGGGAGTTTACAAAGTTGGCCTAAACCAAGCGCAGGAACCGAGACAGGAATCGATGCAAGCAAGACGAAATCCTTGGAAGATTTCATCTTACACATATTCCCGGACAGTTTTTTTAAGGCATTGGCGGAAAATGAAATACTTCAAATCGT
>Ga0228702_1000748_pt1 | contig 23189 bp, 22 predicted proteins | sample McNCre217_Aug_MG_2_FD_178018 | JGI IMG/M metagenome (GOLD analysis project Ga0228702, IMG submission 178018) | Freshwater microbial communities from McNutts Creek, Athens, Georgia, United States - 20-17_Aug_MG | ecosystem: Environmental > Aquatic > Freshwater > Creek | place: USA: Georgia...
GCGGGCGCTCAGGGATGCGTAGGGGCCACGGCTCATGTTTTCAGCGCCGCCGCCGATGGCGATGTCGGCATCGCCCAGCAAGATGGACTGGCTGGCGCTCACGATGGCCTGCAGGCCCGAGCCGCACAGGCGGTTGACGTTGAAGGCCGGGGTGCCCTCGGCGCAGCCGCCGTTGATGGCCGCCACGCGGGACAAATACATGTCTTTGGGTTCGGTGTTGACCACGTGGCCGAACACCACATGGCCCACGTCTTTGCCTTCCACGCCAGCGCGGGCCAGCGATTCGCGCACGACCTGGGCGGCCAGCTCGGTGGGGGCGATGTCCTTCAGGCTGCCGCCATAGGTACCAATGGCGGTGCGCACACCGCTGACAACAACAACTTCACGGCTCATGGGAGTGTCTCCAGAAATAAAAAATAGAAATAGCAGGGGAAATCGATACACCAGTGTCAGGGGCAATCGCTACATTGAGCTGACAAAGGGGTGGGCGGGTCAAGCAAGTCAATCGCGCACATCGCCCACCGGGTTTTGCCCAAAGTCAGGGCGGTGCAAGAAGGCCAGCACCAGGCGGGCCGCTTCCTCGGGGGAGGTGAGCAAGCCTTTTTCCTGCAACTGTGCAAAGCGAGGTTGGTCTGGAAAGGCCGCATGGCTGGCTGAGCGCAATTGCACCTGCATGTCGGTGTCGATCACCCCGGGGGCCAAGGAGCAGACCTTGGCACCGTTGGGTTTGAGTTCCTCGTCCATGGCCAGGCAACGGGTGAAGTGGTCCATGCCGGCCTTGGCTGCGCAATAGGCAGCTTGCGAGGCCATGGCTTTTCGCCCGAGTCCGGAGGAGATGTTGAGCACTTTGCGTGGCATGCCCCACGATTCGGTGACCCCCAGAAAGCGGGCGCACAGTTGCATGGGGGCCTCCAGACCCACGCGCAGGGCTTGCGCCAGATCTTGCGGATGGGCCTGGCTCAGCGGGGCAATGGGCGGGATGGCGCCTGCGTTGTTGATCAAGGTGGCACTGCCCCACTGGGCAGGGTCTTGTTGCTGCAACCAGCGGCCCAGGCGTTCACTGGCGGCTTGTCCGTCGCTCAGGTCTTGGGTCCATTGGCTCAAGGCGATGTCGGTGTTTTTGGCCGCAGCCGCCAGGCCCTCGTTGGCGTGGCGTGAGATGCAGATCAGTTCATGCTCGGCTTTCAGCAATTGGTGGGCGATGGCCAGGCCCATGCCGCGAGATCCGCCAGTCAGGATGTACAGGTGCTTTTGCATGGACGGCAATGCTAGACCTTGCGTGGCTGCAGTGCAAAGGATGGAGGTGGTTTTCAGTAGCGCAGATGACACCTGTCGCATGTCATGATGATTTCAGTATGAACTCTTTAAAACTCATATTTTTTATACATTGAAATCCAAGATGATGATTTCAGTATCCTCGGTGTTTTCAATTCCTGAACCATGCTAGCCAAGCCTCGCTCCCCACAAGACATTGCCCGGTTGAACCAAAGCCTGAGTGCGTTGGGGCGGCGCTTTGTGCAGCTGTCCGCTCAGGGCGAGCATGCCGCGGCCCTGGCGGTCAATGCCCAGGCCCGTGCCCTGATGCCCGAGCACCCGCAAATTCTGGGCGATGCGGCACTTTGCCATTTGCGTCTGCGCGAGTACGACACCGCTTACGCGCTCTATCGCCAGGCCAGCGCTTTGGCCCCTCAGGACGTGAACCTCTGGGACGGTCTCACGGAAGTCTGTGGGCACATGGGCCGCCATGCCGAGGTGCGTGAGCACGGCCTGCGCAGTTTGCAACTCAAGGACGCGCTCACGCAGGGCCAGACCCCCATGCCTTTGCCTGCCCAACCTGCTGCGGCCACGGCAGACCGCCTGCGCCAGGTGATCGCCTTCAGCTTGTTTGGCGACAACCCCCGCTATGGCGAGACGGCCAAACTCAATGCCATGGTGGCGCAGCAGTTGCTGCCGCAGTGGACCTGCCGCTTTTATGTGGACGAGACGGTGCCCTCACAAGTGCGCTCGGGCTTGCTGGAGTTGGGCGCGCAGGTGCACGAGGTCAGCCCACAGGACCGGCAAGAACTCAGTGGTTTGATGTGGCGATTTCTGGTGCTGGAAGACGCTGGTGTGGACCGTTTTTTGATCCGGGATGCCGACTCGCTGATCTCGCGGCGCGAGGTGGCAGCCATCGAGGCCTGGTTGCAAAGCGGCAAATGTTTTCACCTGATGCGTGACTATTTCTCGCACACTGAATTGTTGCTGGCGGGCATGTGGGGCGGGTGCGGTGGCATCTTTCGCAACGTGCGCCAGCAGATGGTGCAGTACATCGCGCAAGGCCAATACCTGGGCGCCCGCGTGGTGGATCAGCATTTTCTGCGCATGCACGTTTGGCCCACCGTCAAGCAAAGCCTGTTGTCACACGATCCGGTGTTCGGCTTCATGAACGGGCAGGACTTTCCACCCTGCGAAGCGCAAGACCTGGGGCCGGACTTTCATGTGGGCTGCAACCTGTCGTCCAGCAGCATCGGCGCAGACAGTGCCTTGCCCGAGGGCCAGCGTGTCCGCTGGAAGATCGAGGACTTGCAAGGGCAAACGATTTGCCAATACGACACATTCGTTCGTCAGGGGCAGTGGCGGGCCGATGTGCCGGGGCCTTACGCCAAACTCTTGCAGGACGGCACCTGGCGGGTCCAGGTGCTGGGCGATGCACGCGCCTCAGTGGTCTTGTGAGGCCCGGATCCGGTTGACCTGCAAGGGCGTGACCTCGCTGCCCGTGTTGCTCCATTGCGTGCGCAAGTGCGTCAGCACTGCTGCAATGTCACGGTCATCCAGCTCCAGCACAAAAGGCGGCATGCCAAAGGGCCGGGGATGGCCCGCTGTGGCAGGGGCGTAGCCGCCATAGAGCACGGTTTGCACCAGGTTGGTCGGGTCGCGCAGCTGCACAGCACGGTTGCCCGCCAAGGCCGGGTAGGCCACTTGGCCGCTCGATGTGCGCACGCCTTCGCCACTGTCGCCGTGGCATTGCGCGCAGTGGCGCTCATAAGTTTTGAGGCCCATCTCGGCCACGCGCAGGTTCACGGGGGCGCGTGCCGCAGGCGTGTCTGCGGCGGAGGCTTTTTGCGCCCTTGACTGAAGGTACACCGCCATGGCCTGCAGATCGGCTGCGTTCATGTATTGCGTACCGTGTTGCACCACCTCGGCCATGGGGCCGCTGGTTTGGCCCAGGGCCGAGGTGCCTGTGCCCAGCAAGCGGACGATCTCGGTCAGCGGCGTGCTGGCCAGGCCGGTCTCGCGGTCGCGGGTCAGGTCTGGTGCATACCAGTTGACGATGGGCATCAGCCCACCCGACAGCTCATCGACCGGGCCACTGGCGCCCAGTGCATTGCGCGGGCTGTGGCAGGCTGCGCAGTGGCCCAAGCCTTGAACCAGGTAGGCGCCCCGGTTCCACTCGGTGCTTTGCTTGGCATCTGCCACGAAGGGGGTGGGCTTGAAAAACAAGCTGCGCCACACCGCCAAGGCTGGCTGTGTGCCCACAGGCCATTTCAGCGTGTGGGGTTGGGGCGCTTGTTGCACTGGCGGCAGGCTTTGCAGCCAAGCCAGCAGCGTGTCGCTGTCTGCCCGGGTGATCACGCTGGTGTGGTTGTAGGGAAAGGCCGGGACCAAGAGGCGACCGTTTTTGGATCTGCCATGGTGCAGGGCTTGCCAGAAATCGTCCGCGCTCCACTGGCCCAGACCGGTTGTGGGGTCGGGCGTGAGGTTGCTGCTGAAGACGCCGCCAAAAGGGGTGTCGATGCGTCTGCCGCCTGCCAGAGGCGGTGCGCCTTTGGCGCTGTGGCAAGCGATGCAGTTGCCCACCCGCGCCAGGTATTGGCCGCGCTCGATCTGTGCGGCGTCTCGGGGGGCGCTGGCACTGCTGCTTGTCGGGGGGCTGGAGGGCGCAAGCCAATAGCTGCCCCAGTTGTCAACGACCACGTAGACCGCCAAGGCCAACAGGGTGCCGATCAGGCCCAGACCAATGCGTGATGTGCGGGTGGTTTTCATGGCTTGCCCCCGTGCAGTTCAGGGGCACTGCCGCAGCGCAAGGCCTCGGGCAATGGCTGGCCTTGAGGCGCGTGTGCCGCAGGGTGGGTGTCGGCAGGCAAAGGCTGGCGCGCCAGCCAGCTGGAGACCGCGATCAGGTCTTCGGCCGGGATGCGTTTGACCACCTCGGCCATGCAGTCGGGCGCCAGTGCCTTGCGCTGGCCGGTTTGCCAGGCGCCCAGCTGTGCGTTCAGATAGTCCAGCGGCAGGCCCAGCAGGCCGGGCACATGGGTTTGCACGCCGGTCAGCCGCGCACCGTGGCACTGCGTGCAGGCGGGCAGGCCCCGGCTGGCATCGCCCTGCGTCACCAGTTGCTGGCCTTTGCTCAGGCGTTCGGCTGTGATGGCATTGTTGGCGCCGGGTGGGGGGTAGGGCAGCTCCAGCGATGAGAAATAGCGGGCCATCTCGCCCAGGTATTCGTCGGTCAGGGGATCGATCAGGCGGGCCATCAGTTCGTAGTGGCGGCGCCCCTGCGCGAAGTTGCGCAACTGGTTGTGCAGGTAGCCGGCCGGTTTGCCCGCCAGGCGTGGGTAATAGCCATCGGGCCCAGCGCGGCCCTGGTCACCGTGGCAGGCCATGCAGGCGCGTGTGCGCTCGGCCATATTGTCGGCAAATCGGGCGGGGGTTTGGGCTTTTGCGGCAATCGCCGTGAAGCCCATCAGGCCAGTCAGTGTCCAGGCCACAAGGCGCAGTGGAGATTTCATGCGTGAAAAAAATAACCTCATGCACTGAAGATAACCGATGCGGCGACAATATCGGGTTTTCCGCTTGGCCGTGCAGGCCACGTCAAGCGATCTGTGACCCTTTCGAATCCCCAGAACATGTCCGATATCCAAGTCCGATTTGCCACCCAACAAGACGCCGCCGCTGTGGCCGCCTTGCACCTGAACGCTTGCCGCATCGCTTATGCCGGTCAGGTGCCCGACGAACATTGGGCCGCGACGCCCATGGCCAAGCGCGTGACGTTCTGGAAAGAAGCCATTGAATACGGCGAGCCACAGGTGATCGTGGCCTTGGACGGCAAGGACATCGTGGGCTTTGTGGGTTTTGACCGTTCGCGCGATCCGAAATCGAAAAACACCACTGGCGAGATCTGGGCCATTTATGCCGCCCCCGAGCGCATTGGCCAAGGCGTGGGCCTGGCCCTGTGGGATGCCGCCCGCGAAGGCCTGCAAGACGAAGACTGCACCGATGTGACCGTGTGGCTGCCTTTGCTGCACGAGCAGACCCTGCGTTTTCACGAACTGGCAGGCTTCAAGCGCGAGATGAACACCGCCCGCACCGTGCCCTTGGGTGGCGTCAAGGTGGAAGAAGTTCGCCTCAAGCGCAAGCTGGGCTGAAGCGCCAAACCAACGCGCCGTTGAAGTTTTCTCACCGATGAAGCTCCTGTTGGCGCCCATGGAGGGCTTGCTTGACCACACGCTGCGCGACATGCTCACGCGGGTGGGCGGGGTGGATTTGTGTGTGACCGAGTTCATCCGGGTGACCAACACGGTCTTGCCGCGCCGCGCCTTTATTCGCGTGGCGCCCGAGTTGCTCAACAACAGCCGCACCGTGGCCGGTGTGCCGGTGCGGGTGCAATTGCTGGGTTCTGACCCGGTCTGCCTGGCCGACAACGCGGCGGCTTTGTCCGAGCTGGAGCCGCATGGCATTGACCTGAACTTTGGCTGCCCCGCCAAAACCGTGAACCAGCACCGTGGCGGTGCTGTTTTGCTGGACGAACCTGAGCTGGTGGGCGACATTGTTGCGGCTGTGCGCCGGGCGGTGCCTGCGCACATCCCGGTCTCGGCCAAGATGCGCTTGGGTTTCAACGACGACCGCCGTGCCGAAGACTGCGCACAGGCCATCGAGGCCGCTGGTGCCAGCGATCTGGTGGTGCATGCCCGTACCAAGGCCCATGGCTATCGCCCGCCTGCCTATTGGGACCGGATTGCCGATTTGCGCCAGCATGTGCGCTTGCCCATGGTGGCCAATGGCGAAATCTGGACGGTGGCCGACGCTTTGCGCTGCCGCGAAGTGACCGGATGTGATCGCCTGATGATCGGGCGCGGCATAGTGTCCGACCCTGGGCTGGCGCTGGCCATTGCGCGACACGATGCGGGCTTGTCCGAGGGCGATGAAGGCCGCGCTGTGCCCTGGCCGGTGATCGCCAGTTTGCTGCAATTGTTTTGGGTGGGGGTCAGCCAGCGGGTGGCTTCGCGGCACCGTTCAGGGCGCCTCAATCAATGGCTCAATTACCTGCGCAAGGTCTACCCCGAGGCGCAGCAGGCGTTTGATGAACTGCGTTTGATCCACGACCCTGCGCTGATGGCGCAGTGGCTGGCACGTCAGGACGTGATGGCGCCAGCAGTCTGAGGCGAGGGGGCAGCGTGCAGCCTGCAGGCCGCAAGCGATGATTCAGGCGATGGGGTTCAACGCCAGGTGCTGTGCCACTTCGGTGCGCAGTTGTTCCAGCTGCGGGGCCAGTTGGCCATAAGCGCTGCGCACTTCGGCGGGCTCACCATGTTTGCTCAATTGCTCCACGGCCACCACTCGCTCGACCAGGCTGTCCACACAAAACACGGGCGTGAAACCTTTGAGCTGGTGCAACACGCGGTTGGCGCCCAGCACATCGTCCTTGTTCAGCAAATCCACAATCAAGGGCAAATCGGTGCTGAGTGTTTGCTGCAAGGTCTTGAGCAGGGTCAGCACGCCATTGGTGTCCCCAATGAATTCCATGGCCCTTTCGACGGACAGGTAAGTGGGGGCAGCGGGCTGGCTCATACAAGGTGGATGCAATTCAAAGCTGGAAGTTACGTTACAAAATGAAATATTTGAGTTACGTATTCTAGTCAAGCAAAGCGGCCAGTCCCAGTTCGGGCTCAAAACGTTTGTTTTTGAACATCAAACGGCTGGGGCCAGGGAATGCCGGCTCGGCGATCGGGTGCCGAGGATCACCGGGATAGCAGATGGTGCGGATGCCGTCCTGGTCAAAGGGTTCAGGTTGCACCACGGGTGGTTTGCGGTTTTGGGCTTCGGCCAGTGCGCTCTGGGCCGTGGCATGGCGGGACAGGTGCACCAGACTCATGATCTGCGGTGGGGCCAGCTCGATCTCGCGGTTCCAGTAACGCAGCAGGGCTTCGCGCGGGCCAATCCACAGGGTTTCTGTGGTTTCGTGCTCGTCGTGGCGAGCCGTTTGGCCTTCAGGCACTTGGGTGATGAAAAAACGGGTGTCAAAGCGCTTGTTGGTCACCGAGGCTTGCTTGGGGGTGATCCAGCGTGTCCAGGGTACCAAGGCTTCGGTTTGCAGCGTCAATGCATGGGTTTGCAAAGCTTCGGTCCAGCTTTGACCTTTGCTTAAACTGGTTTGCAGGGCGCTCAGGTCGGTGCCACCGTGGTCGGCTTGACCGAGCAAGACGCGGCATTCTTCAAAGGCCTCGCGCATCGCCGCCATAAAAAGACCGGCCGCTTGCGCAGGGGGCAAATCGGACTCGGCCAGGCGTTCATGCAAGTGATCGCTGCCCTGGCTCAAGCGTGCCAGGGCCTCGGGGTGTTGATCGGCCACGTCCAGCTTGCCGCCCGGAAAGACATAAGCGCCCCCCAGCACATTGGACGCCTGGTGGCGCCTGAGCAACAACACCTGCAGGCCTTCGGCCGCATCGCGCAGCAAAACCACGGTGGCGGCATCCGCAGGCGGGGTGGTGATGGTTTCGGTGTTCAGTTCCATGGGGCAGGTGTCAAGCGGGTAACAGAGCCAAGGCTCGGGCTGATTTACAGTGGTCTGCAAACAGGCGTGTTCATGGCTTCAGGTTAGCAGATGGCTGCTGGCCAGCCTGTCACCCATTCATCAGACATTTCACAAGGAAAATCATGAGCATCGATTTCAAAGGCCGCGTGGCCATCGTCACAGGCGCAGGCGGCGGCTTGGGCAAACAACACGCGCTGGCGCTGGCCGCACGTGGCGCCAAAGTGGTTGTGAACGATCTGGGTGGCGATGTGCACGGCGTGGGCGGCTCGGTGTCCGCTGCGCAGGCTGTGGTCGATGAAATTCGCGCCGCCGGTGGCGAGGCCATCGTCAACGGCGCATCGGTGACCGACTTTGCCGCCGTGCAGGCCATGGTCCAGCAGACCATGGACACTTGGGGCCGGGTGGACATTCTGGTCAATAACGCAGGCATTCTGCGCGACAAGAGCTTTGCCAAGATGGACCTGGCCGACTTCCGTCTGGTGGTCGATGTTCACCTCATGGGCGCGGTGCATTGCTCCAAGGCGGTGTGGCCCATCATGCAGGCGCAAAACTATGGCCGCATCGTCATGACAACATCGTCCAGCGGCCTGTACGGCAACTTTGGTCAAGCCAATTACGGCGCCGCCAAAATGGCATTGGCCGGCCTGATGCAGACCTTGTCGATTGAAGGCGAAAAGCACGATATCCGTGTCAACTGCCTGGCCCCCACCGCTGCCACCCGCATGACCGAAGGCCTGATGCCCGAAGCGGTGCTCAAAGCCCTGGAGCCCCAGGCCGTGGTGCCCGCCATGCTGGTCATGGCCAGCGAAGACGCACCCAACCGCACCATCATCTGTGCTGGTGCAGGCAGCTTTGAAGTGGCCCACATCACCCTGACCCAAGGCGTGCACCTGGGCCTGACCCCCGACACGCCCGAGCGTCTGGCCGCCGCACTGGCGCAGGTCAAAGACCGCCAGGGCGAGACCGTGCCGCTGTCAGGCTCGGCGCAAGGCACGCTGGAGGTGGGCAAGGCCATGCAGGCGCACGGCGGCTGAAACACCGGTAGGTCGGCACCTTCAGGTCCGACAAGATGTGCGCAAACCGCCACCGCCCATTTCAGAGTCGCATTGCCCAACATCCAACATCCAACGTCGGACCTGAAGGTCCGACCTACAAGACCGTGCGCACGGCGGCTGAAACACCGGTAGGTCGGTACCTTCAGGTCCGACAAGATGTGCGCAGACCGTCACCGCCCATTTCAGAGTCGCATTGCCCAACATCCAACGTCGGACCTGAAGGTCCGACCTACAAGACCGTGCGCATGGCGGATGAAGCACCGGTAGGTCGGCGCCTTCAGGTCCGACAAGAGGCTTGTGAACGCCTGATCAGGGACGGGATTTTGGTCGAGTCATGTCACTCAGTGGTGTTCAAACGCGATGTGACTTCTCGGTATAGGCGAATCTGATCGGCAAAGAATCTTTGACTTTCGTCTAAAGATGCGGCTTTGTTCACACTGATGCCCAAGCGCTGCAGCCTCTGGCGCAAGGCGGGGTTGTTGAGCATCTGGTTCATGGCCGCATTGATTTTTTGGGCGGTTGCTTTGTCCAGGTCTTTCGATGCAAACAAGCCTGCCCACAAGGTGATGGGGTTAGCGATGCCAAGTTCCAGCAGCGTGGGAACCGTTGCGAAGTTGGGCACTCGCTCGACGGATGAGATAGCCAATGGCTTGATCCTATGAGCTTCGATGAATGGCGCAGCAGCCACCAAGTTGGTCAAGGCGGCATCGATTTGACCGCTGGCCAAATCAACCAAAATCTGATTACTGCCCTTGTAGGGGATGTGCAGCAGCTCAAAGCCTTTTTGCCGAGAAAGGGCGTTAAACATCAGATGGGCGTGCGATCCTTCTCCGCTTGTGGCATGGCTGAGCTTCATGGGGGCGGCTTTGGCCACTTGGGTGAATTCATTCAAATCACGGGTAGGTAAATCAGGGCGAACCGCCAGCACCATGGGCGTAGTGCCGACGATGGAGATGGCCATTAAATCTTCAGGCTTGTAGCCGACGTGTGGGTTGCCCAGAGGCATCAGCAGGGTTTCGCTCACCCCACCGAACAACAAGGTGGAGCCGTTGGCAGGCGATGTGAGCAGCTTGCGGACCCCCAAAGCACCACCCGCGCCTGCGATGTTGTTCACAATGACCGGCTTGTTCAGCAAGCTCGACAGTTCGGGGGCCATGGTGCGTGCCACGGTGTCGGCGGAGCCGCCTGCTGTAAAAGACACCAGCAAAGTCACATGACTGGATGGTCCAAGTGCTTGTGCGCTCGCCAGCGGCACGGTGAAAAAAATAAACCACACAAGCCAAGCCTTCATGGCAGGGGGTTCTCCAGGTTGGCCTGATGGATCAAATGGTCAACCAGGTGTTTGGCCACCGGGCTGAGCAGGTTGTTTTTGTAGATGATTTTTGTGATTTGCCGTGCCCAAGGGTTGGACAAAGGAACGATGGACAAACCCCATTGCTGGGCATACAGCCGTGCCACTTTGGCCGGGCAGACCATCACGCCTACGCCATGCGAGACCATGCGCAGTGCACTTTCGTACGTCTCCATCTCGACCTTGATGCGCAACTTGGCTACGCCCATGGCACCCGTTCTTCTCAGCAAGGCTTCGGAATGTCGGGTGTATTTGGCACCCACCATGTCGTAGGGCATGACCTCTTCCAGAGACACGCTGACGCGCGTGGCCAGCGGGTGCTTATGGGGGGTGATGACTGCAATCTGGTCTTCTTTGTAAGGGACCGATTGCAGGCCAATGGTTTCGGTGTTTTCCCAAATGATGCCCAGTGTCGACTTGCCATCACGCACCGATTGAACAATGTCTTTGCTCATCATCTCGGTCACGGAGATTTGCACATCCTTTTGCTCCACCTGCGACAAGAACAGCGCAAGGTCGTCCACGAGCGAGGATGCAGCATTGGATCGATTGGACGCGATCGACAGCATGCCACTGAAGCCCGCTTGTTGTTGACTCACTTGCAAAGCGATGAGCTGGGCATGCTGAATCAAATGCCGAGCCTGTTCGCTGAACAGCGCGCCTTCGACTGTGGCTTGAACACCTTGCCGGATTCGTTTGAGCAAGGGAATTTGCAACTGATTTTCCAGCTTGGCCAAGCGTTTGGTGATGGCTGAGGGATCCACACGTTCACGCTCAGCCACTCGCTTGATGCTTTGGGCGTCGCATACCTCCACAAACAGCCGGAGGGTCGTCAGATCGAGGTCTTTCATACGGCGGATTGGACTTTTGATAACTGCTAAATGGGCAGTTTGAGTGTACTTGTGAACATGAATGGATGTGATTTCAATCGACTTTTAATTGGTTAATTGCCAATTAGGCATTTGAAGAGGGTCTCTTTGGCAGCTCTTGTGGCTTGATTGATTTTTACGATTTGCCAATCGGTTTTGATGAATAAACATCAAAAGTGCGAAAGCAATGTTGACCCGTTGTCATGCCCGATGCCCATCAACCAAAGGGTCATTTCAGACTCCCATTCAAAGACAAATCATGAAACATCGCATTCCCGGAAATTTCAAGCCAGTCGCAGCGCTGGTGGCAGCCTTCCTCGTGGCGGGCACGGCAAACGCCGACAACTACGTGGGTACATCCGCTATTGAGTCCAACTTGTCGGGTGAGGTTGGTGGTGTGACTTCTGGCAGTTCTAGCCTCAACTCAAACTCGGGCAACACGCAAATCTACTCTGGTACAGGCAAAGGCATTTACTTGTTGAGCACAGGTGCAACAACTGTTGATTGGGGCGTAAGCAGTAGTAGCACAGGCGTGATGATGGCTGTGACCGCCACTACAACTACCATCAACAGCACTGCCACGTCCGTACATTCTTTGTTGGCGCAGAACATCTCTGCCAGTGGCTCGGGTTCCACCGTCACAGGCCAATGGGATTTCACAGGCGCCACCGTGACTGGCCTTGGCCTGGGCGGATCGTTTGATCCCGCCCAAGTCACGACCGCGATGGTTGGTGGAACAGGCACGGGTGGATCATTTGTCGCTTCGGGCTACAGTGTTGATCTGGTGTCTGGCGCGGCCGCACTCGGTGCTACAACCACCAACGGCATCACCAACACGGGCAATATCGCCACAGGCACGTTGAGCACCACGGGTCTGGCCACGCTGGACAGCGCTGCCATCACCCACAATGCCACCATCGGCGGCACCTTGGCTGTGACCGGTGCGACCACCACCCACGGCATCACCAACACGGGCAATATTGCCACTACCACGTTGAGCACCACGGGTCTGGCCACGCTGGACAGCGCCGCCATCACCCACAATGCCACCATCGGCGGTACCTTGGCTGTGACCGGTGCGACCGCGCTGAATGGTGCGACCACAGTGAACAACACCTTGAACGTGAACGGCGCTACCACCATTGTAGGGACCACCCACATCAACACCACTGGCACGGCCGCTACCACCATCGGTAACAGCGAAGCCCCTGTCAGCGTGACCGGTTCTTCCGTGACCACCACGGGCGGCGCTACTCGCCTGACCTTGAACGACAACGGCGCGACCTTCAGCAACGCCACCACCGGTGCCCCTACCCGCGTGACGGGTGTGGCCAATGGCACGGGTGATTTCGATGCGGTCAACGTGCGTCAGTTCTCCAGCGCTGTGGCTGGTGCCACTGCCGCCGCCAACATTCCTGGTGTGGACACCAACAAGACCACGTCTGTGGGCGTGGGCATGGGTTCATACATGAACTCGCAGGCCCTGGCTTTTGGTGGCAGCTACCGCTTCTCTGACAAGGGTGTGTTGCGCGCATCGCTGGCTACGGGCCTGAACACGGGCGGCAACAAGACGTCCTTCGGTGTCGGTGCCGGCTGGTCCTGGTAAGCCACAACCGCGTTCACAACAGCGGCCCTCTTGAGTGAGTGCCGGTGAACCCTTCACCCGGTGTGCTGATGCATGCCGGGTGTTTTTGCTTTCATAACCCATGGGATTTTTGGATGAAATTTCTCAAACCAATGGCCATTTGTTTGGTGTGGCTCACCGCCGTGGCTGCGGCACCGCTCCAGGCACAAACGGTTTCACCTTCCGAGTCGGCAACTTCTGCCCCCTCCGTACAAGCGGCTCCTCAGGCTGCGGCTCAGCCTGCGGCACAGGCTGCAGCAGCTTCCCGGCCTCATCCGGTCACGCTGGCTTCGGCGCAGCAGGGCGTGTTGTCATGCAGTGGACGCATCAACCAGGTGGTGAGCGCCTTGGGCGTGACGGACAAAGCCGGTGTCGCATTGATGCTGCCTCCGGTGCAGCAAGACCAACGCTTGGTGCCTTTGGCACTGGAGATGCCCACCACGCTGGGCGGTTCGGCCTACATTTCAGCCACTTTTGCACCCAACCAGGCCAACGGCTGTGGTGCCAGTTACGACGCGGTGGTGTATTGGCCCAAAAGTTGCGATGAGGTCACGCAGCAGTCTTATGCCGCACTCAAGTTGTTGGGGCGCCTGAAAAAAGACCTTGTGATGCTCGATGGCGGTGCCAACATCAAGGTGTTCTTGCTGCCTGCTGGCGCTGCGGGTTGCATTTCGATCAAGCGTGAAATCTTGTTGTGATTCGGCGGGTTTGTGTTGTCGTTGCCATCGAATACAAACGGGTTGGTGGGACGTAGGCCCAGCTGCCGCAGTTGTGCCTGTGCATTGGCTGCGGGCGATGTGCCGGTGCTTTTGCGATGCGGTTTGGCCTATTTTGGGCAGCCTCCTTTGGTTCGCAAGGCTCAGCGCCTTGATCAATATCCGCAGGTGCTAGAGGACGATGGCTGTGAGCACTGGATATCCAAATAAGCAGTGCAGCAAGGTTATGCAAGCACATGGCGTTTGAGGCCAACCCAGCGAATTCGCCATCTCTGTGGGTCTTTAGCGCAACCACAGTGCATGCTGGCTGGCCGTGTGCAGGTCACGCCAGACACGGTTGATCTCGGTGCGGGGATCTGCCGCTTGCAGACCACAGCAGGGGTACAACTGGTCAACACTTTCCCGCGCCTGGCGCACCAGGGTCAGCGAGCTGTTCACCAGCCGCTTGTCTTGCAGGTCATCGGTTACACGGCCCTGCAGGATGCTGCGCCAGGCATGGTTGAGTTGGGCATAAAACTCGGTCCGCGCAGCTTGCAGCGACAGGTCGCAGTTTGACCACAGCATTTGTGCGCTGATGCTGGGGCCGTTCAGAGGTCCAATGTGTCTGCCCACCAGTGCTTGCGCAAGGGTCATGAAGTGCCGTGCCATGCCCAGCACGCAGGCGGCCAGGGTGACGAAGGCCAGTGCTTCAAACGGAAATTTATACAGCGGACCAGTGGCCGTTGCGCTGGCCGCGTCAATGACAAAAGCGTTGTTGTGTGGCACGCGGACGTCATGCAATGCAAAGGCACAAGACGTTGTGGCGCGCAGTCCTATGCTGTGCCAGCTGCCTGGCTCAATGTGCACCTGTGAGGCGGACACGACAAAGGCGCAGATGCGTGGACGGCCTTGCGCGTCCAATAGAGGAAGGCCGTTTTCCCGCAATTGCGCATTGCATGTGAAATGGGTGGCCAGTTGTGCGCCGCTCGCATGTGTCCAGCGGCCGTTCAGTCGCCAGCTGTTGCCCTCGCGTTCGGCATAGCCCGTGGGCACGCCACTGCCTGCCAGGCACACATCCGGCGTGCCCATGATGTGCTGGGCCATGCCTGTGGGCAAAAAGCCGGTGAACCATCCTGCACCCGCACACAGTGTGACGACCCATCCGAAGCTGCCATCGATGGCGCAGAGGGTTTCTTCAAGTTGCACCACATCCGGCAGGTTCAGTTCGCCACCACCCACCTCGCGTGGGGCCAGCATTTTCAGCCATTGCTGGCTGTGGATCAGTTGGATCTGATCGGCTTGCAGCTCACCGGTCTGGTCGGAGGTCGCTGCCGAGGTTTGAAGTGCCTGGGCTGTGGTCATGGGTTTGTCTTTTGTGCCACGGCCTGCGCCAGTTCAATCACCGCCATCGCGTAATAGCTGCTCCAGTTGTAGCGGGTGATGGCATAGAAGTTTTCGGTCCCGGCCACATAGCTGGGGGCATTGGGGCCATTGCGCAATTCAATCAGGGCCAGTGGGCCGTTGTGTGTCAGCGCCGCACCCTCCAGGCCCGCGCCTTTGGCAGTGAAGCTGGCCACGCTGAATGTGGGCAGGATGTCGGGCGCCAGCAGGCTGTCCATGTCGGTTTGGGCGTTCAGGCTGACCGGGTAGTGCGTGGGCATGCCGGTGCGCCACTGAAAGGCCTTGAAATAATTGGCCACGGAACCAATCGCATCGGCAGCGCTGCCAAACAGGTCGACGCGGCCATCGCCGTCGAAGTCCACGGCATACCGGGACCAGCTCGATGGCATGAATTGCGGCAGGCCCATGGCACCGGCATAGCTGCCGCGCACCGACGCAGGGTCTGCGCCGCTGCGTGAGCTCAGCAGCAGAAACTGTTCCAGTTCGGCGCGAAAAAATGCTTGGCGCTCAACGGCCCGTGGGTGGGCTTGCGGAAAATGAAAAGCCAGCGTGCCCAGTGCATCCAACAGGCGGAAGTTGCCCATGTTTTGGCCATACAGGGTTTCCACGCCGATGATGCCGACCACGATGGATGCGGGCACTCCAAATTCTTTTTCGGCGCGCTCCAGTGCCGCTTGGTTCTTTTGCCAGAAACGGACACCGGCCTGGATGCGGGTGGGTTCAATGAAGCGGGCCCGGTAAGCGGCCCAGTCTTTGGCCACAGGCGAAGGCGGGGGCAGTACCAGCTTTTCCACCACGGGCAGGCGCTGGGCTTGTGCCATGGTTTTTTGCAGCCAGACGGGATCAAGCTGCAAGCGAGGTGCCGCTTCCTGGGCCCAGGCCATCACATGGATGTCGTCGCTCAGGGCTGTGCCTGTGGGCTGAGGGCCGGGACGTGGCTTGCGTGCTTTGCCTGGTTTGGCGTGCGTTTTGTGGACGGTGTGGCTAGCGGCTTGGTCGGCATGTGTGTTGTGGTGTGGCTTTTTGGCCAGGGCCGCAGGCGAGGCCAAAAACAGGGCGGTGAACAGGCTACCAATGAGGGGCAGGTGTTTCAGGCCAGATGGGTGCGATGGCGTTTCAAATTGCATGAAGGCAGTTTAATGGCCGCAAGCCATGATTTGGCTCAGACTTGCGCAAGATGGCACGTGATAAGCTGAGCCATCAATTCGAAAAATTCAAGAAAAGCAACAGTCCCGAGGGACCCCGCTTTGGCAGAAAGACAAGCCGTATGGGCGCTACAGGTTATTTCACTCACCCCCTGTGCATGAAGCACGAGATGGGCGCTGGTCACCCCGAATGCCCAGAGCGGCTCAGCGCGATCGAAGACCGTTTGCTGGTGACCGGTCTGGACATGGCCCTTCAGCGCCGTGAGGCGGGCCCGGCGGCACTGGCCGACATTGAACTGGCCCATGGGCGCATGCATGTGGCGGCCTTGCGTGGCTTGAGCGATGTGTTGCGTGACGATCTGGCTGCTGGCGGCCCCAGCCACACCGCGCTGGATTCGGACACCTCAATCAATGTGCACACCTGGGAGGCGGCTTTGCTTTCGGCCGGGGCGGCGATTGAGGCGACAGACGCGGTCATGGCGGGAGAGTTGGAGAACGCGTTTTGCGCGACCCGGCCGCCGGGGCACCATGCCTGCCGCGACAAGGCCATGGGGTTTTGCTTTTTCAACAATGTGGCCATTGCGGCCAAGCATGCGGTGGAGCGCCACGGCCTCAAGCGGGTGGCGATTGTGGACTTTGATGTGCACCACGGCAACGGGACCGAAGACATTGTGGCCGGGGACGAGCGGATCTTGATGGTCAGCTTTTTCCAGCACCCGTTTTACCCGGAAGGCGGCTCGCAATCGACGGCGTCCAACTTGCTCAATTTGCCGGTGCCCGCCTACACGCGGGGCATGGACATTCGCGAATTGATCGACATGATGTGGATACCGCGTCTGGAGGCGCACAAACCCGAGCTGATTTTCATCAGCGCCGGTTTTGATGCCCACCGGGAGGACGACATGGGACAAATGGGCTTGGTTGAACAGGACTACGCCTGGATCACGCAGCGGATCAAGGATGTGGCCGTGCGCCATGCCAAGGGGCGGATGGTCAGCTGTCTGGAAGGCGGCTACAGCCTGAGCGCCCTGGGGCGCAGCGTGGAAGCGCATTTGCGGGTGTTGGCCGACGTTTGAGCATCGGACAGACGACTCAGCCTTTTGCGTGCGTGCACCCACGTCGGCTTTGGGCACAATGGCGTGCATGAACTCTTCATCTGCCCATCCGGACATCCTGTTGCACGAAAGTGATGCCCGCGGGGTGCACCGGCTCACCCTCAACAGCCCGGCCACTTTCAACACCTTGGGCGAGGCCATGCTCGAGGCCTTGCAAAACGCATTCACCCGGATTGCACAAGACGCGCACGCGCGTGTGGTCGTGCTGGGTGCGGCTGGCAAAGCTTTTTGTGCAGGCCACAACCTCAAGGAAATGCGTGCGCAGCCTGAGCTGGCTTACTACCAGAAGCTGTTTGCCCAATGCACGCGCATGATGCTGTCGATCCAGAACTTGCCAGTGCCCGTGATCGCCCGGGTGCAAGGCGTGGCCACGGCCGCTGGTTGCCAATTGGTGGCGCAGTGCGATCTGGCGGTGGCTGCCCAAGGCGTGCAGTTTGGTGTCAACGGCATCGATGTGGGGCTGTTTTGCGCCACGCCCAGTGTGCCGTTGGTGCGCAACATGCCTGCCAAACAGGCCATGGAAATGCTGCTCACCGGCGGATTCATCTCGGCCGATGAAGCCTGCCAGCGAGGCTTGGTCAACCGCGTGGCCCAAGCGCAGGCGCTCGATGCGCAGGTGGACGATCTGGTCAACGCGATTTTGGCCAAGCCCCGCGAAGCGGTCCACATGGGCAAACAGCTGTTTTACAAGCAGCGTGAGATGGGCATCGAAGCGGCTTACCAATTAGCGGGCCAAACCATGGCGTGCAATATGGTGCACGAGGTGGCGCAAGAAGGGGTACAGGCCTTCATCGAGAAACGGAGTCCGACATGGCGAGTCTGAAAAGCGTTCAGCTGGCGGACCCGATGGCCTGGTTGCAGTCGCTCACTCGCGCGGACTCCTTGATGGCGATTGCGGCCTTTGGGGGCTGTGTTTTGCTGGCGTGGTTGATGGTGTGGGCTTTGCGTCAGGTCTTGCGTGGGCATGAGCTGACGGTTTTGCTGGGACGCCGACTGGTGGACGGCGCCTTGTTCCCGGCGCTGCTGCTGGGCCTGACCTTCATGGCGCGCACTTTGCTGACGCAAGACCAGCCGATTGCCGTGTTTGACATCTTGTTGCCGGTGTGTACCTCGTTGGCGGGGATTCGTCTGGGGGTGAAGGTGCTGCAAGTGGCCTTTGACGGTGCGGCGTTTGTGCGGGCACTGGAGCGGACCATTTCCTGGCTGGCCTGGGGGGCCGTGGTGCTGTGGGTCACAGGCATTTTGCCGTTGGTGTTGGCTGAGCTCGATCAGATCCACTGGAAAATCGGCGGCTCCGTCATGTCGGTGCGGACCTTGATTGAAGGTGTCTTGACTGCAGGTGCCGTGCTGATCGTGGTGCTGTGGATTTCGTCAGCCATTGAAGCGCGTTTGCTCAAGTCGGCCACTGGCAGTGATTTGTCCTTGCGCAAAGTCATCAGCAACACCGTGCGTGCGGTGCTGATGTTTGTGGGCTTGTTGATGGCGCTGTCTTCGGTGGGCATTGACCTCACGGCTTTGTCGGTTCTGGGCGGGGCCGTGGGCGTGGGCATTGGCTTTGGTTTGCAAAAGCTCGCGGCCAACTATGTCAGTGGTTTTGTGATTCTGGCCGAGCGCAGCATGCGGATTGGCGACAGCGTCAAGCTCGATAATTTTGAAGGCCGCATCACCGACATCAAGGCGCGTTACACCGTGATTCGTGCCCCCAATGGCCGTGAGTCCATCGTGCCCAATGAATCGCTGATCACGCAGCGGGTGGAAAACCTGTCGCTGACAGACGCCAAGGTGGCGCAAACCACGGTGGTGTTGGTGGCCTATGACGCGCCGGTGGACCTGGTGATGCAATTGTTGCTGCAGGCATGCCTGGCGCAGCCACGGGTGTTGACCGATCCTGCGCCTTTGGTGGCCTTGTCGGCGTTTGGTGCCGATGGTCTGGAGTTCACCGTGAACTATTGGTTTGAAGATCCGGCCAGTGGACAGCTCAATCTGAAATCCGATATCAACCGGGCGATTTTGAAAGCCTTGAAAGAGCACCACATCGATATTCCGTATCCACAGCGCGTGGTGCACATGTCTTCTGCGCCTTGATCGCCTGAATGCACCATGAAAAAAGGCTCACCCTCGGTGAGCCTTTTTGTTGCGTGCGGTGCGGTCAATCCATCATCGACGGCAACCACAAGCTCAGACCCGGGAAGGCCAGCAGGATCACCAGCGTGATGACCAGCACCACCACCAGCGGCCAGACGCCACGGAAGATGGTGGACAGGCCCACATTGGGCAGCAAAGCGTTGAGCACGAACAGGTTCATGCCCACAGGCGGTGAGATCAGGCCGATCTGCACCACCATCACGATCAGGATGCCGAACCACACCGGATCAAAACCCAGCTGCACCACGATCGGGAAGAACAGCGGGATTGTCAGCAGCACCATGGTCAGCTCTTCCATCACGGTGCCCAGGATCACGTAGATCAGCATCATGGCGCCCACCACCAAAATGGGTGAGAGGCCGAGGTGGGTGATCATTTCCTTGAGGTCGTCCGGCATGGTGGTGTAGTTGATGAAGTTGGCAAACACCGTGGCGGCGATCAACAGCGTGAACAGCATGGCTGTGGTTCGTGCCGATTCGACCAGCGTGTTGTAAAGCGACTTCCAGGTGAAGGCGCGGCGGGCCAGGGCGAACAGGAATGCACCTGCGGCGCCCATGCCTGCCCCTTCGGTGGCTGTGAAAACACCGCCATAGATGCCGCCCAGAACGACCAGCAACAGGACCACGGAGCCCCAGATGCCTTTGATGGCTTTCCAGCGCTCGGCCTTGCTGGCTTTTTCGCCTGCAGGTGCGTGGTCGGGGTCGCGGTAGGTCATGTAGACCACCCCCAGCATCAGCAGGGCTGTGGTCAGCAGGCCGGGGATGATGCCCGCTGCAAACAGTTTGCCAATGTGCGTCTGCGTGATGATCCCGTAGATCACCATGATGGTCGACGGCGGGATCATGATGCCCAGAGTGCCGCCAGCGGCCAGCACGCCAGTGGACAGTGCATCGCTGTAACCCAGACGCTTCATGGATGGATAGGCCACCTTGCTCATGGTGGCGGCGGTGGCGATCGACGAGCCGCAGGGGCCGCCAAAGCCCGCCGAAGCGACGATGGTGGCATGGGCCAAGCCACCACGGATGTGGCCGACAAAGGCATAAGCGGCCAGGAACAGCTCTTCGGCCAGCCCAGCTTCTGCCATGAAATTGCCCATCAGGATGAACAGGGGAATGGTGGACAGGATGTAGGCGAAACCGGTTTCATGCACCACCTGTGCGGTGCTGGCCATGGCCGGTACCCAACCCACAGTCACGCCGATACCGGCAAAGCCCACCAGGCCCATCGAAAAAGCGAGCGGGATTCTGAGCAGTGCCAGGGCAAAAATCGCGCCAAAGCCAATCAGTGCGTCATTCATACGACACCTCCGTCGGCTTCCTGGCCTGCAGATGGGTCCACCATCAGAACCAGATGGATGAAGCCCGTGAAAGCACAGAGCACGCCCATGCCATAGATGAAGGGCGATTTCGGAATGCCCAGCTGGGCGGTGGTTTCACCGCTTTGGCCGAAGTCCACGCCGGTCTTCCACATCAGCCAGCCCAGGGCCACCAGGGCCACAGCACAGACCAGATGCACCACGCGCAACTGGATGCTGCGCAGCCAGCTGGGCCAGAGCGCATCGAGGGAGTCAAACACAATGTGTTCACCTCTTTCAGAGACCAGGGGGAGGGCGCTGAAGATGACGACGACCATCAGCAACTCGGTCATCTCCAGTGATCCGGGAACGGAGTTGCTCAGCAATTTGCGGCCCCCCACATCGAGAAAGGTGAGCACCATGATCGCGAACAAGGCGATCCCGGCCAGCAGCCCACAAAGGGTTTCAAGCAATTTTTTCAAAGTTCATGTCCTCAAAGTTGAAAGCGGTCCCCGCGCATGGGCGGGGACCGCTTGGTATCCGTTGGCAGGCTCACCCGAGTGGGTGAGCGGCCGGATCACTTTTCCAGTTTGGCGATTTCAGCGCGGAAGTCGGCCAGCACTTTGGCGGCGTTCTTCAAACCCTTGGTTTCAGCCGCTTTGGCCCAGGTCTGCTCCAAAGGCAATGTTTTGGCCTTGACGTCCTTGACGAATTTGGCATCGGCCTGGGTGACCTGCACGCCGTTGACTTGCATCATGGCAAATGCACGGCGGTCGGTTTTGTCCCAGTTGCGGCCAAACATGCGGGCGGCCACTTCGCCCGAGAGAGCATCCACCGCTTTTTTGTCTTCAGCCGACAGCTTGTCGTATTTGGCCGGGTTCATCATGAAGACGAAGCTGGTGTTGTACAGGCCGCCAGGGAATGTTGTGGCGTGCTTGATGATCTTGTCGATCTTGAACGATTCGGTCGATTCGGCAGGCAGCAAGGTGCCATCCATCACGCCGCTGGACAGCAACTCGTAGGAGTCGGTGGCGGGTTTGAGCGTCACGTTCATGTCCAGGGCTTTGGTGATCTCGTTGACCATACCGCCGCCAATGCGGAACTTCAGACCGCTGAGGTCTTCAATTTTGGTGATGGGACGCTTGGTGTTGAACACGATGCCGGGGCCGTGTGCCCACAGGGCCAGAACTTTCACGCCTTGATGTTCGGCGGCAAACTCAGGGTGCTTGGCGCTGACGCGGCTGTAGGCCACAGAAATGGTTTCAGCGCTGTTGCCCAGGAAGGGGAACTCGGCCATCTGGGTGTACAGGAAGCGGCCGGGGGTGTAGCCCTGAACAATGTAGGACACATCGGCCAAGCCGTTTTTGACTGCGTCAAAGGTGCCGGGAGGGGCCGACACCGCACGGGGCAGCAGGTTGCACTTCACGCGGCCCTGGGTGTTGGTGGTCAGCAAATCGCACCATTCTTTTTGCGCCAGAGTGGCTGGATGGCTGGGGGGCAGCCAGGTCGATGTGGTCAGCACGGTCTGCGCTTGCGCGGTGCCAGCCAGGCTGGCGAGGGCAGTGATCGAGAGTGACAACAGGGTTTTTTTCATGGGATGCTCCGCTTGAATTGATTACAAAACATAATCTAATCGGTTCTGGATCAGAGTGCACTCCATGCTAACCCTTATTCGCCGACCGGTTGGTCGGTGAATTCCCGGGGGTAGGATGTGGGGTGGCACGATGGCCGCGTTTAAAATACGAACGACCGTTCTTTTTTATGATGCGGTGGTTCCGGTTTTCGCAGTTCTGGTGCACAATTGACGTTTACGTTAACGTCAATTGATGTCAGCGGCGTTGGCCCAGATATTTCAATCAATGGAGATGCTTTCATGAAAATTCTTGTTCCCGTCAAACGGGTGGTGGACTACAACGTCAAAGTGCGCGTCAAGTCGGACAACAGCGGCGTGGACATTGCCAACGTCAAGATGAGCATGAACCCCTTTGACGAGATCGCCGTCGAAGAAGCCGTTCGCCTGAAAGAAAAAGGCGTGGCGACCGAGGTGATCGCAGTGTCTTGCGGCGTGACCCAGTGTCAGGAAACTCTGCGCACCGCCATGGCCATTGGCGCGGATCGCGGTATCCTGGTCGAGACCCCGGCTGACCTGGACCTGCAGCCTCTGGCGGTGGCCAAGCTGCTCAAGGCCTTGGTGGACAAAGAACAACCTGGCCTGATCATTCTGGGCAAGCAAGCCATTGACGACGACTGCAACCAGACGGGCCAGATGCTGGCCGCTTTGGCCGATCTCCCACAAGCCACTTTCGCCTCCAAGGTCGAGATCGTGGACGGCAAAGCCCAGGTGACCCGCGAGATCGACGGCGGCCTGGAAACCCTGGCGGTGTCCGTGCCTGCGGTGGTGACCACCGACTTGCGCCTGAACGAGCCGCGTTATGTGACGCTGCCCAACATCATGAAGGCCAAGAAAAAGCAGCTTGACACCTTCAAGCCTGAAGACCTGGGCGTCGATGTGGCTCCCCGCATCAAGACCCTGAAGGTGGCTGAGCCTGCCAAGCGCAGCGCTGGCATCAAGGTGCCCGATGTGGCCACCCTGGTGGACAAGCTCAAGAACGTGGCCAAAGTGATCTAAGGACTGAAGAACATGACATCCCTTGTTATTGCAGAACACGACAACGCCTCGATCAAAGGCGCGACCCTGAACACCGT
>Ga0228702_1000754_pt1 | contig 23048 bp, 20 predicted proteins | sample McNCre217_Aug_MG_2_FD_178018 | JGI IMG/M metagenome (GOLD analysis project Ga0228702, IMG submission 178018) | Freshwater microbial communities from McNutts Creek, Athens, Georgia, United States - 20-17_Aug_MG | ecosystem: Environmental > Aquatic > Freshwater > Creek | place: USA: Georgia...
GCAAACTGGTCCCGGCAGGAGTCCTGAATTTCCTGGCTTGGCGCGCCGGCAAGTGCGCGACCGAACATCTCCGAACTCCAACTGAGCAGCAGATCGCCGGTGAGGATGCCTCCTGCGGTCCCGAATCGGTCGGCCGAACCGGCGAATTCCGAGGTTCGGTGCAGTGCCTCAAACTTTTTGTGCACCGCTGGCTCACCGCGACGGGTGGCGGACTGGTCAAGAATGTCATCGTGTACCAGCGCGGCTGCGTGAAACATCTCCAGCGCACTGGTGATGCCAACCATTGCCTCGGAGGAAGCGGCAAGTTCAGCCGGCGATTGCTTGCGCGCTACGACGGGCAAAGTGCCGGCCCAGGCGTAATAGGCAAAAAGTGCCCGGAAGCGCTTGCCACCCTGAAGCAAAGCCTTGCTGTAGCTGACAATCGGCGCAAGATCAGGAGAAATCGCCTCAAACTCGACTGCGCGTTGTTCGCAGAAGTCATCCAGAGTCTCTTGAATCAGAGCCAAGAGATTCGCGGTTTCAGTCATGCGACCAGATTACCGGCTGCCTCTTGTCGGCGGTGTTGTGCGGGCTTAAACTCGATGTAGCGAAAGGCGAAGCATGGCTCTCTCGGAACACGAACAGCGCGTACTAGACGAGCTCGAACGCGGCCTTTACGCCGAAGATGAGCAACTTGCACGTCGTCTCCAAAAGGCCGCTGGGCAAATGCCTGAGCGCAGGTCGCAGAAGGTGGCGGCCAGGAGAATCGCCGGCGCATCGGTAGCCTTGGCCGGTTTAGGCGTGTTGCTGGTTGGAGCCATCGTCCACTATTCCTGGATGGGTGTCGGAGGGTTCATTCTCACTCTTGCCGGACTGTTGCTGGCAACCAGCACGGGCAAAATTCCGGTGGAGATGACCGTGGCTGCCAGTGCCAAAAATGCCAGTGCCAAAAGTGCAGGCGCCAAAAAAGCTGCCAACGGGTCCGACGACAAGAGCAAACCTTGGCAGGCGCTCAATGAGTTCTTTGAGGAACGCTGGAATCGGCGCCTGAACGGCGACTAGCCCCCACCCCTGTTTTCGTCGCGGCTTAGGCCGACTCCACATCTGTTTTCGTCGCGGCTTAGGCCGACTCCACATCCATCCACAACCGCCCGATTTTGCGTCGGGCGGTTTTATTTTGCCCAAAATCCCACCAATTTAAGCCATTTTGGGGTCAAAAACTGGGGGTAACCGCGTTTTTCCCTCCACCTTGAAAAAAGCGCGACACGACGCGGAAAATGTTATAAAAATCATGCAAAAAATGGGCGAATATCCACAGTTGTGGTGCGTTTTGGAGTAAAGTGGAGTAAAGAGGACCCGAGGTGGAGTTCAGGAGAGGAGGGGTTCTGATGTTGCTAGGCACTCACACCCCACGCCTGGATGAAAAAGGCCGCCTGATCCTTCCTGCCAAGTTCCGCGACGAGTTCGCTTCCGGCTTGGTGATCACCCGCGGTCAGGACCGTTGCCTCTACGTTTTCAGCGCGCGCGAATTCGAGGCCATGAACGACCGAATCCGCCAGGCTCCAATCTCCAGCAAGGCCGCCCGAGACTTTCTTCGCAGCCTCTTGAGTGGTGCAACCGATGAGCTTCCGGACCGCCAGGGGCGAGTGACTATTCCGGTGATGCTGCGCGACTACGCCGGCCTGGACCGCGAGCTTGCGGTTATCGGCATGGGCAACCGCGCCGAAATCTGGGACCTAAAGGCTTGGAACGAGAGCCAGTCCGACCGTGACGCTTCCTTCAGTGAGATTGCCGAGGAGGTGATTCCCGGCCTCTTCTAGGTCCGGGAAATCATGCCCTCCAAGCCAATTGATCAGATCCATGCACCGGTGCTCCTTGAGCGCTGCATCGAGGTGTTGGCTCCTGCGCTTGAAGGTAAGCCTGCGGTAATGGTTGATGGCACCTTGGGTCTCGGTGGCCACAGCGAGGCTTTCCTGGAGCGCTTCCCGCAGCTGACCCTGATTGGCATCGATCGCGACACCAACGCACTTCGTTTGGCGGGGGAGCGCCTAAGTCGTTTTGCTGGCCGTACCCACTTTGTTCACGCCGTTTACAACGAGATCGCAGACGTAGTTGCTGACCTTGGCTTTGACGGGGTCGACGCGATTTTGCTTGACCTAGGCGTTTCGTCAATGCAGTTGGATGAAGCCGACCGTGGATTTGCCTACAGCTACGATGCTCCGTTGGATATGCGCATGGACACCACTCGCGGCATCACCGCGGCAGAGGTTGTCAACAGCTACACCGAGGCCGAACTGGCCCGCATTTTCAAGGAATACGGCGAGGAGCGCTACGCCAAGCCAGTTGCCAAGGCAATCGTGGCCGCACGCACCAACGCCCCATTCACCAGCAGTGCCGCGCTCACCGCGCTAATCGCCAAGGTCATTCCTTTCATTCCAGGTAAGAGCACTGGCCACCCAGCGAAGCGCGTATTCCAGGCGTTGCGCATCGAGGTAAATGGCGAGCTCGAGGTTTTGACCGAGACCATGCCAGCCTCAATCAGTGCTCTCAAAGTAGGTGGCCGCATCTTGGTGCTGGCTTACCACTCGCTAGAAGACCGAATCGTCAAGCAGGCATTCACCAAGGGTGCAACTAGCAGTGCGCCGGTTGACCTGCCAATTGAGCTTCCCGAACACGCCCCATACCTTCGCCTCGTGGTGAAGGGTGCGGAGCTGGCATCGGAGCAAGAAATCCAAACCAACCCACGTGCGGCTTCGGTACGCCTGCGCGCGGTCGAGAAGATTCGGAACGCAGCATGAGCGCAGTATTCAATCTGAAGCCAAACGCAAACCGTCCGGCACTGTCGCTGGTTCAGGGTCTGCGTTCGGTGACCGACCGCCAGGCCAACCCACGCCTAGCATTCGTCGGTCTCCTTACAGTTGGTCTGCTGGGAATCGCCATCCTTAACCTGCTTCTCAACCTGGCTACTAGTTCCGGTGTCTACCAGTTGGCAGGTCTGAAGGCTCAGAAAGCTCGCCTCGAACTTTCCAGCCAGATCGTAAAGCAGCAGGTTGACTCGCTCTCCAGCAACCAGAACCTGGCAAGTGCCGCACAGGCGATGGGCATGGTTGCCAACGCCAACCCAGTCTTCCTGAACGTCACCGAGAAGAAGGTTTATGGCGAGCCAGCGGCCGCCACCCTCGGTGCCGACAGTCGTGTTTCCGGCAACTTGATTGCCAACGCGCAGTGGACCACCAAGTCTCACGCCAACCAGATCCGCGCCGCATTGAGCGCCGAACAAGCCAAAGCAACTGAAACCGTTGCTCCAAGTGTCGCCACCGATAGCACTGCTACCGCGTCGTCAACCAAGCCAGCCACCGTTACCGGTAGCTGGACGAACGCTGCGCAGGGGTATGTCGGTGGCGCAAAATCTTCCACCTCTCAAGTAGGTTTGGCTGGTGGCGGCATCCCAGCCGCACCAACGCACTAAGGAAAATGCCACCTGCTTTTAGGTGGCTAGTAACAACCCGCCCGGAAGGGCAGTAAAGGTGGCCCGATGAAGAATCGTGCGCCTTCCCTCGAGGCATTCCGCCTTCGTCGGCTGATGGCCATAATCGCGGTCCTCGCGGTAATTTTCGGCCTGCGTCTAGTGCAGTTTCAGATCATTCAGGCACCGCAAATCAACGCCGAATCGCTTTCGAGGCGCAGCATCACCACAACTGTTCCGGCCATGCGCGGAGACATCGTGGATGCCAACGGCAAGATTCTGGCAACCACGGTTATGTCCTACGACATCAACGTGGACCCAACCCTGGTTGCCCCATTCAAGACCCTGATCAACAATGTGAGCACCGACGTAACCGTTGACCAGGCCGCACAGGAACTCGCTGCAATCCTCAAAATGGATCCGGCGGTTGTGACCCAGAAGCTGCAAGGCACCTCGCACTATTCGCAGGTTGCAAAACAGGTTGACGGTGCCACCTACGTCAAAATCAAGAACCTCGACATTCCCTGGGTGTTCCCCGCTCAGGTTCCCAAGCGCATTTACCCGAACGGTGCGCTGGCCGGAAACCTGCTTGGCTTTGTGGGCACCGAGGGTCAACCACTTGAGGGCCTCGAAGTCAGTGAAAACAAGTGCCTTGCCGGTGTAGACGGTAAAGAGACCTACCAGCGCGGTGTTGACGGCATCAAGATTCCTGGCAGTGCCGACTACAAGGTTGCACCAAAAAACGGCGGCACCCTCAAACTAACTATCGACAGCGATCTTCAGTACTACGCCCAGCAGGTCATGGCCAAATTTGTGCGCAATGAGCGAGCCGACTGGGGCAGTGCCATCGTCGTCGAGGCGAAGACCGGCAAGATTCTTGCCGCAGCCGAGGCACCGAGCGTGGACCCAAACAACTATTCGGCTGTGGACGCCGGTAACCGCTCCTCGCGAATCTTCCGAGTGACTTTCGAGCCGGGCTCAACGGTGAAGATGGTTACCGCAGCAACCGCGATTGACCAGGGAGTCGCTACACCGACAACCCACGTGGTTGCACCGCAAACTTCGTACGTGGCAAACAACTTCCGTATCAGTGACTCGCACGTTCACCCGGTGGAGAAGCTGACACTGCAGGGCGTGCTGATTGAGTCTTCGAACACGGGAATCATTCAGATTGGTGCGCGGTCACCGTATTCCACTCGAGTTAAGTACTGGAAGAACTTCGGCCTCGGCAGCCGCACGGCAGTTAACTTCCCTGGTGAAGCATCCGGCATCATTCACGAAACCGCTCCGGATGACGCCTCGGTCTACACCTCGATGTTCGGTCAGGCAATGACCGTAACCCCGATGCAGTCCGCCTTCGTTTACCAGACCTTCGCCAACCTCGGCGTTCGGTTGTCACCACAGCTGCTGGAGACCTGCACTGCGGCCGACGGAACCGTGACACAGGCACAGGCACCCCAGAAGGCAACCCGAGTTCTAAAAACCTCCACCGCGCGTGAAGTGATCTCGATGCTCGAGGGTGACGTGGCCCAGAAGGGTGGTGTCGGTTCGACTGCCGCCATCCCTGGCTACCGCCTCGGTGGTAAGTCTGGAACCGCGCAGATTGCAAACGACAACGGTGTGGGCTACGGTCTATTGCACGCCATTTCGTTCATCGGAATGGCTCCGGCCGAGGACCCGCAGTACGTGCTTGCGGTCACCATTTACAAGCCACGTACCGTAAGTAACTCGATTGGTGCGACCCCACCGTTCAAGGCAATCATGGAACAGGTGCTTCGCACCTACCGTGTGCCACCTAGCACCACCAAAGCCGTTCAGATTCCGGCTAAGTGGTAACGCCGATGCCAGCGAGATCGTTAGCCGCATGCCAAGGAAAGGGTTAGGTACATGAAAGAGTCGATTCCTCCAATCCTGCGCCCAGAGGCCGTGGTTCCGGTTCCGCTTTCGGCACTGGCGCAGGCATTTGCGCTGTCTGTGGCGGCCGATTCGGCGCATAGTTTCAGCCAGGTCGAACTCACCGGCATCAGTATGAACACTGCGGACCTGCGCCCCGGTGATCTATTTGTTGCAATGCCAGGACTCAAGACTCACGGTGCCAGGTTTGTGGCTAATGCACTGGAAATCGGTGCGGTTGCCATAGTCACCGACGCCGCTGGCGCCGCCGAAATTGCCAGTGAACTTGGTTCGGTATCGGCTCCAGTTCTTTTACTTGAGCAGCCTCGTCGTCACCTTGGAAACTTGGCCGCGTTTGTATACGGCAACGTTGCGGGCAACCTGCCGGTCATTTACGGAACCACGGGAACCAACGGAAAGACTTCGACAAGCTATCTGCTTGAGGCATTGCTTCGCCAGTGTGGCGAAATCACCGGGCTGACTTCGACCGCGGAACGCCACATCGCCGGCGAGATCATCGTGAGCAGGCTGACAACTCCTGAATCCACCGAAATGCAGGCGCTGATTGCCCGCATGCGTGAAAAGGGTGTCACCAGTGTCGCAATTGAGGTTTCGGCTCAGGCCCTGAGTCAACTGCGTGTGGACGGCATTCACTTCGACGTTGTCGGTTTCACCAACCTGAGCCACGACCACTTCGACGACTACCCAAACTTTGAGACCTACCTGGCCGCGAAGGTTGCTCTCTTCACCCCGGAACGTGCGAACCGCGGAGTGGTTTGCCTGGACAGCGATTTTGGTGCGGCTTTTGTGGCTGCCTCCAAGATTCCAGTCACCACAATCAGCAGCCATCCCGAGGTAACTGCTGATTGGCAGGTGCGGATCACTGAACAGTCCACCAGCAAGACCGGATTCATCCTGACCGGACCGCACGGTGTTGAAATTTCCTCCAGCGTGCCTCTCATCGGAACTCACATGGCGGCAAACGGTGCACTTGCCATCGTGATGGCAATCGAGGCCGGTATTGACTGGCGACTAATTCGCGAGCGTGTGGCCGATGGCATTGCAGCCTACCTACCTGGACGCACCGAGCCGGTCAACTCCACCGAACCTGGAGCCAAGGCCGGCCCTGCGGTCTTCGTAGACTTTGGCCACAGCCCAGATGCCTTTTTGCACACCCTGCGAAGCCTTCGTGCTGTGACCCCGGGCCGCCTGATAATGGTGTTCGGTGCTGACGGTGACCGTGATGCCTCCAAACGTCCAGACATGGCACGGATTGCCGCGGAAAATGCGGATGTCGTGATCATCACCGATCACCACCCGCGCTTCGAAAATCCGGTAACTATTCGCCGCACCCTATTTGAGAGCGCTGCGGCAGCCGTGCCAGAGCGCGAGCTCTACGAGGTAAGCCCACCCGAGCAGGCAATCCGTAAGGCATTGAGCCTAGCTTCACCGGGTGACAGCATTCTCTGGGCTGGTCCCGGACACCAGGATTACCGTGACATTCAGGGTAAGCGCACGGTTTACAGTGCTCGCGAGCAGGCGCGCGAGGCGCTGCGCGAAAGCGGCTGGGCATGATTGAGCTAGACCTAAGGCGTGTTGCCGAATTCGGTGGCGGTCGCCTGTTACCTTGTCACGGCAGCACCCTCGGTGATGTTGACTGCGGTGACATTTTGGTCACCGGTTCGGTCGAGACCGATAGCCGGTTGGTCCGGCCTGGAGCGCTATTCGTTGCCAAGCCGGGAGAAGTTACCGACGGCCACAACTTCCTGCAGCAGGCCAAGGATTTCGGCGCGGTTGCTGCCGTGGTTGAACGGGAAATCCCAGAGGTCGAACTGCCCCAGATTCTGGTTGCGGACGCAGTAGCGGCCCTGGGTAAGTTGGCCAAGGCGGTTCTCGCTCTTGTGCGTGAAGAAACCGCCCTCAAGGTAATCGGCATCACCGGAAGCAACGGCAAGACTACAACCAAGAACATGCTTCGCACGATCTTGGACCAGGTTGGCCCGACGGTTGCTCCGATTGAGTCCTACAACAATGAGGTTGGCGCTCCGATATCGGTGCTGAAAATTGACCGCCAAACCAAATTCCTGGTTGCCGAGCTTGGCGCCGGTGGTCCTGGCAGTATCGCCTACCTAACCGACATTGTTCGCCCCGACATCGCGATAGAGCTCAAGGTTGGCCTGGCCCACGCCGGCGAATTCGGTGGGCTAGAAACCACCGCCAAGATCAAGGCCGAACTACTGGTGGGTTCGGCCCCATCCACACTTGCCGTCTTGAATGCCGACGACGTAGCGGTCCGCGCCATGGCAGAGGATTTTGCGGGTCCAAAGCTTTGGTTTGGCACCGGCGAGGATGCCCAATACCGGGCAGATAACTACAGTTTGTCCCTTGCCGGCACCGCATTTGACCTGCACTGGCCCGATGGCGCGGTAAACCGTGTAACCCTGCAGATTTTGGGCGAACATCACGTCATGAACGCCCTGGCCGCATCCGCCGTATGTGATTCACTGGGCGTACCCCGCATCCAGATTGTCGCCGCCTTGGAATCGATGCCACTTGCCGAACGCTGGCGCATGCAACTGACGCACCGAGCCGACGGAGTTAGCATCATCAACGATGCCTATAACGCCAGCCCGGACAGCAGCCGTGCGGCAATGCAGACACTGGCTCAGTTGGGCCGCCAGACCGGACGCCGGACCGTGGCAGTGATCGGTGAAATGGCCGAACTCGGTCAGTTTTCCCGGGAAGAACACGACAAACTGGGTCGATTGGCGGTGCGTCTCAACATCGACCAGCTAGTTGCAGTTGGCCCTGGGGCGAAGTTGGTGCACATGGGTGCCAGCTTCGAGGGAAGTTTCGATGGGGAATCACAATACTTCGAGAGTCTTGACGAGGCTTTGACCGGAGTGCGTGAAATGCTTAGAGGCGGAGATATCGTTTTGATCAAATCTTCCAAGAGCGCCAACTTGCGCCACCTGGGAGACGCACTTTTGGAGGTGAACGCGTGAGAGCACTGCTGCTTGCCGGCGCCTTCGCGTTGATGTTCAACCTGCTTTTGACACCGGTATTTATCTACCTGTTCCGCAAGTGGCAATGGGGTCAGTTCATCCGAGTGGATGGCCCGCAAAGCCACCAGGTGAAGCACGGAACGCCGACTATGGGCGGCATCGTCATCATCATCGGTGCGGTGCTTGGTTATTTCGTGGGCAAGCTCGTGAACGGCGAGCCCCCAACCATCAGCGCGCTGCTAGTGATTTTGATGATGGTGGGCCTCGGTCTCGTCGGCTTCCTGGATGACTTCCTAAAGACGCACAAAAAGCGCAATCTTGGTCTTGGCGGTTGGCAGAAAATTGCCGGCCAGACCGTAGTTGCCACAGTATTCGCACTGCTCTCGCTGCAATTCCCGAATGACGACGGGCAGACTCCGGCAACCACCCACTTCTCGGTGGTTCGTGACATTTGGCGCACCAACTTTGTGTGGGACAACACCAGCACCGTGGTTCGTGTGATTGGTGTGACGCTCTTTGTGATCTGGATCATTTTCCTGGTGACCAGCACCTCGAACGGCGTTAACATCGCCGATGGCTTGGATGGCCTCGCCACCGGCTCTTCGATCATGGCCATCGGCGCCTACGCGGTCATTGCCTTTTGGAAGTTCAACCAGGCTTGTGGCGGCGAGCGCGTGGTAAGCCAGACCTCCTGCTACTACTCACGAGACCCGCTAGACCTTGCTGTGATCGGCGCCGCAATCGTCGGTGCCTTGATTGGCTTCCTCTGGTACAACACCTCACCCGCACAGATTTTCATGGGTGACACCGGTTCGCTAGGTCTCGGTGGCGCGCTAGCTGCGATGGCCATCCTGACCCGCGCCGAGCTACTGTTGGTTTTCCTCGGTGGTCTGTTCGTCATTGTGACCGGTTCGGTGATCATCCAGCGCCTGTACTTTAAGATCACCAAGGGCAAGCGCATCTTCCTGATGTCCCCGCTGCATCACCACTACGAGCTCAAGGGTTGGGCAGAAATCACCATTGTGGTGCGTTTCTGGATCATCCAGGGTCTGTGTGTGATGGGTGGACTGGGCATTTTCTACCTGGAGTTCTTGAACCGTTAGCACCATGAAAGACCTCTCCACTCTCTTTTCCTGGCACTCCGATTGGCGCGGCCTGCGCGTCGGTGTGATCGGGCTTGGCGTATCCGGATTCTCGGTGGCAGACACGCTGGCGGAACTCGGTGCAGACCTACTGGTTGTTGCCGAAAAGGCCGAAGCCGACTACTTGAACATCCTGGATGTCCTCGGTGTGCGTTATTTGGTTGGAACCGAGGCAACGGCAAACGGCGGGGTTCCTCAACAGCTGGTTGATCACAAGCCGCAGGTAATTGTGACCAGCCCGGGGGTGCGTCCGGACTCCGCGGTTATCGGCTGGGCGAACCAAAACGGCATCGCAATTTGGGTGGACATTGACCTGGCCTGGCGCCTTCGCGACAAGGCAGCGCAAACCGGTGGCGGGAAAGTGGCCGAGTGGCTGACAATCACGGGCACCAACGGCAAGACCACAACCACCCAGCTGGTCACCGAGATGCTGATTGAGGGCGGTGCCCGAGCTATTTCGTGCGGAAATATTGGCACCCCGATTCTGGACGTGATTCGAGACCCGAACGGATTCGATTTCTTGGTAGTTGAGCTTTCGAGCTTCCAGTTGCACTATCTGAACGTGGCTTCCGGAAGTGGAATCGTGCCACTCGCCTCGGCGGTCCTGAATGTCGACTTCGACCACCTTGACTGGCATGGCGGTTACCAGGCCTATGCCAAGACCAAGGGCAAGATTTACGAAAACACTCGGATTGCCTGCGTTTTCAACTCCAGCGACAAGGCAACCATCAAGCTGGTTGAGGACGCCGATGTGCTTGAAGGCTGCCGAGCAATCGGATTCGGTCTTGGTTCGCCGGATCGTGCCGAAATCGGCTACGTGGAGGATATTCTGGTCGACCGAGCATTCGTTGACTCGTTCGATGAGGCCCAGCCAATTGCAGACTTTAGAGACATCGAACAGATCGGTGTGGTGACCCCGCACCTGTTGGCCAACATCGCAGCAGCTTCGGCTCTGGCACGCGCAGCCGGGACTGACCGACAGGCGATTCGTCGCGCTATTCGCGACTTCCGCATGGATGGACACCGCATTCAGCTGGTGGGGGAGCAGCAGGAGATCCGCTGGTTCGATGACTCCAAGGCGACGAATCCGCATGCCGCCGCTGCCTCACTGGCCTCATTTGACAACGTTGTTTGGATCGTTGGCGGCCTACTGAAGGGCGTGGATGTTGGACCCTTGGTCAAGCGCTTTTCACACAAACTCCGAGCGGCAATTGTGATCGGCTTGGACCGCGAACCGGTCTTGGCGGCATTGGCTTCCGAAGCCCCTCAGGTCCCGGTCGCTGAAATCCAGCCAGGTGAGGCGCTTATGCCGCGGGTCGTTGCGGCAGCCGCACTGTACGCTCAGGCTGGAGACATTGTGCTTCTGGCACCTTCATCGGCCAGCATGGATCAGTTCAAGGACTACAAGGAACGCGGCGACCAATTCGCTGCGGCTGTGCGCGACCACCTGGAGGCTGGCAACTAATGAGTCAGCAACCTACCCGCACCCGAATAAGGGTTGATCGCGCGGCAATCGGCCAGCGCATCGGTAACCTGATCACCACCGTTTTCGGTGGGCAGTCAATGCTCTTCAACCTGATTCTCGGAGCGATGTTCATCCTGGTGAGCTACGGACTCCTGATGGTTCTGTCTGCCAGCAGCATCGACTCCATTAAGCAATACCGCGATCCAATGGGAATGTTCTGGCGCCAGTCGGCGTCTGCAACCGTGGGACTGGTTGGTTTGATCATCACCAGTACCCGGAGTGTGCGCTGGTATTTCCGTGCCTCGCGACTGCTGCTTGTGGCCAGTTTGGCACTGCAGGTAGCGGTTTACGTGCCTGGCATCGGTGTTGAGGTGAACGGAAACAAGGAGTGGATTCGCCTTCCATTCGGTTTCACCATCCAGCCATCCGAGTTCATCAAGCTTGCCTTGATCATCATGCTGGCCATGCTGCTCTCCACCCGTGACGACCTCAAAAACGATCGTTCAAAATTCACCTGGCCCTCGCTGATCATTGCGCTTTTGGCGATTGGTTCCATCATCATCGGTAAGGACCTCGGTACCTCGCTGGTAATCGCGCTGGTGGCCTTTGTGATGGTCTGGTTGGCTGGTGCTCCCGGTGAGCATTTCCGGCTACCGCTGGTGCTTGGTTCAGTTGCGGTGGTTGGTCTACTGGTGAGCAGCTCAAGCCGCTGGGGTCGAATCCAGGCCTGGTTGACCCCTGCCGTTTCCGACCAAGCCAACCCTTACGCTTGGCAGAGCCAGCACGGTATTTGGGCGCTAGCCAATAGCCACATCATTGGCCAGGGTCTAGGTATGTCCAGCCTCAAATGGTCTTGGATCCCCGAGGTGGAAAACGACTACATCTTTGCAATCATCGGTGAGGAACTGGGAATCATCGGAGCTCTAGCAACCATCGCAATCTTCCTGCTGCTCGGTTACTGGATTGTTCAGGTTGGTCTGCGCGCGCAAGACAACTTCGGCCGTTTGGTTTCGTTTGGCGTGGCCTCATGGATTGTGCTGCAGGCGATGATCAACATCGCCGTGGTGCTTCAGTTGCTCCCGGTGCTCGGTGTGCCGTTACCGCTTATTTCCGACGGTGGTTCGTCGCTGATTGCGGGAATGGCGGCCATCGGCGTTGTGCTTTCGATCGAACGCAATAACCACCTGGTGCTTGATGGTGGGGTTCGTCGTCCTGTCAGGCCAGTTCGATGACCCGTTACCTCCTGGCCGGTGGCGGCACTGCTGGACACGTGAATCCGCTGCTCGCGTTGGCGGATGCAATCACTGCCACCGAGCCGGAATCCGAACTTTGGGCGTTGGGCACAGCCGAGGGGCTTGAGGCCCGCCTGGTGCCGGATCGCGGCTACCGACTCTTGACCGTTGCCCGACTGCCATTTCCGCGCCGCATCAATGTTCAGGCCCTGAAGTTTCCGCTGCGCTACCGCGCCTCGGTGGCGAAAGTGGTGCGAATTTTGAAAGAAAACCGCATCGATGTTGTGGTCGGCTTCGGCGGCTACGCCAGTGCGCCGGCCTATACCGCGGCCCGTCGACTGGGCATCCCTGTGGTGGTTCATGAAGCCAACGCCTTACCCGGCATGGCTAACCGAATGGCCGCCAAGCGAGCCTCTGCCGTTGGTGTGGCATTCCGAAACACCCAACTGCCGAATGCAACCTTTGTAGGTATGCCGCTTCGCCGCGAGGTTGAGCAATTGGCTGCGGGAATCCCGACTGCAGACCGAGTAGCGGCGCGAGCCCACTTTGGCCTGGAGGAAGCGACTCCCACGCTGCTTGTCACCGGTGGCTCTCTTGGTGCCAAGCGCATCAACGACACTATCGAGGCCTCAAGAACCGCGCTGCGGAACGCTGGCATCCAGGTGTTGCACATCGTAGGTGACCGCAGTGAGCTTGAGGTCGAATCCAGCACCGATTTCGTGCGCCTGAAGTACTGTGACCGCATGGATCTTGCGATTGCTGCGGCGGATTTTGCGGTTTGCAGAGCCGGAGCCGCGACGGTGAGCGAATTCACCGCGGTGGGACTGCCTGCCGTCTACGTTCCGTATCCGGTAGGTAACGGTGAGCAGCGGTTCAACGTTGAAGACGTTGTTGACGCCGGGGGAGGACTGCTCTGTTTAGACGCAGATTTCACACCCGAGTACGTCAACAACAATCTGATACCGCTGGTTTCCGACAGCAGGGCACGTGCTCTGATTGCAAACGCGGCAAAGGCAGTTGGTGTCGCCGATGGGTCGGCTCGTCTGCTTGCCTTAACCCAAAGCGTGTTAGCTAAGCCCTAGACCGTCAAGAGCATAGGCTTTTGTCATGCTCTGTGCGCGTTGAGGCAGGGCAATGCAGTTCCTGTTCAAGGCAGAGTCTGCGCCAAAGCGAGGTAACGAATGATTAAGCCCGATTTTTCGGTCCCGGTCCCGGAGGACCTAGGTACCGTCCACTTCATCGGTATTGGCGGCTCTGGAATGAGTGGCATCGCTCGCATTCTTCTGGGTATGGGGCACAAGGTGACCGGCAGCGACCTTCGCGACACCTCAAATGTGGCCGCGCTTCGCGAACTCGGTGCGGAGATTCACATTGGCCACGATGCCAAGAACCTGGGCAACCCAGACACCGTAGTTGTTACCAGTGCTCTGTGGCCAACCAATCCCGAATATCTGCTGGCTTTGGAGCGCGGCATTCCGGTACTGCACCGATCGATGGCGCTGGCCTACCTAACTGGCAAAAAGCGCGTGGTTGCGGTTGCGGGTGCGCACGGAAAAACCACCTCGACTGGAATGATCATCACCGCACTGTTGGGTTTGGGTGAGGATCCATCGTTCGTTAACGGTGGCGTGATTGCATCGCTTGGTTCGTCTTCGGCGGCCGGCAGTTCTGATCTTTTTGTGATTGAGGCCGATGAATCCGACGGCTCCTTCCTGCACTACGACACAGCCGTTGCGCTGATCACCAACGTGGACCCGGATCACCTGGATCACTACGGAAGTCTGGAAGCCTTTGAGACCGAATTTGCGAAATTTGCCCAGGGCGCACGCGAATTTGTAGCCATTAGTTCGGATGATCCAGGTGCAGTTCGCGTGACGGCTTTGCTGACCGACAAGCGCGTGATCAGCTTTGGTAAGGCTGCCGGTTCCGCCGTGCGCCTCAGCCGCATCGACGCGACTGGCCCGCAGGTCAATTTCGATGTCCAGGTAGCGGGCCAGACCCTCTCTGCCGTCCTAAACATCCCTGGCGAGCACAATGCTATCAATGCCGCCGGCGCGCTTGCGGTCCTGGTTGGGCTCGGATTCCCTGCTGAGGCTGCGTTGGAACAGATCGCTACCTTCGGCGGTACCGAACGTCGCTTCGAACTGCACGGCGAGGTTCGCGGAGTGAAGGTGTTCGATGACTTTGCGCATCACCCCACCGAGGTTGCTGCTGCGCTCAAGGCGGCGCGTGCCGTGGTAGGGGATGGCAAACTGATCACCGTTTTCCAGCCGCACCTGTATTCGCGCACCCGCCTCATGAAGAACGAGTTTGCGCACGAACTAGAGACTCTGAGTGACCAGGTGGTTGTACTAGATATCTATGCCGCACGTGAGGATCCGGAGCCAGGAGTTACCGGCGCACTGGTTTCCGATGCCTTCCAAGACAAGCAGAAGGTGCACTACGTTCCGCTCTGGGACGATGCCCCCGCGGTGGCTGCCGAACTAGCCGAGCCAGGTGACTTCATCATCACCATGGGTTGCGGCGATGTCTACCGCATGTGCCCGCAGCTCCTGGCGGCGCTAAAGGCCTAAACATGAGAAAACCCGTGGTTCCGCCACGCCAAGCCGGCGCCAAGCCGGCGGCCTCCAAAACCGCTGCTCCAAAACCAGCCGCTGCCAAACCAGCCTCCCCAAAGGCGGCTGCATCCCCAAAGTCGGTTGCATCCAAGTTGTCACGGTCGTCGGCCGCGAAACCGGCTGCGTCTAAGGTAAGTTCTCTGCAGGAACGCCGCAAGGCAAAGGGTGTTGCACCGTCAAAGCGTGCCGCAACCTCCGAGCGCCGTGCTCAGGTACGGACCCAGCTGAACGAAATCCGTCGTTTCACTCGCGGTTCGCGCCTCAAGCGCACCGTCACTTACTCGGTGTTTGGTTCATTGTTGGCTCTGGTTCTCCTGGTTCTGGCCACCATTTATACCCCGATGATGTCGATCGACAAAATTGAAATCGTTGGCCTGCACCGCATGAAGGAAGCTACCGTCCGCAACGAGGTGAAGAGCCTGATGGGTACTCCGCTGACCACCGTGGACGAGAATCAAATCCAAAAGCGACTAGCCGGTTTTCCGCTCATCGAGTCATTCACAACCGTCAGCCTGCCTCCGCACACCCTGCAGCTCTACATTCGGGAACGCCAGCCGATTGGCATAGTTGCAGTTGGAGCCAGCAGTTATCTTTACGACCCGGCCGGCGTTCAAATCGGTGTCGTGGGGAGTAGTTCGAAGTATCCGACCATCTTGGTCACGGGCAACCCGTCGCACAGCGCCAGTTTCCGCGAAGCGGTGTCCGTTTTGCTGGCTCTGCCGGCCGATCTCTTCCCGAAGGTGGCAAGCATTCAGGCGACCTCGGTGGATGACGTGCGAATCCGGCTTCGCGGTGTTGCAAACACTCAGATCCTCTGGGGTGACGCCAGCGATTCGCTGTTGAAGAGCAAGGTGTTGACCGCGCTGCTGGCTACCGTGAAGAAACGCCAGTTGGTGGTGTTCGATGTTTCGAGCCCGAGTGCGCCAACTGTGCGTTTCGGCGCCTACTAAATTGAACTTTTTTGCAACACGCCCGAGCGCTTGACCAATTAATTCCTCAGCTGCTTTTACCTTTCTGGCGCAAGCGAATAATTCGGGAAAACACTAACCCTCATCCTTAACTTGAGAGTTATCCCAGTTACTCGGCAGAGACTTTTACTCGTAAGGAAGCGCAATGAGCGGTTTGAACAACAACTACCTAGCCGTAATCAAGGTCGTAGGTGTCGGTGGTGGCGGTGTAAACGCGCTAAACCGCATGATTGAGTCAGACCTTCGTGGCGTTGAGTTTGTGGCCATCAACACCGATGCACAGCAGCTGGTGATGAGCGAGGCCCACGTCAAGCTGGACATTGGTCGCGAATTGACACGCGGTCTCGGTGCCGGTGCCGACCCAGAGCTTGGCCGCCAGGCCGCCGAAGACCACGCCGACGAGATTGAGGCAGCCCTAAAGGGTGCAGACATGATCTTCGTCACCGCAGGTGAGGGTGGCGGTACCGGTACCGGTGCAGCCCCAGTTGTTGCCCGCATTGCTCGCAAACTTGACGCGCTTACCGTGGGTGTTGTCACCCGCCCATTCAATTTCGAGGGCAAGCGCCGTGCTGAGCAGGCCGAGAAGGGTATCGAGGTCCTCCGCGGCGACGTGGACACCCTCATCGTTGTCCCTAACCAGCGTCTGCTGGAAATGGCAAATAAGACCGTTTCGTTCGTAGAGGCATTCCGTGAGGCAGACAACGTTCTGCGCGCCGGTGTGCAGGGCATCACCGATTTGATCACCACTCCGGGCCTGATCAACGTGGACTTCAACGACGTGAAGTCGGTCATGAAGAACGCTGGTTCGGCGCTCATGGGAATCGGTTCCGCTAAGGGCGAGCAGCGTGCAATTCGCGCCGCCGAAGAGGCAATCAGCAACCCGCTGCTCGAGGCAAGCATCGATGGCGCCCACGGCGTTCTCATTCAGATCGCTGGTGCAAGTGACCTTGGTCTGCACGAGATTGACGAGGCCACCCGTTTGGTTTCCGAGGCAGTCAGCCCAAGCGCAAACATCATCTTCGGTTCCACCATCGACGACACCCTGGGTGACGAGGTCCGCGTGACCGTAATCGCTGCCGGTTTCGACGACAACACCCTGCCTTTCCGCAAGGCTGAGCGCCAGATCTTTGCACCAAAGCCTGCTGAATCGGCTCCGGTTGCAAGCTGGAGCAACTCGGCACCAGCCGCACCGGCTGCACCTGCAAGCAACGCGTGGTCGACTCCGGCCGCGGCACCAGTTGCAGTTGAGGCACCGGAGGCTGCGGAGGCAGCTGAGGTTGAAGCAGCTTCAGAGCCTGCTGCCGAACCTGGCAACTCAGGCAACACTGGCAGCAGTCGCACCGGTTCCCTTTGGGGCGACGACCTGGACATCCCAGACTTCCTGCGCTAAGCCACCAAACGATGGCGGTTGATCCAGATCTTGCGGATCGTTACGACAAGGTTCGTGAGCGAATTCGGTTGGCCTGCGGTTCGGCTGGTCGGGACAGCTCGGAGGTCACGCTCATCGTGGTTTCCAAGGTTCATCCCGCCCAGCTGGTCCTAGATCTTCTGGCGCTTGGGCAGACCGCCTTCGGTGAAAACAAGGACCAAGAGGCAAAGCCAAAGTTTTTGCAGGTCAAGGATGCACTGGCCAACTACACGCTGACCAAAGACGCCACCTATGGTGGGCTGTCCGCGCCGGATGTCCACTTTGTCGGTCAACTGCAGTCCAACAAGGCTAAAAGCGTGATGAGTTATGCCAGCACGATTCATTCGCTGGACCGAGATTCGCTGCTTACAGCCTTGGCAAAGGAAACTTCGCTTCGTTCCACCGATGCACAGCCAACGAACGTATTCATCGAGCTGAATCTGACCGATGACGTCAACCGCGGCGGTATCCGCCCGGATGGGCTACTTGGGTTCGCCGAGCGAGTCCTGGCTATGCCGGGGCTCAACCTCCTAGGAGTGATGGGCGTGGCCAGCTTGGACAATGAGCCGGAACGCGACTTTGCGCTGATTCAAGAGGCCAGCGCAAAGCTGCAGACGCTATCTTCAGGTGCACGTTTTATCTCGGCCGGAATGTCCAATGACTTTGAGCTCGCTCTTCAGTTTGGCGCGACACACCTGAGAATTGGCACCGCAATAACGGGGCCACGCAGTTACCTGACCTAACCTAAATTCAAGAGCGCCTTTCGGTGCAAAAAGTTTTTAGGGAGCGTCATGTCTAACACCTTCAACAAGGCTGCCGCCTGGCTCGGTCTCAAGGACGATGCTGGCCTGCCAATGGCCCCAGCCGCCCCAACCTCCGGTCGTGTTGCGTCGGCAACCCGCAGCCTGACCCCGCTTCGCAGCGCCCGTCGCTCGGGTGACATCAGCGAGATCGTAACCTTCCAGCCAACCAGCTGGGAAGAGTCGAAGGACATCGCGGCTACCTTCCGTGAGGGCACCCCGGTCATCGTAAACATGGCAGATCTGGCAAACACCGACCAGCGTCGCCTGCTCGACTTCATGCTCGGTCTGCAGCACGGCCTCGAGGGAAACCTCAAGCGAGTCACCAAGACCGTTTTCCTGCTTAGCCCAACTCACGTGCAGGTAACCAACGAGGACGAGCCTGAGGTAACCGGCATGGAGACTTCGGACGACCTCGACATTCGTCGCCCTTACTAGGCTCTTACTAGGCTGGGCTTAGCCCGCATCACGTTTAGCGGCAGTCCGCTGGCAAAGAGGTAACCGTGCCCATCGTGGTGATTGTTCTGGAGTGGTTGCTTCAGATTCTGTTTTGGCTTTTTATCGCGCGCTTTGTGCTTGATCTAGTGATCTCGGTCAACCCCCGATTTCGGCCACGCGGCGTCCTGTTGCCGCTTCTCGAAATCACGATGACCATCACGGATGTACCATTGCGCGCAATCCGCAAGGTGATTAGGCCGGTGCGAATCGGCTCGGTGCAGTTGGACTTTTCTTGGACTGTTGTGCTTCTGCTAATCAGCGTTCTGCAGTCTCTGGTGGCTCGACTGGGTTAGCACTTTCTAAGGTGCTTGGGGTAACCTTGCTTAGTTCTTTGTTTGCAAACAGAATTCCAGCGACCACGAGGTGCCAGGCATGCCATTGACTCCAGAAGATGTAGTTAATAAGCGGTTCCAGCCAACCAAATTCCGCGAGGGTTACGACCAGGACGAGGTCGATGACTTCCTCGATGAGATCGTCGTCGAACTGCGCCGAGTAAACCACGAGAACGAAGACCTTCGCCAGCGTCTGCTGGCATCAGAGGCCCGGATTGCGGAACTACAGCGTTCCGGTGCTGGACTTGTTGCACAGATGCAGGCTCCAGCCGTGGAGACCGCGGTCACCCCGAGTTCCTTCCCTGAGCCAGTGGCAGACATTGCCAACCTGGACTCCAGCAACACCAACAACCTGCTTCAGCTGGCTCGTAAGCTCCACGACGAGCACGTTGCCGAGGGTATGGCAAAGCGTGACTCGCTCATCGCCGAAGGCCACGCCACTGCGGCTCGCCTGGTTCGCGAGGCTGAGGCTGCGCAGCGTGCCGAGCTAAGCCGCTACGAGCGCGAGAAGGCGTTGGTCGAGCACACCATCAGCGAACTCAAGGCTTACGAGCGCGAATACCGTCTGAAGCTGAAGGCATTCATCGAGGCGCAGTTGGCAGACCTGGAGTCGCCATCGTTTGAGCGCCCAGCCAATACCGCCTCCACTCCGATGGCCCCAGCAATCGGTGCTTTCAACCCAACGAGCGGATTCACTGGCGCTATCCAGATCTAAAGCCCAGTGACTGTCAGCAAAATCTTCAAATCGCACACCGCAAGGGTTGGCACGTTTGTGCTGTTTGCCGCAGCCATAGTGGCCGCTGATCAGTTTGCCAAGGCATTGGCCATTCAGTTTCTTCAGCCCGGAGTTCCGAAGCCAGTTTTCGGTTCGCTGCTGGGCTGGTACCTGGTTTACAACAATTCCGCCGCGTTTTCGATGGGATTTGGGCTCACGTGGTTGTTCACCGCGATTTCCAGCATCGCGGCGCTCGTCTTGATTTGGTATGGCACCAAGGTGCGAACCCTGGGTTGGTCGCTGCTTGCCGGTTTGGCCCTCGGGGGAGTGGTTGGCAATCTTCTCGACCGCCTGTTCCGTGCACCTGCTTTTGGTCGTGGCCTAGTAGTCGACTTCATTCAGATTCCATTCAATTTCCCCATTTTCAACCTTGCGGACAGCGCCATTTGTATCGCGGCGGTCATCGTTGTTATTCAGGTGGCGCGCGGCCGAAAGCTCGGTGGCTAGTGAACACTCGATTGTTGCCGGTCACCCCTGGATTGGCGGGTGAGCGGGCCGATGCCGGTCTGGCAAAACTGCTTGGTCTTTCGCGCAGCGTGGTTGCAGAAATGCTCACCGAGGGTTGCGTCGTGCAGAACGGTCGCGTGATTGGCAAGTCTGATCGCCTGATCGAGGATGCGCTGCTTGAGGTTGCCCTGCCGCAGCCAAAAAATCCGCTTGAACTGGTAGCGCTGGAGGTTCCAGGCTTCAAGATTGTCTACCAAGATGCCGACATTGTCGTGGTCGACAAACCGGCTGGCGTGGCGTCTCACCCCTCGGTGGGTTGGGACGGGCCGACTGTCGGAGGTGCTCTGCTGGCTCAGGGCGTCACGATTACCACAAGCGGCGCTCAGGAACGCCAGGGTATTGTCCAGCGCCTGGATGTTGGAACCAGCGGACTGATGGTGCTTGCCAAGAGCGAGCTGGCCTACAGTGTGCTCAAGCAGGCCTTCCGCGATCGCACGGTACACAAGGTTTATCACGCGGTCATTCAGGGTTTGGCCGATCCGCTTTCTGGAACCTTCGATGCACCGATTGGCCGTCACCCGAAACACGAGTTCAAATTTGCGGTGATGCAGGATGGTAAGCCGTCGGTGACGCATTATGAGACCCTCGAGGCCTTCCCATCGGCCTCGCTGGTTGAGGTGGTTTTGGAGACGGGCCGCACCCACCAGATCCGCGTGCACTTCAGTGCATTCCGTCACCCGCTGGTGGGAGACACCATGTACGGTGCCGACCCAACACTGGCCGCTAAGGTGGGGTTGGAACGCCAGTGGCTGCACGCGATGCGCCTGAGTTTTACCCACCCAACTAGCGGTGAACCGGTGGCCTTCGAGAGCAGTTATCCGGCCGACCTACAACACGCTCTGGAAGTGCTTCGCGGCTAAAAATAGTTGTACCCGGCGGCTAGTAAAGTTATTGCCGTCGGCCAAATCAGGGTGGATGCGATTAAGGGTAGGTGACCGTGGCTAACGAAGATTCCTTCGTGCATTTGCACGTGCACACCGAGTACTCGATGCTGGATGGTGCGGCCAAAATTAAGCCGCTGGTGTCCGAGGTTGCCAAGATGGGCATGCCAGCGATTGCCATCACCGACCACGGCAATAATTTTGGTTCCTATGAGTTTTACAAGGCTGCCAAGGCGGCTGGTGTAAAGCCAATCATCGGCACCGAGGCGTACATCACTCCTGGCACTGCGCGAGGTGACCGAACCCGAGTCCGCTGGGGTGATGACTCCGGCAACGATGACGTTTCGGGTGGCGGTGCCTACACCCACATGACGCTCTTGGCTCAATCCACCGAGGGCATGCACAACATCTTCCGGATGTCTTCGCTGGCTTCAATTGAGGGCTATTTTTACAAGCCGCGTATGGATCGCGAACTGCTCTCCAAATACGCCAAAGGCGTGATTGCTACCACCGGTTGTGTAGGTGGTGAGGTTCAGACCAAGTTGCGCCTGGGGCTCTACCAGGAGGCGCGTGAGGCCGCAGCGGAATTCCGCGACATTTTTGGCCCGGAAAATTTCTTTGCCGAAATCATGGATCACGGAATCGGTATCGAACGCCGCACGATCAACGAGCTTGTGGACCTGGCCAAGGATCTCAAGATTCCCCTGCTGGCAACCAACGACCTGCACTACACCCACGCTCATGATGCCGACGCGCACTCGGCGCTGCTGTGTGTGCAGTCGGCGTCCACTCTGGCAGATCCAAATCGTTTCAAGTTTGACGGCAACGAGTTCTACCTCAAGAGTCCGGCGCAAATGCGCGCCATCTTCAAGGACCTGCCGGAAGCCTGCGACAACACGCTTTTGATAGCCGAACGCTGCGAGGTGGAGTTCAACAAACGAGACCTGATGCCGCGTTTCCCGGTTCCCGAGGGCTACACCGAGGACAGCTGGTTTGAAGCCGAGGTTCTGCTGGGAATGAACCGCCGCTTCAACGGCAACGTACCGGAGGCCCAGGCCAAGCAGGCACAATACGAAATCGATGTCATCAAGACCATGGGTTTCCCCGGTTACTTCTTGGTAGTTGCCGACTTCATCGCCTGGGCACGCGAACAGGGCATCCGAGTTGGTCCCGGACGTGGTTCGGCCGCCGGTTCCATCGTTGCCTACGCGCTGGGTATCACCGAGCTAGATCCGGTTCACCACGGTCTGATCTTTGAGCGCTTCCTAAACCCGGAACGCGTATCGATGCCAGATATCGATGTGGACTTTGACGACCGTCGTCGTGGCGAAGTGATTCGCTACGTTACGCAGAAGTATGGATCTGACCGCGTAGCCCAGATCGTCACCTACGGAACCATTAAGGCCAAGCAGTCCCTGAAGGATGCCGCCCGCGTGCTTGGCATGCCTTACTCGGTGGGAGAGCGCCTAACCAAGGCCATGCCACCGATGGTTCTGGGTAAAGATGTATCTCTGGGCGAGATCATGAATAAGCCGGAGTCCAAGGAAGCCGACGAAAAGTCGCGCTACAAAGAGGCTCAGGAATTCCGCGACATCGTTGCGTCCGATGAGGACAGCGCCAAGACGCTCGAGCTAGCCATGGGCCTGGAAGGCTTGAAGCGTCAGTGGGGTGTTCACGCGGCCGGTGTGATCATGTCGGCGGAGCCACTTCTGGACGTAATCCCAATCATGAAGCGCGAAGACGACGGCGCAATCATCACCCAGTTCGACCAACCTCCGTGCGAGGACCTAGGTCTGCTGAAAATGGACTTCTTGGGTCTGCGAAACCTCACTGTGCTCGAGGACGCACTTGGGAATATCAAGACCAACCGGAATGAAATTGTGGTCTTGGAAGACCTTGATCTTGATAAAGATCAGCCAACGTATGACCTACTTTCGCGCGGTGACACCCTCGGTGTGTTCCAGTTGGATGGCGATGCCATGCGCTCGTTGCTGCGAATGCTGAAACCCACCGAGTTTGAACACATCTCGGCCGTGATTGCGCTGTATCGCCCTGGTCCGATGGGTATGAACTCGCACA
>Ga0228702_1000756_pt1 | contig 23028 bp, 23 predicted proteins | sample McNCre217_Aug_MG_2_FD_178018 | JGI IMG/M metagenome (GOLD analysis project Ga0228702, IMG submission 178018) | Freshwater microbial communities from McNutts Creek, Athens, Georgia, United States - 20-17_Aug_MG | ecosystem: Environmental > Aquatic > Freshwater > Creek | place: USA: Georgia...
AGACCTCGCCATGGACAAGTTGGTGGATGCGATCGTCGCCAAATACGCTCCCTTACCTGCCGCCGCACTGAACCAATTGGTCAGCTTTCTTGCTGGCGGTGTGCCGCAATGGCGAGCGCACCGTCAGCGCATGCTCCATCGCGCCCGCCTGCGTTTGCCCAGTGCCGAGGCAGATGGCACCACCTGGTTTTGGCCCGAAGGCGAGAATCCCGCTTCGCTGCGTCATGCCGTGGGCGATCAGGTGCGCTTGCTGGCCCCGTTTGACCCGGTGGTCTGGGATCGCCGACGTTTTGAACAACTCTGGGGCTGGGCTTACCGTTTTGAAGCCTACACACCGGCTGCCAAACGGGTGCGAGGACACTACGCCATGCCTTTGCTTTGGCGCGATCAGGTCATCGGTTGGGCCAATGTGGCAGTCAAATCTGGTGTGTTGATGCCCGATGTGGGCTTTGTCAATGCCGCACCCAAAGACAAGGCTTTTGCGCATGCGCTGGACGAGGAGCTGCAGCGCATGGCTGTGTTTTTGAAAGTGGCGCGAGCGTATGACGCTGCCGCGTTACAGTCACCATGAGTTGATTTGGAATTTTTGGGAGGAAAACAACATGACACCACACCTTTCTGTTCGCCAAGCCGTACTGGCTGATCTCTATGCGGTTGCGCATTTGTTTGATGGCTATCGCCAGTTTTATGGTCAGGCCAGCGATGTGGCCGCAGCGCAGCATTTTTTGCTGCAGAGGTTTGAGCATGGTCAGTCGGTGATTTTGCTGGCCGAGCATCAAGGTGAGGTCGTCGGTTTTACCCAGCTGTATCCGAGTTTTTCTTCGGTGTCCATGGCTCGGGTCTTTGTGCTCAATGATCTTTTTGTGCTGGCGACTGCCCGGCGATTGGGTGTCGGGAAGGCGCTGCTTCGGGCCGCAGCAGACCATGCCCGCACACTCGGTGCAGTTCGTTTGTCGCTGTCCACGGCGGTGGACAATCTGAATGCACAAGCCTTGTATGAAGCCATGGGCTGGGCGCGTGATCAGAAGTTTTTCAGTTACCACTTGCCTCTTCGGTCGTGACGACCATGAAAACACTCGGTCTGATCGGTGGCATGAGTTGGGAGTCCACCGTGCCGTACTACCGCCTCATCAACGAAGGCATCAAGCAGCGCCTGGGTGGTTTGCATTCGGCCAAACTGGTGCTTTACAGCGTGAACTTTGCCGAGGTCGAAGCCTTGCAGCGTGCGGGTCAGTGGCATGAGGCCGGTCAGTTGCTGGCCCATGCGGCCACCGCCTTGCAAGCGGCGGGTGCGCAAGGTTTGGTGCTGTGTACCAACACCATGCACAAGGTGGCCGAGGCCGTCACTGCGGCAGTGGACCTGCCCTTGATCCACATTGCCGATGCCACCGCGCAGGCTGTACAAAGGGCGGGCTTGCAGCGGGTGGGGTTACTGGGCACACGGTTCACCATGGAGCAGGATTTTTACAAAGGCCGTCTGGCCGATCGGTTTGGCTTGCAAGTCGGTGTGCCTTCACCTGCGCAGCGCGACGAAGTGCACCGGATCATTTACGAAGAACTGTGTCTGGGGCAGGTGCATGCCCCATCGCGCCAAGCCTATCGCCGTGTTATGGATGCCATGGTTGCCGATGGGGCGCAGGGCATCATCTTGGGGTGTACGGAAATCGGTTTGCTGTTGGGGCCTCAGGACAGTTCGGTGCCTTTGTTTGACACCACGGCTTTGCATGCGCAGGCCGCTGTGGACTGGATGTTGGCTTAGGTGGGCGTTCAGTCATTCGTGCGCTGTCAAAATACAAGTTCATTGACTGGAGTTCACACCATGCCCAATACCGTCCGTTTTCAACGCGTTTTCCGTGCGCCTGCCGAGCGGGTTTTTCGTGCCTTCATCGACCCTGATGCCATGGCCAAGTGGTTGCCGCCGCACGGCTTCACCGGCCGGGTGCACGAGATGGACGCCCGCGTGGGCGGCAGCTACCGCATGTCGTTCACCAACCTGGGCAATGGGCAGAGCCACAGTTTTGGCGGCACGTTTCTGGAGCTGGTGCCGGGCGAGCGTTTGAGCCACACCGACACCTTTGACGATCCGAATTTGCCAGGTCAGATGGTGACCACGGTCAACTTCAAACCTGTGCTGGTGGGCACCGAAGTCAACATCGAGCAATCGGGCATCCCCGACATGATTCCACCTGAGGCTTGTTGCCTGGGCTGGCAAGAGTCCTTGCAGTTGCTGGCTTTGCTGGTTGAACCTGAAATTCCGGGTTGAGTATTTCCAAGGAGGTTTCGATGAGCAATCCAGTCGGTTGGTTTGAAATTTATGTGCGCGACATGCCTCGCGCCAAGGCTTTTTATGAAGCCGTCTTTGGGCAGCTGTTGTTTCCTTTGCCTCAGCAGGCAGAGGGCAGCCCCGAGATGCTGGTTTTTGAAATGAACAACGACGGCTACGGTGCGGCCGGGGCCTTGGTCCGAATGCCTGGCTTTGAGCCCGGTGGCAACAGTGTGCTGGTGTACTTTTCGTGCGCAGATTGCGGTGTGGAAGCCGGTAAGGCCATCGTTTCAGGCGGTGTGCTTGTCAAGCCCAAGACATCCATCGGACCGTATGGGTACATTGCCCTGGTGAATGACACCGAAGGCAACATGATTGGCTTGCATTCGCAGGCCTGACGATTAAATCGCCGCGGCCCCCATGTCATCGGGCAATGGGCTCAGTTGTTTGAGTGCTTGCAGGGCATCAGCATCGGTGCGGTACATCTTCAATTGTGGGTGGTCCGTCAGCTCACCGGCGCGTTTCAAGGCGGTCTCAACGGGCAGCTTGATGCCGCTGATGTGCAGGGTGATGCCACGGCTCAACAGTTGTCTTTGCAATTGGCCAAAAGTTTCCACGCCGGTGGCATCGATGCGGTTGATGGGGTGTGCAAACAGGCAGACGTGCCGCACATCCGGGTGTTGGCTCAGGTGTTCGGTGATGGCGCGCTCAAAGCCACTGGCTGCCGCAAAGTCCAGCTCGGCATCCATGCGCAGTGCATACAACGCAGGTGCCAGGGGGGGCAGTGACCACAGATGGCGATCGCGCAGGCTGCCATCGGTGTGCAGGCCCACTTCGATGATGCGGGGATGCAGCCGGGTGTGCAGAAAGTGGCTCAGGCCCACCAGCACGCCGGTCATGACGCCCCAATAGATGCGCGGTGCTGTGGCCAGGGTGATGGCAAAAGTTACGCCAGCTGTGATGGTTTCGATGCGATCAATGCGCCAGAGTTTGAGAAATTGGCGAGGCTGGAACAGGTTGAACACGGCCACGATCACCGCTGCCGCCATGACCGAGCGCGGCACGTATTGCAGCGCCGGCATGAGCACCAGCAAGGCCAACACTACAAAACCGACGGAAGCCAGCACCGCCCAGCCCGAGCGCGCTCCGGCGTAGAGCATGAGTGCCGAACGCGAGAAGGAGGTGCTGGTCGGGAAGCTGCCACAGAAGGCGGAGGCCAGTTTGGCCAGCCCCTGACTGAACAGCTCGGTGCTGTCGTCCCAGCGTTGGCCGTCGCGTTGGCGTTCAATGCGGGCGCTCGATGCGGTCTCCAGAAAGCTCACCAGGGCGATCACCATGGCAGGCACCCACAGCTGGTTCAAGGTGTCCATGCTCGGCCATCGGGGCCAGTAAAAGTCGGGCAGACCCGAGGGCAGCAGGCCGACCACCGCCCCGTGTTGCGGGTAGTCGGTGGCATAGCCAATGGCCGAGGCGCAGGCCATGACCAGCATGATGCCTGGCCAACGGGGTTTGAAGTGGCGCAGCAAAAACAGCGCTGCCAGACTGATCAGCCCAAACCAGGCGGGCCAAGAACTCAGCCAGGCGTACCAGCTGCTCACGTCCCAGCGCCAAGCGCTCACACCCAGCAAGGCGGGCACTTGAGAGGCCATGATCAGCAGCGATGCCGCTTGTGTGAAACCCATCATCACGGGTGAGCTGACCAGGTTGATCAGCCAGCCATAGTGGCCCAGGCCCAGCAGCAATTGAAGCCCCCCTGACAGCAGGGACAGCCACACCGCCAACGACACCCATTCGGGCGAGCCGGGTTCGGCCAGTCCAGTCAGAGAAGCGCCGATCAGGACGCAGGTCAGGGCGGCGGGGCCGACCGACAGACGGTTGGCACTGCCAAACAGCACCGCCAGCAAAGCCGGGATCAGACAGGTGTAAAGGCCAGTGACCAAGGGCATGCCCGCCAGGCCTGCGTAGGCTACAGCCTGCGGGATCATCACCAGCGCCACCGTCAGGCCCGCCAGCACTTCGGTACGGGCCAACTCGGGCGTCAGCCGTGGCCATTGGCGAAAGGTCAGAAAGCGTCGCAAATTCATGCCTTATCTTAGTCGGCACAGATCAACGCTGCGGCATGTCCTTGACCGAGTAGCCCAGGCTGATGGTGGCGTCTTCGGGGATGGCGGGCACGGTGGCGTCCCAGGCTTCCCATGCGGCGCGCATGGCTTCCAGTCGCTCAGGCTCACGCTTGGCGATGTTGGCCCGCTCGCGTTCGTCGGCCGGGATGTTGAACAGGTAGTCGTTGCCATCCACCCGCAGGTATTTGTAGTCACCCATGCGCAAGGCACGCTGGCCCCGGTGGTTCATGCGCCAGTACAGGGGCCGATCGAACTGGTGGCGGGCATCGCGCAGCACGGGGGCCAGCGATATGCCGTCCAATGGGTGCGCTGCATCGGCTTGTGCACCGGCCAGTTCGACCATCGTGGCGGACCAGTCCATGGTCATGCAGTGCTGCGTCGATGTGCCCCCGGGCGCGATCACGGCAGGCCAGTGCGCGATCCATGGCACACGGATGCCGCCTTCGGTCAGGTCCATCTTGCCGCCCACCAGCGGCCAGTTGTCACTGAAACGTTCGCCGCCGTTGTCGCTGGTGAAGACAATCAAGGTGTTGTCCAGTTGGCCGGTTTTGCGCAGCGCTTCGACCACCCAGCCAATGCCTTCGTCCATGTGGTGGATCATGCGGTGGTAAGTGTGGACATTGCCGCCGTGCAGGTGGAACAGGTTGTCCTTGACCTCTTGGGCCAAAGCGTGATCTTCGCGGGTTTCCCACGGCCAGTGGGGCGCGGTGTAGTGCAAGCTCAAAAAGAAAGGCGTCCCTTGCGCTGCACTGGGGGCCATGCGCTCCACAAAATCCACCGCCTTGTGCGAGATCAAATCGGTCAGGTAGCCGTCTTCGTGCTTTTCTTCCTCGCCTGTGTACAGGTCGTGCGTGCCGTTGTTGCTGGCATGGGTAAAGTAGTCCACACCGCCCGACATGGGACCAAAGAATTCTTCGTAGCCCGACTTGATGGGGCTGAAGTGGGGCGGGTAGCCCAGATGCCATTTACCGATCAGCGCCGTGCGGTAACCGCTGGCTTTGAGCAGCGAGGGCAAGGTGGGGTGTTCGGGCGGAAGGCCCAGGACTTTGCTGCCCTTGCTCTTGCTGTTGATGGGCTCGTCCGCGCCACCGCGCAGGCGGTACTGGTAGCGGGCCGTCATCAGTGCAAAGCGGGTGGGTGAGCACACGGGTGAGTTGGAATAGCCCTGGGTGAACTTGAGGCCGCCTGCGGCCAGCTGGTCGAGCACGGGCGAGACCTTGCCGAACTGCGCATCTCGGCCGCCGTAGCAGCCCAGGTCGGCAAAGCCGAGGTCGTCGGCCACGATGAAAATGATGTTGGGGCGATGTGTCATGGGGATATCAGTCGACCTTCATGCCGGTGGCCCGGATGATGCGGCCATATTGGTCGGCGAGCTTTTTCAGGCGTTGGTTGGCGGCGTTTCCGGTCAGGCCTTCGTAGGTCATGTCCAATTCGTTCAATCGGGCTTGTTGTTCTGGGCGAGCCATCGCATCGGTGATGGCTTTGGCCATGGTCTGCATCAAGGGCTCGGGGGTGTTGCCTGGGGCCATGACCACATAGAGCACTTCGCTTTCCAGGTCCTTGAACCCGGCTTCGGCCACGGTGGGCACTTCAGGGGCCAGACGTGATCGCTTGCGGCTGGTCACGGCCAAGGCGGTGATCTTGCTGCCTTTGACCTGCGGCAGCATGCCGGGGGTGGCCAGGGTGCCGCCTTCCACTTCGCCCGCCACCACCGCCATCACGGCAGGTGAATTGCCCCGGTAGGGCACATGCACCAGTCGCGTCGATGCCGAGATGTTGGTCATGTTGACCCAGAGGTGACCAGGTGAGCCGTTGCCACCTGAGCTGAAGTTCAGGCTGCGATCACGCGCAGCCTGCATGAAGTCCTTGACCGACTTCAGGCCCGTGCCGGGGTGCACCCCCAGTAACAGTCCTGAGCTGGAGATCACAACCAACGGCTTGAGGTCGGTTTCCTTGAAAGGCATCACTTTGTAAAGGTGCGGGTTGATGGTGTGCGTGGTGTCGATGCCCCACAACAAGGTGTGGCCATCGGCCGCAGATTTGGCCACGGCATCGGCTCCCACATTGCCGGATGCACCAGCTTTGTTCTCCACCACAAAGGGCTGTCCGAATTGTTTTTGAAGCACATCGCCCACGGTGCGCGCCAGGATGTCCGATGGACCACCCGCAGGAAAACTGTTGATGAACTTGACGGGTTTGCTCGGCCAAGGGGCGGTTTGGGCCAATGCGGCGTTGGCCAGCAAGAAGGTCAGGCTGCCCAGCAGGCAGGCGCGGCGAAGGTGTGTGTGCATGGGTCAGTCCAGTTGAATGCCAGTGGCTTTGATGGGCTTTTCCCAACGGGCCAGGTCAGCTTTTTGCGCGGCAGCCAGGTCGGCCGAATTGGAGCCAATCGGCTCGTAGCCCAGTTTGACCATCTTGTCTTTCATGGCCGGGTCGCGGGTGATCTTCATCATGGCTTTTTCCAGGCGGGTGAGGGCATCGCCTTTGAGTCCTGCCGGGCCATACATGGCAAACCAGGCCGTGGCTTCCATGTGGATGCCGGACTCCTTGAGGGTGGGCACTTCGGGCACTTGCGGGTCACGCTGGCTGCCGGTCACCGCAATGATGCGGACCTTGCCGGATCGGTGCATTTCTGCAGTTTCGGACACCACATCAAATTTGTAGCCAATGTGGCCGCCCAGCAGGGCGTTGTTGGCGGGTGCACCCCCTTGGAAAGGCACGTGGTTGAGGCTGATGCCTGCAGATTGCTCCATCAAGACACCCATGAAGTGCGGCAAAGTGCCCGCACCGGGTGTGCCGTAGCTGGCGTTGCCCGGGTCGCTTTTGGCTTTGGCCACCATCTCGGCCACATTCTTGGCATGGCTGGCGGGGCCGGAGACCACGCCAAACTGGAAGCGGGCGATTTGCGAGACGGGGGTGAAGTCTTTCACTGCGTCGTAGTCGAGCTTTTTGTAAACGTGAGGGAACAGCACCATCGGGCCGCTGGGCAACACGATCACGGTCTGGCCATCAGGTTTGGCGGCCTTGACGGCGTTCAGTGCAATGCGCCCGCCTGCCCCGGGTTTGTTGTCCACGATGATGGGACTGAAATCATCGCGCAGGCCATCGGCCACCATGCGGGCCAGGATGTCGGCCGAGCCCCCCGGTGGAAAACCCACCACGATTTTGAGTGGGGGTTTGTCTTGTGCCTGCAGGCTGGGCGAGAGCGTGGCCAAGGCCAAAACCAGCATGCTCAGGGTTCGGCGTGCGAGGGATGGTTGCATGGGGTTCATGAGGGCTTCCAAAGAAAAGAGCGTGTCACGGCCGGGCTGTGGCCGAGGTGTAAAGCAAGTCAGAATGTAGTGCTGCAACACACAATTGATCTAAACAATCGTCCCCCCGGAAAACCCTGATGCCTTTGTCTCCATCCCAACGCCTGGCGTCGATTGATGACCTGCTCTTGTACCGCCTGGGTCATCTGTCGGCCGTGGCCGGGGCCATGGTGGTGCGCTTGTGTGAGGGTGGGTATGGCATCACCCGGCGTGAATGGTCCGTGGTGGCGCAGCTGTATGAAAACGGCAGCTTGCCCCCTTCGGTGCTGGCGGCCCGCATGCACCGGGACCGCGCCCGCACATCGCGCATCATCACCTCTTTGACCCGCAAAAAGCTGGTGTTGCGCACCACTCCGGCCAATGACCGTCGCAGTGCGTTGGTGGCCATCACACCTGCAGGACAAGCGCTTTATGAGGCGCTGATGCCACAGGTTCAGGTCATCAACAGCCGGATTTTGTCGGCACTGTCTCCTTCGCAGGCGGCAGCATTTGACGAGGCGCTGGACTGTTTGCAGCGCCACGCGCAATTGCTGGCTGCCGAGCTGGGCCCAGCCTTGCCCAAGGCCAATCGGCGGCAGGGTCAACGCAGCCGGGTGGCTTCATGAGGGGGTGGTTGGCTCTGTGGTGGGGGTTGTCCATGGCCATATCGGCCCTGGCCGACGATGGGGCGAAGGGTTGGGTCAGCTGGGTCATGGACGGTGACACCGTGCTGGTCGTGCTGGATGGCCAGCACGAACCCGTCAAGTTGCGGATCGAGGGCATCGATGCGCCTGAGACTTGTCAGCCCGGTGGTGAAGCGGCCCGCAATGCGATGATCAGGCTGGCGCTGCGCAAGTCGGTGCAGGTGGTGGACCACGGCCAGGACAGCTATGGTCGGCAAATTGGTCGTTTGTCGATCGATGGTGTCGATCTGGGGGCCGAAATGGTGCGTTCGGGCATGGCCTGGGCCTACAGGTTTCGCACAGGCAAAGGCCCTTATGCCAGTTTGCAGCGCCAGGCTCAAAAACAAAAGATCGGCTTGTTTGCGGCCCCCGAGGCAGCCATGTCTCCGCCTGTGTTCAGAAAATTCCACGGCACTTGTCACGGTGCTTGATGCCTTTTTGGGGCAGGGCTCTCACATCACAGTTTTTGTGGGAGCGGCGCCCCCGCCGCGATAGGACGTTTGTGGACCACCAACCATCGCCCCGAGGGCGGGGCTCCTACACAGCCCTTCTTTGTGGGAGCGGCGCCCCCGCCGCGATAGGACATTTGTGGACCACCAACCATCGCCCCGAGGGCGGGGCTCCTACACAGCCCTTCTTTGTGGGAGCGGCGCCCTCGCCGCGAAAGGACGTTTGTGAACCACCTCCCATCACCCCGAGGGGGCAGGGCGCTCACAGGGGCTGAAACCGATTCAGCGAAACCGATCAAGCTGGATGGCGTGCCGCGCACACCGGGCAGTCCGGATGCCGCTGCATGCGGATGTCGGTCCAGGACAGTTCGCGTCCATCCAGCATGAGCAAGCGACCGGGCAGATGGCTGCCCATGCCGCTCAAAATCTTGAGGGCTTCGGCGGCTTGCATGGTACCGATGATGCCCACCAGCGGGGCGAACACTCCCAAAGTGGCGCAGCGGCTTTCTTCGGGCATCTCTTGTGGCGGGAAGATGCAGGCGTAGCAAGGGGCATCGGGCAAGGTGCTGTCAAACACCGACACCTGTCCGTCCATGCGAATGGCCGCACCCGAGACCAGGGGCTTGCGGTGTTGCACGCAGGCCAGATTGACCGTCTGGCGCGTGGCGAAGTTGTCGCTGCAATCGAGTACCACATCGGCGCTGGCCACCAGTGTGTCCAGCAAGGCCGCATCGGCCCGTTGGGTGATGGGGGTGACGGTGACGTCGGGGTTGATGTGCGCGATCGCCGTGCGCACCGATTCGGCCTTGAACTGGCCCACCCGTTCCAGGGTGTGGGCGATCTGGCGTTGCAAGTTGGTGGCATCGACTGTGTCGTGGTCCACCACCGTGATGTGCCCCACCCCAGCGCTGCCCAGGTACAGGCTGACGGGTGAGCCCAAGCCGCCTGCGCCGATGATCAGGGCGTGCGAGGTCAGCAATTTTTCCTGGCCCTCAAAACCCAGCTCGTTGAGCAGAATGTGCCGCGAATAGCGCAGCAGCTGGGCGTCATCCATCTTGCTCAGTCTTCTTTTTTCTCGACTTTGCGCTCGGCCAAGGTGGTGCTGGCTTTCACCGGCTCGCCTTTGAGCTGCTTGATGGCCTGGGCCAGCTGAAAGTCCTTGTCCGAGCCAAATTCAGGCAAACGGCGTTCGGCCACGGGTTTTTTGGATTCTTCCTCGAGCTTTTTGAGGGCTTCTTCACGGGCTTTTTCGCGCTCAGGGTCTTTCTTCTCTTCTTCCTTGCCGTTGCTCAAGTGCTTTTGCAGGTCGGCTTCCCGTGTGCGCAGCGCGGCAAAAACGTTGCCGTTTTCGGTTTCGTCCAGCATGACATCGGGCACGATGCCCTTGGCCTGGATGGCGCGACCATTGGGGGTGTAGTAGCGGGCGGTGGTGATCTTGAGTGCAGTGTCCGGGCCCAGTTGGCGCACAGTTTGCACCGAGCCCTTGCCAAAGGTTTGGCTGCCCATCAAGGTGCCGCGTTTGTAGTCTTGCAGGGCACCGGCCACGATTTCGCTGGCCGAGGCCGAGCCTTCATTGACGAGCACAACCAGTGGCACTTTTTTGAGCAGGCCGCCTGTGGCTTTGGTCAGGTGGCCGATCGGGTCGTTGCTGGCATTGCGCCGCCAGAACTGTGGGGATGCTTTGTAGGTGAATTTACTTTCTTCGAGCTGGCCGTTGGTGCTGACCACCGTCACGTTTTCGGGCAAAAAGGCGGCTGACAAAGCGACGGCCGCATCGAGCAGGCCACCCGGATCGTTGCGCAGGTCCAGCACCAAGCCTTTGAGCTGGGGGTCTTGTTTGACCATGTCTTCGACTTTGCGGGCGAAGTCGTCCACTGTGCGTTCCTGGAACTGCGATACGCGCACCCAGCCATAGCCTGGCTCGATCAGTTTGACCTTGACCGACTGGGTCTTGATTTCTTCGCGCACGATGGTGACCGGAAAAGTCTTGCCTTCGTCCTTGCGGAAAATGGTCAGAACCACCTTGGTGTTGGGTTGACCGCGCATGCGCTTGACCGATTCGTTGAGCGACAAGCCTTTGACGGCTGTGTCGTCAATCTTGGTGATCAGGTCGTTGGTCTTGAGTCCGGCGCGATCGGCCGGTGAGCCTTCAATGGGCGAGACGACTTTGATCAGTCCGTCTTCCTGGCTGATTTCAATGCCCACACCGACAAACTTGCCGGTGGTGCCTTCAGAGAACTCCTTGAAGCTCTTCTTGTCGAAATACTGTGAGTGGGGGTCGAGGCTGGCCACCATGCCGCTGATGGCTTCGGTGATCAGCTTTTTCTCGTCCACGGGCTCGACATAGTCGCTTTTGACCATGCCAAAGACAGCGGCCAGCTGCTGCAGCTCTTCGAGTGGCAGCGGGGCCATGTTGCCGCGTGCCACGGTTTGCAGCGAGACCGTGGTCAGCGCCCCGGCCAATGCGCCCAGGCTGATCCAGCTGGCGATTTTGAGTTTCTGTCCCATGAATTTAATGCCGTCCTTCAGAAGCCGACCAATATACACCCGGCAGCAATGGCCGCGCCCATGCCGGGTGTGATTCAAAGCGATGTGCTGAGCTCAGGCTGTACTGCATGCCTGTTTTGTGGGAGCGGCGCCCTCGCCGCGATCAGGCGCTCGCAGTCCACAAGCTATCGCCCCGAGGGCGGGGCCCCCACAAATCAAACGTTGGCCCAGCACTTTTTGGGGGTGGGCACAGGTTCAGGCCTTGCCTTGGCTGGCCACGGCCGCTGCGGCCTTGGCGGCGGCTTCGGCGTCACCCAGGTAGTAGTGACGGATGGGTTTCAGGTTTTCATCCAGTTCATAAACCAAGGGGATGCCATTGGGAATGTTCAGCCCCACGATGTCACTGTCCGAGATGTTGTCCAGGTACTTGACCAGGGCCCGAATTGAGTTGCCATGCGCAGCGATCACCACGCGCTTGCCGCTTTGGATGGCGGGAGCAATGCTGTCGTTCCAGGCGGGCAACACGCGGGCCACGGTGTCTTTCAGGCACTCTGTCAGGGGCACGGCGTTGGCATCGGGGTAGCGGCGGTCGCTGCGCTCGCAACGGGGGTCGGTCGCTTCAAGCGCTGGTGGAGGCGTGTCGTAGCTGCGGCGCCAGACCAGCACTTGCTCATCACCATATTGCTTGGCCATGTCGGCTTTGTTCAGCCCTTGCAGCGCGCCGTAGTGGCGCTCGTTCAAGCGGTAGTCCTTGACCACGGGCAGCCAGGTGCGGTCCATCTCGTCCAGGGTCAGCCACAAGGTGCGGATGGCACGCTTGAGCACCGAGGTGAAGCAGATGTCGAAGTCCCAGCCCTCGGCCTTGAGCAGCTGGCCTGCCGACATGGCTTGTTGCACGCCCACAGGGGTCAGGTCGACATCGGTCCAGCCGGTGAAGCGGTTTTCAAGGTTCCAGGTGGATTCGCCGTGGCGGATGAGGACAAGTTTGTACATGGTGTCAAGCAGCAAGGGCTGGGTAAAACAGGGGTGAAAACAGGGGACAAGGCCACCATTTTAGAATTCAGACTTGGCGGCCCGCTGACGGGCCGATGTTTTTATGGGTTACAAAGGTCTGATTCGTGAATTTTTTAATCGAAAACTGGATGTTGGTTGCCGTGGCTTTGGCCTCCGGCGTGGCTTTGCTGGTGCCGGTGATTGGCCAGGGCAGCGGCCTGACACCCCAAGACATGGTGCAGTTGATGAACCGCGAAAAAGCCATCGTGATTGATGTGTGCGAGCCCCATGAATTTGCGCAAGGCCATGTGATCGGGGCCAAAAACCTGCCTTTGGGCCAGGTCGAAAGCCAGTTGGCCCAGGTGGTCAAGAACAAGTCGGCCCAGGTGGTCATGGTCTGTCAGGTCGGCGCTCGCTCGGCCCGGGCCGCCGCGATGGCAACCAAACTGGGTTATGAAAACGTGCAGTCGCTGCAAGGTGGTCTCAAGGCCTGGCAGGCCGCCAGCATGCCTGTTGAGAAAGCCTGAAAGGAATTTCCCATGCAAGCCGTCAAGATGTACACCACCGCAGTTTGTCCCTATTGCATCCGTGCCAAGCAGGTGCTCAAGGCCAAAGGTGTGGAGCAGATCGAAGAAATTCGCATTGACCTGGACCCGTCTCAGCGTGACCACATGATGCAGATCACCGGGCGGCGCACCGTGCCGCAAATTTATGTGGGCGACACCCACGTGGGCGGATGCGACGATCTGATGGCCCTGGATGCACAGGGTGGTTTGCTGCCTTTGCTGCAAGCAGTCTGAAGCCCTAGGGTTTTCACAGACCTGTCTGGGCCTGAAGTGCCCTGTCGATCGCGGATAATCGCGCTGTTTATTTCCAGGGCGGTCCCTTCGGACTGCCCGATTTTTTTCAAGAGAACCCCATGTCCGATACACAAGCCACCCCCGAAGTTCAAAACCCTGTTTTCCAGATCCAGCGCGTGTATCTGAAAGAAGCCTCTCTGGAGCAGCCCAATTCGCCTGCCATCTTGCTGGAACAGCAGCAACCCAGCGTGGACATTCAGTTGGGCGTGGAAGCTGCTCCCGTGGCTGACGGTGTGTTTGAAGTGTGCGTGACCGCCACGGTGCACACCAAGATCGCTGACAAGACCGTGTTCTTGGTTGAGTGCAAGCAAGGCGGCATCTTCGAGGTCCGCAATCTGCCTGAAGACCAGATGGGCCCCGTCATGGGCATCGCCTGCCCACAAATCGTGTACCCCTACCTGCGCGCCAGCGTGGCCGATCTGGTCACACGCGCAGGCTTTCCGCCCGTGCACCTGGCTGAAATCAACTTCCAGGCCATGTACGAGCAGCAACAAGCGCAGCAAGCCGCTGCCGTGACCCAGTAAGCGCCGGGGTCATTCAGCCAGTGATGCACATCACGGTGATCGGTGCCGGTGCCTGGGGCACGGCCATGGCGATGGCGGCCTGCCGCCATCCCGCCGGACACAGCGTGCGCTTGCACGCCCGTGATGCAGAGCAGGCAGCGGCCATGGCCGCTGCGCATCAAAATGCCCGGTATTTGCCGGGTATTGAATTGCCGGCAGGGTTGTCGGTGGTCAGTAGCCCCATGGTGGGTCTGATCGCTGAGCCGACCGATCTCTTTGTGGTGGCCACCCCCATGGCGGGTCTGCGGGGCGCTTTGCAGGCTTTGCAGGGCGTGGATGTTCCAGTGGTCTGGTTGTGCAAAGGGTTTGAGTCAGGCACGGGCCTGATGCCCCACGAAGTCCAGGCCCAAGCGGCCCCCCATCTGCTGGCGGGGGCCCTGAGTGGCCCCAGTTTTGCACTTGAAGTGGCGCGCAGCCAGCCGACTGCCCTGGTGGCGGCCAGCGCTCATGCCCCTGTGCGTGATGCGATGGTGCAAGCCTTTCACGGGGCTGCCTTGCGGGTCTATGCCAATGACGACATCGTTGGTGTGGAAGTCGGGGGTGCCGTCAAGAACGTGCTGGCGATTGCGACGGGCTTGTGTGACGGTCTGAACCTGGGCCTGAACGCTCGTGCTGCGCTGGTCACCCGGGGCCTGGCCGAAATGACCCGCCTGGGCTTGGCGCTTGGAGCCAAAACCGAAACCTTCATGGGCCTGTCTGGCCTGGGCGACCTGGTGCTGACCGCGACAGGCGATCTCAGCCGCAACCGCAAAGTGGGCTTGCTCTTGGCACAAGGCATGACGCTGGCGCAGGCCGTGGATTCGCTGGGCCATGTGGCCGAAGGTGTGTACAGCGCTCGCACTGTTTGGCAACGCGCCCAAAGCCTGTCGGTGGACATGCCCATCACCGAAGCTGTGGTGGCCTTGCTCGACGGTCAATTGCAGGCCCGTGAGGCCGTGCAGGTGCTGATGGGACGTGGTCCACGGGGTGAGTCGGTCTGAACCTGAAGGCGGCCGTTGGCGCTCAGCTGGGGGTGTATGCCAGGCGCACATAGATGGGCGCAAAGGCCTCGGCCTGGGTGATCTCGATCAGGGTTTCTTTGGCCAATTCCAGCAGGGCGATGAAAGTCACCACCAGCACAGGCGTGCCCAGGCTGGGGTCAAACAGGTTTTCAAACTCCACGAACTTTCGCCCTTGCAGGTGCTTGAGCACGATCGTCATGTGCTCACGCACACTGAGCTCTTCGCGGCTGATTTTGTGATGTTGCACCAGGTTGGCGCGCTTGAGGATGTCGCGCCAAGCCGCTTGTAACTCGTCCATGCTCACATCAGGGAAGCGTGGTTGCAGGCTCTGCTCGATGTACACCTGCGCCTTGATGAAATCGCGCCCGTAGTGCGGCAGCTCATTGAGCTGGATCGAGGCGAGCTTCATTTGTTCGTATTCGAGCAGACGCCGCACCAGCTCGGCGCGGGGGTCTTCGACCTCTTCACCATCGGCCACTTTTTTAGGGGGCAGCAGCATGCGCGACTTGATCTCGATCAGCATGGCCGCCATCAGCAGGTATTCGGCCGCCAGTTCCAGGTTGTGCTGGCGGATTTCGTCGACGTAGCTGAGGTACTGGCGTGTCACGCCCGCCATCGGAATGTCCAGGATGTTGAAGTTTTGCTTGCGGATCAGGTACAAAAGCAAGTCCAGCGGACCCTCGAAGGCTTCGAGAAACACCTCCAGCGCGTCCGGCGGAATGTAGAGGTCGCTGGGCATGGAAAACAGCGGCTCGCCATACAACCGGGCCACGGCCACGTGATCGACCACCTGCGGCATGGCAGCAAGGTCGTGCTGGAGCGCTTGCGGCAGCTCAGTGGTTTCTTGGGGCGAGGTCATCAAACAGGCAATGCGCTGGCGAATGCGTCAACCGGGCAGCGGCTCAGGCGGCAGTCTGGTAAACGTAAGGCTTTTGGGCCACACGACCCGCCTTGAATTCCTGTTGATTTTCGCGGCTGACCGGTTGTTCCCACAGCAGGGCACGGCCTTGGCGTTGCTGGGCTTCGAGTTCAGGTCGCTGGGCCTTGAGTTGGTCAATGAATTGGGTGGCTTCGGACACGTAGTCGGGGCGGCGAAAAATGGACATGAGATGACTTTCGATGTATCAATAAATGGACTCTCGAAAAGGCACTTGCCTTTCAAAGCCCGAACAGCAGGATTTTACCGGGCCAGCCCGTGGCTCAGGCTGACAGCCCGGCTCAGACCGGCTGGCAGGTCGGGCTCGAGCATGCCATTCAGGTGATGCAGCATGCCGCTGCGGGTGGCAATGTCCAGTGGCTGGTGCAGCAAACCGCACACGATCAGCTGCACATTTTTTTTGCGGCATGTGTGGATCAGGTTCATCAAGGCATCGGCGCCGGATGAATCAATGTAAATCACGTTTTTCAGGTCTACCACCAGAATGGGGGTGCACAGCTGATCTTCGATTTCCTCGATCAGTTTGACGGCACCGAAGAACACTGCGCCGTAAATGCGCCAGGCCTGGATGTGGGCGTCATGACCGACCAGCGTCGGGTGGTCGATGTGGCTGACGGGTTCGCTGCGGCTCAGGCTTGAAATCCGGTAAATGAAGGTCAGACAGGCAGCCACCAAACCCACTTCGACGGCAACCGTCAGGTCAAACACCACAGTCAGGAAAAACACCGCCAGCAAAGTGATCCGGTAGGGCGTGCGGTACTGGCGCAGCAGCAGGAATTCACGCCACTCGCCCATGTTCCAGGCCACAAACATCAAGATGGCCGCCAGCGCCGGCAGCGGGATGTGCGCAGCCAACGGCGCGGCCACCAACACCACGGCCAACAGCGTGAGGGCGTGCACCATGCCGGCGATCGGGGTGGTGCCGCCGCTTTTGATGTTGGTCACCGTGCGGGCAATCGTGCCGGTGGCTGGCATGCCGCCGAAAAACGGGGTCACAAAATTGGCCACACCCTGGGCCATCAGTTCCTGGTTGGGATCGTGGCGGTCATCGGTCATGCCATCGGCAATGCGGGCGCACAGCAGTGATTCGATGGCCCCCAGCAGCGCCAGTGTCATGGTCGGCATGATCAGGAAGCGGGCACTGTCCCAGCTGAAAGCGGGCCAGCTGAAAGCAGGCAAGGCGGCGGGAATGCCGCCAAATTTGCTGCCGATGGTCTCCACCGGCAGGGACAAAGCCAGGGTGCCCAGTGTGGCCAGCAGCAAGGCAATGATGGAGCCAGGCACCGTGCTGACCCATTGGTAGGACGTGTCTTGCAAGCGGCGGCCCAGTCGCAGCCAGCCCACCAGCAGTGACAACGAGCCCAGCGCCACCAACAAGGCGGCCAGGTTGGTGGTGTGCAGGTGTTGGCTCAGCGTGCCCAGCATGCCGAAAAAGTCGGCTGGCATGGCGGTGACTTGGAGGCCCAGGAAATCCTTGATCTGCGACAGCATGATCAGAACCGCAATGCCATTGGTAAAACCAATCACCACCGACACCGGAATGAAGCGGATCAAGGTGCCCAGCCGGAACAAACCCATCAGGAAGAGCAGCACACCCGACATGGCCGTGGCCAGGATCAGGTTGGCCAAACCATAGCGCTCCAGAATGCCGTAAACAATGACGATGAACGCCCCTGCTGGCCCGCCAATTTGTACCCGGCTGCCGCCGAGGGCCGAGATCAAAAAACCCGCGATGATGGCTGTGAAGAGCCCGGCTTCGGGTTTGAGCCCCGAGGCGATGGCAAAAGCCATGGCCAGTGGCAAGGCCACCACGCCCACGGTGAGCCCTGCGCCGATGTCCTGGCTCAGCCGCTGGCGGTTGTAGCCGTGCAGGCTGTCCAGCAGTTTGGGGTGAAACAGATCGACATTGAATTTCATGCGTGTACCCCGTTTGCTGGTGATGTGCTTCAGTGAATGCGCATGCCGGGCTTGGCCCCTGGCCAGGGGTGCAGCACATGGATGCCAGGTTCGGCTTTTTCGTCCGCATGGCTGGCGGCCAGCACCATGCCTTCGGAAACGCCAAACTTCATCTTGCGGGGAGCCAGGTTGGCCACCATCACGGTGAGTTTGCCGATCAGGTCTTCGGGCTTGTACATGCTGGCAATGCCCGAGAACACATTGCGGGTGCGGCCTTCGCCCACGTCCAGTGTCAGGCGCAGCAGCTTGACCGAGCCTTCGACCGGCTCGCAGTTGACGATCTGGGCAATGCGCAGATCGACCTTGGCGAAGTCGTCGATGGAAATGGTGGGGGCGATCTCTTCGCCGCCGGGTACCACGACTGGCGTCACGGGTTCAGGCACTTCAAACAAGGCTTCGAGTTGTTCGGGGGTGACACGTTGCATCAGGTGCTGGTAAGCCTGGATCAGGTGGCCCGCGCCCAGCAGTTCTTGGGCACTGGCGAAGGTGAAGGAGTCGACCTTCAGGAAGGCCTCGACTTGCGCGGCCAGCGCGGGCAGCACGGGTTTGAGTTGCAGAGTCAGCAGGCGGAAAGCTTCGATGCAGGCGGTGCACACATCGTGCAGACGCTCTTCCTGGCCTTCTTGTTTGGCCAGTTCCCAAGGCTTGTTCTGGTCCACATAAGCGTTGACCTTGTCGGCCAACAGCATGATTTCGCGCAGCGCCTTGCCGTACTCGCGCTCTTCATAAAAAGCGGCAATGCCGGGTGTGGCGGCTTGCAGGGCGAAAAGCAAAGTTTGGCCATCGGCACTCACGGTGCCCAACTGACCTTCAAACCGCTTGGCGATGAAACCGGCCGAGCGCGAAGCGATGTTGATGAACTTGCCCACCAAATCGCTGTTGACCCGGGCCATGAAGTCTTCGGCATTGAAGTCGATGTCTTCGTTGCGGCCCGACAGCTTGGCCGCCAGGTAGTAGCGCAACCACTCAGGGTTCATGCCCAGGCTCAGGTACTTGAGCGGGTCCAGACCCGTGCCCCGGCTCTTGCTCATTTTTTCACCGTTGTTGACGGTCAAGAAGCCGTGCACATTGACCTTGTTGGGTGTTTTGCGACCGCTGAAATGCAGCATGGCGGGCCAGAACAGCGTGTGGAAGGTGACGATGTCCTTGCCGATGAAGTGGATCTGCTCCAGATTCGGGTTGGCCATGTAGGCGTTGTAGTCTTCACCGCGCTTGTCCAGCAGGTTTTTCAGGGACGCGAGGTAGCCCACGGGCGCATCGAGCCAGACATAAAAATATTTGCCCGGCGCATCGGGGATCTCGATGCCGAAGTAGGGCGCGTCGCGCGAGATGTCCCAGTCGCCCAGGCCCTCGCTGGTCGTGCCGTCGGGGTTGGTGCGCACACTGAACCATTCCTTGACCTTGTTGGCCACCTCGGGCTGCAGCTTGCCGTCCTGGGTCCATTCGGTCAAAAACGCCACGCAGCGTGGATCGGACAGTTTGAAGAAGAAATGTTCGGAAGTTTTGAGCTCAGGCTTGGCACCCGACAGTGCCGAAAACGGATTGATCAGGTCGGTAGGGGCGTAGACTGCGCCGCAGACTTCGCAGTTGTCGCCATATTGGTCCTTGGCGTGGCACTTGGGGCACTCGCCCTTGATGAAGCGGTCCGGCAGGAACATGTTCTTTTCTGGGTCAAAGAACTGCTCCACAGCGCGTACTTCGATCAGCGAGCCGCCATCGGCCTCGGAAATGTCGCGCAGGTCACGGTAAATCTGGCGGGCCAGCTCGTGGTTTTCGGGGCCATCAGTGCTGTGCCAGTTGTCAAACGCGATGTGAAAACCGTCCAGATAGGGCTTGCGGCCAGCGGCGATGTCCGCCACAAACTGCTGGGGCGTTTTGCCGGCTTTTTCTGCCGCAATCATGATCGGCGCGCCGTGCGTGTCGTCAGCGCCCACAAAATTCACCTCGCTGCCCTGCATGCGCTGGTAGCGCACCCAGATGTCGGCCTGGATGTATTCCATGATGTGGCCGATGTGGAAATTGCCGTTGGCATACGGCAGGGCGGTGGTGACGAAAAGTTGGCGCTTGGACATGTCAGAAGGGGCTCAAAGCCCAGAAAACAAGCTGATGATTTTAGACGCTAGGTTTTGGGGAGCCGGAAAGCACCCATGGTGCCGGCCGAGCGTCAAGCATGCAGTGGCCAGCCGAAGAACCGGTGGATCTCTTCGCGCTGGGCCTGCGCATCGGATTCACCGAGTTCGATCAGTTCGCGGGTGTAGGCGGCTTCAAACAGCAGGTAGCTGACCAGGGCATGGCCTTGGCCCTGGAAGGATGTTGGGCTGGCCCCCAGGGTGCGCAGCAGGCTTTTGACGGTTTGCGGCAGGGCATCCGCATGCCGGGCGGCGATCGCATCCAGCCGCTGCGAGGGCGCGATCAGCAGCAAATCCACTGGCCGAAGGTGCGTGCTTTGCCGTTTTTCTTCAGGGATGAGCTGCAGCGTCTGGTTGATGCGCTGCATCCGTTCCACATCGACCGCCAGCGAATCCAGAAAAATGCTGGACAAGGCATGCCCTGCAATGTGGGCCAGCGAGGGGTATGCTGGTTCTTCATGGCTTTGCTGTTTGGGCTCGAGCATGCGCCCCGCGCCCACCACCAGAATTTTGTTGGCACCCAGATGGATGGCGGGCGAAATGGGCGCGGTTTGCCGCATCGAGCCATCCCCGAAAAAAGCGCTGCCCTGAGGGCCTTGCAGACGCATGGCCGGGAAAATGAAGGGGATCGCCGAGCTGGCCAGCAAGTGCGCATGCGTCAGGCGGCCATGCTGCGACAGGCGCTGGTTCCTAACCCAGGGTGTCACGGCCTGACAACTGTCGTAAAAAGTCACATGCTCGCCCGTGCTGTAGCTCGACGCGGTGATGGCCAGGGCCTTCAGGTGGCCTTGCGTCAGCAGGTCGGGCAACCGGTCCAGATCCAGACGCTCTTTCAACAGGATGCTCAAGGGGGTGTTGTCGAGCAAGGACTTGGGTCGAAACCGTTTTTGGGTGATCAGCCAACCCAGCGACAGCAAAGACATCCACCGCGCCCCGGACCGGATCATGCCCAGGACATCAGAGTGGTACACCTGTTCGACCTGAAACTGTTGCCAGACTTCGACCAGCTCGTTGATGGCCCCGTCGAAGTTGTCGGCATTGCAGGCCAAAAAGGCGGCGTTGATGGCCCCGGCCGAGGTGCCTGAGATGACCGGAAACAGGTTGCCCTGTGCCGCACCGGCTTGCCGTCGCATGCGGGTGATGGCGGCCAGGACGCCCACTTGGTAGGCTGCCCTGGCCCCGCCACCGGAAAGTATCAAGCCTGTTGAATTTGTCATTTTTACTATCCTAGAGGGGTTTCAACCTCGCGGAATCAGGGGACACCCGGGCTTGGGTAGACTCTGGCATCTTTTTTGTGGATTCTTGCCCATGGCCACCCCAGAACAATTGCTTCAAGCCCTGCAAACCGTTGTTGACCCGAACACAGGCAAGGATTTCGTTTCGGCCAAGCAGTTGAAGAACCTGACCGTGGCGGGCGGCGATGTGTCGTTTGACGTGGAACTCGGTTATCCCGCCAACAGCCAGATTCCGGCGATTCGTCAGGCCCTGATTGCCGCTGCCAAGAGCGTGGTCGGGGTGAGCAATGTGTCGGCCAACGTAAGCATCAACATCATTGCCCATGCAGCTCAGCGTGGCGTGGCCTTGCTGCCGCAAGTCAAGAACATCGTGGCCGTGGCCTCGGGCAAGGGCGGTGTGGGTAAAAGCACCACAGCCGCCAACCTGGCGCTGGCGCTGGCGGCCGAGGGGGCCAAGGTGGGCTTGCTGGATGCCGACATCTACGGCCCCAGTCAGCCCATGATGATGGGCATCACCGGACGCCCAGAGAGCCAGGACGGCAAAACCATGGAACCCATGGAAAACCATGGCGTGCAGGTCATGTCGATCGGCTTTTTGGTGGACCAGAATGACGCCATGATCTGGCGCGGCCCCATGGCCACCCAAGCGCTGGAGCAGCTGCTGCGCCAGACGAACTGGAAAGACTTGGACTATTTGATCGTGGACATGCCGCCCGGTACGGGTGACATCCAGTTGACGCTCTCCCAGCGTGTGCCCATGACCGGTGCCGTGATCGTGACCACCCCGCAGGACATCGCCTTGCTGGATGCCCGCAAGGGTGTGGCCATGTTCGACAAGGTGGGGGTGCCGATCCTGGGCCTGGTCGAGAACATGGCGGTGCACGTTTGCACGAACTGCGGCCATGTGGAGCACATTTTTGGGGAAGACGGTGGTCAGCGCTACGCCGCAGAAAAGGGAATCGACTACCTGGGAGCGCTGCCCCTGAATATGCAAATCCGCTTGCAGGCCGACAATGGCAAGCCCACCGTGGTGTCTGACCCTGAGGGTGACGTGGCGCAGATTTACAAGCGTGTGGCGCGGCAGGTGGCGATCAAGATCGCGGCCCAGGCCAAGGATTTTTCAAGCAAGTTCCCGAGCATCAAGATCAGCAAGGACACCTGATGCGTGGCGCTCCAGCCTGGGGCGCTTGCCAAAACAAGCAGGGCCCCATTGGGGCCCTGCTTGTTTTGTTGCCGGCGGCAATTCGAGCGCTCAGACCCGGAACTTGTCCACTTCGCGGCGGGTGCCTTCGGCGATTTTTGACAGTTCGATCACGGTAGCGGCGATTTCTTCGCTGGCCGAGGCGTTCGATTCGGCGATCTTGTTCAGGTTGGCCATGTTGTTGTTGATCTCCTGAACGGCAGAGCTTTGTTGCTCCAGCGCGGCCGAGATGCGTTGCATCATGCCGTCGGACTCGTGCGCGCCCATTTCGATGCGCTCCATGTCGCGGCTGACCTCTTGTACGGTGGCCACGGCGCGGCGGGCCTCAAACACCGCTTGTTGCACCAGTTGGGCAATCTCTTGCGTGCTTTGGGCGCTGTTGGCGGCCAGTTTGCCCACCTCTTCGGCCACCACCGAGAAGCCTTTGCCGTGTTCGCCGGCGCGGGCGGCTTCAATGGCCGCATTGAGCGACAGCAAGTTGGTCTTGTTGGCGATGCCTTCAATCACTTCGGTGATTTTGTTGATTTTTTCGGAGTTGGCCGCAATGCCGTTGACCACCTCGACCATGGTGGCCATCTTGTCGCGGCCTGCACGCACGATGTCCACCGATTCGCGGGTGCGGGCGCTGGCGGTCTCTGTGTTGCGCGATACGTCGTGCACCGAAGTGGCGGTTTCACGCACGGCGTTGGTCAGCTGGCCAATGGCGTGCATTTGGTTTTGCGCGCCATCGCTGATCTGGTTGATGGCCTGGCTGGTTTCGTTGGCCGCAGCCGCTACCTGGCGGGTGTTGGTGTTGATCGCGTTCATGGTGCCACTCAGGGCTTGCAGTGAACGGTTGATGTTGTCCTTGAGTGAGGA
>Ga0228702_1000757_pt1 | contig 23020 bp, 21 predicted proteins | sample McNCre217_Aug_MG_2_FD_178018 | JGI IMG/M metagenome (GOLD analysis project Ga0228702, IMG submission 178018) | Freshwater microbial communities from McNutts Creek, Athens, Georgia, United States - 20-17_Aug_MG | ecosystem: Environmental > Aquatic > Freshwater > Creek | place: USA: Georgia...
CCTGCCGCATCGTTGAGCCGCCGGGTTTTTCCAAGGGCGGCAGAGTCCACCCAGACCGGATCCTCCAGCAAGGCCGCCTCCACGGCCTCTTCCCAGGCATCGGACAACTTGGTGCCTTGGGCGCTGAAAAACTTGATGCCGTTGTCCGCAAAAGGGTTGTGGCTGGCACTGATGACCACCCCCAAAGAGGCGCGTTGTGCACGGGTCAGGTAGGCCACGGCAGGTGTGGGCACGGGCCCCAGCAAGACCACATCCACACCCGCCGAATTGAAGCCTGACTCCAGCGCGCTTTCAAGCATGTAGCCGGAAATGCGCGTGTCCTTGCCAATCAATACCGTCGGATGGGCTTCCTGTGATTTCAAAACACGCCCAACAGCGTGCGCCAGACGCAAAATGAAATCTGGCGTGATGGGTTTTTGACCGACCGTGCCACGAATGCCATCTGTACCGAAATATTGCCGCGCCATGCCTACAGTCCTGAATTTTGTAATTGATCGTTGATTTTATGACGGCTCATCACGCCGCCATCAAGTCCGTGTGCGTCACGTCACCTTCAGGCCATTTTCAGGCATTGCCCTGAACTGCTTGCCAGACCTTCAGGGCATCCACCGTGTCTTTGACATCGTGCACACGCACGACGCTGGCACCCCGCTCCACCGCCAGCAAAGCGGCTGCCACACTGGCCGCTTGTCGCTGGAAAGGCTCGGGCACTTGGCCCTCGTGCGCGAGAACCGCCCCCAAAGAAGACTTGCGCGACCATCCTGCCAGCAGCGGGCGCTGCAAATCCAACAGCTCTGCCTGATGGGCCAGCAAACGGAAATTCTGAGCCACTGTTTTGCCAAAACCAATGCCCGGGTCCAAGACCAAACGCTTAGCGTCCACCCCCAAGCGCTGCAAAGATTGCAGACGCTCCTGCAAAAACAGGCGAACCACATCCAGAACATCCCCATCCATGGTGTGCAACTGCATGCTTTGTGGCTCCCGATGCATGTGCATCAGGCACACCCCACAGCGCGGGTGCGAAGCCACCACCGCCTCAGCTCCACTTTGGCGCAAAGCCCAGATGTCGTTGATGATGTCGACCCCCAGATCCAGCACAGCTTGCATGACTTGGGGCTTGTAGGTGTCCACCGAAATCGGCACATTCCAGCGCACCAACTCCTTCAGAATCGGCACCAAGCGTGCCAACTCCAGATCAGCAGGCACCACCTCTGCGCCTGGACGGGTGGACTCCCCACCGACATCGAGAATGGCCGCCCCCTCCTCAAGCAGCCGCTGCGCATGCTGCAAGGCACTTGAGGTGTCGGCATGGCTGCCACCATCCGAAAAAGAATCCGGTGTCACATTGACAATGCCCATCACCAGAGGGCGTGACACATCCAGATCAAAACGTGTGGTTTGCCAAATCATGTCCATGGGTTTTCCTTCCTCATTCAGCCCACCATGAAAAACGGGGCACAAGGCCCCGTTCACATGCACGGCTTGATGTTCACTCAAGCCGCTGTGGTTGCAGGTTCTGCCTGCACAGCGGGTGTGCCGCCACCCGAGCCACCGCCGGAGGGCGGGTTACGCGGTGTCCAGTCCTTGGGCGGCATGGGGTCGCGCCCGGCCATGATGTCGTCGAGCTGGTCCTTGTCGATGGTTTCCCATTCCAGCAAAGCCTTGGCCATGGCATGCATCTGGTCGCTGTGCTCTTCAATCAGACGACGGGCCAAACTGTACTGCTCATCGATGATGCGGCGCACCTCGGCATCCACCTTTTGCATGGTGGACTCACTCATGTTGGTGGTCTTGGTCACCGAACGACCCAAGAACACTTCACCTTCGTTTTCGGCATAAACCATCGGACCCAGGGCATCGGTCATGCCGTAGCGCATCACCATGTCACGGGCAATCGATGTGGCACGCTCGAAGTCATTGCTGGCACCCGTGGTCATCTGGTTCATGAAAACTTCTTCGGCAATCCGACCACCGAACAACATGCTGATCTGGTTCAGCATGAACTCCTTGTCGTAGCTGTAACGGTCTTGCTCAGGCAAGCTCATCGTCACCCCCAATGCGCGACCACGCGGAATGATGGTGACCTTGTGCACGGGATCACACTTGGGCAGAAGCTTGCCAATCAGGGCGTGGCCGGCTTCGTGGTAGGCCGTGTTGCGGCGCTCATGCTCGGGCATGACCATGCTTTTACGCTCAGGGCCCATCAGGATTTTGTCTTTGGCTTTTTCAAAGTCCTGCATCTCGACCACGCGTGCATTGCGGCGTGCTGCCATCAAGGCCGCTTCGTTGCACAAGTTGGCCAAATCAGCGCCGCTCATGCCGGGCGTGCCACGGGCAATCACATCGGCTTTGACGTCCTGGCCAATCGGCACTTTGCGCATGTGCACATTCAAAATCTGCTCACGGCCACGGATGTCCGGCAAGGTCACATAAACCTGGCGGTCAAAACGCCCAGGGCGCAGCAAGGCCGCATCCAGAATGTCAGGGCGGTTGGTGGCGGCGACCACGATCACACCCAAGTTGGTCTCAAAGCCATCCATCTCGACCAGCATCTGGTTGAGGGTTTGTTCACGCTCGTCGTTGCCACCGCCCAAGCCCGCACCACGTTGACGACCGACGGCATCGATTTCGTCGATGAAGATGATGCACGGTGCATTTTTCTTGGCGTTCTCGAACATGTCGCGCACCCGGGCTGCGCCCACACCCACAAACATTTCGACAAAGTCTGACCCGGAGATGCTGAAAAACGGCACTTTGGCTTCACCCGCGATGCCCTTGGCCAGCAAGGTTTTGCCGGTACCGGGAGGTCCCACCAACAGCAAGCCACGGGGAATACGACCGCCGAGCTTCTGAAACTTTTGGGGGTCTTTCAAAAAGTCCACCACTTCTTTGACTTCTTCTTTGGCCTCGTCGCAACCGGCCACATCAGCGAATGTCACCTGGTTGTTGTTTTCGTCGAGCATGCGTGCTTTGGATTTGCCGAAACTGAAAGCACCACCCTTGCCACCGCCTTGCATCTGGCGCATGAAATACACCCAAACACCAATCAAGAGCAGCATCGGGCCCCAGCTGACCAGCAAGGTCATGAGCAATGAGCCCTCTTCGCGAGGCTTGACATCAAATTTGACGCCGCTGTTGATGAGGTCGCCCACCAGACCACGGTCCAAGTAAGTGGCGGTGGTCTTGATGCGGCGATCATCGTTGGTGGTGGCCAAAATTTCTGTACCGCCAGGGCTTTCCTGAATCGTGGCGGTCTTGATGCGGTTACCACGCACTTCTTCCAGGAAGTCCGAATACCCAACGACATTCGCACCCGCGGGACCACGGCTGTCAAACTGTTTGAACACAGTGAACAGCACCATGGCTATCACCACCCAGACGGCGATCTTGGAAAACCAGGGGTTATTCAAGCGAGGCTCCAATTAAAAAATTACTGTTGTCATTTTAGGCCTGTGCACTGACGCTTCTTGACGCGCACCGGTGTTTTGGCCCTGTAAAACCCGGGAATTACTCAGGAACGGGGAGAAATCAGACCCATGCCGACCAAAAAAGTCTCTGAAGATTTATCCCGAGAAGACTTGGGTTTGATCGGCTTGACCACTTTGAACGTGGCCTTGAACTGTTTGACCAACTGGCTGTAGCCGCTGCCGTGGAAAAGCTTGACCACCAATGCCCCCTGAGGCTTGAGGTGGTTTTGCGAAAACTCGAGCGCCAACTCGATCAAATGGGCAATGCGCGCCGCGTCTGAGGACTCGATGCCAGACAAATTGGGCGCCATGTCCGACACCACCACGTCGGCCTGACGGCCGGCCACAGCAGCTTCCAACTTGGCCAGCACCTCATCTTCACGAAAATCGCCCTGAATGAACTGCACGCCTTCAATGGGTTCCATGGGCAAAAGGTCCAAGGCCACAATGGTGCCGTTGAGTTCCCCCACCGCTGCCCCTTGCGGCGACAGACGACGGCGCAGGTACTGGCTCCAGGCCCCCGGTGCCGACCCCAGATCCACCACCAGATGCCCGGGACGGATCAAGCCCAGGGTCTCGTCGATCTCCTTGAGCTTGTATGCGGCACGTGCCCGGTAACCCTCTTTCTGGGCCATCTTGACGTAGGGATCATTGACATGATCGTTCAGCCAGGCTTTGTTGACCTTTTTACTTTGTGTTTTTACTTTCATTCCTGTCCGTCCTTGCGGGGATAATAGCGGCATGCCTCAAATTCAACTCACTCCTGCAGAGCGTAAGGTTTTCCGCGCCGATGCACACCACCTTGATCCCGTCGTGATGATCGGCGGCGACGGCTTGTCTGCCGCCGTGATCAAGGAAACCGAAGCGGCGCTCAATGCCCATGGCCTGATCAAAATCCGGGTTCTGGGCGACGACCGCGCCGCGCGTGAAGCCATGTTTGTTCAGTTGGCCGATCAACTGAACGCGGCCCCCATTCAACACATCGGCAAACTTCTGGTCCTGTGGAGACCTCAGCCCGAAAAAATCAAGGAAATCGACGAAGACCGCAAAGCGGGTCCACGCGACTTCAAGGTCCTCAAATACAGCAAGCGCGGCGGCCAACGGCCTGAGGTGAAAACACTGCGTGTTCTGGGCAATCAGCGCCTGACGGCAGGCGGGCAGATCAAACGGGCCAAGCCCAAACAAAAATCTGTGAAAAAAGGCCGCTTGGACTGATCCAGCGGCAGCAAGCCATTTCGCTTGTCACATCAGCTCAAAGTCTGGATTCGCCCTGTGCGACTCCAGACTTTTTTATGGGCTTCAGATGTAGGAAACGCCCACAATTTCGTAGCGGCGCACACCGCCGGGAGCCTGCACTTCGGCCACATCGCCCTCTTCTTTGCCGATCAAGGCACGGGCAATCGGGCTGCTGATGTTGATCAGGCCGAGCTTCAAATCAGCCTCGTCCTCACCCACGATCTGGTAAGTCACCGCGTCACCGGTGCTTTCGTCTTCGAGTTCTACGGTGGTGCCAAACACCACGCGCCCACCCGCATCCACCGTCGCAGGGTCGATGATCTGAGCGGCCGACAGCTTGCCTTCGATTTCCTGAATTCGGCCTTCAATGAAACCTTGACGGTCCTTGGCGGCATCGTATTCGGCGTTTTCACTCAAGTCACCTTGCGCACGCGCTTCGGCAATGGCCTGGATGACGGCGGGACGGTCCACGCTTTTGAGGCGATGCAACTCGTCCTTGAGCTTTTCTGCACCGCGTTTGGTGATCGGGATGGTCGACATGAAGTGTTCTCCAAAAGGAAACCGCCGAGAGTTGCCTCTCGGCGGCGGTTCTTGCCATTATGCCTTGCAGCTGTGCAAGGCCGGGCTTTAGGCGGTCAGTTGGGCATGCATTTCCTGCACGGAAATGACGTCCAGGTGGTCCATGCTCTTCATGCCCTGCACGGCCGCTTCCGCGCCCGCGATGGTGGTGAAGGTGGTCACGCGGTTGAGCAAGGCCGAGGTGCGGATGTGACGCGAATCGGCGATCGCATTGCGACGCTCTTCCACGGTGTTGATGACCATCGCCACTTCGTTGTTCTTGATCATGTCCACGATGTGTGGACGACCTTCGGTGACTTTGTTGACCAATTGCACCGGTACTTGCGCGGCTTCAATCGCAGCGGCCGTGCCTTTGGTGGCCAACAATTCAAAACCAAGGGCCACCAACTGGCGGGCCACTTCAACAGCGCGTGGCTTGTCGTTGTTTTTGACCGTGAGGAACACCTTGCCTGAACGGGGCAACTTGGTGCCCGCACCGAGTTGGCTCTTGACGAAGGCTTCGCCAAAAGTCTTGCCCACACCCATGACTTCGCCGGTCGATTTCATCTCGGGGCCAAGGATGGTGTCCACGCCTGGAAACTTCACGAACGGGAACACCGCTTCTTTCACGCTGAAATAAGGCGGCGTGACTTCTTTGGTGATGCCCTGAGAGGCCAGTGTCTGACCGGCCATGCAGCGTGCAGCGACCTTGGCCAACTGAATGCCCGTGGCTTTGGACACATAAGGCACCGTGCGTGAAGCACGGGGGTTCACTTCCAGCACGTAGATGACGTCTTTGCCGTCCACATGTTGAATCGCGAACTGCACGTTCATCAAACCCACCACATTCAAGGCACCGGCCATCGCGGCCGATTGGCGCTTGAGCTCGGTCACTGTTTCGGCCGACAGCGAGTAAGGCGGCAAGGAGCAAGCGGAGTCTCCGCTGTGCACGCCGGCTTGCTCGATGTGTTCCATCACGCCACCGATGAAGGTCTTGCCTTCGGGGTCGCGCAAGCAATCCACATCGCATTCAATCGCATCGTTCAGGAAACGGTCCAGCAACACGGGCGAATCGTTCGACACCTTGACCGCTTCGCGCATGTAGCGCTCGAGGTCACGCTGCTCGTGGACGATTTCCATGGCGCGACCACCCAGCACGTAGCTGGGGCGCACCACCAAGGGGTAACCCAAAGCGGCTGCTTTTTCCAAGGCTTCCGGCTCGGTACGGGCCGTGGCGTTGGGCGGCTGACGCAGACCCAAGTCCTGCAACAGTTTCTGGAAACGTTCACGGTCTTCGGCCGCGTCGATCATGTCGGGGCTCGTGCCGATGATGGGCACGCCAGCAGCTTCCAGACCCAGCGCCAATTTCAAGGGCGTCTGACCGCCGTATTGCACGATCACGCCTGTTGGCTTTTCCTTTTCGACGATTTCCAACACGTCTTCCAGCGTCAAAGGCTCGAAGTACAAGCGGTCGGAGGTGTCATAGTCGGTCGAGACGGTCTCGGGGTTGCAGTTGACCATGATGGTTTCGTAACCATCTTCGCGCATGGCCAAAGCGGCGTGCACGCAGCAGTAGTCGAACTCGATGCCTTGACCGATGCGGTTCGGGCCACCGCCCAGCACCATGATCTTTTTGTTGTTGGTCGGTTCGGCTTCACATTCGCCATCCCCATTGCCCTCGTAGCATGAGTACATATAGGCCGTGTCGGTCGAGAACTCGGCCGCACAAGTGTCCACGCGCTTGTAGACAGGGCGGATGTTGAGTTCATGGCGGCGTGCGCGAACCACATGCTCGGTCGTCTTGAGCAATTTGCCCAAACGGCGATCCGAAAAACCTTTTTTCTTCAAGGCACGCAGTTCGACGGCGGTGATCGCATCCAAGCTGGTTTTTTCCAACTCCAGTTCGATCTTCACGATCTCTTCGATCTGCACCAGGAACCAGGGGTCGATCTTGGTTAAGGCAAACACCTCGTCCACGCTCAGGCCCATGGCGAAGGCGTCGCCCACGTACCAAATGCGCTCAGGACCGGGTTCGCCCAGTTCTTTTTCGAGCACTTCGCGGTCCTGGGTTTTCTCGTTCATGCCGTCCACGCCCACTTCCAAACCGCGCAGGGCTTTTTGGAAGGACTCCTGGAAGGTACGTCCCATGGCCATCACCTCGCCCACCGATTTCATCTGGGTGGTCAAACGGCTGTCAGCGGTTGGGAATTTCTCGAACGCGAAACGCGGAATCTTGGTGACCACATAGTCGATCGAGGGTTCGAACGACGCGGGCGTGGCACCACCGGTGATTTCGTTGCGCAGCTCGTCCAGGGTGTAGCCAATGGCCAGCTTGGCCGCCACTTTCGCAATCGGGAAACCCGTGGCTTTGGAAGCCAGCGCAGACGAACGCGACACGCGGGGGTTCATCTCGATGACGACCATGCGGCCGTCTTTGGGGTTGATGGAGAACTGGACGTTTGAGCCGCCCGTGTCCACACCAATTTCGCGCAACACGGCCAAAGAGGCGTTGCGCAAAATTTGGTATTCCTTGTCGGTGAGCGTCTGAGCAGGTGCCACGGTGATGGAGTCACCGGTGTGCACACCCATCGGGTCCAGGTTCTCGATCGAGCAGATGATGATGCAGTTGTCCGCCTTGTCGCGCACCACTTCCATCTCGTACTCTTTCCAGCCGAGCAGCGATTCTTCGATCAGCAGTTCGTTGGTGGGAGATGCCTCCAGACCACGCTTGCAGATCGTCTCGAATTCTTCGGGGTTGTAAGCAATACCACCGCCCGTGCCGCCCAGCGTGAAGCTGGGGCGAATGACGGTGGGGAAACCCACGCGTTTTTGCACATCCCAGGCTTCTTCCATGCTGTGCGCAATGCCCGAGCGCGCAGAGCCCAGACCGATCTTGGTCATGGCGTCCTTGAACTTCAAGCGATCTTCGGCTTTGTCGATGGCCTCAGGCGTTGCGCCAATCAGCTCAACCTTGTATTTGTCCAGCACGCCGTTGTGCCACAGGTCCAAAGCGCAATTGAGCGCCGTTTGCCCACCCATGGTGGGCAAGATGGCATCGGGACGCTCTTTGGCGATGATCTTCTCGACCGTCTGCCATGTGATGGGCTCGATGTAAGTCACGTCGGCCGTGGCCGGGTCGGTCATGATCGTCGCAGGGTTGCTGTTGATCAGGATGACCTTGTAACCCTCTTCACGCAAGGCTTTGCAAGCCTGAACGCCAGAGTAGTCGAACTCGCAAGCCTGACCAATGATGATCGGGCCGGCGCCAATGATGAGAATGCTTTTGAGGTCGGTGCGCTTTGGCATGTTATTTCGCCTCCATCAGTTTGATGAAGCGGTCAAAGAGGTAAGCAATGTCGTGCGGGCCGGGCGATGCCTCAGGGTGGCCCTGAAAACAGAACGCGGGTTTGTCGGTGCGGGCCAAGCCCTGCAAGGTGCCATCAAACAAAGACACGTGCGTGGCACGCAGGTTGGCAGGCAATGATTTTTCATCCACCGCAAAACCGTGGTTCTGGCTGGTGATGGACACGCGACCTGAGTCGAGGTCTTTCACGGGGTGGTTGGCGCCGTGGTGGCCAAACTTCATCTTGAAAGTTTTCGCGCCACTGGCCAAGGCCATGATTTGGTGACCCAAGCAAATGCCGAAGGTCGGGATGCCGGTTTCGATCAACTCAGCAGCGGCGGCGATCGCGTAGTCGCAGGGCTGTGGATCGCCAGGGCCGTTGGACAAGAAAATGCCGTCAGGGTTGTGCTTGAGCACTTCTGCCGCAGGCGTCTTGGCAGGCACCACGGTGACTTTGCAACCGCGCTCGGCCAACATGCGCAAGATGTTTTTCTTCACGCCGAAGTCATACGCGACCACATGGAACTTAGGTGCGGTCAAGCTGCCATAGCCTTCGCCCAAAGTCCACTCGGTTTGTGTCCACTCATACGACTTGGACACGGTGACTTTTTGCGCCAGATCGAGGCCGGCCATATGGGGCGCGCCTTTGGCGGCTGCCACCGCTTGGTCGATCACCGCTTGTGTGACTTCCTGGCCTTTGGCCAAGCCCACAATCGCGCCGTTTTGCGCGCCCTTGGTGCGCAAGATGCGGGTCAGTTGACGGGTGTCGATGTTGGCAATGGCGACCGTGCCGGCATCGGCCAAATAAGCCGAGAGGGTTTGATTGGAGCGGAAATTGCTCGCAATCAAGGGCAGATCTTTGATGATCAAGCCAGCAGCATGGACTTGGTCGGCTTCGATGTCTTCCGTGTTGACGCCATAGTTACCGATGTGCGGGTACGTCAAGGTGACGATCTGCTGGCAGTAGCTGGGGTCGGTGAGGATTTCCTGGTAGCCGGTGAGCGAGGTGTTGAACACCACTTCGCCGACTGTGGAGCCGGTGGCTCCGATCGAGTTGCCGATAAAGACCGTGCCGTCTGCGAGCGCCAAGATGGCGGGCGGGAAGGTTCCCTGAAGAGACAAAAGCACTGGGTTCTCCGGAATAGTTCGGGTACGCCTCAGCGCTCATCAGAGATGCGATCTCTTTTTGGCTGCTTGTTCGAGGAATGGGCCTGGGATGGACTGTGGCGTACGGGTTGATGCGGGAAAGCCTCTCATTATAGCCGAGGACCACCGCAAAAACCCTGACAAGCTGCGACAAGCCACGCTTGAAAAGCAGCCCAAAAGCATGCGTTTCAGGCTGTGGCGCTGGCGTGCAAGCAAATCGCGGCAGCCGTGGCCACGTTGAGCGATTCTTCTCCGCCAGGCTGCGCAATGCGCACTTTCTGGCGGGCCTTGGCCATCAGGGCTTCGCTCACGCCCTGCCCTTCGTGCCCCATGAGCCATGCACATTGCGGTTGCAAACGGCCATTTTTCAACAGCTCGTGCAAATACTCGCCCTCATGCGAGCTGGTCGTCAGGATCGGGACGGTCAAAGCCGCCACATCTTCGTGCGTGGCAGATTCCACCAGATGGAGGCCGAAATGCGCCCCCATGCCCGCACGCAGCACTTTGGGTGACCACAAAGCAGCGGTGCCTTTGATCGCCAGGACCTGCCGGTAACCAAATGCCGAAGCACAGCGCAAGATGGCGCCCACATTGCCGGCATCTTGCAAGCGATCCAAAATCACCGTCGATGCATCAGGCAGAACCTGGGTGGCATCCGACCAAGCCACCACAAAGCCCATTCTGGCTGGAGACTCCAGACCGCTCAGGCTTGCAAACAAAACATCGGGCATGACAAAGACCTGATCACACACCCCTTGCCAATCGGCACCCTGCTCCGCCCAAAAAGATTCGGTCAGCACCAGCTGCAAAGGTCTAACACCGCGCTCTACAGCAGCACGGCACAGGTGATCGCCTTCCAGCCAGAACTGACCGGCCTTGCGGTAAGCCGTGGTGTCTTGGGCCAGACGGCGGATGGTTTTCACCAGGGGGTTGTCACGCGAGGTGATCAGATTCATCGAACACTCCGGGCCACAGGGGCAAAAGTCAGTCTGTGGCAATCGGCTGGACCGTGCGCTTGCAATGCGGCCAAATGCAGCGCAGTGCCATAGCCCTTGTGCTGGTCAAAGCCATATTGCGGATAACGCGCGTGCATCTCTTCGCACAAACGATCGCGGTGCACCTTGGCCAAAATCGACGCGGCCGAGATCGCCGGCACCAAAGCATCGCCTTGCACGATGGCTTCTGCCCGAATGTCAATCGTCGGCAAACGATTCCCATCGACCAGCACCTTGAGGGGTTTCAGCCGCAAGCCTTCAACCGCCCGCTTCATGGCGAGCATGGTGGCTTGCAGGATGTTGATCTCATCGATCTCTTGCACTGAAGCCTGGGCAATGGAAAAGCACAAAGCCTTGGCCTTGATCTCATCAAACAATTTTTCTCGGCGCTTGGCGGTGAGTTTCTTGGAGTCGTTCAAGCCCGCAATCGGGTGCAAGTCGTCCAGGATCACCGCAGCGGCCACCACAGGTCCTGCCAAAGGACCCCGACCAGCCTCATCGACCCCGGCCATCAAACCAGGGACGTCAAAGTTGAGCGGGGACTGCTCAAGCACCCAGGACTTTTTCGAGGGCATGGGTGGCCAAATTTGCGGTATCGCGCAACAAGGTTTGGTGCAGTTGCTCAAAGCGCTTGTGCAAGGCATCGACCCGGTCAGCTTGAGACAGCCAAGCCAGCGTGGCCGAGGCCAAAGCATCGGGCGTGCATTGATCCTGGATGAGCTCAGGCACCACAAAGTCCTGACACAGGATGTTGGGCAAACCCACCCAAGGCTGCAATTTCTTGCGCCTCATGATCTGCCAGCTGATCCAGTTCATGTGGTACCCAATGACCATGGGCCGCTTGAACAAAGCCGCTTCAAGCGTGGCGGTGCCGCTGGCGATCAAGGTCACATCGCAGGCCGCCAGCGCTGCGTGCGATTGGCCAGTCAAGACCTGCAAGCCCTTCAGGCCACCTTGCGCAGCGACCAGTTGCTGAACTTGGGGCAGCAAGCTGGGAATGGCCGGCAAGACAAATTGCAAAGAAGGCTGTTGGCGTTGCATGAGCTGAGCCGCCTGAATGAAGCGTGGCACCAAATGCTCAATTTCCGATTGACGGCTGCCCGGCAACAAGGCCACCACTGGGCGATTCTGGTCGAGCCCCAGAACCTCACGGGCAGCCCCACGGTCGGGTGTCATGGCAATGGTGGAGGCCAGCGGATGCCCGACATACGTCGCGTCGATACCGGAGCGCGCCAACAAGTCCGTCTCAAACGGAAAGATGCACAGCATGTGGTCCACGCTGCGCTTGATTTTTTCGATGCGCTCTGGACGCCAAGCCCAGATGGAGGGGCACACAAAATGTACCGTGGGAATGCCCGAAGCCTTGAGGCTGGCTTCCAGGTCCAGGTTGAAATCGGGCGCATCCACACCAATGAACACATCGGGCGGCGACGCCAACAACCTTTGCTTGAGTTGTTCACGGATGGCCACAATGCCCCGGTAATGGCGCAAGACCTCCACATAACCGCGAACGGCCAGGCGCTCATGCGGCCACCAGGCGTCAAAGCCCAAAGCAGCCATGCGCGGGCCGCCAATGCCAAAGCCTCGGGCCTGTGGCCAGCGCTGCTGCAAGCCCTGGATCAACAGGCCAGCGAGCAAATCGCCAGAGGCCTCGCCAGCCACCATGCCAAAGGACAAAGCCCCCGAAGGGGCTTGTGATGTCGGCGTTTGCACTTCAGACATGCCTGGTCAACGCACAATGCCGCGCTGTGGAGACGCCGTGGACAAAAAGTCGAGCATCATCTTCACATCGACAGCGGCTTCGGGCGTTTGCGCGGCCAGGCCTTCGATGCGGGTCATGGCATCCGCCAAAGACAAACCATCGCGGTACAAGGCCTTGTGCATGGCTTTGACGGCGCTGATGCGTGCAGGCGTGAAGCCGCGTCGGCGCAGGCCTTCGAAGTTCATCGAGCGCGCTTGTGCAGGTTGTCCTTGCGCCATCACAAAAGGCGGCAAATCTGCAAACAAGAGGGAATTCATGGCCGTGAAGCTGTGTGCCCCGATGCGGCAGAACTGGTGTACCACCGTAAAGCCGCCCAGAATCACCCAGTCGTCCACCACCACGTGACCGGCCAGCTGTGTGTTGTTGGCAAAGATGGTGTGGTTGCCCACAGCACAGTCGTGCGCCAAGTGCACATAAGCCATGATCCAGTTGTCATTGCCCACCGAAGTCACAGCACGGTCACCGGGTGAGCCGATGTTGAAGGTGCAAAACTCACGGATCGTGTTGCGATCACCAATGATCAGTTCACACGGTTCGTTGTTGTATTTTTTGTCTTGAGGCACAGCCCCCAAAGAGCTGAACTGAAAAATCCGGTTGTCGCGTCCGATGGTGGTGTGGCCTTCGATGACGCAATGGCTGGCCACGGTGGTGCTCGCACCGATGCGCACATGAGGACCGATCACGCTGTAAGGGCCAACGGTCACGGAGCTGTCAAGCTCAGCGCCCGGACTGATGATGGCCGTGGGGTGGATCTTGCTCATGGTGTTCAAGCCTGAGGAATTTTCCGCATGGTGCACATCAACTCGGCTTCGGTGGCGATGTCATCACCCACCTTGGCGCGTGCCTTGAACTTGAAAATGCCAGCTTTCATGCGGTCGAGTTCGACTTCAAGAATCAGCTGATCACCCGGCTCCACAGGGCGCTTGAAGCGTGCCCCATCGATGCCAGCAAAGTAGTACACCGTTTGGTCATCGGGCGTCTCACCCAGGGTGTCAAAAGCCAACAATGCAGCAGCCTGCGCCAATGCTTCAAGCATCAACACGCCCGGCATGACGGGACGGTGCGGGAAATGGCCCAGAAAATGGGGCTCATTGATGGACACGTTTTTCAGTGCCTTGATGCGTACGCCTTTTTCCAGCTCCAGGACGCGATCGACCAACAGGATGGGATAGCGGTGTGGCAGTTGCTTGAGGATTTGGTGGATGTCCATCATGGTCAGTTTTCCTTGTTATTTTGAATGTCTGTTTCCAGCGCTTTGATGCGCTCACGCAAACGTGAAAGTTGTTTGAGACTGGCGGCGTTCTTTTCCCAATTGGCATTGCTGTCCAAGGGAAACATGCCGGTGTATTGACCTGGCTGCAAGATAGACCGCGTCACCACCGAAGCAGCCGAAATGTGCACGTGATCGGCCAAGGTCAAATGACCCAGCACCACGGCACCACCGCCCACGGTGCAATGCGCACCGATGCGCGCACTGCCGGCCACGCCCACACATCCGGCCATGGCTGTGTGTTTGCCAATGTGCACGTTGTGGCCGATCTGGATCAGGTTGTCCAGCTTGACGCCGTCTTCAATGATGGTGTCATCCAGTGCCCCCCGATCGATGCAGGTGTTGGCACCAATTTCGACATCATCGCCGATGCGCACTGCGCCCAGTTGTTCGATTTTTTCCCATTGCCCTTGGTGCAGGGCAAAGCCAAAACCATCGGCACCAATCACCACGCCTGAATGGACAATGCAACGGGCCCCTATGCTGCAGCCCTCGCTCACCGTCACCCGCGACTTGAGGTGCGAGCCAGCGCCCACGTGAGCCCCCCGCTCAATCACGCACAAAGGACCGATCACGGCATCGGGCGCAATCACAGCCTCGTCATCGATGACTGCGCTGGGGTGGATTCGCGGACCTGTTAGCACCTGGTGTTCGCGCTTCCACAAACGGGTCAAGCGGGCGAAATAGAGATAAGGATCATCGGCCACGATGGCGGCACGTCGCTCCTGCACGAGCGGCTCGAACGCAGGAGAGACAATCACACAGCCTGCCAGACTGGCACTCAGCTGGCTTTGGTAACGGGGGTGACTGAGAAAACTGATCTGGTCTGGGCTCGCGGTTTGCAAAGGTGCCAAACCGGCAATCTGCCAATCAGCATCACCCAGCAAACGGCCACCCAAGGCCTCAACGATTGAGCCGAGCTTCAAGGCCACCACTCCAACAGGCCTTGGGCCTGTTATTTGCCCGCCGAGGCGTTGAGGGCCTTGATGACTTTTTCGGTGATGTCGTGCTTGGGATTGATGTAGACGGCTTCCTGGAAAACCACATCGTATTTCTCGGACTCGGCCACTTGCTTGACCGCCCGGTTGGCACGCTCGACCACGATTTGTTGCTCTTCGTTTTTACGGGCGTTCAAATCTTCCTGGAATTCACGGCGCTTGCGCTGGAACTCTCGGTCTTGCTCGATCAATTGTTTTTGACGTGCGGTGCGCTGAGACTCCGCCAATGTGGGCGCTTCACGCTCAAATTTCTCAGAGGCTGCCTTCAAGGCATTACCGGCATCGACCAATTCTTTTTCGCGTCGCGAAAACTCCTGCTCCAGCTTGGCTTGCGCCTGCTTGGCGGTCGCCGCTTCGCGGAAGATGCGTTCGGTGTTGACAAAACCCAGCTTGAACTCTTGAGCTTGGGCCGCAGAAGAGAAAGCGGCAACACCGGCCATCAAGGCCAGTGCGAAGTGTTGACGAAGCGATTTCATTAGAAGGATGTTCCAATTTGGAATTGAAGTCTTTGAATTCTATCGCCAGTCTGCTGACGAATCGGCACACCGTAGGAAAAGCGTAAGGGGCCCATAGGCGAAATCCAGCTCAAACCGATACCGGCAGAGGCTCGGAGCTGACTGAAGGACACATTTTCGTCTTGGCCGAAGGCTTTACCCACATCGGTAAAACCAAAGAGTCGCAATGTTTTGTCATTGCCAGCGCCTGGGAATGGGGTCATGAATTCGGCATTGAAGACCACCTTTTTCGGGCCGCCCAAATAAATGCCTGTACTGCTCGATTTGGGTCCCAAGGTTGATTGCTCAAAACCTCGCACACTGCCCAAACCGCCGACATAGAAGTTCTTGAACAAAGGATAGTCTTGGCCCTTAAGCCCCTGACCCCAGCCCAAATCCGTATTGAAAGCAAAAGTGTATTTTTTGCTCAATGGAATGTACTGTTGATATCGGTAATTGGTCCGTGCATAACGCACCTCACCCGCCACGCTCACATCTGCCGTGAAACTTTGCAAACTGCCGCGAGTGGGCACCAAAGCGCTGTCACGTGCATCATGCGCCCAACCCAAGGTCAGAGGTACTGCCGTGCTGGTGCTGCCAAATTTATCCGCATAGCTGGCGTATTCCGAGGGCAAATTGGTGCCCGCCACAATTTGTGTTTGCTCCAGATTGACGCCGACAAAAACCCGATCCGTCTCCGTCACGGGCACACCAAAGCGCAAACCGACACCCGAATTGACGAGGCTGTAGGAATTCAAGTCACCCAGATACGGACGGGTGGTACGGTGGAACAAATCAATCGAGCGAGACACGCCGTTCTGAGTGAAATAAGGATCTGTCGTGCTGACCACGTAATTGCGGTTGTATTTGCTGGTGTTGACCTGCACGGCCAGATAGTTGCCTGAGCCGAATGCGTTTTCTTGCTGAATGCCGAAAGTCAGGGCAATCTTTTCGGTCGAAGAAAAACCTGCGCCCAAAGACACGCTACCCGTGGGTTTTTCAGCCACCGTGAACAACAGATCGACCTGATCCGGTGCACCAGGGATCTCCTGTGTATCCACATTGACCTCGGTGAAATAACCCAGTCGATTGACACGGTCACGCGACAAATTGATCTTGTCGCCGTCATACCAAGCCGCTTCCAATTGGCGGAACTCACGGCGAATGACTTCGTCACGCGTCCGGTTGTTGCCCGCCAGCAAAATGCGGCGCACATAAGCCCTGCGGGAGGGCTCGGCCTGCAGAACAAACTGAACGCGGTTGTTTTGACGATCGATCACGGGTTTGGCTTCCACGCGGGCAAAAGCGAAACCAAACTTGCCGAAATACTCGGTGAACGCCTTGGTCGTTTCAGCCACCGTCTCGGCGTTGTAGGCATCACCCACAGCAATCTTCACCAGGGACTTGAACTCCTCGTCCTTGTCGAGGTAATTGCCCTCCAGCTTGACACCAGACACCACGAAGCGCTCACCCTCATTGATGTTGATGGTGATCGACATCTGCTGTTTGTCAGGTGACATGGCCACCTGGGTCGAGTCGATGCGAAATTCCAGATAACCCCTGGCCAAATAAAACGAGCGCAGCGCTTCCAAATCTCCGTTGAGTTTGGTCCGGGCATAGCGGTCCGACTTGGTGTACCAACTCATCCAGCCGCCGGTGTCCAGATTGAACTGGTCACGCAAGGTGTCACTGGAAAACGCCTTGTTGCCGACGATGTCAATTTGAGCAATCTTGGCGGGGCCACCTTCGGTGATGGTGAAGCTCAGGTTGACCCGGTTTCTGTCAATCGGGGTGGCCGTGGTCACCACCTGTGCGGCATACAAGCTGCGACTGATGTATTGCCGCTTGAGTTCCTGCTCGGCTTTGTCAGCCAAAGCCTTGTCATATGGGCGCCCTTCTGCCAAGCCCACTTCCTTGAGTGCTTTGGTCAGAACATCCTTGTCAAATTCTTTCAGGCCAATGAACTCCACGGCCGCCACCGAAGGACGTTCTTCGACCACCACCACCAGCACATCACCCTGGGTTTCAAGGCGCACATCCTTGAACAAGCCCAGCGCGAACAAGGCGCGAATGCCTGCGGCACCTTTGTCATCGGTGTATTGATCGCCCACCCGCAGAGGTAATGACGCGAAAACCGTCCCCGGCTCGATGCGCTGCAAGCCCTCGACGCGGATGTCCCGAACAGTGAAGGGGTCCACAGCCCACGCCGGCAAACATGCCATGGCCGAAGCCAGCAAGGTCAACGCGGCAGGAGTCATGCGCGAACGAACAAAGGAAAAATTCATGGGTGACCCGGTGAAAAATGGAAGGCTGAAATCAATGCGCCATAACCACCTCGGTGGCTTCGAAGATCATATCTCAGGACTCCGCGGAACCCGCTTCTCACGTCGCAGGTCCTCAGGTAAAAGACTGTTAAGACTGCAAGCTGCCAAGCACTGCACGCGCCACTTCACGGCTACGGCGGTCCAGTTCCAGCAGATCTGCCAGATCGCTGGGTGCCGGACAGCTCACCCTGTCCAAGGTTGAACGGTTCACCTGATGAATTTGATCAAAACGGATCTGACGGTTCAAAAAGGCGTCAACCGCGATTTCATTGGAGGCATTGAGGACCGCGCAACTGCCAGGTGCGCCCTTCAATGTTTCCCAGGCCAACGCAATCCCCGGGAAGCGCAAGGGATGGCCATGGTCATCCATGGCCTCAAAAGTCATGGCCGCCAAAGCATGGAAATCCAAGGCCGAAGCCCCCGAAGTCATGCGCTCGGGCCAGCTCAAACCGTAAGCTATGGGCACCCGCATGTCGGGTGTACCCAATTGAGCGACCACCGAGTTGTCTTGGTACTGGACCATGGAGTGAATGACGCTTTGCGGATGAATCACCACCTCGAGCTGATCAGGCGACATGCCAAACAGGTAACGCGCCTCAATCACTTCGAGCGCCTTGTTCATCATCGTGGCCGAATCCACGGAGATTTTGCGTCCCATGACCCAGTTGGGGTGAGCACAAGCCTGCTCGGGTGTCACATCCCTGAGCGTTGCAGGATCACGCCCACGGAACGGTCCGCCCGAAGCGGTCAAAATGATCTTGTGCACTCGGCGCTGCCAGCTGGACGGGTCCTCTGGCAGGGACTGAAAGATCGCAGAATGCTCACTGTCGATGGGCAGCAATACTGCACCGCCCGCTTTCACAGCGGAAAGAAACACTTCACCGCCGACCACCAGGGCTTCTTTGTTGGCCAAGAGCAACCGCTTGCCCGCACGCGCAGCCGCCAAACAAGGCGACAAACCTGCCGCACCCACGATGGCCGCCATGACGGCATCGACCTCAGGTGCGCTCGAAACGTCATCAAGGGCCTGCGCGCCCGAGCGCACTTCTACTTGCAGGCCAAGTGCTTTGACCTTGTCGGCCAGCATGCGTGCCGCCGCTTCTTGCACCATCACAGCCACCTGCGGCTTGAACTGCACGCATTGCGCCAGCATCAAATCCACTTGACTGGATGCAGTGAGGGCATACACAGCAAACTTGTCCGGATGGCGTGCCAGCACATCCAGTGTGTTGGTGCCAATGGAACCTGTCGAACCCAAAATGGTGATGTTTTGCATTTGGCTCATGTCTTAAGGCTCCATCAAATCCAGGCGACCAACATCATGGCCAGCGGCAAGGTTGGCAGCAAGGCATCCACCCGATCAAGCACACCGCCATGCCCGGGCAAAAGTGCGGAACTGTCTTTCATGCCGGCACTGCGTTTGACCAGGGATTCGACCAAGTCACCCACAACGCTCATGGCACACATGAACAGCAAAGCAGGCCAAGCCACCCAGCCCCCTTTGGCCAACAACACGCTGAAAAAACTCAAAGTCGAGACGGCCATGCGGCGATCCAGCTCAGCCCACACCAGGGCCACCAGCATCACCCCCAGCATGCCGCCGAACACCCCTTCCCAGCTTTTGCCTGGGCTGATGCTGGGTGCCAGCTTGGCGCGCACCCATCGGCCTCCCAGCGCACGCCCGAAGAAATACGCAAACACATCGGCTGCCCAGACCAACACCAGAACGGACAACAAGAAATTCACACCACGCTGATGCGCTTGTGCCATGGCCAGCCAGGCCATTGACAACAAAAACAAACCGATCAACCAGCGCAAGGTCTGTGGCCACAAGGCCCAAGCGGCCACGCCACGGCGGATCATCCATGCCCCGAGCAACACCCAGCCCGCACCGGCCAGCAACCACATGACTGGCGGCGTTGCAGCCACCCAGCCTGCGCGCTCGGCCAAGCCGCACAATGCCAGAGCGAGCAAGGCCCCGGTCCAGGACCACCATGGCCCCATGGCGTTCAAACGCCCCCACTCCCATGCCCCGGCGGCAATCATCAGCACCGTCAAAGCCATGAAGGGCCAAGGATTGGCCGCAAACAAGGCGGGCAGCAACAAGGCCAACAGGACCAGTGCAGTGATGACTCTTTGCTTGAGCATGCGTTCTCCAGAAAAAAAGGCCGCCAAAGGGGCGGCCATTCAGGCCGTGGCAAGCCACGGCATTGTGTGCAGTCTCAGACCGCCATGATCTCTTGTTCTTTGGCGGCGACCAATTGATCGATTTCGGTCATGCGCTTGTCTGTCAATTTTTGCACATCGGCTTCTGCGCGTTTTTGATCGTCTTCAGAAGCGAGTTTTTCCTTGACCAATTTCTTCACCGACTCATTGGCATCACGGCGCAAGTTGCGAATGGCGATCTTGCCATTCTCACCCTCGGTGCGGGCCAGTTTGGTCATCTCTTTGCGGCGCTCTTCGCTCATGGGTGGCATGGGCACACGGATGAGGTCGCCCATGGAGGCAGGGTTCAGGCCCAACTCGCTCTCGCGAATGGCTTTTTCAATCTTGGCTCCCATGCCTTTTTCCCAAGGCTGCACGCTGATGGTGCGCGCATCCATCAAGGACACGTTGGCCACCTGCGACAAAGGCACAGGCGAGCCGTAGTAATCCACATGGATGGTGTCCAGCAATGCGGGATTGGCACGGCCCGTGCGGATCTTGGTCAGGTTGTTCTTGAAGGCCGCAATGGACTGCTCCATTTTGGCTTCGGTTGTTTTTTTGATGTCAGCAATCGTCATGGAGTTCTCCTCGTCAATCAGAGATCAAGCGTAAACCAGCGTGCCTTCGTCTTCGCCCATCACCACACGCTTCAAAGCGCCGTTCTTGATGATCGAAAACACCTTGATGGGCAACTTCTGGTCGCGGCACAAGGCAAATGCGGTGGCATCCATGATGCCCAGATTGCGCGAAATGGCCTCATCGAAGCTGATTTCGCTGTACCGGGTCGCCAATGGATCTTTCTTGGGGTCAGCGGTGTACACGCCATCCACCTTGGTGGCCTTGAGCACCATCTCAGCCCCGATCTCTGCGCCCCGCAAAGCAGCGGCCGTGTCGGTGGTGAAGAAGGGGTTGCCCGTACCGGCCGCAAACACCACCACTTTGCCCTCTTCAAGGTACTGCAAAGCTTTGGGGCGGACATAGGGCTCCACCACTTGGTCAATGCCGATGGCCGACATGACACGGGCGGTCAAACCGGCCTTGTCCATGGCATCGGCCAGGGCCAGCGAATTCATCACCGTGGCCAGCATGCCCATGTAGTCGGCGGTTGCGCGGTCCATGCCGACCGAGCCACCCGCCACACCACGGAAAATATTACCGCCACCAATGACCACAGCCACTTGAACGCCCAGTCGGGTGACTTCGGCGATCTCTTCGGACATGCGAACGATGGTGGCGCGGTTGATACCGAACGCGTCATCGCCCATCAAGGCCTCGCCGGACAGCTTGAGCAAGATGCGCTTATAGGCTGGCTTGGCTTCGGACATGATGGACTCCTTCAATATACAAACGAACGGTGGAATGACGCGGTGGATTCAACTCAAGCAGCAGCTTGTGCTGCGGCGACTTGAGCAGCCACTTCAGCAGCAAAGTCGTCCACTTTCTTCTCAATGCCTTCGCCCACCACAAACAAGGTGAATGCCTTGACGGTGGTGCCAGCGGCCTTGAGCATTTGCTCCACGGTTTGCTTGTCGTTTTTCACGAAAGGCTGATTGAACAAAGACACTTCTTTCAGGTACTTCTGAACCGAACCGTCGATCATCTTGGCAGCGATGTCAGCAGGCTTGCCGGACTCAGCAGCCTTGGCTGTCGCCACTGAACGCTCTTTTTCGATCAATTCAGCAGGCACATCGGCGCTGGTCAAAGCCACAGGCTTCATCGCAGCCACGTGCATGGCGACGTCTTTAGCGGCTTGCTCTTGGCCATCGAACTCGACCAACACACCAATGCGTGTGCCGTGCAGGTAAGTGGCCAATTGAGCACCACCGGCCGCGCGTTTGAAGCGGCGGAAGCTCATGTTCTCGCCGATCTTGCCGATCAGGCCTTTGCGCACTTCTTCCAAAGTGGGGCCGAAACCGTCTTGGCTGTAAGGCAACTCGCCCAGTGCCGCCACGTCGGCGGGGTTGTGCTTGGCCACCAGTTGGGCGGCAGCATTGGCCAATGCCAGGAAGCTGTCGTTCTTGGTCACGAAGTCGGTTTCGCAGTTCACTTCGATCATGGCACCGGTGTTGCCTTCGACGAAGCTGGTGACCACGCCTTCAGCCGTCACACGCGATGCGGCCTTGCCGGCTTTGGTGCCCAGCTTGACGCGCAGCAGCTCTTCTGCTTTGGCCATGTCGCCATCGGCTTCAGTCAGGGCTTTTTTGCACTCCATCATGGGGGCGTCGGTTTTTGCGCGCAGTTCAGCGACCATGCTTGCGGTAATTGCAGCCATTTGATTTCTCCGTATTCAGTCTAAAAGTCAGGTTAAAAAAAAGGGGCCACAAAGCCCCTTTCCTCGAGTCTTGGGAACTCAGGCAGAAGCGTTGGCTTCTTCGACGAACTCGTCAGCGCCTTCGGCCACAGCCTTGACCACGTCGTTGACGGCGTTGGCACGGCCTTCGATGATGGCGTCAGCGATACCACGTGCGTACAAAGCCACAGCCTTGGCCGAGTCATCGTTACCGGGGATGATGTAGTCGATGCCTTCGGGCGAGTGGTTGGAGTCCACCACACCGATCAATGGGATGCCCAATTTCTTGGCTTCGGCGATGGCAATCTTGTGGTAGCCCACGTCGATCACGAAGATCGCGTCAGGCAAAGTGGCCATATCCTGGATACCGCCGATGTCTTTTTCGAGCTTTTCGATCTCGCGCTTGAACATCAGCTGTTCTTTTTTGCTCAGGCTTTCGAGGCCGACTTCTTGCTGAGCCTTCATGTCCTTCAGACGCTTGATCGAGGTCTTGACGGTTTTGAAGTTGGTCAGCATGCCGCCCAACCAGCGTTGGTCGACGAAAGGCACGCCAGCGCGCTGGGCTTCAGCAGCCACCAGCTCACGGGCTTGGCGCTTGGTGCCAACCATCAGGATCGTGCCGCGGTTGGCAGACAACTGCTTGGCGAACTTGATCGCGTCCTGGAACATCGGCAGCGATTTTTCCAGGTTGATGATGTGAATTTTGTTGCGGTGGCCGAAGATGAAGGGGGCCATCTTGGGGTTCCAGAAGCGGGTTTGGTGACCGAAGTGGACACCGGCTTCCAGCATTTCGCGCATGGTAACGGACATAAAGTACTCCAAAGGTTGTGTCTAAAATCCTGTCCACTGATCACACCGACGGGGTCGGCGCAACACCTTGATGGGACGGGTTTGCGGATGAACTTGGTTCAGCTGAACGCGCCTTTTGCACC
>Ga0228702_1000764_pt1 | contig 22933 bp, 18 predicted proteins | sample McNCre217_Aug_MG_2_FD_178018 | JGI IMG/M metagenome (GOLD analysis project Ga0228702, IMG submission 178018) | Freshwater microbial communities from McNutts Creek, Athens, Georgia, United States - 20-17_Aug_MG | ecosystem: Environmental > Aquatic > Freshwater > Creek | place: USA: Georgia...
GGCTTCGGTGACCGACGTGCTGTACGGCAACGCCAACCAAGCCGGTGAAGACAACCGCAACGTGGCCCACATGAGCAGCTTGCTGGCCGGTCTGCCCATCGACGTGCCCGGTGCCACCCTCAACCGCCTGTGCGGCTCGGGCCTGGACGCCGTGGGCACCGCAGCCCGCGCCATCAAGGCCGGTGAAGCCGGTCTGATGATTGCAGGTGGCGTCGAAAGCATGAGCCGCGCCCCCTTTGTGATGCCCAAGGCCGAGAGCGCCTTTAGCCGCGCCAACGCGGTGTACGACACCACCATTGGCTGGCGCTTTGTGAACAAGCTGATGAAGGCGCAATACGGTGTGGACTCCATGCCCGAAACCGCCGAAAACGTCGCGACCGATTTCAAGATCGAGCGCGAAGCACAAGACCTGATGGCCTACAACAGCCAGCTGCGCGCCGTGGCCGCCATCCAGGCCGGTCACCTGGCCCGCGAAATTGTGGGCGTGAGCATCCCGCAGAAGAAAGGTGACGCTGTTCTGGTGGACACCGACGAACACCCCCGCGCCACCAGCCTCGAAGCGCTGGCCAAGCTCAAAGGGGTGGTGCGCCCCGATGGCACCGTGACTGCAGGCAACGCTTCGGGCGTGAACGACGGCGCTTGCGCCTTGCTGCTGGCCGATGAAGCCAGCGCCGCCAAAAATGGTTTGACGCCCAAAGCGCGTGTGGTCGGTATGGCCACCGCCGGCGTGGCCCCGCGCATCATGGGCATTGGCCCTGCGCCTGCCACGCTCAAGGTGCTGGCCCAGACGGGCTTGACACTGGACCAGATCGACGTGATCGAGCTGAACGAAGCCTTCGCGGCGCAAGGCCTGGCCGTGCTGCGCATGCTGGGCTTGAAAGACGACGACGCTCGCGTGAACGCTTGGGGCGGCGCGATTGCACTGGGTCACCCACTGGGTGCTTCGGGTGCCCGCTTGGCCACCACCGCCATCAACCGTCTGCACAGCACCGGCGGCCGTTACGCGCTGTGCACCATGTGCATCGGCGTAGGCCAAGGCATTGCGCTGATCCTTGAGCGCGTTTAAAGCGTTGTGGCCTCCGGCCACCAGCCCCTTCGGGGGCTTTTTTGTGCCTGCTCGAATTCATCATGGGTGAGCTCGATCTCCATGCGCAAGAGCGCGGCACCCATGGCCTTGCCCAAGTTGTCCAGCCGCAGGTTGCGAGCACCGCCGCCTTGCAGCGCGCCGTGCAGGACCAGCTTGATGGCCAGGATATTGGGCAGCGGCCAGACCTCGACCTGGCCGGGCAACCAAGGCGCGAAGTGCGCCTGCACTTTGGCCGCCGTCACTTCGCGTTCGAGGATGCGGTAACCCGCTTCGTTCCAGGCAAACAGGCCAAAGTCCACCCAGTCGGCTTTGTCGCCGCTGCGGGCGTGGGCCAGTTGCACCAGCGGGATGCGCAGTGTCTTGTTCATGCTTGCACCTCCAGCATTTGCACTTGCGCATGCACCTGCTCCCGCCCCATCAAGGTCGGCCAGATGCCCAGCAACTCGCTCGTGTTGTTCAGGCCCTGAAAGCCGCAGGTGTAGGCCGGGCCGCTCAAGGCCATCCACGGAAAGAGCCGGCCAAAGCCATCGGCGGCTGCTTTGCTCGGTGTGCGCAGCACCATGCGGACCCAGATCTCGTGGCGTTCGTTCAGCTCGGCTGCAGGGGGCAGCGGTGCCAAAGCACCGTGCGCCGAATTCAGGCCGGGGTATTCCACAAACAATTCGTCGAAAGGTATTTTTCGCTCGCGCAATTGGTCGCGCACGATGCGCTCGGCCGCTTGCACTTTGTCCCAGGCATCGGGCCATGAAAAGCCCCAGGTGATGTCGGCCTTGAAGCCGTCCTTGAAGCCCGCCACCACCTTGAGTTGATCGGTGGGGGGCGTGCCCAGTGCGCCGGTCAATCGCACGCGGTTGTGGCCTTCGTCGTGCAGTTGGATCTGCCCCATGTCGAGCACCACATCGGGCGAGTAATACGCATGCGGGTTGTGCACCTCGTAGAGCAATTGCTGGCGCACGGTGTCAAAGTTCACCAGTCCGCCGGTGTCCGGCGCCTTGGTGATGATGGCCGTGCCATCGGCCAGCACTTCGGCAATCGGGTAGCCGATGTGGCCCAGATCCGGGATGCTTTGCCAGTGGCCCTGATCGCCAAAATTGCCGCCGCTGCCCTGGCCTGAGCATTCCAGCAAATGCCCCACGGTCAGGCCCTGAGCCAGTCGGTTGAAGTCTTCTGGTGTTTGGGCATCCGAGAGCTTCCAGCCCAGGCCATGCACCAAGGGTCCCAGAAACAAGGCCGCATCGGCCACGCGTCCGGTGATCACGATCTCAGCGCCTTGCGCCAAAGCTTCCACGATGGGCTGCGCACCCAGGTAGACATTGCCAAACACCAGGCGCTCGCGCACATCGGCCACATCGCGGCCATTCATCATGTGGTCAAAACGCGCTTGTGCATCCTGCAGCAAGTGCAGCACATCGTCGCCCGACACCACCGCGATGTGCGGGTGCCAGCCTTTGCCTGCCAGGGCCGTGCGCACCGCTTGCGCGCAGCCCATGGGGTTGAGCCCGCCTGCGTTGCACACGAACTTCACGCCTCGTGTATGCATCAAAGGCCACAGCCGCATCAGCATGGGGATCACGTCCCGCGCGTAGCCCAGTGTGGGGTCGCGTTGCCGGTCTTTTTGCAAGATGGCCAGTGTGAGTTCGGCCAGGTGGTCACTGGCGATGTACTGCACATCGCCGCGCTCGATGCTGGCTGCCACAGGCTCCCAGTTGTCGCCGTAAAAACCCAGGCCCGAACCAATGCGTATGGATGCTCTCATGCGTTGATCTTGATGCCCCGCTCGTGACTGTGGATGGGGGACAACCCCTAGGGTCAGTCTCGTGAAAGACAGACACAATCGCACGACCGTTCGCAAATGAATGGTTCGCGTACATACAGGCCCAAGCGCCTGAATGTTCGACGACAGAAGTACAAAGAAGGAGACAAGCGTGCAAGTGCTGCAACTGCTCATCAGCGGTGTGGCTCAGGGCTGTATCTATGGACTCATTGCCCTGGGTTTTGTGCTGATTTACAAGGCCACCGAAACGGTGAGCTTTGCCCAAGGCGACCTGATGATGGTCGGCGCCTTCGCGGGTCTGGCCGCCATGACCTGGCTGGGCTTACCCTTCTGGGTCTCCGTGCCCGCAGCCATCGTGGCCATGGGCGTGTTCGGGGTGTTGCTGGAGCGCCTGGTCATTCGCCCCATCCTGGGTCAACCCGCTTTCTCCATCGTCATGCTCACCATCGGGGTGGGTTATGTTTTGCGTGGCCTGATCACGATGATTCCCGATGTGGGCACCGACACCCACACCATGCCTGTGCCCTATGCCGGACAGGTCTTGCAAATGGGTGCTTTGGTGGTGGCGGCCGAGCAGCTGGTGGTGATCGCTTTCACCACGGTGCTGTGCCTGGGTTTGTTTGCCATGTTCAAGTACAGCAAACTGGGCATCGCCATGCAGGCGTCTTCGCAAAACCAGCTGGCGGCTTATTACATGGGCATCCCGGTGCAAAGCCTCAACGGTCTTGTCTGGGGCTTGGCGGCCGGTGTAGCGGCGGTAGCGGGCTTGCTGTTGGCCCCCATCACCTTTGTGCACGCCAACATGGGCTTCATCGGCCTCAAAGCCTTCCCCGCTGCGGTGGTGGGCGGCTTTGGCAGCTTGCCCGGTGCCATTGTGGGTGGACTGGTCATCGGCATCGTCGAGTCGCTGGCAGGCTTTTATCTGCCTGAAGGCGTCAAGGACATTGCCCCTTACATCGTGGTCTTGCTCATGCTGGTGCTCAAGCCCAATGGCTTGTTCGGCGAGAAGCTGCGCAAGAAAGTCTGAGGCCCGATCATGCGATTTATTTTCAAGACCCAATACAACCAGGACATTGCGCTGGCCAAGCACGGCGGCCATGTCTTTTGGTACAGCTTGCTGGCGCTGTTTTTGGTGGCCGCGCCCTGGGTGCTGGCCGAGTACTGGCTGGCGCAATTGACCTTTGTGCTGATCTACGCGGTGGTGGGTCTGGGCCTGATGCTGCTGGCCGGGTTCACCGGTTTGTTCTCCATGGGGCATGCGGCCTTTTTGGGGGTAGGGGCCTACACCGAAGCGGTGATGGTCAACGCTGGTGTGCCCTTTCCGCTGGCGCTGGTGTGTGCCGGATTGTTCTCGGCCATTGCCGGTGTGGTGGTCGGCTTGCCTGCGTTGCGCGTCAAGGGCATTTACCTCGGCATGGCCACACTGTCTTTTGGCTTCATCGTCGAAGAGGGCATTGCCCGCTGGGAGCACATGACCGGTGGCAACGCCGGTTTGAGCGTCAACCCGCCCGCCATGATGGGCTGGACGCTGGACAGCACCGAGTCTTTTTATTTCCTGTGCCTGGTGGTGGCGGTGGGGGCCACATTGGCCATCCTCAACTTGCTGCGTTCATCCACAGGCCGGGCCTTTGTCGCCATTCGTGACTCCGAAATTTCGGCGCAAAGCATGGGCATCCACCTGGCCCGCTACAAGACCTTGTCGTTTGCCTTGTCGGCGGCGCTGGCTGGTATTGGCGGCGCTTTGTACGCGCACAAGATCCAGTTTCTCTCGCCCGACCAGTTCAACATCATCCAGTCGATCGACTTGCTCTTGATGGTGGTCATCGGTGGCTTGGGCTCGGTGCATGGTGCGTTTTTGGGTGCGATCTTTTTGATCGTCATGCCGCAGCTGATTGCCATGGGCAAAGACTTTTTGCCAGCGGCCATTGGCGGTGCCACTGGCTTGCAAGGCACCGTCTACGGCATCGTGCTGATCGCTTTCGTCTTGTTTGAACCGCTGGGTCTGTACGGCCGCTGGCTCAAGGTGCGCACCTGGTTCCAGCTCTTCCCGTTCTACCGCCGTGGCATGTTCAAACGTCAGAAATCCTTCCAGAAGTCGGACCGCCTCAAATGAACGACGACATCCTCCTTTCCGCTCAAAACCTGAGCGTGCGCTTTGGCGGCGTGCTGGCCGTCAACAACGTGAGCTTCGACGTCAAGCGCGGCGAAGTCTTCACCCTGATCGGCCCCAATGGCGCAGGCAAGACCACGGTGTTCAACTTAATCAGCCGCATCTACACGCCCACCACCGGCACGATCGACTACGCTGGCCCGAATGGCACGCTGCGCCTGACCGATCAGCCCGCGCACAGCATTGCCGGCTTGGGCATTGCCCGCACTTTCCAGAACATCGAGTTGTTCGAGCACGCCACGGTGCTGCAAAACCTGTTGATCGGTCGTCACACCCACCGCAAAACCGGTTTGTGGAGCGAGATGTTTTTCAGCAGCAAAACCCGTGCTGCCGAGATTGAAGCGCGTGAAAAGGTTGAAGAAGTCATCGACTTCCTGGACCTGCAACACCACCGCGATTCGATGGTGGCGGGCTTGCCTTACGGCGTGCGCAAAGTGGTGGAGCTGGCCCGTGCCCTGTGCACCGAGCCCAAGCTGCTGTTGCTCGACGAGCCATCGTCGGGTCTGAACGTCGAAGAGACCGAAGACATGGCGTTCTGGATCTCCGACATTCAGCACGAGCTGGGCATTTCGGTGCTCATGGTCGAGCACGACATGGGCCTGGTGTCCAAAGTGTCGGATCGCGTGCTGGCCATGAGCCAAGGTCAGGAATTGGCCACCGGCACGCCCGCTCAAGTGCAAAGCGATCCGGGTGTGATCGAGGCCTATCTGGGCACGGTGGACGATGTGTCCAGCCTGCGCCGCGACAACCACACAGCGGAGGCCGCATGAACACCGCCGTGAACGACAACATCGTCCTCAAACTCCTCAACGTTGAAAGCGCCTACGGCCCGATCAAGGCCATTCGGGGGGTGAGTCTGCAGGTCAAAAAAGGCGAGATCGCCACCGTGCTCGGCTCCAACGGGGCGGGCAAAACCACCATCCTCAAAACCATCAGCGGCATCATCGATCCGCGCAAGGGCTCGGTCGAATTCAAAGGCCAGAACATCACAGCCATGGACCCGGCGCTCATCGTGCAGCGTGGCCTGATGCATGTGCCCGAAGGCCGTGAGGTGTTCCCGCTGCTGTCGATCCGCGACAACCTGCTCATGGGCGCCTTCACCCGCAACGATCGCGATGGCGTGGCCCGCGACATGGAAGCGGTGTTCAACTACTTCCCCATCCTGCGCGAGCGCGCCGCACAAGACGCCGGCTTGCTTTCGGGCGGTCAGCAGCAGATGCTGGCGATCAGCCGGGCCTTGATGGCCAACCCCGATTTGATCTTGCTCGATGAACCCAGCTTGGGCCTTTCTCCGAAGCTGACCAAAGAAATTTTCGAGATCGTGGTGCGCATCAACCGCGAGCGCGGCACCACCATCTTGCTGGTCGAGCAAAACGCCAACATGGCCCTCAATGCCTCGGACTACGGTTATGTGCTCGAAAACGGCCGCATCGTGATGGAAGACAGCTGTGCCCGCCTGCGTGAAAAGGACGACATCAAGGAGTTCTACCTGGGCATGAAGGAAGAGGGCGTGCGCGCCGACCGCCGCTGGAAAAAGAAGAAAACCTGGAGATAAGAGATGAGCAACCTCTGGGACGCCTCGCGCATTCAGCCCAACCCCAACATCGTCATGCCCGGGGAGACCATCCCCGCGATTTTCTGGAACGCCGTGGCCGCACGCGGCCCGCAGGTGTGGCTTCGCCAAAAAGAGCTGGGCATCTGGCGCAGCTGGACTTGGGACCAAACCGCCCAGGCCGTGCGCGAGATCGGCCATGGCCTGATGTCGCTGGGCTTTGAGGCTCACCACACCGCCTCGATTTTGTCGAACACCAACATCGAATGGGTGCTGTGCGACCTGGCCGTGCTCAGTGCCGGTGGCGTGTCCAACGGCATTTACCCCACCGATGCCGCCGATCAGGTGCATTACCTGAGCGAAGACTCCGGCACGTCCGTGCTGTTTGTCGAAGATGACGAGCAGCTCGACAAAGCCTTGGCCGTGCGCGACAAGTTGCCGCTGTTGCAAAAGATTGTCGTGTTCGACATGGACGGCCTGCGCGAGTTCCATGACCCGCAGGTGATCAGCCTGGACGATTTGCGCGCCTTGGGTCGCACGCATCTGGCCGCGCACCCCGACTTGTTGGCGCTGCGCACGCAGGCTTGCCAGCCCGAAGACCTGGCCATTTTGGTCTACACCTCGGGCACCACCGGCAAGCCCAAAGGGGCCATGCACAACCACCGGGGCCTGGTCTACAGCGTGCGCGGCTACAACACCCTGATCGCGCGTGACGAGACCGACGAGTGCATGTGCTTCTTGCCGCTGTGCCACATTGCCGAGCGCATGGGCGGCGAGTATTTTTCGCTCTACACCGGGGCCAAACTGAACTTTGTCGAGAACCCCGAAACCGTGCCCGAAAACGTGCGCGAGATCGCGCCCACCGTGTTCACTGGTGTGCCGCGTGTGTGGGAGAAGTTTTATTCCGGCGTCATGATCGCCCTCAAAGAGGCCGGGCGCTTTCAGCAAGCGGTGTATGCCTGGGCCATTGGTGTGGGCCAACAGGTGGCCGAGTTGGTGCTGGCGCGCAAGCCCGTGCCGATGCATTTGAAACTGCGCTTTCATGTGGCCCGCTGTTTGGCGCTCAACAATGTGCGCAAACTGATCGGCATCCACAAAGCCCGTTTCCTGGTCACCGGTGCGGCGCCCATCTCTCCCGATCTGGTGCGCTGGTATTTGGCCCTGGGTCTGCCCATGCTGGAAGTCTGGGGCATGACCGAGACCTGTGGCGCGGCCACGGGTGTGCCGGCCGACCAGATCAAACCCGGCTCGATTGGCCCGGCCGCCATGTTCAACGAAGTGCGTCTGGACCCGGTGACCAGCGAGATTTTGGTGCGTGGCACCAACGTGTTCATGGGCTACCTGAACCTGCCCGAAAAAACCGCCGAGACCATCGACGCAGACGGCTGGTTGCACACGGGTGATGTGGGCGTGGTCGATGAGGAAGGGTTTTTCCGCATCACCGATCGGATGAAAGACATCATCATCACGGCAGGGGGCAAAAACATCACCCCCAGCGAGCTGGAAAACGAATTGAAATTCTCGCCCTACATCACCGATGCGGTGGTGATCGGTGACAAACGGCCTTACCTCACAGTGATCATCATGATCGATCAGGAAAACGTGGAGAAATTCGCACAGGACAACGATGTGCCTTTCTCCAATTACGCCAGCCTGACCCGTGCAGCCGAGGTGCAAGACCTGATCCAGAACGAGCTCGAGCGTGTCAACAAGAAGTTTGCGCGTGTCGAGCAGATCAAGAAATTCTGGCTGCTTGAGACGCAGCTGAGCGCAGAAGACGAAGAGCTGACGCCCACCATGAAGCTCAAGCGCAAACTGGTTCAACAAAAGTACGCGCCTCAAATCGAAGCGATGTATGTCTGATCGATTCCACCTTTACTACAACAGGAGACAAGCCTCATGAAAATCCAACTCAGTCTGATCGCTGTAGCGATGGCGCTGACCGCAGGCAGCGCCTCGGCGCAAACACAAGGCGTGACGAAAAACGAAATCGTCATCGGCTCCATCCAGGACTTGTCTGGCCCACTGGCCGGCTTTGGCAAGCAAGTGCGCCTGGGCATGATGCTGCGGGTGGACGAAGTCAATGAGCAAGGCGGCGTCAACGGCCGCAAGATCAAGCTGCTGGTGGAAGACTCGGGCTATGACCCGCGCCGCGCCGTGCTGGCCGCGCAAAAGCTGGTGAACCAGGACAAGATTTTTGCCATGGTCGCCCACATCGGCACCGCGCAGAACATGGCCGCCATGCCGGTGCAGTTCCAGAAGAACGTGGTCAACTTCTTCCCCGTGACCGCGGCGCGTGAAATGTACGAGCCCTTCCACAAGCTCAAGTACTCTTTCGCTGCCACCTACTTCGACCAGATGCGCCAAGCTGTGCCCGCCTTGGTCAAAGAAAAAGGTGCCAAGCAGATTTGCACCATGTACCAAGACGATGAATTCGGTCTGGAAGTCTTCCGTGGCGCAGAAGCGGGCTTGAAGGACGCTGGCTTGCAGTTCGCTGAAGTCACCACTTACAAGCGCGGCGCGACCGACTTTGCCTCGCAGATGCAAAAGCTGGCCTCGGCCAAATGCGACTTTGTGGTCATGGGCACCATCATCCGCGAGACGATCGGCGGCATCGCCACGGCGCGTCGTTTGGGCTTTAACCCCACCTTCGTCGGTTCGAGTGCGGCTTACACCGACTTGATCCACAAGCTCGGCGGCCCCGCCATGAACGGCTTTTATGCCACCATGACGTCGCAGCACCCTTATCTGGACGAGGCTTCGCAGCCGATTCGTTTCTGGGCCAACAAGTACAAAACCATGTTCAACGAAGACCCCACCGTCTTCTCGGCCTATGGTTATGGCGCGGTGGACTCGTACCTGCGTGCCGTGGAAAAAGCAGGTGCCAATCTGACCACCGAGACCTTCATCAAGGCCATGGACACCATGAAGATCCCACCCGACATCTTCGGTAGCCCCGAGATGACCTTCAGCCCCACCAAGCGTTTGGGCAACAACATTTCGCGCATGTCGCAGATCCAGGATGGCCGCTGGAAAGTCGTCTCCGACTACCCGAAAGCCAAGTGATCCCTGCAGCTACGGCTGCATGAAAAAACCGCCAGCGCCCGCAAGGGCCTGGCGGTTTTTTTCATGAGGCGTTCAGATCCCCAATTGCTTGGCCGCCAGCTCCTTCATGATCTCTTCGGCCCCGCCGCCAATCATCATCACCTTGACTTCGCGGTAGACCCGCTCGCTCACGGTGCCGCGCATGAAGCCCATGCCGCCCAGCAGTTGCACGGCGGCATCGGCGCAATACTGCATCGTTTGTGTGGCGTGGTTTTTCAAGAGGCACACTTGCGCCACCCATTCAGAGCCGGTCTGACCTGCATCAGCTTGTAGCGTCACAGCATCGACCCAGGCTTGTGTGGATGAGATGCGCATCTGCATGTCCATCAGTTTGTGGCGGATCACTTGCCGCTCGATCAGGGCCGCGCCAAAGGTCTGGCGCTGGCGAGACCAATCCAAAGCTTCGTCAAAGCAAGCCTGGGCAAAGCCCAGCGCCATGGCCGACATGGCCAGGCGCTCGCCGTTGAAGTTGCCCATGATCATCTTGAAGCCCGCGCCTTCTTCGCCGATGCGGTAGCGTTGCGGTACGCGCACGCCGTCAAAGCGCAGCTGCGCTGTGTCCGAGCTGTGCCAGCCCATCTTGTTCAGGCGTGTGCGCGAGATGCCGGGCGTGTCACCCGGCACCACCACCATCGAGATGCCGCTGGCACCTTTGCTGGCCGGGTCGGTGCGCACGGCCAGTGTGATCCAGTCGGCCCGCAGGCCCGAGGTGATGAAAACCTTTTCACCGTCGATCACGTAGTCGGCCCCATCGGCACGTGCCGTGGTTCGCAAGCTGGCCACGTCCGAGCCCCCGCCGGGCTCGGTGATGGCCAGCGCCGCGATGCGTTCGCCGCGCAACACGGGCGGCACCACTTCGGCTTGCAATTCGACGCTGCCATGTGCCATGACCGGCGGCAAGCCGATGTTGTGTGAAAACAGGCTGGCCATCACGCCGCCGCTGCCGCCGAATCGCGCCAAGGTTTGCGACAGCATGTTGCGTGCACGCCAGGGCGCGGGCGTGCCGCCCAAGTGTTCGGGGTAGCCCAGGCCCAGCAGGCCCAGCTCGGCAGCTTGCTTGTAGAGGCTGCGGTCGAATTGACCGGCTTCTTCCCATTCAGGCACCTGTGGTGCGATGGCCTGACGTGCAAAGCGCTCCACGGTGGCTTGCAGGCTTATCAAATCTTCTGTTGTGAAATCAGCGGTGTTCATGCGGCGTCCTTCCATTGCACCAGCACCTGGCCGGGGCCCACTTGCTGGCCTGGCGTGACCGTGACGCTTTGCACCACCGCATCGCGGGGGGCGCACAAGATGTGTTCCAGCTTCATCGATTCGATCACCAGCACCGCATCGCCTTGCTTGACCGATTGGCCTTCTTGCACATGCAGTGCAATCAACTTGCCGTTGAAGGGGGCGCGCAAGGACTGCGCCGCTTGTGCGCTGGCCCCTGTGCTGGGGGCGCTGTGGCTTTGGTCGGTGAGCCACAGCTCCAGGCATTCGGGGCCTTGCAGTTGCACGTGCCAGCTTTTGGACACGCCCGTGCAGGCTACTGCGCGGGCTTGCCAGTGGCTGCCGTTCAGCGTGATGTGCAGCAGTTCAGCGCTGTGCTGCACGCTGGCCTCGTGTGTGGCCCCGTCGGTTTGAATCCGCATCTGTCCATGCCCCCGTTCTTGCAGGTTCAGTGAGAAAGCGTCTGCACCCCAGCCCATGCGCACAGGCCGTGTGAACGGGCTGGCCATGGCTTGTGCGGGTGTTTGGTGGGCATAGAGCACGGCCAAAGCGGCCACGGTGCGTGCATCGCCTTGTGCCTGCAGGCTTTGGCGCAAACCGTCGGCGTGCTCAGCCAAAAACGGAATCAAGGCCTCACCCGCACGGAACACCGGGTGTGCCAAGCAAGCGGCCAAAAATGCCCGGTTGGTGGGCAGGCCCAGCACCGTGGTCTGGTTCAGTCCTGCGCACAGCTTGGCGATGGCCTCACTGCGCGTGGGCGCATGCGCAACCAGCTTGCCCAGCATCGCGTCGTAGTGCGGCGTGACCACCGCACCCACATGCAGCGCATGGTCAAAGCGCAAGCCTTGGGGTTCGGCAAAGGCCTGCACCGTGCCAGTCTGCGGCGTGAAGTGTTCGTCTTCAGCGCACAGCCGCACCTCAATGGCATGGCCTTGCAAGCGCACATCGGCTTGCGACAAGGGCAGCGGCTCGCCGCGTGCGATGCGCAGTTGCCATTCCACCAAATCCAGGCCGGTGAGCAGCTCGGTGACGGGGTGCTCCACCTGCAAACGGGTGTTCATCTCCATCAAATAAAAAGGCTTGTTGGTCTGAGCTTCGTCCAGCAAAAACTCCACCGTGCCCGCGCCCACATAGCCGGCCGATTGGGCCAGCGCAATCGCCGCTTGCCCCAGTTGCTCGCGCAGCGCAGAGTTCACCGCAGGGCTGGGCGATTCTTCGATGATTTTTTGGTGGCGGCGTTGCACCGAGCAATCGCGCTCGCCCAGGTGGATGCAGTGGCCATGTTGGTCGGCCATGATCTGCACCTCGATGTGACGGGGGCGCAGCAAAGCGCGTTCCATCAGCAAGTCGCCGTTGCCAAAACCCGCCAGCGCTTCAGATCGGGCGCTGTGCACGGCAGGCAGCAGCTGCGCCATGTCGGTCACCAAGCGCATGCCGCGCCCGCCGCCCCCGGCCACGGCCTTGATCATGAGCGGCAAGCCCAGCTGCTCAGCTTGCGTGGTGAAGGTGGCATCGCTCTGGTCCGTGCCCAAGTAGCCCGGTAAGCAAGGCACGCCGTGCGTCATGGCCAGTGCCTTGGCGGCCGATTTGCTGCCCAGCGCACGGATGGCGGCAGGCGGTGGGCCCACCCAAGTCAGACCCGCATCGATCACGGCCTGTGCAAACTCGGCGTTCTCGCTCAAAAAACCATAGCCCGGATGCACCGCATCGGCCCCAGTGGCATGGGCTGCCGCCAGCAGTTTGTCGATGCGCAAATACGAGTCGGCCGACGGCGTGCCGCCCAAAGCGACCGCCGTGTCGGCTTCGTGCACATGCAGCGCGTCGCGGTCGGCGTCGGAATAAACAGCCACCGTCTGGATGCCCATGTGGCGGGCCGTGCGGATCACGCGGCGGGCGATCTCGCCCCGATTGGCGATCAGCAAGCGCGTCACTGGGGAGGACAAGGTAGATGTCATGCGGAGTCCTTGCCAGAAAGTGTCCAGGGCGCAGGCTGCCTGCGTGCAAACGCGGCCAGACCTTGGGCGGCTTCAGCGCTGCGCAAGCCTTGGGCAAAAGCTTGGGCTGCGGCATTGCGCAAATCAGGCAGCGGGCCGCGCAGCTGACGCAGCAATTGCTTGGTGCTGGCCACCGCGCCGGGCGCGGCGCGCATCAGACGTGTCAGCGTGGTTTGCCAAGCTTCATCGCTGTCCTCTTCAATCACCTCGTTGACCAAACCCAATTGCAGCGCTTGTGCTGCGGTGTAGCTCAGTCCTTGCAGCAGGCACTGGCGCGCCGCGCTCTCGCCCAAGCGCTGCCACACAAACGGCGCAATCTGCGCAGGCGGCAGGCCCAGCGTGACTTCGGGCGTGCCCAGCACCGAGCGGGCTGTGGCCACCACATGGTCAGCGCAGCACACCAGACCAAAGCCACCGCCCATGGCCGCGCCATCGACACGGCACACCAGCAACTGGGGCAGGGCGCTCAGCGCATGCAGCAGGTCACCAAAGCTGCGGTTCATGGCCAAGAGCGGATCGGTTTCACCCGCTTGCAAGGGCTGACCAATCAGGCTGGCAAAGCCGCCCAAACTGCCTCCCGCGCAAAAGGCTCCACCCGCACCGGTCAGCACCACGATGCGCAGTGTGGCGTCTTGCGCCGCACGCGCACAGGCTTGCAGCAAACCATCCACCACCGCATCGCTCAGGGCGTTGCGCGTGGCCGGGTCGTTCATCGTCCAGGTCTCGACCGTGTCCTGGCGCTCGATCAACAAAGTGCTCATGCTTGTGGCCGCTTGGCAATGCCCATCATCTTGGACAAGATGCCCAGCATGACCTCGTCGGCCCCGCCGCCAATCGAGGCCAGACGCCCATCGCGGTACATGCGCGAAACTTTGTTTTCCCAGGTGAAGCCCATGCCGCCCCAAAACTGCAGGCAGGTGTCCGGCACGGTGCGGTTCAAACGGCCCGCTTTGAGCTTGGCCATGGTGGCCCACTCGGTCACGTCTTCACCGGCGATGTAATGTTCACACGCCTGGTAGGTCAGGGCGCGCAGGCACTCCACCTCGGCCTTGAGTTCGGCCAGCTTGAACTGCACCCACTGCTGGTCCGCCAGCGTGCTGCCAAACAGCTTGCGGTCTTGCGCCCACTCCACCGTCCATTGGATGCAGTTGGTCAGCGACTGCAGCGTGCTGGCCGCGCACCACAAGCGCTCTTCCTGGAATTGCTGCATTTGGTAGATGAAGCCCTGGCCCTCGGCCCCGATGCGGTAGCGTTGAGGCACGCGCACTTCGTCAAAATAAATCAGGCCCGTGTCGCTGCTGTTCATGCCGATCTTTTTGATCTTCTTGCCCACCTCGATGCCGGGCAAGAGCTTGCCGTTTTCGCGCATGGGCACCATGACCAGGCTCTTGTTTTTATGGATGGGTCCCTCGCCCGTGTTGACCAGCATGCACATCCAGTCGGCCTGCAGGCTGTTGGTGATCCACATCTTCTGGCCGCTGATCACGTAGTCGTCGCCGTCCTTGCGCGCCACGGTTTTGATGCCCGCCACATCGCTGCCAGCACCGGGCTCGCTCACACCGATGCAGCCCACCATGTCGCCCGCAATCGCCGGAGCCAAAAACTGCACCCGCAACTCGTCGCTGCCAAAGCGCGCCAAGGCGGGCGTGGCCATGTCGGTCTGCACACCAATGGCCATGGGAATACCGCCGCAGTCAATGTGCCCCAGCGCCTCGGCCATGGCCATGCTGTACGAATAGTCCAGCCCCGCACCACCAAAAGCTTCGGGCTTGGTCAGGCCCAAGAGGCCCAAGTTGCCCATCTTTTTGAAGACCTCGTGTGCCGGAAAAATCTCGGCCGCCTCCCACTCGTCCACATGGGGGTTGATCTCGGCCTCAATGAAACGCTTGAGCGTGTTCTGGATCTCGCGGTGTTCGTGGGTGTATTGCATGGCGTGTCTCCGTTGGGGGTTGTTGGGTCACATGCGGGCCACGCCAAAGGTGGTGGCGCGGGGTTGACGGGCTGCACTCTTGGCGCAGGTGTCCAGGCAAAAGCTCAGCACGCTGCGGGTGTCGCGTGGGTCGATCACGCCGTCGTCGAGCACCAGTCCGCTGGTGTAGAAGGCGTCGGCCTGCGCTTCAAACAGGGCCACGATCTTGTCGAACTGGGCCTGCATTTTGTCGGGGTCGGGCGTGATGCCTTTGCGGGCCATGCCGGCTTCGGCCACGATCTGCATGGTGCGGGCGGCTTGCTCGCCGCCCATCACCGCCGTCTTGGCCCCCGGCCAGCTGAACAAAAAACGCGGTGCATAGCCACGCCCACACATGCCGTAGTTGCCCGCACCAAACGAGGCCCCGCACTGGATGGTGATCTGCGGCACAGTGGCGCTGGTCACGGCTTGGATCATTTTGGAGCCGTGCTTGATCATGCCGCCTTGCTCGCTGTCTTTGCCCACCATGTAGCCAGTGGTGTTTTGCAAATAAACGATGGGGTGGCCCAGCTGGCACATCCACTGGATGAAGTGCGTGGCCTTGTTGGCCCCGGCCACATCAATCGGCCCGTTGTTGCTGATGATGCCCACCGCATGTCCGCCAATGCGCGCTTGCGCACACACCGTGGCTGCACCGAACAGCGGTTTGAATTCCAGAAAATCCGAGTCGTCCACCAAGCGCAACATGATTTCGCGCATGTCGATGGGTTCGCGGTGGTGCGCGGGCATCAGGCCCAGCAGCTCTTCGGCGTCCAGGCGCGGGGGCTTGGCGTCACGCCGCGAGCTGTGCGCAGGCCAGTCCCAACGCGCCACCACATCGCGGGCCGTGCCCAGCGCGTGGCGGTCGTCTTCGCACAGGTATTCGCCCAGACCCGACACGCTGGTGTGCATCTCGGCCCCGCCCAGTTCTTCTTCGGTGGCCACTTCGCCGGTGGCGGCTTTGAGCAAAGGCGGCCCCGCCAAAAAGGCCCGCGACCGGCCGCGCACCATGATGACGGTGTCACTCAGCCCCGGCATGTAGGCACCACCTGCGGTGCCCGAGCCATGCTGCACGGTGAGCACCGGCAGACCCGCCGCCGACAGGCGCGCCAGGTTGCGAAACAGGCTGCCCCCCAGCACAAAGCCCTCGACTTTGTATTGCATCAGGTTGGCCCCGGCGCTTTCAACCAGGTGCACAAACGGCAGTTTGTTTTCGAGGGCGAGTTCTTGCACCCGCAAGATCTTTTCAAGGCCCCGCGCCTGAATGGCCCCGGCCTCGATGCCCGAGTCGCTGGCCACCACCATGCAGCGCACACCGCTGACGAAACCAATGCCCGCGATCATGCCGCCGCCGGGCACCGACTTGGTGGGGTCGGGCGTGTCCTGCAAGAAGCCCGCCAACGCGCACAGCGGCAAGAAGGGCGCACCCGGGTCCAGCAACAAGGCCACACGTTCACGCGGCAGCAACTGCCCGCGTTTGTCGAACACCGGTTTGGATTGAGCCGAGGCCAGCGCTGCGCGGTCTTGCAGGGCCTGCCACTGCGCCAAGCGTGCCAGCGCGGCCTCACGCCGTTGTTGGGCCACGGCGCTGTGCGGGTTCCATGTGGATTCAAAAGTCATTGGAATACCTTGGGGGTCACGGCGCGGTGAAAGCCGTCAAATGGTTTGACCGCATCGCGTTCTTGCACATCGGCGTGGGCCACGGCCTGCTGCCAGCCCATGCGCATTTGCGGGCGGGCACCGTCCACGCGCAGCACGGTGCCGTTGACAAAGCTGGCAGCGGGCGAGAGCAAAAACACAATCGCTGCGGATGTTTCGGCTTCGGTGCCAAAGCGGCCTTGCGGCACGGTGTTGCGCATCTCGCGCAGCATGGGCCCAGCCTCAGGCGGGTAGTGGTCCATGCCACTGCTGGCGATGTAGCCCGGGGCCACGGCGTTCACGCGCACGCCTTGCGCGGCCCATTCGAGCGCTGCGGTTTCGGTGAAGCTGACCATGCCCGCCCGTGCTGCGCCGCTGTGGCCCATGCCGGGCATCGAGCCCCACATGTCGGCCACGATGTTGACCACCGCGCCGCCGTGCTGTTGCATGCTTTGGTTGAAGCACTCGCGTGCCAACAAAAAGCCACCGGTGAGGTTGGTGTCGATCACCGCTTGCCAGCCTTTGGCGCTTGTCTTGGCCAAGGGCGAGATGTACTGCCCGCCCGCGTTGTTGACCAAGCCATGAATGCGCCCTTGCTGCTGCACCACCTGCGCGACCATCGCTTGGACATCGCCCTCGCGGCGGATGTCGCAGCTGTGCCAACTGGCTTGTCCGCCATCGCCCGTGATCTCTTGCGCTGTGGTGGTCAGTTTGTCGGGGTTGCGGCCCACCAGCACCACATGCGCGCCCAGGCTGGCCAGCTCGTGCGCGGTGCAGCGGCCAATGCCCGAGCCGCCGCCGGTGACCAGGATGACTTGCCCCCTCAGCAGGCCGGGGGTGAAAACCGAACGGTAATGGGCTGCAGGGGGCGAGGTGTTCATGCGGCGTCTCGTAAAAAAAGTTGCAGTGCTGTGTCGGTCAAATCGTCCAGCGAGGCGCGTGTTGCTTTGCTGTTTTTGCGGGCGGGTTCGTACCACTGCACCGACCAATTCAGGGCCCCAAAAATCATCAGCCGCGCCAGGCCCACCGGGGCTTGCAGTTGGCCGCTGTCGTGCAAGGCTTGCAGCACCGGTATCCAGGCGGCTTCGTAATCGTCTTTGAGTTCGGTGATGGCCTTGCGTTGAGCGGGTGCCAGCGAACGCCATTCGTAGAGCATCACCGGGATGAAGTCACTGTCCGGGCCCAGCAGCACATCGAAGTGGTGGCGGATCAGGCTGCGCAGGCGCTCGCGTGCGCTTTGTGTGGGTGTGGCTTGTCCGCAAGCGGCCAGCTGCCGGGCAATGGCTTGCTTCATGCCCTCCACCATCACGGCCAGCAAGAGGTCTTGCTTGTTGCCAAAGTGGTAGAAGGGCGAGCCCGATTGCATGCCCACCTTGGCCGCAATCTCGCGCGTGCTGGTGGCGTCGTAGCCCTGCAGCTTGAACAGCTGCGCCGCCGCTGAGATGAGCGCCTGACGCCGGTTGCCATCGTCGCGCTCGTCCTCGGTCTTGCGCGGCCTGCCGCGTGCGCGTTTGGGTTCGGCCAATTCGCTCATGCGTTCAGCGCCCCGTCAAACCCATGCTGCGCGAGATCACTTCTTTCATGATCTCGTTGGTGCCGCCGTAGATGCGTTGCACGCGGGCGTCGGCATAGGCGCGGGTGATGGGGTATTCCCACATGTAGCCGTACCCGCCGTGCAGCTGTACGCACTCGTCCATCACCTTGCATTGCAGGTCAGAGCACCAGTACTTGGCCATGCTGGCCGTGGCGGTGTCGAGCTTGTCTTGCAGCAACAGTTCAGAGCACTTGTCCACAAACACACGCGCCACCTGCACCTCGGTTTGCAGCTCGGCCAGGGTGTAGCGGGTGTTTTGGTAGTTGCCCACGGCCTGGCCAAACACCTTGCGGTCTTTCACGTATTGAACTGTCCAGTCGATGGCCGCTTGCGCTGCCGCAATGCCGCCAATGGCAATTTGCAGGCGCTCCCAAGGCAGCTGTTCCATCAGGCAAATGAAGCCCTTGCCCTGCATGGCCGTGCCGCCCAGCAGCTGGTCGGCGCTGACCTTGACGTTGTCAAAGAACAGCTCAGAGGTGTCCTGCGCTTTGAGGCCCAGTTTCTTCAAACGCTTGCCTTTTTCAAAGCCGGGCATCCCGCGCTCGATCAGGAACAAGCTGGTCCCTTTGGCCCCGGCAGCCGGGTCGGTCTTGGCCACCAGAATCACCAAGTCGGCGTGCCAGCCGTTGGTGATGAAGGTCTTGCTGCCGTTGATCAGGTAGGTGCCATCGGGCTGCAAGAGCGCGGTGGTTTTGACGCCTTGCAGGTCCGAGCCCGCAGCCGGTTCGCTCATGGCAATCGCGCCCACCATCTCGCCGCTGGCCAGCTTGGGCAGGTACTTTTGCTTTTGCGCTTCGGTGCCGTAATGCAGGATGTAAGGGGCGACGATTTCGCTGTGCAGGCCGTAGCCAATGCCGCTGAACCCGGCGCGAGCGAGTTCTTCCATCTGCACCACCGAATACAGCTTGTCGGCATCCGAGCCACCATAGGCCTCCGGCAGGGTCATGCACAAAAAGCCGTTTTCACCGGCCTTGCTCCAGACGGCGCGGTCCACATAACCTTGTTCTTCCCAGGCGTCGTGGTGGGGGGCGATTTCCTTGTCCATGAAGCGGCGAAAGCTGTCGCGGAAGGCTTCGTGGTCGGCGGTAAAAAGTGTGCGTTCGATCATGGCTGTCACCTGTTGGACTGAAGAGTGAATATTTATACAAAGCGTTTGCTTGGTAAAAGTCTATACTGTTTGAAAACCCCCGCAACACAGGGCAAACCCCCTGATGACCCCCAGGAGACAGCATGAGCGAAGCATTTGTTTATGACGCCATACGCACACCGCGTGGCAAGGGCAAAAAAGACGGCAGCCTGCACGAAGTCAAGCCGATCAGCTTGCTCTCGGGCGTGCTGCGCGAGCTGCAAAGCCGCAACCAGTTCGACACCGCTGCGGTGGACGATGTGGTCATGGGCGTGGTTTCGCCCATTGGCGAGCAAGGCTCGGTCATCCCCAAAGTGGCCGCGCTGGCCGCAGGTTGGGATTGGCGCTGCTCGGGCGTGCAGCTCAACCGCTTTTGCGCTTCGGGTTTAGAGGCCGTCAACATGGCCGCCATGAAAGTGCGCAGCGGCTGGGAAGACTTGGTCGTGGCTGGCGGTCTTGAGAGCATGAGCCGCGTGCCGATTGGCTCGGACGGCGGTGCCTGGGCGCAAGACCCCGAGACCAACAGCGCCACGCTTTTTGTGCCGCAAGGCATCGGCGCTGACCTGATCGCCACCATGAGCGGTTTCACCCGCCACGATGTGGACGCCTTCGCGGTCGAGTCGCAAAAGCGCGCCACAGCCGCGCGTGCGGCGGGCTACTTCGATGGCTCGGTGGTGCCGGTCAAAGACAAGCTGGGTCAGGTCATCCTGGCGCAAGACGAATTCATCAAGCCCGGCACCACGGTGGAAACACTGGGCGGCCTCAAAGCCTCGTTTGAGCAACTGGGCGCAATGGGCTTTGACGCCGTGGCCTTGCAGCGCTACCCGCAGGTCGAGCGCATCCACCATGTGCACCACGCAGGCAACTCCTCGGGCATCGTGGACGGCGCAGCGGCGGTGTTGATCGGCTCTGAAGCTGCAGGCAAAACCCATGGCCTCACGCCGCGTGCGCGCATCGTGTCGGTGGCCTTGTCGGGCGCTGACCCGACCATCATGCTGACTGGCCCCATGCCTGCTGCCCGCAAGGCGCTGGCCAAGGCAGGCCTGACGATTGACCAGATCGATCTGTTCGAGATCAACGAGGCGTTTGCCGCCGTGCCCATGAAGTTCATGCAAGAGATGGGCGTGCCGCACGACAAGGTCAACGTCAACGGTGGCGCGATTGCCATGGGCCACCCGCTGGGGGCCACGGGCGCGATGATCATTGGCGTCCTGATCGACGAGCTGCACCGCCGCCAATTGCGTTACGGCATGGCCACTTTGTGTGTGGGCGGCGGCATGGGCATTGCCACCATCGTTGAACGCGTTTGATCGGGGAAAGAGCACCATGAGCAACATCATTTTGAAAACACTGCGCTACGAACTGGCAGACGGCATCGCCACCATCACCTTTGACGAGCAGGGCTCGCCGGTCAACACCATGTGCCTGCAATGGCAGGCTGACTTGGCCCAGGCGGCTGAGCAAGTGGCCAAAGACAAGGCGTCGTTGAAAGGGATCATCCTGGCTTCGGCCAAGTCCACCTTCTTTGCAGGGGCCGACCTCAAGGGCGTGATGCGCTCGCAAGCCTCGGACGGCCCGCGTGTCTTTGCCGAGATCGAAGGCATCAAAAAAGCTTTTCGCACCATCGAGACGCTGGGCGTGCCGGTGGTCAGCTGCCTCAACGGCACGGCGCTGGGCGGCGGCTGGGAAGTGGCTTTGATCGGTCACCACCGCATCGCCACGGCCAACCCCAAAACGCAATTCGGCTTGCCCGAAGTCACGCTGGGCTTGATTCCCGGAGGCGGCGGCATCACCAAGATGACGCGCCAACTGGGCCTGCTGGCCGCGCAGCCCTATGTGCTGGAGAGCAAACTCTTTGGCCCCGAAGAAGCGCAAAAGCTGGGCCTGGTGCACGAGATCGTGGCCAGTGACGACCAGCTGCGCCCCCGCGCTTTGGCGCACATCGCGGCAAGCCAGGGCCAGCCCGAAGCGGCCCAGCACCTGTGGGACCGCAAGGACTACAAAATGCCCGGCGGCACGCCGAGCAATCCCAAGATCGCGGGCATGCTGAGCGTGGCCCCGGCCGTGCTCAAGCAAAAAACACGCGGCCTCTACCCCGCGCCCGAAGCGGCGCTGGCCGCCATGGTCGAAGGCGCGATGGTGGACTTTGACACCGCCATGCGCATCGAAAGCCGCTACCTCGCAGGGCTGATGACCAGCCAGGTGGCGCGCAACATGATCAACACCTTCTTCTTCAACATGAACAGCATCAAGGGCGGTCAAAGCCGCCCCAAAGCTGCGCCGCGCTACAAGCCGCAAAAGGTCGGCATCTTGGGCGCGGGTATGATGGGCTCGGGCATTGCGTATGCACAAGCCAGCCGGGGCATCGCCACCGTGCTCAAAGACGTGAGCGTCGAGGCCGCCGAAAAAGGCAAGGCCTACAGCCAAAAGCTCACGCAAAAGCGCGTGGACAAAGGCCGCATGACTGCGGACAAGCAAGCGGCCTTGTTGTCATTGATTCAGCCCACGGCCAGCGCCCAAGACCTGAAAGGTTGCGACCTGATCGTCGAAGCCGTGTTTGAAAACCGCGAACTCAAGGCCCGCGTCACGCAAGAGGCCGAGCCGATGCTGGCCGAAGGTGGTTTCTTTGCCAGCAACACCTCCACCTTGCCCATCAGCGGCCTGGCTACGGCCAGCGCCAATGCCAACAAATTCGTCGGCATCCACTTCTTCAGCCCTGTCGACAAGATGAAGCTGGTGGAGATCATTCGCGGCGCGCAGACCGACGACGAAACCATCGCCCGTGCGTATGACTACGTGCAGGCGCTGGGCAAGCTGCCGATTGTGGTGAACGATTCACGCGGCTTTTACACCAGCCGCACCTTTGGCACCTTTGTGATGGAAGGCGCGGCCATGCTGGGCGAGGGCATCCCCGCCCCCGTGATCGAAAACCTGGCCATGCAAGTGGGCATGCCCGTCGGCCCGCTGGCCGTGTTGGACGAAACGGCGTTGTCGCTGTCGGTGCATGTGCTGGACCAAACGCGTGAAGACTTCGCCAAAGAAGGCAAGACCTACACCGCCACGCCCGGCGAGCTGTTTGTGGAGCGCATGGTCAAAGAACTCAAGCGCCCCGGCCGTGCCGCAGGCGGTGGTTTTTACGACTACCCCGCAGGCCAGAAAAAAGTGCTGTGGCCTGAATTGAAAACCCGCTTTGAAAAAGCTGACGTGGCCTACAACCTGCAAGACATCAAGGACCGCCTGCTGTATCGCCAGGCCGTGGAGACCGCCCGCTGCCAGCAAGAAGGCGTGCTGACCTCGGTGCACGACGGCAACATCGGCTCGATCTTCGGCATCGGCTTTCCGGCCTGGACAGGTGGCGCGTTGCAGTTCATCTATGGCCAGGGCGTGGATGCGTTTGCCAAGCGCTGCGCTGAACTGGCGGCGAAGTATGGGACGGGGTTTGCGCTGACGGCGGAAGTGATCGCGAGCTTGAAGCAGCATCAACCGGTGTATTGAAGGTTTTGCACGAGAGGGCCTGTAACAAAAGAATGCAGCGCTTGGGTGACCACGCTGCTGCGTTTTTTGATGCGGGCGATGAATGCGGTTGACGCTGCTTCGACTAAGAAAATTTGTGAATCGACCCGGAACCAGTAGACACCTCTGAGCCTCAAACCTGAGGCCTAATAGGAGGTGCCATGAATCAAAAGAGATTTCCAGAAGAATTCAAGATCGAAGCGGTCCGCCAGATCGTCGAACG
>Ga0228702_1000766_pt1 | contig 22921 bp, 19 predicted proteins | sample McNCre217_Aug_MG_2_FD_178018 | JGI IMG/M metagenome (GOLD analysis project Ga0228702, IMG submission 178018) | Freshwater microbial communities from McNutts Creek, Athens, Georgia, United States - 20-17_Aug_MG | ecosystem: Environmental > Aquatic > Freshwater > Creek | place: USA: Georgia...
CTATTCGAACTTTGGCTACAAGCGAGCGCTAGGTTTCAAAAGTCAGACAGCAACTTTGGCCACGGGAATTGTGGGAACCAGAAACCTAACCTCTGGAAGTATCTCCATTCCCGTTAAAGGCATAAACGTCCCTGGGCAATCAATTACCAACTCAACCTTGGCTTTCACATCCGAATTCCAATCGACTAGCCTTCCTGCCAATACCTACGCAGTAAAGGTTTCAAGTGGTCGGGTGGCTGCGGTATTCGCAGCTGGAACCAGATCGAAACCTACTTCTGGAACAATCTTTACTGCATCTGGAACGGCTGTGGCTTCATTGAAGCGATTGTTAATTGGCGCCTCTGTAAGTTTCTCCATTCCTACATCAACCAATCAGATTCCTGTGGTTGATTATGTGAAAAGCAGCGGGACAATCAAGAGTACGGGTGGTGCTTTGCTCGCATCCATCAGTGCCGTCAACTTCGATAACAGCTCGAGGAATTCTTCGGTGATTCTCTATGACGCTACTTACAATGGCTATACCCCGAGTGCGCCAACGGTAACGATTGATTCCACAGGCTCGGTTACCTCGGTTATTAGCCTGTCGGTTTCCGGCCCCGTGTCTTCCGGTGTAGTACTCAAGTTCTTCGGCACCAGGGTCAGTTACCTTAGCAATTTCCACGTCGGTGATCATGTCGTTGTTAGCAGAAGTTTTGCCAGTAAATCTGGAAGCGTATATCAAACGGTTATCGGGGCTCACGCAGTGCTTCTCGCCAACGGTTTGAACGTTCAGGCGTGTACCATTGCTAGCGAAACGGTGAGGCCAAGAACGGCAATCGGTTGGGATGCCAAGGGAAACTATTACCTGGCATCCACAACAATGGGCCTGCACTGGAACGATGGAATGTACCGTGTTGGCGGTTCCACCCTTCACCAATTGGGAGATTGGTTAAAGGCGGCTGGTGCCACAAACGCGGTTAGCTTGGATGGCGGTGGTTCCACCACCATGCTAGCCCTGGTGTCTGGCGCTTACGTCAGGCAAGACCTTCCGACCACCGAATGGATGCGTTCGATACCGCAAACTGTGGCGATGGTTTCCCGCTAATTCTCAGGCAATTTCACTAAACTTTGCCCTAATGCCTAAACTTCCAGTTCGATATCTTGTTGCCTCGTTTGCAGTTGCCAGCGTCCTGTTGGTTTCAAGTTGTGCCAAAATACCTGGTTCCAGTTCAAATTCCGACGATAACTACGTTCCAAATGTTCAGGAAATCGATGGAATGGATTCGAGCAAGTTGATTCCGAGCGATCAAACGCAAACCTGCATCAAGACTCCAGCGCTTGCAACCTCTGATAAGCACTCTGTTTATTCTCTAGTTGGCGGGGGAGAGTACGGAACCTATGACTGGTCGCCAGGCAAGACCAACGGCGGTCAAATTTGGAAGACCAGGCTGGCATACACGAAGTCATCCTTGGCGCAAATCAAACTCGTTGCAACTTCAACGCGAATGGGCGCAACGGCGCATCAAAGAAGTCTCGCCCAGCGCGTAAATTCTGTCTCATACATCAACGGTGACTTTTTTCACCTACGAGGTTCGAATTTGCTCTACAGCGCCATGGTGCAAAACAGTCAGCTTACCTATGCACCTGCAAGCAAGACCGAAATTCTCGGTGTTGTCGAAGAAGCAGCCAATGAGAGAACGGGCATTCAGGGTGCAAGCACCATCCGTTCTGGCAAAGTATCAATTGCTACCCAGGGCCTGAATCTGTCATACATTGCTCAAGACTCGGTTGTCGCATACAACCAGTACAAGCAGGCGTCGACTCTTCCGTCTGTGGCTTATGTAGTCACAACTTTGAACGGAGTTGTTACCTCTAGTGACCCAGCAACTTCTTTCTCTTTACCTACAAAGAGCGGTGAACTCACTTTTGTCGCTTCAGGAACGGGCGTAACTGAACTTGCTCAACTGAAAAAGGGTGATTCTGTCACCTACGACAAGCCAAAGAACGCAAAGACCACAAGATTACTCAGAACGGCACTTGAGTCAAACGGAACAATAGCTTTGCAATCTGGCAAGTCGGTTGCAATCAAAGCGGTAAACGATCGAAACGCTTCCATCAAAACCGGCGTTGTTCTCTATACCCACGAATTGAACGGTTCCACCTATCCGCTTGGCATGACTATAGTCACCGACCTCAACGGCAAAGTTTTGAGCATTTCAAGCAGCGGCAAAGGCATTCAGGTTGCTGCTGGAAGGCAGGTCATTCAGGTAGGCACTTCGTCCGAGTCTATTTTTTCTGGTGTCTCCGTCGGAGATCAGCTGAAGATCACCAATAGTTACGCAATCAAAAAGAACCTTCCATTGGCTGCTGCTTTTGGAGACAGAGAGAACACCATGATCAACGGTGTAGTTGTGGCTAGTTGTTCATCCGGTCACGAGGACATTCGCCCAAGAACTGCCATCGGATGGAATGAAAACGGCGACGTTTGGTTCGCAACCACCACCATGGGAGTTCGTAACGCCGCCGACGTCTTTAACCGTTTCCGTCTCGGTGGCTCTTCCGTTCACCAGCTCACCATGTGGTTGAAGGACCTCGGTGCAACACAGGCAATTGCCTTGGACGGTGGAGGTTCCACCACAATGTACGTTAAACAGGTAAATGGATCTTATAAACGAGTTGATCTTCCGGAAACAGAGTGGGTTCGAGATGTCCCACAGGGCGTAGCGATGGTGGCACGATGAAAACGAGTTTTGTTCTTGCTGGAGGTTGCTTTTGGTGCCTCGACGGCGCGTTTATGCAATTTAGGGGCGTGTCCGACGTTCTTTGTGGTTACGAGGGTGGAACACTCGATAATCCAAGTTACGAAGCCGTTTGCACCGGCTCAACTGGTCACGCTGAAGTTGCCGAAGTTTTCTTCGACACAGATGTTATTTCACCAGACCTGATTCTCGACATTTTCTTTACGCTTCACGATCCAACTCAGCTAAACCGCCAGGGCAACGACATCGGAACGCAGTATCGTTCAGGTATTTTCTATCGTTCGCCAGAGGAAAAGGCGCTTGCTGAAGCTGCTCTAGAACGCGCAAAACAGCTTTGGGATGGCGAAATCGTTACAGAGATTACCGAGGCCACCACCTTTTGGCCTGCCGAAGAATATCACCAAGACTTCTTTGAAAAGAACCCTAACCAGGGGTATTGCAACGCCGTTGTTGCTCCAAAAATGGCCAAGGTTCGCAAGGCGTTTTCCGCCTATTCGAAATAGTTTTCCACAGATTTATTTCAGCTCGTTTCGACGAAGCTTTTTGAAACAAACTTCCTTTATGGCAAGTCGCTAGAACTTGCAAAAGGAAGGAAATAATGTCGGAACTCGTAACTGTTGCCGGTCTAATCGCAACAACCCCCAGGCATCTGGTAACTCAGGATGGCCTGCCAATTACTTCATTTCGCATGGCAGCATCCCACCGAAAATTCGACCGCACGCTAAACAAGTGGGTTGATGGAGACACCAACTGGTACACCGTGACGGCTTTTCGTCAGCTAGCAATCAATTCGGCTGGATCGCTAACCAAGGGGGAGCGTGTCCTGGTCACTGGAAAGTTGCGCATTCGAGACTGGGACAACGGAGAGCGGGCCGGTACCTCGGTGGAAATCGAAGCCGATTCCATCGGCCATGATCTTTGCTGGGGAAACTCGGCCTTCACGAGAACCGTTTTGGTTCGTGAAACATCTGAACTTGGCAATCCAGAAGCTCCGCAAGAAGCAGAGGAAGAGCAGGAACTGGAGTTAGCCAAATAGAACCCATTTGTTAAACTCCCCTCTAACAACTGGGCGATGCCCTCTGCTGGTAACTTTCGCAGGATAAAATTATCCAAAGCACAATAACCGGCAGAGGGCATTTCTATGGCTGAATTTATTTACCAAATGATCAAGGCGCGCAAGGCGCACGGCGACAAGGTCATCCTTGACGACGTCACCCTTGCCTTCCTGCCTGGCGCCAAGATTGGTGTTGTTGGTCCAAACGGTGCAGGTAAGTCTTCTGTTTTGAAGATCATGGCGGGTCTCGATACCCCAAGCAATGGTGAGGCCAGACTCAGCCCTGAATACACCGTTGGTATCCTCATGCAGGAACCACCACTCGATGAGAGCCTTACAGTTCTTGGGAACGTTGAGCTTGCCGTTAAGGAAACCAAAGCCAAGCTTGATCGGTTCAACGAAATCTCAGCTGAGATGGCAAACCCTGATGCAGACTTTGACACTCTTCTTGAGGAAATGGGCAAGTTGCAAGAGCAGATTGACCACCTTGATGCCTGGGACCTAGATAACCAACTAGAACAAGCCATGGATGCACTTCGCTGCCCTCCAGGCGACATGCCGGTCACCAACCTATCCGGTGGTGAACGCCGCCGCGTTGCGCTTTGCAAGCTTCTACTTGAGAAGCCAGACCTGCTTCTTCTTGACGAACCAACCAACCACCTCGATGCCGAATCAGTTTTGTGGCTTGAACAGCACCTTGCCAAGTATCCAGGTGCCGTTCTTGCTGTTACCCACGACCGTTACTTCCTAGACAACGTTGCCGAATGGATCCTGGAGCTAGATCGCGGTCGCGCCTACCCTTACGAAGGCAACTACTCCACCTACCTTGAAAAGAAGCGTGAGCGACTAGAAGTTCAGGGAAAGAAGGACGCCAAGCTTGCCAAGCGTCTAGCCGATGAACTTGACTGGGTACGTTCCAGTCCTAAGGCACGCCAGACCAAGTCGAAGGCTCGTTTGGCTCGCTATGAAGAGATGGCGGCTGAAGCCGACAGAACCAGAAAGCTCGACTTCGAGGAAATTCAGATTCCACCAGGCCCTCGCCTTGGAAACGTTGTCATCGAAGCTAAGGCACTGCAAAAGGGCTTTGACGGCCGTTCGCTAATCGATGGTCTTACCTTCAGCCTTCCTCGTAACGGAATCGTTGGAGTCATTGGTCCTAACGGTGTTGGTAAGTCGACCCTGTTCAAGACCATAGTTGGTTTGGAGCCACTTGATGGCGGAGATCTGAAGATCGGTGAAACCGTAAAGATTTCCTACGTTGACCAAAGTCGCGGCGGAATCGACCCGAGCAAGACCCTCTGGGAAGTTGTTTCGGGCGGTCTGGACTACATGCAGGTCGGAAACGTTGAAATGCCATCGCGTGCGTATGTAGCAGCGTTTGGTTTCAAAGGTCCGGACCAACAGAAGCCTGCCGGAGTTCTTTCAGGTGGTGAGCGAAACCGTTTGAACCTTGCACTGACGCTCAAGGAAGGTGGAAACGTTCTTCTTCTCGACGAACCAACCAACGACCTCGATGTTGAAACTCTTGGAAGCTTAGAAAACGCTCTTCTTGAATTCCCTGGTTGTGCGGTGGTTATTACCCACGACCGTTGGTTCCTGGACAGAGTGGCTACCCACATCCTCGCCTACGAAGGCTCCGATGACAAGCCAGACCAGTGGTATTGGTTTGAAGGTAACTTCGAAGCCTATGAGGCTAACAAGATTGAGCGCCTAGGCGCGGAAGCAGCGAAGCCTCACCGTTCAACTTACCGTCGTCTAACTCGCGACTAACGAACCTCTGGGATTCGAACCATTCCCTCTTGAGCCACGGTTGCCAAAAGCAGACCTTCTTGAGAATAAATTCGACCAAGTGAAAGTCCTCGACCGCCTTGTGCGCTCGGGGACTCTTGCACATAGAGCATCCATTCATCAACCTTGGCCTGTCTGTGGAACCACATGGCGTGATCTAGGCTTGCGCTCTTAAGTCCAGCATGGGTCCAAGCAATTCCGTGACGTCTGAAGATTGGTTCGAGAATCGTGTAGTCACTAACGTAGGCAAGTGCTGCGGTATGAATGTCCGTGTCGTTTGGCAGTTGGCCAAGAGCCTTCAACCAAACTGCTTGGTGCGCAACTTTCTCACCTTTAACTTCGAAGTAGATTGGAGTTTCAACGTGGCGCATGTCGAACGGACGAGCCTTCGCCCAATACTGAGCCACCGGGTGATCAATTTCACCGAGTAAATCCTTGGCACTTGGAAGCTCTTCTGGGGGAGTAATTCCCTCTGGCATGGTCGATTGGTGGTCGAGACCCGGATCGACCTCTTGGAATGAAGCAATCATCGAAAAGATTGGCTGACCATCCTGAAACGCTTGCGCGCGTCTAGTGCTGAAAGATCTGCCGTCGCGAAGAACATCAACCGAAAAGTCGATTGGAAGCCGAATGTCGCCGGCACGCAAGAAGTAGCCGTGCAAGGAATGAACAGGACGGCCTTCCGCAACGGTCTTAGTTGCAGCAACAAGTGACTGCGCAAGAACTTGCCCTCCAAACACTCTGCCATGTGGCATCCACTGGCTCGGACCAGAAAACTCGGTTTCACCCTTGCGTTCTAGGTTCAGAGTCTCAAGTAGTTGCTTTAGTGGATCGGCAGGAATAGGAGAGTTGCTCATGACGCAAGTCTATTGAGCCAAAACGACCCCTTATTTTGCAGAGGAACGTCTCTTAGCCGTTGTCCGCTTTAACAAATGAACATTTAGTCGATTAGCCATTGGCTTGAAGCTTGCAAAAGTGATTGCACCTGAAACCAGACCCCCAACAATTGGTATTGCTTTTCCTACACCATTGGCGAGCAGGCGTTTCGTCATAGTGATTCCAACCGCCTTGGAAATTTTTTGAATAACCGGATACACAGAACCTTTTGTAAGCGCCGAGGTAACGATTTTCTTAGTCGTTGCCGCAGCAACGTGCGAAGCAATTTCTTCAAGAGCGCCAGCCGCTCCGGCTACGCCATACATAACCCCAAGGAAAACCAACATTAAGCCGCGCGTTTCATCGTCAATATTTTTGCCTTGATTCTCGAGAAGTTCTGGCCAACCGTGGATGTAAGCAAGTTTCTGCGAGATGCGAATCATTGCTCCATGAAATTGGATGATATCGCCCGGTACAGTTCCGAACATTGCCAATCCACCTGGAATTCCAACTGCTGTTGAAATTAGCGTCACCATAGCAGTTTCATGGTTGATTGCACTCTTTGCTACCAAAGCGATTGTTTTCTTGGGGATGCCGGCTTGAACGGGCCCTAAGACTAGAACACGCTCCAGTAGTTCCTCGTTGCAGTAACGATCAAACTGACTTCTAAGGTAGGTTTCTCGATTGACATGTACTAACGGGAGTTGTGCAGACCAAGCGATGATTTCGTTCGCGTCAAATTTAGATTCAGACATTGTTTGATTCCCCTCTCGTCGAGTCTATTGGCAATGTTTACTAGTCTTGATTCAGATGAAGAATGAGTTCACGCTTTCCGACAGAGAAGCACTTTTAGACCTCCAATCCTTTTTGGCCCGCGCAAAGCGCCTAGATCCAGAGGGAATGGTTCGCCTTCGTGCGTTCGGTGAAATTTTGGCAGCCTATGTTGCGCCAATCTTTGCAGGAAATTTGATGGAGAAAGGTCCAACAGTCTTGGGGCTTCGAACCAGTGAGCTGAAGTCAAATGCCGAAGTCGATTCGGTGGTTTCTATAGTCGCTGTTCTAGATCGTTTGGCTGCACTTGCAGCTAACGGAGAAAACTGGAAGGGCGACTATCGAATTACTCTTCCTGAATCTGGTCGTGCAGCCTGGGCTGGCGTCCAGCCGCCTAGGACGGGCTGGGAACTAATTGATGAAGTCAATGAGACTGTTCTAACGCAGGTTGCCAAGGATGGAATTGCCGAGGTCGCCGATTCAATTCCAGAATCTGTTGGTGGTCCGATCGCAGCGCGAATTCGAGGCGAAATTTGGGGTAGAGCCATGCAGTTCGACTCGAACATTCCAACCGGTGCTGCCTTCGTTGCGGCGGGTCTTGGTTTTCTTACCGAAAACGAGTCGGTACCCATTTACGAAACTCAAGGGTGGGTTAGACTCAGCCCTATGAACGGCCATGTACTGGCCAAGGTGGCACAGTCGCTCTAGTGACCCATGTTGTTTATTAGCGAAATCGCTGCCCGCTCGAGATAGTCCCAGAGCATCGCTTGGTCGAGCGGTGGCAGTTGCAGGCTATCTAAGGCAATTCGCATGTGCTTTAGCCAAGCGTCTTTTGCGGCGGGAGTTATGTCGAAAACATTGTGGCGCATTCGAAGTCTCGGATGTCCGCGAAGTTCCGAATAGGTGTTTGGGCCTCCCCAGTACTGTTCCAGGAACATTGTGAGACGTTCTCTGGCACCTTCCATATCATCGGCTGGATACATCGGCTTGAGAAGTGGATCTGTGGCAACACCTTCATAAAACCTGGCAACTAGCTTCTCAAAAGTTTCTCGACCACCGAGTTGCTCGTAAAGTGCATCGTTCATTTAGCGCTTAACGTTCACAACGATGCCGCTGCTCGACAGTGGGAGCTTTGCCTTCTTTACGCTAGCGGCCAGTTCATCGCGAAGGGCACGGCTGAAGCCATCAGTGGCTTTCGGGTCCAGCTGCTGAACCAGGCGAATAACCAAGGCGTCGCCGCTAAACGATTGGATTCCCCAGGTCTCTGCGGTTCCAAGTAGTAGCGGGCTTAGTTCTGATGATTTTCCAACCTTGTCGGCTGCTGCCAACAAGACCGTTTTGGCCTTTTCAACGTCTACGTCCGGGTCGAAAGAGACATCGATGATTACTCGGTTGAACCCCTGTGATTGATTTCCAACGCGGCTAATCTCACCATTTCTGATGAACCAAAGTGTTCCGTGGACGTCGCGTACCTGGGTTACTCGCAAACCAACTGCTTCGATCGAACCCTTAACATCGCCCAGGTCAACCACGTCGCCAACGCCGTACTGGTCCTCGAAAACGATGAAGAGCCCACTAATTAGGTCGCGAACCAGTGACTGGGCACCAAAACCAACCGCAGCGCCCAGGATTCCGGCACCGGCAATTAGAGCACCAACCTGGACACCGAGTTCGTTGAGAACCATGGTCAGCGTAATTAGCGCGATACCCCAGGTGATGAAGTTATCTAGAACCGAGCCAATGGTTTTTGTTCGTTGTACAACTCTTGCCTTTGCCAGGGGAGATTCGAGTTCGCTCTTGTTTCGAGCGTCCTTTCTAACTCCGCTGACAACGCCTTTGACTACACGCTTCACGGAAAGAAGCAGCAGCCCTCTTCCGATCACAGCTACCAAAAGGATTAGAAAGATGTGAATCGGGGTTTGGTAGGTTGACCAAAATTCGGTAAACCAAGTTGTGTTCATTGTGCCTCCTAGCGGTCAGCCTTCTGCGCGGTTAGTGCTCTCTCAACGTTGGCGAGGTTCTCAACAACAATTCGCTTCATCGCAGGACGAGCGTTCACATCTTCTCGAGCCAGGAATTCCTTAGTTCTAGCAACAAGCTTCTCGTTTCCTAGCGGAGTTGGGTATAACAACTCAATTAGGTACTCGGCAATCTTGAAGGTTCGGTTATCCCAAGCGCTTACGACCATGTCGAAGTACTTGTCAATGTAACCCTCCAGCAGCGCCATGTCGAAGCCCATGGTGAAACCAAGTGCTCCCCACTCTAGGAGAGTGTTGGAAAGCTCTAGGTCATTTTGTAGTCGCTCCCAAACCTGTGCCTTGCTTGCTGCATCTGGAAGCGCAGATTCTGCGTGGAAAGCGAACTTTTGGCCGTTTGCCGTGTTGTCCTTGGCTAGTTCTGCCTGAAGTTCGTCCTTGGTGGTGGCGCCGGCGGTTGCTAAGCCAACAAGGAGCTCCCAGCGTAGGTCCTGCTCCACCTTCAGCCCATCGAGCTGAGTCTTGCCTTCAAGAATGTCTCTAAGCACCTTAACCAGTTCTTGGTTGTTAGCGAACTTGGCCATGAAGCGCACGAACATCAACTGAGCATCAGAACCTGGTGCAGCGTTTTGCGCAAGCGCCCAAAGTGCGTGTCCGGTCTTGTGAATCTGCGCTGAAACGGTTTCCGGCGCAACGTAGTAGCTGGTTACGGTAACCAGCTGGCGTAGTAGTGTCTGAAGTGCTGACCCCTGAGTCTCGGCACCAATATTGTTCAGAATAAGGTCTACGTACTCGCGTGCTGGCGTCTCGCCGTCACGGGTGGCATCCCAAGCTGCCATCCAAACAAGGGTGCGAGCAAGAGAGTCATCGAACTTGTCCAGGTTGTTCATGGCGAACTTCCAAGATGCATCATCCAAGCGGATCTTCGCGTACGCGAGGTCGTCGTCGTTTAGAAGAATCAGGTCAGGGCGTTTCATTCCGACAAATTCCGCAACAACAGTGCAGTTGCCAGCGACGTCAAGTTCGCGACGGTCGGTGCGAATCAACTTGCCGTCAACGAGGTTGTAGAAACCAACGGCCATACGGTGATCACGGATGGTTGGGTACTCTGCAATCGCCGACTGGCAGATCTCAAACTTGGAGATTACAGCATCGGAATCAACCTCAATGTCGAGTTCGAGCTTATTCACACCCGCGGTCTCAAGCCACTGCTTTGACCATTCCTTTAGGTCTCGGCCAGACGCCTTCTCAAGTTCAACCAATAGGTCGTTTAGAACGGCATTTCCGAATGCGTGCTTCCTAAAGTACTCGGCAACACCGGCGCTAAATGCCTCACGGCCAACCCAGGCGGCAAGCTGTTTCAGTACCGAAGCTCCCTTGGCATAGGTGATGCCATCGAAGTTGATCATGACGTCTTCTAGGTCGCGAATTTCAGCAACGATTGGGTGGGTAGTTGGCAACTGGTCGGCACGATAAGCCCAGGCCTTTTCGCCGGATGCGAAGGTGGTCCACCCTTCTGTCCATTCGGTGGCTTCGGCAACCGCCAAGGTAGACGTGTATTCGGCGAAGGACTCGTTCAACCATAGGTCGTTCCACCAGCGCATGGTTACAAGGTCACCAAACCACATGTGAGCTAGTTCGTGAAGCACGGTAACCACACGACGTTCCTGAATGGCCTCAGAAGCAGCGCCGCGGAATACGTAGATCTCGTTGTAGGTAACAGCTCCTGCGTTTTCCATGGCACCCGCGTTGTAGTCGGGAGTCATGATCTGGTCATACTTCTCGAACGGGTATGGAGTGTTGAAGGTCTTCTCGAAGAATTCAAAGCCTTTACGGGTGATATCGAATAGGTAGTCGTGGTCTAAGTACTGCTTTAGGGAAGCGCGGCAGTAGAAGCCAAGAGGAACGGTCTTACCAGAAGAAGATACCAACGACGAGGTTTCACCAACGTAAGGTCCAGCAATCATCGCTGTTATGTAGCTAGACATGCGCTGAGTTGGCTCAAACTCCCATACCGACTTCTCATTGCCAATCGAAACCGGGGTAGGAGTGGTCTGGTTAGAGATCACAGTCCAACGAGAAGGTGCAGTAACAATGAATTGGAAGGTAGCCTTCAGATCAGGCTGCTCGAATACCGAATAAACGCGGCGGCTGTCTGGGACTTCAAACTGCGAGTAGAGGTAAACCTCGCCATCGGCAGGGTCAACAAATCGGTGCAGACCTTCACCGGTGTTCATGTAAACCATGTCTGCGTCAACGATTAGTTCGTTCTTGGCAGCAAGATTAGGGACCTGAATGCGAGAACCGTCGGCTAACGAAACATCCAACGATTCACCGTTCAAAGTGATTGAGTGAACTTTCGACGTAATTGCATCAATAAAGGTGGAAGCCCCTACCGAAGCGCTATCGAATCGCACAGTGGTTCGAGAACGGAATGTGGTTTCCGAAGAGGTCAAGTCGAGCTCAATTCGGTAAGACTCAACGTTGAGTAAGTCGGCTCGAGCGGCAGCTTCAATGCGAGTTAGGTTTTCGCCAGGCATAAGTAATGTCCTATTCATCCAATAATGGGTTCTCCACTAGCCTAGACACTATGCGCATCCACATCGCCACCGACCACGCGGGTCTAGATCTTTCTCATTTCCTTATCGAGGAACTAAAGAAAGACGGCCATACCGTTTTCGATCACGGACCAGACCACTACGACGCGTTGGATGACTACCCAGGATTTTGCATCAATGCTGCGCTCGCGGTGGTTGCCGACCAAAAAGCCGAGGTAGAGGCTCTTGGAATTGTTCTAGGTGGCTCCGGAAACGGCGAACAAATCGCAGCTAACAAGGTTGAAGGCATCCGCGCAGCCTTGGTTTGGAACGAATCGACAGCAAAACTTGCCCGCGAACACAACGACGCCAACGTGGTTGCCGTGGGAGCTCGCCAACACACCCAAGAAGAAGTTCTAAGCCTCATTAAGCTGTTCATTGCCGAACCTTTTAGCAACGACGAACGCCACGTTCGCCGAATCAAGAAGATTGGTATTTACGAAACCAGCGGAGAAGTTCAGCTCTAATTGCCTGAGGGTCACACAGTCCATCGAATAGCAAACAGTTTCAACGAGCTGTTTGCAGGCAAACCCCTAACCATCGATTCACCTCAAGGCCGCTTTTCCGCGAGCGCCAAACTCATATCCGGGCAAAAACTCATCAAAGCACGAGCCATCGGCAAGCAGATGTTCCTCGACTTTGAAAACGGAAGAACACTGCGCATCCACCTCGGTATCTACGGTAAATGGCGTTTCAACCAGCTGGAAAACGAAGAACTCCCAGAGGTCCAGGGCCAGGTTCGTGCCCGCTTTTATACCAACAAAGATATGGCAGACCTTCGAGGTCCAACGATCTGCGAACTTATCGAACCACTCGAAATGGAAGTCCTCGAAAAGAGACTCGGCCCAGACCCTCTAAATCCAGACGATGGTAGTGAATTCAAGAGATTTCAAAGCAACGTTCAAAAGTCGAAGATTGCAATTGGCTTGCTTCTAATGAACCAAGACATCATTGCGGGCATTGGAAACGTCTATCGAGCAGAAATTCTCTACCGGGCCAAAATCAACCCACACAAGCCTGGAAATGAACTGACGCAGAAACAGGTCAAAGAACTTTGGAAGGATTCTGTCTACTTACTTCAACTTGGAGTGAAGCACGGAGTAATGCTTACTCGCGACGGATACCTTGATGAAGATCCCGGCAAACCAGAACGTCATCACGTTTACAAGCGCACGGGGGAGCCATGCCGCAAATGTGGAACCCACATCGTTCTAGAGGTCATGGCTGGGCGGAAGCTTTATTTCTGTCCTAAATGTCAGATTTAGTCGTTGGGGAAGTCGTCAGGATATTTCTTGAAGTAGGTTTCGAACATCTTGTATCCGTTATAAAAAAGTATCGGTATTGCCATGAATAGAGTCACGAATATGACAGCGATGTAATTCCCGACATTCTTTCCTGTGGAGTCCTGAAACATCAAAGCAAATATCACAACAACTGCAACCAATAGATGTCCCATGAATCCATAGTTTGTCCAATAAACCCTTGGTTCTTCTCTGCGTAGGGTTTTGTTGATCTTTTTTGTGAGTGCTTCTCGTTCTTTTGACCGATAACGAGCGTCATTATTCGAAAGGAATTTCAAGATTTGGTCTCTGCTTGGCACTCAAACCCCCAAACCTCCCAATTTGGAGCGGATGACGGGAATCGAACCCGCACCATCAGTTTGGAAGACTGAGGCTCTACCATTGAGCTACATCCGCAAGTATTTTCTTTCGAAAACGAACTTACTTCTCTATCTTATGGGATAGAGTTACTTAGGTTGTTTTGTTCTGCAAAAAATTCGAAGCAACACCGGGATGTGGCGCAATTTGGTAGCGCACCTGTTTTGGGTACAGGGGGCTGCAGGTTCAAATCCTGTCATCCCGACCATTGGTCGAAGTCCGGTCACGGTCCCTTTCGGGACCTCTATTTGGAGAAACATCTGTGAAGACAACTGTCGAACGTATCAACCCAACTCGAGTAAAGGTTGCCGTTGCAGCAACTCCAGAAGAACTAAAGCCTTCGATCGAACACGCTTACGAGCACATCGCTGCCGAAGTAAACATCCCTGGTTTCCGTAAGGGTAAAGTTCCACCAGCGATTCTTGACAAGCGAGTTGGTCGCGGTGCTGTTCTGGCTCACGCAATCAACGATGGCCTTGGTTCGCTATTCCAGCAGGCAATGCTTCAGGAGAACCTTCGTCCGCTAGGTCAGCCTGAAGTTGAAGTTACCAAGACTCCTGATGAGGCTACTTTCGAGGGTGACCTAGAGTTCACCATGGAGATTGAGGTTCGCCCAGAGTTCAAGCTTCCTAAGTACGACGGCCTGAAGATTGAAGTTTCTGAGGTAAAGGTTGCTCCAATCGAGATCGATCAGGAGCTAGACAAGCTTCGTAGCCGTTTCGGTGCTCTAAAGACCGTTGAGCGTGCTGCTAAGAAGGGCGACTTCGTTTCGATCGACCTTCAGGCATCGGTTGATGGCAAAGAGGTAGACAACGCTTCGAACATTTCTTACGAAATTGGTGCCGGCAACCTGGTTGACGGTATCGATGAGGCGCTAGACACGCTTACTGCCGGTGAAACCACCACTTTCAAGTCGAATCTTGTTGGTGGCGAGCACGCAGGTAAGTCTTCAGAAATCACCGTAAAGCTTCTTTCGGTGAAGGAGCGCGAGCTTCCAGAGATCAACGACGACTTTGCCAAGCTTTACAGCGAGTTTGACTCGGTTGAAGAACTAAAGGCTGGTCTAGAGAAGCAGGTTGCTGCTACCAAGACCTACGAGCAGGGCATTGAGGCTCGCAACCTTCTGCTAGAGAAGCTTGTTGAAGAAGCCAAGGTTCCTGTTTCTGAGAAGCTAATCGAGCAAGAAGTTCACCGCCACCTAGAGGGCGAGGGTCGTCTAGAGGACGCTGCTCACCGTGCAGAAGTTACCAACGACTCGAACCGTGAGTTCCAGACCCAGATGATTCTTGACCAGATCGCAGAAGACGAGAAGGTTCAGCCGGCTGAAAACGAAATCATCGACTACTTAGCAGTTACGGCTCAGCAGTACGGAATGGAACTCGGCGAGTTCATCAAGATCATCGAACAGAATGGCCAGATTCCTTCGTTCGTATCTGAAGTTGCACGTCGTAAGGCTTTGGCAGTCGCACTTTCGAAGTGTTCGGTAGTGGACAAGAAGGGCAATGCGGTTGACCTAACCACCTTCATCGGTTCGGCAGCGTCGCAGGAAGACTCGCACGAGGGTCACGACCACGACTAAGTTTCAATAGCAAAAACCCCGAGTTTTTACTCGGGGTTTTTGCCTTAAGCGAACAGCGCCACAATTCGTCGTAGTTGTTGGTTATCGTTTAGTAGCAGCAACCTAAGGAGAGCCAATTGGCAGATGGATTTGAGCGCAACAGCGCCTTTGAACGCTTACTGAAAGACCGAATCGTTTGGTTGGGTAGTGAAGTTCGCGACGACAACGCAAACGAGATTTGCGCAAAGATTTTGTTGCTAGCCGCCGAGGATTCGACCAAGGATATCTTCCTCTACATCAACTCACCTGGTGGTTCGATTACAGCTGGTATGGCAATCTACGACACCATGCAGTACGTTCCTAACGACATCGTTACCGTTGGTATCGGTATGTGTGCATCGATGGGCCAGTTCCTACTTTCATCAGGTACCAAGGGCAAGCGTTATGCAACTCCTAACACCAGAGTCCTGTTGCACCAGCCACACGGTGGCTTCGGTGGAACAGCTTCTGATATCCAAACTCAGGCCGAACTAATTCTTTCTATGAAGAAGCAGTTGGCTGCCATTACCGCGGAGCAGACCGGAAAGACCGTTGAGCAGATCATGCAAGACGGCGACCGTGATCGTTGGTTCACCGCCGACGAAGCTTTGGCTTACGGATTCATCGACCACATTCAAAAGCACGCCGAGGGTTCAACCGGCGTTGGAACTAAGTAAAGGCATCTAATGAATTCAGAATTTCTAAACCCTCAGAGCCGTTACATTCTTCCTAGCTTCACCGAGCGCACCAGCTATGGTTACCGCGAGCAGAACCCATACAACAAGCTTTTCGAAGATCGAATCATCTTCCTAGGCGTTCAGGTTGATGACGCATCGGCAGATGACATCATGGCTCAGTTGCTGGTTTTAGAGTCACAAGACCCAGACCGCGACATCACCATGTACATCAACTCACCTGGTGGTTCGTTCACCGCTATGACCGCGATCTACGACACCATGCAGTACATCAAGCCTCAGATTCAAACCGTCTGTCTTGGTCAGGCTGCTTCGGCTGCCGCTGTACTACTTGCTGCTGGTACTCCAGGGAAGCGTCTGGCTTTGCCAAACTCTCGCGTTCTTATTCACCAGCCTTCAACCGGTGATGCTGGTAGAGGTCAGGCTTCTGACATTGAGATTCAGGCCAAGGAAATCATGCGCCTTCGCGAATGGCTGGAGTCAACTCTCTCTAAGCACTCGAAGAGAAGCATCGCCGAAGTCAACCAAGACATCGACCGTGACAAGATTCTGACCGCCCCAGAGGCTTTGGAATATGGTCTGATCGACCAGGTTCTTTCGAGCCGCAAAAACGCGTAAGTTTCACAAGCAAATCGGGCGACTTGGTTCGCCCGATTTGTCTTTACTGGCATATATAGTTGGAACGTGAGTAAGTTATCTGAGTCTGGCGAAGTTCTGAAATGTTCTTTCTGTGGAAAGAGCCAAAAGCAGGTTCGCAAGCTGATCGCCGGCGGCGGAGTCTTTATCTGCAACGAGTGTGTCGACCTCTGTAACGAAATCATCGAAGAAGAACTCGGTCAGTCTGTTTCGGCTGGCCTTGAAGACATCGAACTTCCTAAGCCTCGCGAAATCAAAGGATTCCTCGACGAATACGTAATTGGTCAGGACCAAGCTAAAAAGGCTCTGGCCGTAGCTGTTTACAACCACTACAAGCGCCTCAGAAGCCGTGGAACCCTGACCACCGCAGGTAAGGCACACGACGATATTGAAATCGCTAAGTCGAACATTCTCATGGTTGGCCCAACTGGTTGCGGCAAAACCTATCTTGCGCAAACGCTTGCCAAGCGTTTAAATGTTCCTTTTGCTGTTGCCGATGCCACCGCACTTACCGAAGCGGGTTATGTCGGTGAAGATGTTGAGAACATCCTGCTGAAGCTGCTTCAGGCAGCCGACGGTGACGTGAAGCGTGCCGAAACCGGGATCATTTACATTGACGAAATCGACAAAATCTCGCGCAAGGCCGAGAACCCTTCGATTACCAGAGATGTATCTGGTGAAGGTGTTCAGCAGGCTCTATTGAAAATTCTTGAGGGAACCGTTGCCTCGATTCCTCCGCAGGGTGGCCGTAAGCACCCTCAGCAGGAGTTTATTCAGCTTGACACCACAAACGTTTTGTTTATCGTTGCAGGAGCATTTGCCGGCCTTGAAGAGATCATTGCGAACCGTGTAGGCAAGAAGGGCATTGGATTCGGTGCTGAGATTTCCGGTAAGGCTGAAGTCAAGGAAATTTTTGCCGATGTTCAGCCAGAAGATCTTCGTAAGTTTGGGCTTATTCCAGAGTTCATCGGTCGTTTACCGGTAATCGCGAACGTTACCGAACTAGATAAAGATGCTCTGCTTCAGATTCTTTCGGAGCCTAAGAACGCTTTGGTGAAGCAGTACCAGCGCATGTTCGAGCTCGACGGCTTCGAGTTGGAGTTTGAAAAACCTGCACTTGAGTCAATCGCAGAACTCGCCATCGAACGCTCAACCGGTGCTCGTGGTCTTCGAGCCATCATGGAAGAGATTCTTGGTCCGGTCATGTATGAATTGCCAGGTTCTGCAATTCAAGGCAGGGTGAAGATTACTCGTGAGGTGGTTACCAAGAAGGTGGCCCCTCAAGTTATTCCATTTGGTAAGACTCAAGAGAAATCTGCCTAATTGTCTGTAAAAGCGCCAATTCTTGCTGGTTCGGTTTCGGCAATTACCGGCTTGGCAGCGTCTTCAGGTGTTGTTTTGGCGGCAATGAAGTCTCTCGGTGCCACCAATGGGCAAATCACATCAGTGGTGTTTGTTTCGGTTTTGGTTTATGGAATTCTCTCGATCGTTATGTCGTTGAGATATCGCATGCCGGTCTCCATCGTTTGGTCGACGCCTGGGGCCGCGCTTCTGGTTACCGCAGGAAGTTTGAACCTAGGGTTCAACGTGGCAGTTGGCGGGTTCCTCGTGGCAGGTTTACTCATTACCCTCACGGGTTTGTGGCCGGCACTTGGGAAACTGGTTTCTTCGATACCCAAGCCGATTGCCTCTGCCATGCTGGCGGGAGTGATTTTTAGTTTTTGTATCAGCCCGTTTCAGACAATTGCTACGAATCCGCTCGTGGCGCTGCCTGCCTTGGTGGTTTGGCTGGTGCTCTACCGTTTCGCAACCGTCTGGGCGGCACCCGCTGCAATTGCAACTATGCTCGTTGCCATTGTGTTCACGGTAAATCTTCCAACCACAACCTGGGATTTGGTTCCGCACATTGAATTCACTTCGCCAGATTTTTCAATTGCGGGTGTGATTTCCATCGCTATTCCGCTTTACCTCGTTACCATGGCGTCGCAGAACATTCCTGGAATAACCATCATGAAATCATTCGGTTTTGATGTTCCATTTCGCCCATCCATGATCATCACGGGGCTTGCCACTGTGGCCACTGCTACCTTCGGCGGATTTACCTACAACCTAGCTGCCATTAGTGCGGCAATTAACGCAAATGAGCACGCACACCCTAAGCCTGAAAAACGTTACCTGGCAAGTGTCTTTGGTGGCATCGTCTACATTGCTTTTGCGTTTGCCGCGGTACCTTTCATGGCTTTTGTTTTGAATATTCCACACGCTTTGATTCTGGCCATGGCTGGAGTAGCGCTTTTTGCAACAATCGCAAGCTCAATTACGGCAGCTACTGAAGACCCTGACCACCGCTTGCCTGCAACCATCACGTTTTTGATCGGTGCTTCTGGCTTTGCCGTGTGGGGAGTCGGAGCTGCGTTTTGGGCACTACTCGGCGGTGTACTAGTTTGGCAAATCCTCGCCAAGCGAGCCTAGAACAACGTCCTTCACTGCAAATTCTTCGCCGTCTTCGTAGCTTAGGGTTTCAATCTTTCCAACAGCCTTTAGGTCTGCGTCCAGCTTGCGTAGTTCGGTCAGTACGGTAGCAGGCGAGACCAGGGTTGCCGAATCAATCGGTGCCTTCATTGAAACCTTGGCGTCGCTCTTCACCTTTCTAATGCCGAATAGAACTTCCTTGGAAAGTTCAAGCAAGGCTAGGTTCGAGCCATCTAAGTCGCCAGCGAACTCGGATACGGTTGGCCAGTTGCTTCTGTGAATCGAACCGGAAGATTGCCACCAGCCCCAAACTTCGTCGGTTGCGAACGGTAGGAACGGTGCAAACAGGCGAAGGAGCACATGAAGCGCTCTGCGAAGGGCAATTGCAGCGCTTGCCTGTTCGGCAGGGGTGTAATTTCCCTGACCATAGGCACGCTCTTTCACCAGTTCAAGATAGTTGTCGGTGAAGTTCCAGAAGAAGTGTTCAGCGAGTTCGAGCGCCTTGGTGTGGTCGTAGTTTTCGAAGGCTGCGGTTGCCTCTTCAACTACGGTTGCAAGGTTTAGAAGCAGAGACTGATCAATTGCTTCAGTTACCTCGGTGAATCCTTCAGCCGGTTCAAAACTCAGTACGAATTTGGATGCATTTAGAAGTTTGATAGCCAAGCGACGACCAACCTTCATCTGGCCTTCGTCAAATGCGGCATCCGTTCCAAGACGAGCCGATGCGGCCCAATAGCGCACGGCGTCAGCACCATGGTTGTCGATAGGTTCGGCTGGAACAACAACGTTTCCCTTAGACTTCGACATCTTTTTGCGGTCTGGGTCAAGAATCCAACCGGAGATAGCCGCATTGGTCCAAGGCAGAACGCCGTGTTCCTGGTGGCTGCGTAGAAGGGTAGAGAAAAGCCAGGTTCGGATGATGTCTTGCCCCTGTGGGCGAAGATCAAATGGATAAACCAGCGCAAACTTCTCAGGGTCCGAAATCCAGCCACCCGCTAGTTGAGGTGTCAACGAACTGGTTGCCCAGGTGTCCATGATGTCGACTTCCCCGATGAATCCACCAGCAACTCCGCGCTGCTCTTCGGTGTAACCGGAAGGTACATCGCTCGATGGGTCGATTGGAAGTAACTGGTGATCAGGGGTTAGAACTCGATCGAAATTTGGATTTCCGTCTTCGTCTAGGGCATACCAAACAGGGATTGGAACACCGAAGAATCGCTGGCGAGAAATAAGCCAGTCACCTGTGAGCCCGTTTACCCAGTTTTCGTAGCGAACTCGCATGAAGTCAGGGTGGAAAGCAAGGTTTTTACCCTTGTTGATTAGTTCCTCACGAAGGGCCTGGTCGCGGCCACCGTTTCTGATGTACCACTGACGGGTTGAAACGATTTCAAGAGGCTTGTCACCCTTTTCGAAGAACTTTACCGGGTGACTGATTGGTCTTGCTTCGCCGACCATGTCGCCGGATTCCTGCAGGAGTTCAACAATTCTTTGCTTAGCGGAGAACGTGGTTTTGCCAGCCAGCTCGGCAAACGCTGCCTTGCCGGCATCTGAAGTAATGGCATCAGGGCACTCGGAAATAATGCGGCCGTCCCAGCCGATGATTGCCCGGTTAGGAAGGTCAAGTTCGCGCCACCAGATAACGTCGGTGACGTCTCCGAAGGTGCAAATCATTGCGATTCCCGAACCCTTGTCCTGCTGCGCGAGGTGGTGGGCAACGACCGGAACCTCAACGTCAAACAGGGGAGTGCGAACGGTCTTGCCGAACAATTCCTGGTATCTCTCGTCGTCTGGATGTGCAACTAGCGCTACACAGGCTGCCAGAAGTTCTGGACGAGTGGTTTCGATAAAGATCTTGCCGTCTGGTCCGTTGAAACCGAGGCGGTGGTAAGCACCTGGCTGCTCACGATCTTCAAGCTCTGCCTGCGCAACAGCGGTGCGGAATGTTACATCCCAGAGGGTTGGTGCCATCGACTGGTAAGCCTCGCCTCGGGAGAGGTTATTTAGGAAGGCCTTCTGTGAAACGGCTACGGCATCAGGCGAGATGGTTTGGTAGGTCTGGTCCCAATCGACGCTAACGCCTAGTCGACGCCAAAGAGCTTCAAACTGCTTCTCGTCCTCGATGGTCAGTTTCTCGCAAAGCTCGATGAAATTACGTCTTCCGATAGGAATTTGATCTGCGGCCTTTGACGACTTATTGTCTCCGCCTTCAAACGGTGGAACGAAGTTTGGATCGTATGGAAGCGTTGGGTCGCAGCGAACACCGAAGTAGTTCTGAACTCGACGTTCGGTAGGTAGACCGTTATCGTCCCAACCCATCGGGTAGTAAACCTCTTTACCGAGCATTCTCTGAAATCTGGCAACTACGTCGGTATGGGTGTAACTGAATACGTGGCCAACGTGAAGCGAACCAGAAACGGTTGGCGGCGGAGTGTCGATCGAATAAACGTTTGACTTGTCAACGTTGCGATTAAAGCGGTAAACACCGGTTTCTTCCCAGCGAACGGACCATTTTTCTTCAAGACCTTCGAGGCTCACCTTTTCAGGGGTAGCGGCAGGCGCAAAAAACGGCGAATCTGATTGAAAATAAGTCACTTAGCGGGCTCCAAAACTAACGTCTAAATAAGGTTAACATTGACTTAGTAAACCTTTCGCTTGATTAAGAAACGTCTGATGTATCCGAAAAACAATTCCGCAAACACGCCTGAAAACGCGGGGGTAAATCCTTCGCCTCGTTTCCCGGATGTTGAACGTGAAATTTTGGACTTCTGGGAGAAAGATGGCACCTTTCAGGCTTCTATAGACCAGCGATCGAAGAGCAACGAGTTTGTTTTCTACGATGGCCCTCCGTTTGCTAACGGACTGCCTCACTACGGTCACTTGCTTACCGGTTATGCCAAGGACATGGTTCCTCGCTACAAGACGATGCGCGGATTTAGAGTGGAGCGTCGATTTGGTTGGGATACCCACGGTCTTCCTGCAGAAGTAGAGGCAGAGCGTCAACTGAAGATTTCTGGTCGTCCAGACATCGAAAAGTTTGGAGTCGCTAAGTTCAACGAATACTGCAAGACCTCGGTTTTGAAGTACACCCAGCAGTGGCGAGAATACGTTACCCGCCAGGCTCGCTGGGTCGACTTCGATAATGACTACAAAACACTCGACAAGTCATTTACCGAAAGCGTTCTTTGGGCGTTTAAGACCATATACGACAAGGGTTTGATTTACGAAGGGTTCAAGGTGCTCGCTTACTGCTGGCGCTGTGAGACCCCTCTTTCCAACCACGAACTTCGCATGGACGATGAGGTTTACAAGAACCGACAGGATCAAACCGTAACCGTCTCGTTCCCGATTCTTCCTGGGCAACGTTTTGAAGGGGTCAAGCTTCTGGCCTGGACAACCACACCTTGGACTCTTCCAACCAACCAGGCTCTCGCCGTCGGGCCGGGGATTGAATACGCTGTTGTGAATGGCTACCTGTTGGCGAAATCTCTCGTAGCGCAGCACGCGAAGGAACTTGGTTTTGATAGCCACGAAGCTGCCCTCGATGCCATCGAAGAAACCGTTGTAGGTTCCGAACTGAAGGGCCTTTGCTACCAGCGTCTTTTCGACTACTACGCGGACACCGAGAAGTTCGGAACCGAAAACGCTTGGCAGGTTTTGGTCGATGACTACGTTGGAGCAACCGATGGAACTGGTATCGTTCATCAGGCTCCTGCCTACGGTGAAGATGACCAGCGAGTTTGTGAAGCCGCCGGTATTCCTGTAATCGTTTCGGTAAATGACCGCGGCGAGTTCAACCCACTGGTGACCGATTTTGCAGGGCAACACGTATTCGACGCGAACAAAGAGATCATCTCTTGGCTCAAGGAAAGCGGTCGCCTATTCAAGCAGGCCTCATACGACCACCCATATCCACACTGCTACCGATGCAAGAACCCACTAATCTACAAAGCGGTTTCCTCCTGGTTTGTTCAAACCACCGCGCTCCGTGAGCGAATGCTCGAACTCAACCAAGAAATCGATTGGACTCCTGAGCACACCAAAGATGGTTCTTTTGGTAAGTGGT
>Ga0228702_1000767_pt1 | contig 22919 bp, 18 predicted proteins | sample McNCre217_Aug_MG_2_FD_178018 | JGI IMG/M metagenome (GOLD analysis project Ga0228702, IMG submission 178018) | Freshwater microbial communities from McNutts Creek, Athens, Georgia, United States - 20-17_Aug_MG | ecosystem: Environmental > Aquatic > Freshwater > Creek | place: USA: Georgia...
CGACCTGCGGTGGCACCAATCATGAAACCGCGTGATAGCTGGTCGGTAGCAGCCCAGACTGCGTCTGCAGTGCGCTGGAAGCCGAACATCGAGTAGAAGACGTAGAACGGAATCAGTGGCTGACCGTGGGTTGCGTACGAGGTAGCAACCGCGGTGAATCCAGCCATCGAACCGGCTTCGTTAATACCGGTGTGAAGGATCTGACCCGCTGCCGACTCCTTGTAGTTGAGGAGAAGTTCGCGGTCTACCGAGATGTAGTGCTGACCGTTCGGGTTGTAGATCTTCGCGGTAGGGAAGAAGGCGTCCATACCGAAGGTACGTGCCTCATCCGGGATGATCGGAACGATGCGCTCACCTGTGCCTGGGGCGCGAAGTAGGTCCTTGAGCAAACGGACGAATGCCATGGTGGTGGCAACTTCCTGGGTGCCCGAACCCGACTTCGAGATCGAGTAGACCTTGTCCTCTGGCAGTGCGAAGTCAACATACTTGCTGCGACGCTCTGGCAGGTAACCACCGAGTTCACGACGACGCTCGTGCATGTACTGGATTTCAGGAGCGTCGTTTCCTGGGTGGTAGTAAGGAGGCTGGTAAGGGTTCGCCTCAAGTGCAGCATCGGTAATAGGGATGTGCAGCTCGTCGCGGAACGCCTTGAGGTTGTCGAGGGTCAGCTTCTTCATCTGGTGGGTCGCGTTGCGGCCCTCGAAGCTCTTACCCAGGGTGAAGCCCTTGATGGTCTTGGCCAAAATAACGGTTGGCTGACCCTTGTGCTCCATCGCAGCCTTGTAAGCGGCGTAAACCTTGCGGTAGTCGTGGCCACCACGACGTAGGCCCCAGATCTGGTCGTCGCTTAGGTGCTCAACCATCTTCAGGGTGCGTGGGTCGCGACCGAAGAAGTTCTCGCGCACGAACGCGCCGTTCTCGGTCTTGTAGGTCTGGTAGTCGCCGTCTGGAGTGCGGTTCATCAGGTCGACGAGCGCGCCATCGGTGTCTGCGGCTAGTAGGTCGTCCCACTCGCGGCCCCAAACTACCTTGATTACGTTCCAACCCGCACCGCGGAAGAACGACTCTAGCTCCTGCATGATCTTGCCGTTACCACGAACTGGGCCGTCAAGACGCTGGAGGTTACAGTTCACAACGAAGGTCAGGTTGTCGAGCTTGTCGTTGGCTGCGAGCTGAAGTGCACCGCGGCTCTCGACCTCGTCGAGCTCACCATCGCCGAGGAATGCCCAGACATGCTGGTCCGAAGGCGACTTGAGGCCACGACCCTCAAGGTAGCGGTTTGCCTGTGCCTGGTAGATGGCGTTGATTGGGCCGATACCCATCGACACGGTTGGGAACTGCCAGAAGTTTGGCATCAAGCGTGGGTGTGGGTACGAAGATAGGCTGCCCGCCGCGTGCGACTTCTCCTGACGGAAACCGTCGAGCTGGTCGGCGCTTAGGCGACCCTCAAGGAATGCACGAGCGTATGGGCCAGGTGATGCGTGACCCTGAACGAAGATCTGGTCGCCACCGGTTGGGTGGTCCTGTCCGCGGAAGAAGTGGTTGAAACCAATTTCATACAGCGAAGCCGATGAAGCGAAGGTCGAGATGTGGCCACCCACACCGATGCCCGGACGCTGTGCGCGGTGAACGAGCATTGCAGCGTTCCAGCGCATCCAAGCGCGGTAGGTGCGCTCAATCTGCTCATCTCCAGGGAACTCTGGTTCGTTCTCAACGGCGATGGTGTTGATGTAGTCGGTGGTCTGAACCATTGGAACGTTGAGCTGAAGTTCGTGCGAACGACGAAGCAGGTTCAACATGATTTCGCGTGCGCGACCACGGCCGTGAACCTTTGCAACCGCATCTAGCGACTCAAGCCATTCGGCGGTCTCTTGTGGGTCTAGGTCTGGAGCGGTCACTTCGAAGGCGTCGCGGTTGTTAAAAGACACCGAATCCTCAATTCCAAATAAGTCGCACATTCGTGGGTGCGACGCAAAGATTGATTGTTAGCTTGGGTGAAAGCCACTAACTGAGTTTATTCGCTAAAGACGGAACTTAATGGCGTATTTGTCTGTTTCAGACTGCTGAGTTCTAAGTAATCTATGTCTGAACTCACACCAAACTTTGGAAGGTTTTTTTAATGAGCCCACTCATCGGCGATCTAGCCCCAGACTTCACCCTGTCGAACCAGAACGGTGAGCCAGTTACCCTCAGCGATTTCCGCGGTAAGAAGAACGTTGTACTCGTCTTCTACCCAATGTCGTTCACCGGTATCTGCACCGGCGAGCTCTGCGAAATCCGCGACAACATCGCTGTGTTCCAGGATGCAAACGTTGAGTTGCTCGCGATCTCGATCGACACCAAGTACGTGCAGAAGAAGTTCGCCGATGAAGAGGGCTACAAGTTCTCGGTGCTATCAGACTTCTGGCCACACGGCGCAGTTGCAAAGGATTACGGCGTATTCATCGAAGAGACCGGCTTTGCTAACCGTGCAACCTTCGTTATCAACAAGGATGGCGTTCTCACCGCGAAGTTCGTGACCGCTCCAGGTCAGGCACGCGAGTTCGCCGACTACAAGAAGGCAGTTGCTGCCCTCTAGTCAAACTTGGCGGTTCGATTTGCAACCGCCGTTGGATGTTGCGCTAAGATAGACAAGTTGTCTTAGACAACATCTGAAGGGCCTTTAGCTCAGTTGGTAGAGCGCCACGCTTACACCGTGGATGTCATCGGTTCGAGCCCGGTAGGGCCCACAGATAAGAAACGGCACCTCCTATTAGGGGGTGCCGTTTCGCTTTCTTGCTAGCATTTGGGTATGAGTCCAGAACCAGCAGCATGGCAGAGCCGCGTCCTCACCGATGCAGAGCTCGCCCAGGTTTTGGCAAAGGCATCCTCGCTCGAATCGATGGACATTCTGCAGAAGCAGCTTGAACTTCGCGCGTCTACCCGCGGTCAGGTTGGTCGCGAAGTTGATGAAGATTTCGTTGTCACCGAGGCAAACCCGATCATCGAAATCCCGCAGGTTGTCTCGACCCCTGCAGAGCCGATGCCGGCGGACGCAACTCGTTCGGTTCCAATCGCGGATGAGACCGCGCCGGCAGTTGCTGCCCCAGTTGAACCAGTCGCGGAACCAGAGGCAGCGCCGGCCGCGGCGCAGGTTGCTGCTGTCGTAGCCCCGGCCGCTCCTGCCTTCGCTCCGGCTGCGAACATCGCAGACTCCCTGAACGCACTTTTCGCGAACCGTCAGCGCGTAACTTTTTACGCTGCTCCAGCCCTTGAGGTAAAGCCAGTTGCACACGTAGTTCCTCCAATCGCTGAGGTACAGGTTGTCGAGCCTGTGGTTGCAGAAGCAGCTGCTCCTGAGCCTGCCGCGCCGCCAGCGCCAGTCTTTACATCACCGGCAGCCGACCCGTACCCGCCGACCGAGCCTGGCTTCCTGTCTTCGCGCAGCTTCGCTCCGGAGCCGGTCTCGTCGGATACCCAGAGCGTATTCATCCCGACCTTCACCAACCCGGTTCCGCCAGAAGGCTTCACTGGAATCATCATCGATTCGCCTGAAGTTGAGGCCCGTCCTGGGGTTGAGGTTTCGGAAACTCAGAATGAGGTGCCAAATGTTCAAGAAGCTGAGGTCGCTAGTCAAGTTAGTGCTGTTCTTGATGCCATTGATCTTGCGAATAGTGCAGTGGAATCTGGAGCGACAGGAAGCGGCAGCCCAGAAAGCGGCAGCCCAGAAAGCGGCCAAGTAGCCACTGCCGAGCAGCCGGTAGCCGCTGAGGAGCCTGCAAAGGCTGAGCAGCCGGTTAACCCTGAGTATGAGGCTCAGGCGGCACAGATTCCATCGGCAGAGGAGGCCATCACCGCCTTTGAAGAGACCTTCCTGACCGAACCGCAGCCTACCCTTGTCGATGACGTGATTGCTTCGGTGAGCGCCGCAGTAGCGAACGCACCGATGGCTCCAGAACCGGAAGAACCGTACGTTGCCCCTGCAGCTGCGGTCGTCGACCCACTAGGTGGCTACCGCAGCCCACGTAGCCTTCTTGCCACCTGGAACGGCAACGGAATTCTGCTTCTACTCGCGGCAACCGGATTCATTGCCGCCACCAACAAGGCTTCGCTTCTGACCACCATCTCGGCGGCCTTCGTGGCTCTGGCTATCTCGGGCTTCGGTTTCGGTACTGCGGCCCTCGCAGCCCGTCGCGGACGCCAGCCACAGGCTGTGCTTAGCCGTGCGGTATTCGGCGTAAACGGTGCAGCGATTCCGCTAACCGTGGTCATCCTCGCTCGCCTGGCAGCGACAGCCACCATCGCGCTGCTTGCCTCGCAGGCCCTGAACTTCTTCTACCCAATGCCTACCAAGTTGCCGCTCAACATCGGTGGCTACCAGGTACCAACCAGCATTCTGGTGGTGGTTGTGCTGCTCATCATCGGTGCGGTCACAGCAGGTTTCAACAACAAGTACCGCTACCGCCTTGCCGCAGTGTTCGCATACACGAGTGTAGGCGCTGCCGTGGTTGCAATCGTGGCGGGCTTGATCGCCAACCCATCGTTGTTCGCGGCCGGTGGCGCCTTCGACTTCAGCGCCGCGCTCGGCCTAGCCTCGGCAATCGTGATCCTCGTGGGTATCATCTGGGGCACATCGGCAGCCGATGAAAGCCCAGACCTTGCTCCGACCACCGCGGTACCTAAGCTGATAGCGGCAAGCCTTCTAAACTTCGAGATCGTTGGTCTGCTCTCGGTAGTAGCCGGCTACGTGTTCGCAAACCTTTCGCTGGGCACCGTGGGCAACTACGCGGTTGGAGCGGTATTCGCCGTGGTTCTTATCGTGAGCTTCGCAAACCAGCTTCGCCGCAACACTGATGCATTCCGTGGCTTTGGTCTTCAGAGCACTCCGGGATGGCTCCTGGTCCTAGTGCTGGTGGTGATCGCCGGTGCCGCTGTGGGCATCTCGGTCATCGTTTCGAGCAGCCAGATTTGGTTCGGCTTCGCCGGCTTCCTGCCGGTGGTTGGTGTTCCAGTTTTGGCTTGGCTGGCAACTTTGGGTGTCGACACCGTGCTTCGTCGCGAAGACTTCCACGAGATTTCGCTGGTCCGCAACTACGGCTTCTACGGCAAGGTTCGCTTGGCTAACCTCATCGGTTGGGTAGTGGCAACCGCAGTTGGTTGGGGCTTCATTTCCAGCTCGGTGGCGGGCTTCGGATGGCTCGGTTACCTGGCCGGTCTGCTCGGCGTATCTAACTCGGGTCTCCAGTCGAACATGGGTCTTTGGCTTGCCATGGGCATCGGCGCGGTAACCCCACTGATCTTCACCATCCCAAAGATTCGCGAGCAGGAGGCCGAGGGCTTGGCCCTAGAAGAGCGTCGCCGCGAACTCATCGACGTCCTCGGAATCGTCGAATAATGGCAGTCTCGCTTCAGTCGCTGCTCGAAGGATTTGCCGAGCGCTGGCCGCTCGAAGCCGCTGAGAGTTGGGACGCTCCCGGCCTAGTTTCGGGCTCGAACAGCCAGTCTGTTTCTAAGGTTTTGCTTACCGTTGATGTAACTGCCGCAGTACTCGACCACGCCATTGAAACCGGCGCCAACCTGATTTTTGCGCACCACCCGTACATCATGCGCGGTGTCACAACTCTCGCCGAAGAGACCGCCAAGGGTGCGCTGCTGGCCCGCGCTATTCGCGCCAACGTTGCCATCTACGCGGCTCACACCAATGCAGACATCGTCACCGATGGAGTATCGGATGTGATTGCAAAGGCTCTGGGGCTGCAGTCAATCACCGCCTTGGATGACACCACGAAGCTCGAAGGTCACGGACGAGTTGGCGTGCTGCCAGACGCTATTAGCCTGGGTGACTTTGCCCGACTCGTCGCGCGCGTATTCCCAAGGACTGCAACCGGTGTTCGCGTCGCTGGCGATTACAACCAGATGGTCGAAAAGGTTGCGTTGTGCGGGGGAGCGGGCGACAGCTTCATCCCGGCCGCAATCAATGCCAAGGCCGACGTTTACCTGAGCTCAGACCTGCGCCACCACGTCGTGCAGGATGCTCGCGAGAGCGCGCTGCTAAGCGGCGGGCCAGCCATCGTGGACATTGCCCACTGGGCTGCCGAGTGGCTCTGGCTGAACCAGGCTGCAACCGAGTTGCGTAAGATTTACCCAGACGTTGATTTTGAGGTTTGCGACCTCAACACCGACCCTTGGGATTTTGTAATCACCCAATAACAGCTCAAAAGCTATTCGTAGCAACCATTGCAAACTAAAAAGGAACACCATGAAGGTAAATCAGACTCAGCTCGAGAACCTACTCGAACTCGCCGCAACCGATTTGCTGATTCTGCGTTCCAAGAATGCAATCGAAGAGCTAAAGCGTAACCCTGAACACAGCGAGATTTCTCAGCGTCTCCGCGCATCTTCGGCATCGTTCCTCGAGGCCAACAACAAGGTCGAAACCCTACAGCTTGAGCTTCGCCGTCTTGAGACCGATGTTGACCTGGTAGAGAAGCGCATCGCCAAGGACAACGCCAGCCTGCGCGAGACCAGCGTGGTCAAGAACGCACAGGGCATCCAGCACGAATTGAAGACCCTTGCCAAGCGCAAGGCAGAACTTGAAGACCAGGAACTGGCCATCATGGAGGCGCTTGGCGAGGCCGAAAACGAGGTAGCTGCTGCTTCTGCGGACCGCAAGCTGATCGAGGATGAGCTTGCCGCGAAGACCGCCGAGCTCGAGGCCGAGTTCCGCAAGATTGCAAGCGGACTGGACCTTACAAACGCCGACCGCAAGCAGATTGCCGAGCGCATCCCTGCCGAACTGCTCGACCTTTATGTCGCGAAGTCCAAGCGTGGCGTCCCGGTTGGTCGCTTGAGCCACCGCGAGTGTGGTGCCTGCCGCATCAGCATCGGCGCTACCGGTCTTGCCGAAATCATGGCCAAGCCAGCCGACGAGATTGTCACCTGCCCAGACTGTGGCGCAATCTTGGTGCGTGTATGAGCCGTCACTTTCTAATCGAAGCCGATGGCGGCTCGCGCGGAAACCCAGGTGAGTCCGGCTCCGGTGCGGTGGTCATGGACCGCGTCACCGGCGAAATCTTGGTTGAGATCAGCGAATACATCGGTCACGCAACCAATAACGTGGCTGAATACCGTGCGCTGCTCGCGGGTGTTCGTGAGGCCCTCGCGCTCGACCCAGACTGCGATCTCGACGTGCGCATGGACTCGAAGCTCGTCATCGAGCAGATGTCAGGCGCCTGGAAGATCAAGCACCCAGACATGCAGGCGCTTGCCATTCAGATTCATCAGGTTCTCGCTGGAAAGCCGGTTCGCTGGACCTGGATTCCACGCGAGCAGAACTACCGCGCTGATGCCCTTGCCAACGAGGCGATGGACGCTAAGCGCACTCAGATTTTGCATGCGAAATCGCAGCCGGAAGCGGTGGTTCCACCGGTAGCATCCGCTGTCGAGTTCAACTCCGAACTGCCGAGTTCGGTCCGTGCACCGGGTGGCGTCACCAAGCCGCTAACCACCATCATCTTGGTTCGCCATGGCCGCACTGCGCTGACCGAAAGCAAGCGAATTTCGGGCAGTGGTGGCGCAGACCCTAACCTCTCCGACGCCGGCAGGCAGGACGCCGAGGCGGTTGCCCGTGAACTTGCCAAGGTTGGTAAGTCGGGCCCGTGGGCACACCTCAGCCCAATCTCGGCCGTGGTTTCATCACCGATGAACCGCACCCGCGACACCGCCGCGGCGATTGCCGACGAGTTGAAGCTCACCCCATCGGTGATTGAAGACCTGAAGGAAATCTCCTTTGGCACTTGGGATGGCCTAACCAACGATGAGGCCCGAGCACAGGACCCTGCCTTGTTCGAAGCTTGGCGAGGTTCGTGGGAAGTATCGCCTCCGGGAGGCGAATCGCTGCAGGCTTTCGATGACCGCATCCGTAGCGCACGCAACCAGGTTCTCGAGAAGTTCGTCGGTCAGACTGTCGTCGTAGTTGCTCACGTCATGCCGATTCGCGGCTTCATGCGTCACGCCTTCAACGCCGACATCGCCGCCTACTGGCGTCCACAGGTTTCGCCTTGTTCGGTCAGCATCCTCCGCCTCTGGGGCGGGGAAGCGGCCGAGGTAATCGCCTTCAACGCAACTCACCACCTCGCTCCAGGGCATAACGGCTAGGCTTAGAAGCGGTTGGGTCGGCTAGGCGATCGCGGCGGGAAACCGCTGAGGAACGTCCGGGCTCCATAAAGCAAAGCGGTGGGTAACGCCCACTCGGGGTAACCCGCAAGACAGTGCCACAGAGAATAGACCGCCTCGCAAGAGGTAAGGGTGAAACGGTGGTGTAAGAGACCACCAGCAGCCTGGGTGACCAGGTTGGCTAGGTAAACCTCGCTTGGAGCAAGACCAGACAGAGAGCGTTGATGCTGCTCGCAGAGCTCTCGGGTAGGTTGCTTGAGACCGTTGGTAACAGCGGTTCTAGATAGATGATCGTCCACGACAGAACCCGGCGTATCGGTCGGCCCAACCGCCTAAATCTGTCTAACGAACGCTAGTTCTTTTCTTCGTGGCGGTCTGCGGCTGCCCAAGCAGCACCCAAAATACCCGCACTGTTGCGCTTCAAAGCCGGCACAATCTCAGCCTGAAGCTTCAGCTTTGGCAGGAACTCCTGGTGATTCTTGCTTACGCCACCACCGACGATTATCAGGTCTGGGCTAAACAGCGCCTCTAGGCGCGAGTAATACTTCTGCAGGCGTTCGGCCCAAGCGTCCCAGCTCAGGTTTTCGCGTTCCTTGGCCGAGAAGGCAGCCTTGGTCTCGTAGTCGATTCCGTCAATCTCGAGGTGACCGAGTTCAGCGTTTGGAACGAGGTGGCCGTTGGTGAAAAGTGCGGTGCCGATGCCGGTTCCGAGGGTGGTCATGATCACAAGGCCCTTGCGCTTCTTGGCGGCACCAAACTTGAGTTCGGCGATGCCCGCTGCATCGGCGTCGTTGAGGATATAAACCTTGCGGCCGAGTCGCTTTTCAAAGAGTTCCTCGGCGTTGAGGCCGATCCATTCCTTAGCAACGTTGGCCGCAGACATGGTCACGCCGTGGCGAACCACTGCAGGGAAGCAGATGCCAACCGGAGTCCAGGTGTGAACGTTTGGAAGATCCTCAATAAGTTTGGCTACAACATCGGCGATGTCAGCCGCCTTGCCGCCTTCAGGGGTTGCAAATCGAACACGTTCGCTGGCAAGTTCACCCTTTTTGACGTCAACGAGGGCTCCCTTGATGCCGGTTCCGCCGATGTCGATGCCGATTGCCTTGCGTCCCATTGTCTGCTTTCCGGGTTAGATCTTCAGGGTTTAAGACTAGGGTAGTGTCAAAATCTCGACACCGGTCTCTGTGACGACCATGGTGTGTTCGAATTGCGCGGTGATTGATTTATCGCGGGTGGTGACGGTCCAGCCGTCGTCCCACATCTGCCACTCGTGAGTTCCCAGAGTCAGCATCGGTTCGATGGTGAAGACCATGCCAACCTCGATGACGTCGTTGTATAGCGGCGCCGAATCGTAGTGCGGAATGATGAGCCCGGAGTGGAAAGTATCGCCGATTCCGTGACCGGTAAAGTCGCGAACAACTCCGTAGCCAAAGCGCTTGGCGTAGGTCTCGATGGCGCGGCCGATGATGTTTACCTCGCGGCCCGGAGCGATGGCAGCGATACCTCGCTCGAGCGCAATCTTGGTTCGATCGACTAGGTCGCGAACCTCTTGCTTCACATCGCCAACAAGGAAGGTGACGTTGCTGTCGCCGTGGTAGCCATCCTTGAATGCGGTGATGTCGATGTTGATGATGTCGCCATCCTGCAGAACCGTGTTGTCTGGGATGCCGTGGCAGATGACCTCGTTCAACGAGGAACAGAGTGACTTTGGGTAGCCGCGGTAGCCGAGAGTGCTCGGGTACGCCCCCTGCGAGATGATGAATTCGTGGCCGATGCGGTCCAGTTCATCGGTGGTGATGCCCGGCTTGCAGTGCTCGCCAACCAGCTGAATGGCCTGAGCCGCAATCTTGCCGGCGGCGCGAATCTTTTCGATTGCCTCTGGGCTCTGAACGTGAGAACCGGTGTACTTGGCCGGCGACTTTTTGCCGACGTATTCCGGTCGCGGAATACTTGCTGGAACCTGGCGCAGCGGCGATAGCGTTCCCGGGGTTAGGTGGCCGGTGGCTGGGTTTCTAGGCATGGGATTAGTCTATTTCTTGTGATCAAGAGACAGCGCCAGGTGGAGCCATCAGAGGGCTATTGGTTCAACACCAAGACCCTGAAGGTTGAGCATGGATTGCTTACCGCTGCGCCTTACAGAATCGGCCCGTTTGAGACCGTCGATGAAGCTGCTCGCGCGCTTGAAATCATCCGTGAGCGTTCGAAGGCTTGGTCCGAATCCGAAAAGAACGAAGAGCAGCGCTAACTAGTTACTCGAACTCGTTGTCCGCGCTTGGGAATGCGCCGGATGCAACATCCTCGCGATATTCCGAAACCGCACCGATGAGGGTCTCGCGGAGGTTCGCGTAACGCTTCACAAACTTTCGTGGCTTGCCTTCCGAAAGGCCCGCGAAGTCGGTCCAAACCAGAATCTGACCGTCGGTTCCGCGACCGGCTCCAATGCCGATTGTTGGAATGCTGAGCTTTGCCGAAATCTCTGCAGCGATAGCTGCTGGCACCATCTCGAACACCACTGCGAATGCGCCTGCAGCCTCAACAGCAAGGGCGTCTGCCATCAGCTGTGCACCATCCTCGCCGCGACCTTGAACCTTGAAACCGCCGAGGTTATTTACGCTCTGCGGAGTGAAACCGAGGTGGGCCATCACTGGAATGCCGGCCTCGGTGATGGTACGAATGCGGCTCGCACTACGCTTGCCACCCTCAAGCTTCACGGCAGCAACGCCAGATACTTTCATCAGGCGAATGGCGTTGTTTAGTGCGTCGGCATCCGAGGTTTCGTATGAACCGAATGGCATGTCGATTACGACCAGTGCACGCTTTGCAGCCGAGGCGACAGCGCGACCGAACGGAATCATTTCGTCGATGGTTATTGGCAGTGTGCTGGTGTAGCCCAGGGCGTTGTCAGCAGCACTGTCGCCAACTAATAGAACGTCGATGCCGGCTTCGTCGAAGATGCCGGCGGTCATGTGGTCGTAGCTGGTGAGACAGGTGAACTTCCTACCCTCGCGTTTGAAATCGGCGAGGGTAGTGGTTCGAACCAGTCTCGGGGTGAGGGTCATTAGCCGCGCTTCCAGGCGTCTACTTCGATCTCAACCAACATTGCAGGGTTTACGAACGCCACACCCGAAAGGATGGTTAGCGCTGGGCGGATCTCGCTGAATACCTCGCCGTGAGCCTTACCGGCTGCGTCTGCTGCTTCTGCGGTGGTGCAGTAAACGCGGCTGCGAACTACGTCCTCGAGGCTGTAACCGGCCTCTGCAAGCGCACCTGCGATAACGGTCTCTAGAGCAACCTTGGCCTGGCCGTAAGCGTCGCCTTCGTGCTGAAGAACGCCACCGACGGTAGCGGTGCTACCCGAAACGTGAACGTACTCGCCAGCGACGGTTGCGCGCGAGTAGCCGAGGATTGGTTCGTAAGGTGAACCGCTTGAGATTAGACGAGTTGCTGCCATGATGTTTCGCTTTCTTTTAGTGCTCTGATAAGGGTAACAAGCCGCTGAGTTTTGCGCTTCCTGGGTTGGCCCCGCGGATGGCTGCCAGACGGCTGCTAGTTCTGCTTGAAACGGTTGGTGATTGGAAGTCGGCGGTCGCGGCCGAATGCCATTCCGGTGATCTTTGGTCCGATTGCACCCTGGCGGCGCTTCCATTCTGCGCGGTCAACGAGCTGAATCACACGGTCGACGGTTGCCTGTTCGAAACCGCGCGCGATGATTTCGTCGCGTCCGAGGCGCTCGTCGATGTAAAGCTCGAGAAGGCTGTCGAGGAGGTCGTATTCCGGCAGGGAATCCTGGTCGACCTGGCCCGGACGCAGCTCTGCAGATGGCGGCTTGACGATCGAGTTCTCAGGAATAGGGGGAGTCTGACCAAGCTTGTCGGCACGTTCGTTGCGCCAGCGTGCCAACTGCCAAACCACGGTCTTGGCCACATCCTTGATTGGCGCGTAACCGCCAACCGAGTCGCCATAAATGGTGCTGTAGCCCACTGCGAGTTCGGTCTTGTTGCCGGTAGTAAGAGTGAGGTGGCCCTCAAGGTTGGAAAGCGACATCAGGATGAGGCCGCGAACGCGGGCCTGAAGGTTTTCAGCCGAGAGGCCATCAAGCTTGAGCTGGTTTTCGGCAACCGCAACCATGTCCGCGATCGCCTCGGTGCGAATCGGCAAACCGATGCGATCTGCAAGGTCGAAGGCATCGCTCTTGCTGTGGTCGCTCGAGTAAACGCTCGGCAGGGATACACCGTGAACATTCTGGGCACCGATGGCGTCAGCCGCAATCGCCGCACAAACCGCAGAGTCAATACCGCCCGAAAGGCCCAAAATCACCGATGGGAAGCCGTTCTTGCCCACGTAATCGCGCAGGCCCAGAACTAGTGCGTTCCAGATGTCTTCGAGCTCATCGCCACTCTTGATGGCGCCGGGTGAAGCCTTGACGACCTCAGAGCGCGAGGAGATGTCTACCAACTGGCGATCCGCCTCGAAATTGGCGCATTCGGTGACGATTGCGCCGATGGCGTCGACCATCAGGCTCGCACCATCGAAGACCAGGTCATCCTGGCCGCCGACGAGGTTCACATAGGCCACCGCGCAGTTGTTTTCGGTAGCAAGCTTCGCAACAAGGTCGCGGCGGGTCTGCTGCTTGCCTGCCTCAAATGGCGAGCCATTCAGAACCAATGCAACATCGGTGTTGTTGCCCTTGAGAGCCGCAACCGGGCCGCCAGACTGCCAAATGTCTTCGCAGATGAGAATGCTGAAACGCAGGCCGTCGATTTCGAAGTTCAAAGACTCGTTGCCAGGCACGAAAACGCGGTATTCATCGAAGACCGAATAGTTAGGCAGGTGATGCTTGGCGTACGTGCCAACAACGGTGCCGCCGTGAAGAACACTGGCGCAGTTTTGTGCGATGGCCCAGCCGTTTGCCTTGTCTGGGGCAACGATGGCAGGGTGGCCGATGACGACGTGAATGTCGCCGAGTCCGGCATCAGAAAGTCGGGTAGCGAAGGCGGAAATTGCCTGTTCAGCCTGCTCTACGAAGGTGTGGCGCTGGGCGAGGTCTTCGATCGGGTACCCGGTTGCAACCATCTCGCCAAAAAGCACCAGATTTGCGCCCTCGGCCGCGGCCAGTTTGACCTGCTGGAAGCATTCCTCAAGATTGCTGGAAATTGCTCCAACCACAGGATTTGTCTGCGCGAGCGCCAAGCGAACTGAAGCCATAACCATTAGCCTAGTAGAAGGTAACGAGAGGAATCTTTTGATGGACAAGCAGACAGAATTCGTCCTTCGCACGATTGAAGAACGAGGCGTCAAATTCATTCGCCTTTGGTTCACCGATGTGGCGGGAACTCTCAAGTCGGTTGCTATCGCTCCGGCCGAAGTTGAGGGTGCCTTTGCAGAAGGCCTCGGTTTCGATGGTTCGTCCATCGAGGGCCTCGCACGTACCTACGAAGCGGACATGCTTGCCATGCCAGACCCTTCGACTTTCCAGATTCTTCCTTGGCGCGGCGAAATCGACCCGACCGCCCGCATGTTCTGTGACATCACTACTCCTGATGGCCAGCCTGCCGCCGCCGACCCTCGCAACGTGCTTCGTCGCGCGCTTGCCAAGGCGTCGGAGATGGGATTCTCGTTCTACATTCACCCTGAGATCGAGTTCTACCTCCTCAAGAGCGCAGACTTCAGCAACGGCCCAATCCCGGTAGACAACGCCGGTTACTTCGACAACGTTCCTGGTGGAACCGCACACGACTTCCGTCGCCGCGCAGTCTCCATGCTTGAGCAACTCGGCATTTCGGTTGAGTTCTCGCACCACGAGGGTGGCCCTGGCCAGAACGAGATCGACCTGCGTTACGCAGACGCGCTAACCATGGCCGACAACATCATGACCTTCCGCACCGTGATCAAGGAAGTTGCAATCGAGCAGGGCGTCTACGCGACCTTCATGCCGAAGCCTTTCACCGATCACCCAGGTTCGGGTATGCACACCCACCTCTCGCTGTTCGAGGGCGACACCAACGCCTTCTACGACCCAGCCGACCCGTACCACCTGAGCAAGACTGCGAAGCACTTCATCGCTGGTCTATTGCGTCATGCACCGGAGATCACCGCGGTCACCAACCAGTACGTCAACTCTTACAAGCGCCTCTGGGGTGGCGGCGAGGCTCCTTCGTTCGTCTGCTGGGGTCACAACAACCGTTCGGCTCTCATCCGCGTGCCGCTTTACAAGCCAAACAAGGGTCAGTCGACTCGCATCGAATACCGCGCAATCGACTCGGCAGCAAACCCATATCTTGCTTACGCACTGATGCTCGAGGCCGGCCTAAAGGGCATCGAGAACGAGTACGTTTTGCCTCCGGAGACCGAAGACAACGTTTGGGACCTCAACGAGTCTGAGCGTCGCGCAATGGGCATTCAGCCGCTACCTGGCAGCCTCGAGCACGCCATCCGCAAGCTCGAAGAGAGCGAACTGGTTGCAGAGACCCTCGGCGAAGAAGTGTTCTCGTACGTGCTCGCTAACAAGCGCCGCGAGTGGGCCGACTACCGTCGTCAGGTAACCAACTACGAGCTACAGCAGAACCTCGGCACCCTCTAAAACCCAGGAGCAAACTATGGCTGCTCCGAGAACTGGGGGCTCGCTAATCGAGCTCGCGCGTTTTGGTTTCACCGACCTCTCTGGCACCGTCGGCAAGCTCGACGCACTGGTCAAACTTGTCGGCGATGGCGGGCGCATTGCCATGGCATCCCTCGGTAAGTCTGCCAACCCAGATCAGGCGCTAAACGCGCTGCTCGAGTTTGCCAGCCGCGACAAGGCAACGCTCAAGAAGCTACTCTCCAAGAACGACTCCGCAGACCGCCTCTGCATGGTGCTCGGTGCATCCTCGGCGCTCGTTGACTTCCTTCGTCGCCACCCTGATGAAATGGTTGCTTTCGAAAAGCCGGTAACCGCTCTGGATGACCAGGCTGCGATGACCGAGCGAGTTCGCATGGCACTGATGCCGGTTCTCGGGACCGCCATCACGGCAAAGCAGGCAAACCCAGATTCGCCGTTCGACTCCGCCAACTGCTGGAACGTCATCCGCAAGCAGTACCGCTCCGAGCTGCTGCGCATCGCCATCTGCGATGTGTCGTCCGAAGCGCCGACCGCGGTATTGCCGGCGATCGCCGCAGCCCTCTCGGATGCCGCCGGAGCGGTCATCGAAGGTGCCATTGACATTGCCCGCGCCGAGCTTTCATACTCGCGCGAATACGGAGTCTTCGAGGCGCACGAGGTTTCGGCAACCAACTTCACAGTCATCGCGATGGGCAAGTGTGGTGCCCGCGAACTCAACTACATCAGCGACGTCGACGTCATTTACGTTGCAGGTCCGGGTAACGAAGAGATCGAATCTGCCCGCGTAATCGACATCGCCACCAAGATGGCTAACCGCATGATGCGCGCCATCGATGCGGTGTCCACTGAGCCTGCGCTTTGGCAGGTTGACCCGAACCTTCGTCCTGAGGGTAAGTCTGGTGCGCTGGTTCGCACCCTCGAGAGTCACATCGCCTACTACGAGCGCTGGGCCGAGGGATGGGAGTTCCAGGCACTACTCAAGGCGCGTCCGCTTGCCGGTCACCGCGGGCTGGGCGAGGAATACGTCGCCGCTCTGAACCCAAAGGTTTGGACCAGCGCGCACCGCGAAAACTTCGTCGAAAACGTTCAGAAGATGCGTACTCGCGTGCTGGAGCACATCCCGGCAGATGAGGTCGCGCGTCAGATCAAGCTTGGCCCTGGTGGCCTTCGCGACGTCGAATTCACCGTGCAGTTGCTGCAGTTGGTTCACGGCCGCACCGATGACAGCGTGCACCAGCGCGACACACTCTCGGCCATCGCCGCGCTTCGTGCCGCCGGATACATTGGCCGTGCGGAGGCTGAGGCCTTCGACCGCGACTATCGCTTCCTGCGCGTAATCGAGCACCGCATTCAACTTTCGGAGCTTCGTCGCACCCACCTCATGCCGGTACACGAGGAACAGGTTCGTGCCATCGCGCGTTCGATCGACCCGAAGTGGTCTGCCGACAAGCTGCTCGAAGAGTGGGAGAGCGTCAAGGCTGAGGTTCGCGGCCTTCACCAGCGAATCTTCTTCCGTCCACTACTTTCCGCTGTTGCCCGCCTCGACGACTCGAGTCTTTCGCTCACCGATGAGCAGGCTATCGACCGTCTGGCAGCGATTGGTTTCCAGGATCCAAAGGGTGCGCTGGCCCACATCGGTGCACTGACCTCTGGTCTTAGCCGCCGCGCTGCCATTCAGAAGCAGCTCCTACCGGTATTGCTCGAGTGGTTCGCTCGCGGAACCGATCCGGATGCCGCACTACTGTCCTTCAGGCGCCTCTCTGAGGACCTGGGGGAGTCCCACTGGTATCTCAGAATGCTTCGCGACTCCAGCGGCGCTGCCGAGCGCATGACGCAGGTGCTGTCGAATAGCCGCCTCGCTACCTCGCTGTTCGAGCGCATCCCTGAGGGTGCCGCTTGGTTCGAGAAGACCGAAGACCTTCAGCCGATGACGCTGCCCGAACTTCAGACCGAGTTCGACGCGCTGCTTGAACGCCACGATGACCGTGAAACCGCAGCCGTTGCCATCCGCCACATTCGTCGCCGCGAGACCCTGCGCATCGCGATGGGTGCGGTTCTCGACGAGCTGACCATCGAGGATGTCGCCGAGGGCCTCTCAAACGTCACCGAGGCCTATCTGAACGCCCTAGTCGAGTCGGGCATCGCATCGAGCACCTACCGCCTCGGAGAACTTCGCCTTGGAGATGCGGTCGACTTCGGCATCATCGCAATGGGCCGCTTCGGTGGCAAGGAACTCGGCTTCGGTTCGGACGCCGATGTCATGTTCGTCTACTCTGCTAAGCCGGGAATCGAGCCGGAGATCGCACAACGCGCCGCCGAACGCATCGCCGCCGAACTGCGTGAATCTTCGGAAGACCGAGTTCTCGAATTCGAGCTAGATCTGGATCTTCGACCTGAGGGCAAGAATGGCCCGCTCGTGCGTTCAATCGACTCGTACGAGGCCTACTACAAGCGTTGGGGAGCGGAATGGGAAGCGCAGGCTCTGCTTCGTGCTCGTCCAATCACCGGCAGCGCCGAGCTCAAGTCCAAGTTCGAAGAGATCATCGACAAGTTCCGCTACCCGGCAGAGGTTGAGCAGAAGACCATCGTCGAGATTCGCCGAATCAAGGCGCGCGTAGAGACCGAGCGTCTTCCACAGGGTGCAGACCCTAAGCGTCACCTAAAGCTTGGCCGCGGTTCGCTCAGCGACGTCGAGTGGCTGGTTCAGCTGCTGCAGTTGCAGCACGGTTCGGCTCATCCCGAGATTCGCACTCCGCAGACCCTCACAGCCCTCAGGGCCTGTGTTGCTGCCGAACTCATTGCGGAACACGACGCCAACGTCCTAGAGGTCGCCTGGACCCTTGCATCGCGCGTTCGCAGCGCATCTGTGCTCTGGGCCAATAAGCGCACCGATGTCCTGCCGGTTGATCGCCGCCAGCTCGAGGGCATCGCGCGAATCTTGAACTACCCGCCATATAGCTCGACCACTCTCGAGCAGGACTACCTTGCCGCAACCCGTCGAGCCCGCGCCATCTTCGAGCGTGTGTTCTTCGGATGGGTTGATTCGCCAAACTCCGACGACTAATCGCTGCGGCAAACCCGCCTCCTGAGGTCTGGGCCGTCCGCCGCAGCCGCGCCTGCCTTGTATCACCGAAGCCGCGCCCCGCATCCCCGGTTAAAGCAAAGTGGGCCGCACCTTTCGGTGCGACCCACTTGTAATGGCTCTATTACACGCCGTAGTACAGCTCGAACTCGTATGGGTGAGGACGCTGTGCAAGTGGCTTGATTTCCTTCTCGCGCTTGTAGTCGATCCAGGTCTCGATAACTTCCTTGGTGAACACGCCACCCTTTAGGAGGTACTCGTGGTCGTTCTCAAGAGCGATTAGAACCTCAGCTAGCGAACCAGGAACCTGAGGGATGAGCTTTGCCTCTTCTGGAGGAAGCTCGTATAGGTCCTTGTCAACTGGAGCGTGTGGCTCAATGCGGTTCTGGATACCGTCAAGACCAGCCATAAGCATTGCTGCGAATGCTAGGTATGGGTTGCTCGAAGCGTCTGGCGCACGGAACTCGATACGCTTTGCCTTCGGGTTGGTGCCGGTCATTGGGATACGGATCGAAGCCGAGCGGTTACCTGCCGAGTAGACAAGGTTTACTGGAGCTTCGAAGCCTGGAACCAAGCGACGGTAGCTGTTTACGGTTGGGTTGGTGAACGCTAGAAGCGATGGAGCGTGCTTCAAGATACCACCGATGTACCAGCGAGCGATGTCCGAAAGACCGCCGTAGCCGTTCTCGTCGTAGAACAGCGGCTTGCCGTCCTTCCAGAGCGACTGGTGTACGTGCATACCCGAACCGTTGTCGCCGAATAGTGGCTTTGGCATGAAGGTTGCAGTCTTGCCGTAAGCGTGTGCAACGTTCTTGACGATGTACTTGAACTTTAGGATGTCGTCTGCCGAGCGAAGCAGGGTGTCGAACTTGTAGTTGATTTCACCCTGACCAGCGGTACCAACCTCGTGGTGGCTACGCTCTACCGAAAGGCCTGCAGCCTCTAGCTCAAGAACGATGCTGTCACGCATGTCTGCGTGCTGGTCAACTGGCGATACTGGGAAGTATCCACCCTTGTAAGGAGTCTTGTTAGCGAGGTTACCGCCCTCTTCAACGCGACCCGAGTTCCAAGCAGCTTCCGAGCTGTCGATGAAGTGCATCGCGCTGTTGGCCTTAACTTCGTAACGAACGTCGTCGAAGATGAAGAACTCTGCTTCAGGAGCGAAGAATGCGGTGTCGGCGATGCCGGTGCTGGTCAGGTAAGCCTGAGCCTTCTTCGCGATCTGGCGTGGGTCCTTGTGGTAGATCTCGCCATTACGTGGGTTGTAGATGTCGAAGATCATGTTTAGGGTCTTCTCAACGCGGAATGCGTCAAGGTAAGCGGTGGTCACGTCAGGGATTAGCTGCATGTCCGACTCGTGGATCGATGCGAAACCGCGGATCGATGAGCCATCGAATAGCTGGCCGTCAACGAAGAATTCTTCGTCGATCATGCTTGCTGGAAGGTTGAAGTGCTGCTGCACACCAGGAAGGTCGGTGAAGCGAACGTCAAGGAACTTTACGTCGTTGTCCTTGATGTACTTGACGACCTCGGAGGCGGTCTTGAACATAGGGTGGTATCCCTTCGATTTGGATGGGGAAGTGGCGAGCCATTACGCCTAATAAGAGTTTACTTCCCTGTAGCCCTTGTTTTGGCAGCGAAATGTTTCGTGAATGTTAAAAATCTCGGCTTAGGCTGGTCTGGTGACTGAATCAACACCAAACAAGTGGGCCGGGCAGCGTCTCGGCCTCCCAGAATCGGGCCCTGGCTCGCTCGCGACCATGCCTCGCCGCATCGGCGCAATCATGATCGACTGGGGCATCGCGTTGCTTATCAGCCACGCTTTCTTCGCCGATGATTCTTGGGCGACCCTGCTCATTTTCGGCGGTATGCAGCTGGTGTTGGTTGGCACCCTCGGCTACAGCTTTGGGCACCGCATCCTCGGGCTTCAGGTGATTCGTCTGGGGCAGAAGGTCAAGAACGGTTATGTGGGTCTCTACAAGGCGTTTCTGCGTTCGCTGCTGCTGTGCTTGGTCATCCCGGTTTCCATCTGGGATGCCGACAACCGCGGCTTGCACGACAAAGCCGCCGGTACCGTGCTCATTCGCAGGTCCTAGCGGCTGTCGTTTTGCTCGCCAATCTGGCGGAGCGTACTAAGTTTTTTTGAGCCTTGCTCTACTGTGGGCGACGGCCAGCGTTGCGCATCTTGGTTGGGTCCATTCCCTTAGGAACTGGAACTGCAAGGCGCATAGTCGAAAGACGCTTGTTGATTTCGCTGAGCTCTGCGCGGCGAACAACCGACTTCAGCTTCAGGATGGTTGGAGCCAGCTTGGTCAGGGTGACCGAGTGCTCATCGTTGCATACCCAAAGCACGGTAACCGGCACCGATGAAAGTGCGGTGGCAAGCTTGCGCTTCTCGTCTTCAACGAGGCGCGAAACGCTCGAGCGGTGGCCTTCTGCAATCAGCACGATACCTCCGCGACCGGCGATGCGGTAGACGAGGTCCTGAGTCTTAGCGTTTACGGCGATTGGGCCTTCTTCGCCCGACCATCCGCGCTTTAGAACGGTGCCAATGACTGCGCTAACTGCGCCAGGCTGGCCCTCAATGCGGCTGTAAGCAACCTTCTCTGCGCGCTTTCCAAGGATGAAAGCGAATAGGACAACACCACCGATGATGCCAAGGATGATCCAGAGGAAGAATCCGATTGGGTTCGAGATGCCGTTTAGAAGAGCTACTAGTACGCCGACTGCGAGAACACCAAGACCCGCACCAATCGATGCTGGAGCTGCGGTCTTGTCCTCGCGGATGGTCATGCCCCAGACCTGACGAATCTGGGCAAGCTGACTTGGGCGCTTTTCGGTGTTTTTTGCCATGGAATAAGCCTACCGATTACACAGCCTGGCTGAAGCCAAGCGCGGCATCGGCGAGGTGTTTTAGGTGCTCGGGTATGTCGCGGCCCTTAGCGACCATGCTTTGCGCCCATAGGCGACCGGCACGGTATGAAGAACGAACTAGCGGACCGCTGAGCACACCAAGGAAGCCCATCTTCTCGGCTTCTTCCTTGAGCATTACGAACTCTTCAGGCTTTACCCAGCGGCTCACCGGGTGGTGGCGCACCGATGGGCGCAGGTACTGGGTGATGGTGACGATGTCGGTGCCCGCGTTGTGCAGGTTCTGGAGCGCCTCGATGATCTCTTCGATGGTCTCGCCCATGCCGAGGATTAGGTTCGACTTGGTGACCATTCCGGCATTGCGAGCCTGAGTGAGCACGTCGAGCGAGCGCTCATAACGGAACGCTGGGCGAATCTCCTTGAAGATGCGTGGCACGGTCTCTAGGTTGTGAGCGAATACCTCAGGCTTGGCGTCGAACACCTGCTGGAGGAGCTCTGGCTTGCCGCTGAAGTCTGGAACCAAGATCTCAACACCTGTGCCAGGCGACTGCTGGTGAATCTGGCGGATGGTCTCGGCGTAAAGCCAAGCACCCTCATCCGGGAGGTCATCGCGGGCCACACCGGTTACGGTCGAGTAGCGCAGCTGCATCTTTGCAACCGATTCGCCAACGCGACGAGGCTCTTCGGCGTCGAAGTCGTCTGGCTTACCGGTGTCGATCTGGCAGAAGTCGCAGCGGCGGGTGCACTGTGAACCACCGATGAGGAAGGTGGCCTCGCGGTCTTCCCAGCATTCGAAGATGTTTGGGCAGCCGGCTTCCTGGCACACGGTGTGCAGGTTTTCGGTTTTCACCATCGTCTGTAGCGCCTGGTACTCAGGACCCATCTTGGCGACGGTCTTGATCCATTCCGGCTTCTTCTCGATTGGAACCGCAGCGTTACGGGCCTCGATGCGCAGGAGCTTCTTTGGAGCGGCTGGCTGGTCTGTCATAGTTGCACCTTGGTGATCTGATTGAGGTGCTTCTGCACCTGTTCGGCGGCCATCGCCGGTGTGATTTCTTTGCCTAGTAACTCACTAAGCGTAGATGTGCCGGCGTCTTTGATGCCGCAAGCAATGATGGTTTCATAAGGCTGAAGTGAGTTGTTGCAGTTGAGCGCGAACCCGTGCATGGTGGTGTGTTCTGCAACGCGGATGCCGATAGCCGCCACCTTCAGGTGTGAGCCATCCGGCTGTGGCGCCCAGACGCCACTGCGGCCTTCGACACGCTCGGTTGCGAGGCCAAAGTCTGCGATGGTGTCGATGAGAACCTGCTCGAGCCAGCGGACGTAGCCAACCACGTCTATTGGGCGAGGAAGCTGCATGATCGGGTAGCCAACAAGCTGTCCCGGACCGTGCCAGGTGATTTTGCCGCCACGGTTGGTTTCGATTACTGGAGTGCCGTCTTGCGGTAGCTCTTCACCCTCGGTGCGCTTGCCCGCAGTGTAGACCGGGTCGTGCTCGAGGAGGATTACGGTGTTTTCGCGAGTGCCGTGGGCAACCTCAGCGTGGATCGAGTTTTGTAGCTCAAGTCCAGCCTCGTATGACACATAGTTTGGTGCCAATCCGGCAATAAGAAACTCGGTCATTCTGCAATTCTAACTTTGATTGTTGGGCTTAGTTTTCAACAGATTGCCATCACCGATGCTTCCCTTGGCACAGGGCGGTGTTTGCTGGAACCGAGAGGGGAGCGCCAGATGAACAGCTATAAGAGCGTTGTGAAACTTTACGCTGCGGTTCAGCAGGCAAACCCGCGCAAGCCTCTAGAGCTTAGGCGAACCGGCACAAGGTCGTTCAACCTGAGCATCGGCCCGGTGGCTGCTGAAACTTCAGGTGCGGCACGTCAGGCCGCAAGCGCTCAGGGCGTCGCCGCTCAAGAGTTCGTCTTTGGTCAGGGTTTCGTGCCGGCTGGTCGTGCATCACGGGAGCGTGCTTCCAGTCGATTCAGCTTGCGTCCAGCGCTTAGGCAGAGGGGGCTGCCCGCTAAATCAAGTGTGTTCGCCGTTGCGGGAGCCGCTGTGGCTCTCACTTTGGCTATTGGCTTCCTGGTGTGGCCGCAACCCAAAGCGCTCCATGCGCCGCGGTTGGCGATTGCAGCGCCATCGCTGAGCGCTAAGCCGGATTGCGCCGATGCCTTGGCCCAAGCCGACAGTTTTGTCGCGGGCCGGGCCAAGTTC
>Ga0228702_1000775_pt1 | contig 22853 bp, 19 predicted proteins | sample McNCre217_Aug_MG_2_FD_178018 | JGI IMG/M metagenome (GOLD analysis project Ga0228702, IMG submission 178018) | Freshwater microbial communities from McNutts Creek, Athens, Georgia, United States - 20-17_Aug_MG | ecosystem: Environmental > Aquatic > Freshwater > Creek | place: USA: Georgia...
AGATCCTATCGGGCCGAAGAAATACCGTCAAGGAATGGTTTTCCGTTGTAATTTGGATGGAAGTCAAGTGGAGGTTTTGGGCCATAATTTTAGAAATAATTATGAAGTGGCGGTGGATTCTTATGGGGCACTTTGGCAATCCGATAATGATGATGATGGAAACAAAGGAGTGCGTATTAATGCGGTTTTTGAACATGGAAACTATGGTTATGTAGACGAAATGACGGGAGAAGGCTGGTATGTGAATAGAACCAACCTGGAGAAAGAGGTTCCTTTGCGTCACTGGCATTTAAATGACCCAGGAGTTGTCCCTAATTTATTGCAAACGGGTGCGGGCTCCCCTACTGGAATGATGATTTATGAAGGGAATTTATTGCCCCCTGTTTTTCAAAATCAGATGATTCATGCCGATGCAGGTCCCAATGTCGTTCGCTCCTATGCCACGACTCCTTGGGGAGCTGGATATGAGGCGAGAATCAATAACCTCATTACCTCCCGGGATCAATGGTTTAGGCCGGCAGACGTAGCTGCAGCACCTGATGGCTCCCTATTCATTGCTGACTGGTACGATCCGGGAGTGGGAGGACACCAAGCGGGAGATCAAGCCAAAGGTCGCATCTACCGAATCGCACCTAAAGGTCATGCCTACAAAACAGCACCCATTAACCTAAGCACCCCAGAATCAGCACTTAAAGCTCTAGAAAACCCCAATTTAGAAACGCGTTTCTTGGCTTTTCAAGCCCTTCAAAAGATGGGAAGTAAAGCAGATGAGGTTTTAGAAAACACCTTTAATACGAATGAGAATCCGCGTTTTAGAGCGCGTGCCTTTTGGGTATTGAATAAGGGTCCACGTTCGAAAGAGTTTATCCAAAAAGCCTTCGAACAAGCAAATCCAAACCTAAAAGCGATGGCAATCCGGGCGGCGAAACAAAAGCCATTCACAGAATGGTCCGCATTAGCAGCTAAAGCGGCTAAAGATCAACATGCCTCCGTAAGACGTGAATTAGCGATTGCCCTTCGTCATCTTTCAGGGGATGAAGTAAATAAACTATGGGCGAGCCTTGCTATGCGCCATACAGGTGCGGATCGTTGGTATGTAGAAGCCCTAGGTATAGGTGCGGACGGAAACTGGGACGAACGATTTACAGCCTATATGGCACTAAAGCCAGAAAATTCAAAAGGGTATTCGGATATTGTTTGGAGAGCAAGAACAGAGAAAGCGCTTCCTGCCTTGATTGATTTAATAGGCAATACAAAATCATTGGCCTATTTCCGTGCACTTGACTTTATGCCAGGGGAACAAAAATCAGAGGCTTTGTTTGGCCTTATCACAGGCAAATTTGCCACTGATTTGACCGCGCAATTAGAGGCGGTCCGCCATATGAAACCGGCTTACATTGCTTCACATCCAGAAGTAAAGGCAATGCTTTCCTCTTTGTTAAAACAAATCGATGGCAAACAATACCTAGAATTAGTGGATTACTATCAATTAAAAGAAGAAAGTGCGCGCATTCTCGGAATGATTTTGGCTAGAATCGAATCCTCTAAAGCAGGTCAAGTTTTATATAACTTACCTGGAGGATCCGATGTCATTCGTAACAAATTCTTTTCTGGAAAAGAAGCGGAGCAATTAGCCTTAATTGAATCCTTACGTTACCAAGGAAAAACGGAGTCTGCTCAATTATTGTATGAAGCCATCGTTAATCCTAAGCTGAGTAAAACCGTTCAAATGCAGGCTGCCCGTGTTATCGGAAATGCCTACCCAACGGAGGAATTCGTTTTAGATTTATTAGAAAAGAAAAAAATCACTACATCTTTTATTCCGTTGGTAGTGGAAAGCCTTCAAAAAGCGTGGAGAAAGTCCATTCGTATGAAAGCAAATAGTTATTTAGACAAACATCAAACTGAAGCAAAGAAAACGCATCCTGCCTTGGCTGAAATGGTCAAAATGAATGGAGATGCTGTAAAAGGCAAGGTGGTATTTACAAACTCTTGCGCGATGTGCCATGTTGTAAATAACGAAGGGATTGATTTTGGACCTAAATTAAGCGAAATAGGCACTAAATTATCCAAAGAAGGTATGTATATGTCCATTTTGCATCCGAACGCGGGAATCGGTTTTGGTTACGAGACTTTTGAAGTAAAGACAAAGTCTGGGGATACCTACCAAGGTATCATTGTCTCAAAAAATGAAACGGACATCCTATTGCGTATTCCGGGAGGCATCGTTAAAAGCTTTAAAACCTCCGCGCTGAAATCAATGAAGCAATTACCGGAATCATTAATGCCAGAAGGATTAGCAGATGGCATGAGCACTTCCGAATTAGTTGATTTAATCGAATATTTGTCCACTTTAAAGAAGAAATAAGATGAATCGCCGCGATTTCGCCTCTCTCCTAGGGACTAGTTTATTGATCCCCTCTTTATCCAAAGGCTCCACAGTAATGCGTGAAAAACCTTTTGAATTGAACTATGCACCGCATTTTGGGATGTTCAAAAACCAGGCTGGACTAAATGAGCTGGATCAATTACAATTTATGTACGACCAAGGTTTTACGGCCTTAGAAGACAACGAATTAATGGAGAGACCGGTGGCTCTGCAAGAAAAAATTGGAGAAAAATTGGCCAAACTCAACATGAAAATGGGGGTCTTTGTCATCAAATTCGATGGTTTTTTTGATAAACAAACCATGACGACGGGCAAAAAAGAATGGACTGATCTTTTCCTGGCTTCCTGTAGAAAAGCCGTCGAAACTTCGAAGCGTGTGAATGCGAAATGGGCCACTGTCGTCCCGGGTAATTTCACTCGTGACCTACCTATGGGCATCCAAACAGGCCATGTCATTGATAACCTACACCGAGCGGTTGAAATCTTAGAACCGGCAGGCTTAACAATGGTTCTAGAGCCCTTAAGTGACAATTCAGACTTATTTTTACGTTATTCTGACCAGACCTATGGCATTTGCCGAGCAGTGAACTCCCCTTCTTGCAAAATACTTTTCGATATGTACCACATGCAGCGAAATGAAGGAAATCTCATCGCGAATATGGATAAATGTTGGGATGAAATAGCGTATTTACAAATTGGAGATAATCCAGGGCGTAAAGAACCGACCACCGGAGAAGTCAATTACCAATTTATTTTCCGACACCTAAAACAAAAAGGCTATACCGGCGTTTTAGGCATGGAACATGGAAATTCAAAGCCCGGAAAGGAAGGCGAGATAATTTTAATAGACGCCTATCGTAAATCAGATGCCTAGTTTGTTGTTTATTTCCTAATTAATTTAGACATTCGCTTAATTATCTAATTAAGATGGACACAACATTCAAAGCAATCAACGATCCTACCAGGAGAGAAATCTTGCAATACTTAGTCAATGGCCCACAAAATGCCGGACAGATTGCCAGTCAATTTGACATGAGCAAGCCGAGTATTTCCCATCATTTGGACTTATTAAAACAAGCCAAACTGATCCAAGCGGATAAAAAAGGGCAATTCATTGAGTATAAGCTCGACAAAAGCGGGTTCGAGGCGATTCACGCCTGGTTCAAATCATTCTCCTCCTATTTTGAATTCCCTAAGCCTAAAATTAGAATCGAAATTTAATCTGTTTTATTATGTCACTTCACCTGCCCAGCACTTTTCAATTTATACAAGAACACCTTCCTTCGAACACAAAAGGAATTGGTATCACTACCCTTTCTAAGCGCAATTTCATCCAATCCATTGGCGATTTTTTTGCTGAAAAATCAGGCAAGAAACGGGTTTCTTATGTAGCTGTGGGAGATAATTTTATTACCTTATTGCATTTCCAAGGAGATCAATTAATCAGCAAAAATACGATTCAAATTGACCAATTAGACCACTTTTATGTTTCGGAAGGTCAAACACCTGACGGCATAATACACCATCTATCTTGCGATGCTACGGTTATCATCTCTAAAAAGAAGAGCGAAGACCACCACATCAAAATTCTTCCTTGTCTATTAGGGGAAAATGCGAGCAATGTACAGGCGATTCAAAGCATTCAGTGGGCGCAAGAATCAAAGAAAACGATCACAGAGATTCTAAAAAGCTGGCCAGCGCAAATTGCGAAGTTGAAAGAGGCTGCGAATGCCTAATTATTCAGAGACTTTTTGATCCACTTGTAAGTCAAACAGTTCTTTCGATGTTAGTGCAACCAGGCTAACCAATACCATGGTTACGCCTGCTCCGATTAATACGGAAGGGACAGTACCGAAAATCTTAGCCGCCACACCTGATTCAAACGCGCCCATTTCATTAGAAGTGCTCACAAAAACACCATTCACTGACGATACGCGCCCCCGCATTTCGTCAGGAGTATAAAATCGCAAAACAGTTTGTCGAATGACCACACTGATAGAATCAAAAGCGCCCGTAAAGAAAAGAGCGGTAACCGAAAGCCAAAAATTCGTCGATAAGCCAAAAACGAATGTCGCTAATCCAAAACCGGCAATAGCCAAAATCAAGTTTCTCCAGGCATGTTTCAAAGGCGGAAAATAGACCAAAGTCACCATAGTTACCACAGCACCCACCGAAGGCGCCGCACGCAAAATTCCTAGTCCCTCCGCTCCTACTTTCAGTATATCTTCTGCGAAGATGGGTAAAATAGCAATTACCCCTCCAAACAAAACCGAAAACAAGTCTAACGAGATGGAATAGAGGATGATTTTGGTCTTAAAAACATAGGCGATCCCCTCCCGCAAGCTATGCCATATCGATTCATGTTGAACTGTTTTTACTGGAACAGGGCGATTTTCGATTTGAAAAATACAAATCATTACGCCCAGTAATAAGGCAATCACCGTCATCAAAGAGCCAGACAAGCCGGCATAGGCATACAGAAATCCTGCCACACCTGGCCCTAGGATAGATCCCAATTGCCAAAAGGAACTATTCCAGGTGGCGGCATTGGCAAAAACCTCTTTCGGAACTAAAAAGGGATTTAAGGAAGAGGCGGCAGGACTGAAAAAACCTTTGGAAAGACCAATGATAAAAATAACGGCGTAGATCGAATAAATATGAAAATCTTGATCTGACGCGCTTAATTGCGTACTAGCATACCAAAGATAGACGGAAGAAGCGATGATCATCGATAGTGTCACCTGCATAATGGTTTTTTTATCCCGATTATCAGCAAAATGCCCTCCAAATAAAACCAATGAAATGAAGGGAACAGCTTCTGCCAACCCAATCAAACCCAGTGAAAGTGGATTATGCGTTAACTTATAAATCTCATAGGCTAAGACCACTTCCTGAATCAACAAAGCAATGGTAAAGAGCGTATTACCTGTTACATATGCCCGAAACTCTGGAAAATGCAAAGCTTTGTATGCGTCTTTATGTTGAAAAAATCCCATGTAACAGATAAATAAGTGGACTCCAAAATGCCAAATCTCCCCAAAACCTATTCTCCTCAGTGAGTGAAAAACGAGAAAACAGGAATGTTAATCCAAATGTAACCAAAAATGGCAAGACGATAAAGAGATCCTGAGTTCTAGCAGACAATCCCGATAAAAGTCCGATCAAAATCCATTCTGTTTTTTTCAATCGTGCTCGATAAAAAACGGAATCGGCTTCAATCAGGTTAAAATAACATAGATTTTGATAAGCCATAGCCACCAATGGCAGCGTAAAAAATAGAGCGGACGGTTCTCTTACCCACACAATCAACGTCACACCCAACCCATACAAAATGGCCGTAAAAAGCTCTTTTTCCCTTTGTAGCCAACCCTTGTGCCAGGTATAAGCATAGCCAAATACCAGAATCAGTACAGAAAATCCGGCTTGTATTACAGCTAAACTTTGAAAAGGCAATAAACAAAGAATGGACAGACCTAAAAGACTAATGAAAACCCAGAATAATTTCTGGTATTTAAAGTGAAAATGATGGCGATCATCTTGCAAGGGCTGAAAGATATTGTCCACTTGACGATCTAGTAAATACAAGAACCAAACGACTAAAGCTAGCAACAAGCCCTCTGTATAGCGGGGAAACGAATGAAAAAACACATCGTACAGAAAGAATTGGTACAAAACCGCACCGATAACTACTTCCAACGACAAATTTTTAATAAACCGCATCCTTCGACCGAATAACTTGAACCTCCATGCCTACCTGTATCTTCCCAAGTGAAATAGGGACAAATTGCTGACCAAAATACACTTTGTGATTCATCGTCCGATAGGACGCTAAGGCTTTCAAGGTCTTTTTATCTGACTCACCTGAAATGGGATTTACATTAACGAGGGGGCAGCGGGCACAGGGTTTGGCACCAGAAAGACGCGTCTCCCCTATGCTAATTTCCGCCCAGGTATCTTCCACAAAGGCTTCCATCGCTTCTACAATGATATTGGGCCTGAATCGTAAAGGATCCACGGGATCTGACAGCCGCTCTTGCAAGGAAGCATAAGAGGCCGAACTCAGGACCAGCAAGGGCAATGAATCAGCAAATGAGGTATTTTGAGCCAGTTCCGTCTGGTATTTCGCTTTCATCACCCGCGGTTTCTCAGCGGTTATTCGAACTAAATACACTTCCTCAGACAAGGCTTCAGAAAACCAAGCAGACCAACCTTCCATTACCTCCCGTGCTGGCAATTGGTCTTCCCAAATTTCAACTGGTAACCAAGGGCCAAGCGTGGGCTCCCATGTTAATTCCTTTTCTAAGCCAGTGAAGGAATCTTTCACCCGAAAACCCTTCGCAGAAGCACTTAAAACAAATCGTGTGAGTTCAGGACGCGTACGTTGGGTAATAAATTTCCCTTTCGCATCTACTAACATGAAACGTCGATCTCCACGCAATCCTTCCTTCTCTAGGACTGATTCCGTTAAAGATACTGCTCCTAAGGACTTAATGGGATAGATATAGAGATGCGTAACCATGAAACAAATGTAAACTTTTCTTTGCAAAAAGCCTTATGGGTACTTGTAGGCTTTAGCCTTCTTAATGTGACTTGATTTTGTTAAGTTTGTTCTATTGATTGTACGTAACCTATACTTATGAAACTTTTTCGCCTATCCTTATTCGCCTTATTGTCACCTATTGCGGTTCAAGCACAACAAACGTTGACCTTAGAAGAGGCGATTCAACAAGGTATTACGAAGCAATATTCGATTCAAATTTCCAAACAAAAAGAACGAATCGCGGCGAATGAAAATAGCTTAGGTAATGCGGGGTTTCTACCTACCATTACGGGTACCGCTACTAAAAACTACACGATATCAGGGATTGACCAATCGTTTTTTGGTGGTTTACGTCCTCCATTGGTTCAATCAGGCGTTAATTCCAATTCAGGTAATGCCGGCGTGGCGATGGCCTGGACTTTGTACGATGGCCAAGGAATGTTCATCTTGCGTGACCGCTACAAAGAATTACAACACTTAGGTGCGAAGCAAACAGAGTCGTCCATTGAGAACTTAATCGCCTTAATTTCCAGCACTTATTATGATATTATTCGCCAAAATCTGCGCGTAAATAACTTCAAAAAAGGCTTAGAGATTTCGAACGACCGCCTCAAATTAGCGAAAGATCGTTACGAAGTAGGACAAGGTTCTAAAGTAGATTATTATTCAGCTCAAGTCGACTACAATGAAGACAAAGCCCTTTTAATCGCCCAAGAGCAATCCTTCACCAACACGAAAATTAGCTTCAATACGCTTTTAGTCAAGGATTACAAGTCTGACTTTCAAATCGTCAACACCATTGATTTGTTGCCAAAGCTTACCTTGAGTGAATTAAAAATGAGCGCTCTGTCTCAAAACCCTACATTGATTGGAGCTATTTTAACAAAGAAAATCAGTGATTTAGACACGAAAAACGTACAAAGCCAACAAAAGCCTCAAATTGACTTATTAGCGGGATATGCCTTGAGTAATGTAGCGAATGGCGCTGGTTTTGGGGTAGAGAAAGGTAGCAGTGATGTGTTTAACTATGGCATTAGAGCATCAATCAATATTTTTGATGGATACAACCAGAAACGTAGAATCCAAAACGCTAAAATCAATGCGGAGATTGCGGCACTTCAAGTGGAGGATTTGAAAAATGCCTTATTATCTGCACTAGAAAAGACCTATGTGACCTACGAAAACTCGATGAATCTCATTCAGTTAGAGACTGAAAATTATGCGATTGCAAAACAAAACATCGACATTGCGTTTGATCGATTCAAAGTAGGTATCGCCACTTCGTATGAATTACGTGAAGTACAGCGCAATGCCGTAGCAGCGGAGACTCGATTAATTGAAGCAAAATATGCAGCCAAAGCAGCAGAGATCGAATTAATTCGATTGAGCGGAAACTTGTTGTAATTCTTCGTTTAATTGCTGTTGGTACAAGTCGAAATAAAGTGTTTTACGCGCCATTAATGCATCATGGCTTCCACTTTCGACTATTTTTCCCTCTGATAACACAAAGATCCGGTTCGCCAAACGAGCAGAAGAAACGCGATGTGAAATAATCAAGGAAGACTTCCCTTGGGTAACAAGTTTCAAGTTTTCTAAAATGGTGTGTTCGGTATGGGTATCTACAGCTGATAAACAATCATCTAAGATGAGCATCTTCGGTTTTTTAGCCAAAGCTCGGGCAATCGACACACGTTGTTTTTGACCACCAGAAAGCGTAATGCCACGCTCCCCGAGTATCGTTTCAAATTGATCTGGAAACTCCATAATATTCTCGTAGACATCCGCTTGTTTAGCAGCCACTTCGATTGCCTCTTGTCCTAGCGCATCATTCCCAAAACGAATGTTTTCTGAAATACTCGTAGAAAACAAGAATACATCTTGCGGCACAAAACCCACAAAAGAGCGCACCCAAGCCATATCCCAGTCTTTCAAGGAGATTCCATCTAATAAAATCTCCCCCGAAACAGGGTCATAAAAACGAGCCATCAACAAGGCAATGGTCGATTTCCCTGATCCTGTTTGGCCTAATAAAGCCACGGATTCTCCTGCTGCAATTGTTAAATTTACTTTATCTAACACTAATCTGTTCGATCCCGGATAGCGAAAACTAAGGTCTTTAAACTCCCAGTTCCCAATAATCTCCTGGCGAATTTGCTTGCCTGTTGTTAATTCCGATTTGGCCTCTAAAAACTCATTAATCCGTTTCTGAGAAGCCGCCGCGCGCTGAATCTGTGAACTAGTCCAACCCAAGGCAGTCACCGGCCATGTTAACATAAACACGTACATGATGAATTCCGTGATATTACCCACAGTCATTCGCCCCGCCATCACTTCCTGAGAACCGATGTACACGACTAAAATGGTAGAAAAACCTACTAAAAGTGCAATCAATGGGGTAAAGAGCGAATCGACCTTTACTAAACCCAAGGATTTTGATCGATAGACCGAAGAAGCCTCCATAAAAGCATCTACCGATTTTTTCTCCCGAACAAATGACTTCAACACCCGAATACCCGAAAAAGCTTCCTGCGCAAATGTTGAAATCTGCGATAAAGCCGCCTGTATCTCTTCCGATTTGCGAATAATTACCGAATTCACATAATAAATACTGAGTGACAAAATAGGCAATGGCATCAATACATACCACATCAATTTCTGATTCACCTGCCACATCGAATAAATCACCAGGATAAATACGGTAATCAAATTCAATCCATACATCATACTAGGCCCCACGTATATTCGCACCTTGCCTACATCTTCCGAAATACGAGCCATCAAATCTCCTGTATTTTGTTGACGATAAAAGGATAAGGGTAAGGTTTGGTAATGGGTATAAATCTCGTTTTTCAATTCAAACTCGATGTGACGGGACATCACAATGAGCGTTTGGCGGACTAAGAACAAGAAAATACCCTTTAAAATGGCCATTAAAATGATGAGACCTCCGTAAAAGAATAGGGTAAAACCAAACAGTTCGTAAAAGGCTGTTTGGAGACTAAAACCTTTGAAAAGGAAATAAATATCAATCGTTTCCGTCACTAAATCCAGCGCATAGCGCACTAATTGAGCGGGAAACACACCGAAAAAATTCGAAAATAAGGTAAAAATAATCCCCAGGATCAAGAGCCATTTGTACTTCCAAAAATATTGATTGATATGACTTAATGCGCCCATATATAGATTAATTACCTACAAAGATAGGACCTTTATCAATTAAAATTCTTAATTTTGTGATTCAAAACAAGACGCTCTTTTATTTCGGATGGTTAACAGGAGATTACTACGTGTCAAAGCATTTCAACAATTGTATGCTTTCTATACACAAGAACGTGCCCAGTATCAATTAGCTTTTGATGGTTTAGCGACCATTTTTCAGCCTGATTTATCTTTAATGGTCTCGAAAGAAGATCAAATGCCTCGTTTAGAGGGCCTGCGACAACTTGCCGAAATTCAATTAAAAGAGTATTTCCAAGAAATTACTTCCGAAGAAACGATCCCCACAGAAGCACAAGAAGCGGCTCAATCTGTCTTCCGTTTATATCAAGCGAACGTGAAACAAATTGCGAAGAAATTGAAGCAAGATATGGTGAGCGAGGTAGAGTCTATCAACAAGCAATACCTGAAAATCTTGTATTATTTGCAGCAATTGCCTTTAATCGCACTTTGGGATGAAAATAGACGTTTGTTAGAGAACAATACGAAGACGTCCCTTTTGGCAAAAAACAAGGTGTTGTATATTCTTTCCAAATGGAGTGATTTGCAACGTGCCTTCGAAAAAAACCACATTGGTTGGTCTGAAGATGAAGAAAATTTAATCAAGAAATTATTTATTGAAAACATCTTGACGGATGAAACTTTCTTAACTTACCTTCCTACGGCAGGCAAAAAGTTGGAAGATGATTTAGCTTTCGTCGTATATGTATTGAAAAATTTCCTTTTAAAACACGAGTCGATGACGGAGTATTTTGAGGAAAAAGATTTAAATTGGTCTTTGAATAAGGACGTTGTGAAGAGCATGGCTAATAAGACCTTTAAGATAGAGGCCTTAGAAGACTTAAGCCTTCAGCCACTTGCCATCCAATGGGAAGATGACAAATTATTCTTTGAGGAATTATTCGATTACAGTGTTTCCGAAGACAAACAATTAAGTGCTTGGATCGGGGATCAAACCAAAAACTGGGAGTCAGATCGCTTAGCGGTTTCGGACTTTATCATTCTAAAAATGGCTTTGGCTGAGATGGTAAAATTCGCAAGCATTCCAGTAAAAGTGAGTATAAATGAGTACATCGAACTAGCGAAAAACTATTCGACACCTAAGTCTGGCCAATTTATTAATGGTATTTTAGACGTAGTTTCGAACCGACTAGTTCACGAAAAAGTGATTACTAAATCTGGTCGAGGATTAATCGACATAGCTAACAAATAACATGAGCAAATCATCTAGATCTTTTTGGGCCTTTGTAGTGGGTGCAGCAGCTGGTGCTGTGGTAGGTATTTTATACGCTCCAGATAAAGGAGAAAATACCCGCAGTAAATTGTATTTCCAATTGAATAAATACCGTGACCAATTAAAGCAATTGATCAACGACATCGTTGATGGCAAAGAGGTTATTGAAACAACGGCGAAGTCAGAGGGAAAGAAAGTCGTTCAAGACGCGAAAATCAAAGCGGAGAAATTGCTAGAGGACGTGGAAAAAATGATGACACAGATTAAGGCCAAATAAGATGCGTTCCTCTCTCCTTTTATTCTGTTTATTCGGGATTTTATCCTGTACAAATCAGCAAAAAGAAGCGAATAATGCAACAGAAAATGCAATTCCCGCAGCCTTAAAACCAAGTCCAGAAAAACACCCCATCTTGAAAGTAGATATTCCCTATGTTTCTTTGGGGCGATTAGTGGAAGGAGATAGTGTATTTCATACCTATAATTTTAAGAATACCGGAAATTTACCCTTGAAAATCATTTCAGTAAATGCTTCTTGTGGCTGTACGACACCTAAGTGGAGTACAGGTATCATTGCACCTGGTGAAAAAGGATTTATTCGAGTGAAGTTTGATTCAAAAGGAAAAGAAGGCAAATTACAAAAAACCATTACCGCCTACTGCAACACGCTTCCTGCGGAGAACAGAATGGCCTTTAAAGTAGAAGTACTACCTAAAAAATAAACATATGTTATTATTACAAGCACAAAGTCCAGCGTACATGCAAATCGTCCTTTTTGGAGGAATTTTTGTTGTATTTTATTTCTTCATGATTCGTCCACAACAAAAAAAGGCGAAAGAAGCGAAGAAATTCATTGATGAATTAAAAACTGGTGACAAAGTGGTAACCATTGGTGGTGCACATGGAACGGTGGTAACCATTCGCGAAAAAACCATCGTAGTGGAAGTGGATTCAAGCAAAGGCGTTCGCATGGTTTTCGAGAAAACAGCAATCTCTAAAGATGCTTCTTCTCGCTTAGAAGAATAAGATAATGCACACAGGCCTGAAACCTTTCATCGGAATTACAGGCGGAATAGGATCCGGTAAATCAACTATTTGCCGGATTTTTTCATGTTTAGGAATTCCAGTATTTGAAGCGGACAAAGTAGCGCGGGAAATATGCGAGAAAGATCCCACGGTGAAAAAAGCTATCATCGCGGAGTTTGGTCCTAAAGCCTATCTTCCAGATGGAAGTTATAACCGCACATGGATCAAAGGCTTATTACAAAAATACCCTGGTGATGTTGCTCAGCTCAACGCCATCATCCACCCTGCCGTTCGCCAAAATGCCGTTGAATGGTTATCTAAGACACCTGAGGCTCCTTTTTGTTTATACGAATCTGCCCTCATTACACCTCGAAACAAACCGGAACATATCGATCAAATCATCACGGTCGATTGCCCTTTAAACGAGCGAATCCAACATATACAACAACGAAACCAATTGAGCTATATGGAAACGATGCAAATGATTGATTTACAGCCAAAACCCAAAAATTACCTTTGGGGGGCTGATTTTGTGATCCAAAATGGGAAAAACGACCGCGTTTTTCCACAAGTAATGAACATCTTGCATGCATTTGGGAATTAAGCCTTAAAAAGGTAAATTTGATGATGGAAAATTTCATTGTTTCAGCACGTAAATACCGCCCTACCCTATTTGATTCAGTGGTAGGTCAAAGTCACATTACGACCACTTTAAAAAATGCCATTAAGTCAAATCACTTAGCACAAGCATTTCTTTTTTGTGGACCTAGAGGGGTAGGTAAAACAACGTGTGCGCGTATTTTAGCCAAAACAATTAATTGCCAGGACTTGGGTACAGACGGGGAAGCATGTGGTAAGTGTTCGTCTTGTCAATCTTTCCAAGAAAATACCTCTTTAACCATCCACGAATTAGATGCAGCCTCGAATAACTCGGTCGAAGATATTCGTAACCTAATCGATCAAGTTCGCTATCCACCTCAAAACGGGAAATACAAAATTTACATCATTGATGAGGTACATATGCTTTCTGCTGCGGCCTTTAATGCCTTTTTAAAGACCTTAGAGGAACCGCCTTCCTACGCTATTTTTATTCTGGCTACCACGGAAAAGCACAAGATTTTACCTACGATTCTTTCTCGTTGCCAAATCTTTGACTTCAACCGAATTCAATGGAAAGATATGGCATCTCACCTTTCTTCGATTGCGGAAAAAGAAGGAATCTCTGCGGAGCCAGCAGCTTTGGAATTGATTTCCATTAAAGCAGATGGTGGACTTCGCGACGCATTGTCCATGTTTGATTTAAATGTGACTTTTTCCACAGACAATTCGCTGAAACATGCAGATGTATTAGAAAATTTACATATTCTTGATAGTGATTATTACTTCCAGTTAACGGATTTCTTTGTCCATCAAAACCACACAGAAGCCCTTGTTTTATTAGACGAAATTATGCGCAAAGGTTTTGACGGACAGCAATTCATCGCTGGACTTTCAGAGCATTTCCGCAATTTATTGTTTGCAAAAGATCCGAAAACGCTTGCCTTAATGGAATTAAGCGAGGAGAATCGAGCTAAGTTCCAAACGCAATGCACGAAGACTTCTGCTTCCTTCTTATTGTCTGCCATGAATCTATGTTCGCAATGCGAGATTCATTACAAGGCCGCAAAGAACGCACGTTTACACGTCGAATTAACCTTATTAAAAATCAATTACCTGCCGTCGGTTTATCAACCCGCAGCAGCTCAACCTGCGGTGGAGGGTGGCGCCGGAAAAAAGTCTGAGAGTAAGCCGATAGCACCTGCTGCGGTTTCAGCTGAGGCCGTTTCTGATACTCCTACACCCACTGTTGTAGCGGAAGTAAAAACGAGTAGCCCTGAGCCAGCCGCTGTCACACAAACACCTGCAGTGGCCCCTCCCGTAGCAGAGGTGGTGCCCGCTCAAACAGCGCCTGCAGATGCTGCAACCGTTCTTACAAAAAGCCCGAGTGGACACGGATTACGCAGTGCAAAGAAAGTGATCAGTACGAACCTAGCAGAATACGCCGCAGAAGTGAGTGCTCAGTCTCCATTTCAGCAAGAAGCCTTCACCTTCGAGGAATTGCATTTTGTTTGGACTCAAATTGCCCAGGGTTTCAAGCAGGGCAATTTTATCAACAAATACGTGATGATGAATCGGGAGATTAGTCTCATTGATACCATTATACATATCAAAGTAGAGGGTGAAGTTCAAATACAACAATTCAATGATTCCCTGAAATTAGAATTGTTAACGACACTGCGAGAGAAACTAAAAAATGATTCGATTGATATCAGTTTGGACTTAATAGCTGGGGAAGTTTCAGACAAAAAGATGATTTACACGCAATCGGATAAATACGATTTCTTGTCTCAAAAACATCCAATTCTAGTCGAGATGAAGCAAAGAATGGGATTAGATCATGAATTTTAGCGGATTTGGCCTTGACCAATGCCAATCCATTTTTCTGTCACTAATTTCTCCAAAGCGAAGGGACCTCGCGCATGTAATTTTTGGGTAGAAATACCTATTTCAGCCCCTAAACCAAATTCTCCGCCGTCTGTAAAACGCGTAGAAGCATTCCAATATACTGCAGCGGCATCTACAGCTGCCAGAAAAAACTTCGCTTCATCTGACTTAGATGTCACAATGGCTTCAGAATGTCTAGAAGAATAAGTGGAGATATGTTCGATCGCTTCTTGGGAGTCCTTCACCACTTTAATTGAGCAAGCAAAATCTAAGAATTCACGACCAAAATCAGACTCCGTTGCTTTTTCTAAATATGGATAAGACACTTCCTGTAAAGTTGTATAAGCAATAACATCTGCAAAGACCTGAACGGAATAAGCCAGCAAGGGTTCCGCTACCAAGCGAAGAAATTCAGCCGCAATTGATTCATGCAGAATGATGGTATCCAATGAATTACAAACTGACGGACGGGATACTTTTGCATTCACTACGATGGCTACAGCCATCGAAAGATCTGCAGATTCTGCCACATAAGTATGGCAAACTCCCGCACCCGTTTCAATGGTAGGAACCAATGATTCCTTGCGAACGCGTTGTATCAAGGCTTCTGATCCACGCGGAATGATGACGTCTATGTAGTTAATGGCAGTCAACAATGTGCTGACTAATTCGCGATCCGTCGGCATCAGATAAACCAAATCCGTTGAAAATCCATGCATTTCTAGTGCCTGGTGGATCCATTTAACAAGAATCGTATTCGTGTTAAAAGCATCTGAACCACCTCGTAATACCACTGCATTCCCTGATCGAATGCAAAGTGCTGCTACATCAATCGTTACGTTAGGTCGGGATTCAAATATGACGCCCACTACTCCCAAGGGAACGGTGATTTTAGACAGCTCTAAGCCATTTGCGAGCGTCTTATGTGATAACACTTGTCCGGACGGATCAGGTAATTGCGTGACAGAAATAACGCTCTCTGCCAATACACTTAATCGTTCTTCAGTCAAAAGTAAACGATCACGCATGGGGTGATCGCTGGCCATTTGGCTTATATCACGTTGATTTTCCTCGAGAATTATATGAGAATTGGCCACAATCAAATCAGCTAAACTGGCTAAAACTTGGTTACGCTTATCACCGCTCGCCATCGCTAAAGAGGAAGCTGCCTTACGAGTGCGTTGAAATTGGCCTAAAATAGGTGACATTAGCGTAAATTTTTGATGTTGATTTGCTGGACGATTCCCTCACCTGTTGTCCAAGTAAGCAAATAAGAGCCCGATGGAAAGGAAGACAAGTCAAGCCATGAAGTCTGCTCTCCTGCCTCAAAATTAGCGTTTTTAGGGGACAAAAGCATACGTCCCATCATATCCGTGACAAAATAGATGACTGACGCTTGTTTGTCTAGATGAAAGCGCCATTGGAATTGCCCTGATGAAGAGGGATTTGGAAATACCGTGGCTGTTTGCGTTTCTTCCTGTATAGCTAAAATTGGACTATCAAATAAGGCCATTTGCGCATCTAACCACACCAAACGCCCTTGAATCCAATTTTTTAACCAGTTCACTTCTTCTGATAAAGTCGCTCCTACATAATAATTTGGCCAAATTTTCTTTCCCATCAATGGAAACTTCTGAAAATTTCGATTTAATGGATCCTTCAATACTAACTGCGCGGAATCTATGGTCGAATTAATCGAATTCATATTCAAAAACGAAGAACGAACTTCTTTCCAACGGGTAGCGAGGCCCTTTCTAAAACTAGCGTCTTGGATCAATTTATTCCACCAAAATGGCACTTGCCAATAATCATTCTTGCCTGCATCATTTTCCATCGCCTTGTACACAAAACCTTCTGTTTTCCAACCATTTAGGTAATCCGCATTTCCAAAGGCGATATTAAAATCCCAGGCTGGCCCCATTTTTATTTTACCACCTAATGATTCTTTATCTTTATACAAATACGTACTCAAACGATAGCCATCCACATTGCGAGTGGCTTCATTTAAAATGAAATAATTGATGAAAGTAGATACATCCATGTAATTCCGGAAGCTTGCTTTCGGATCATTCATATCTTCTGTCATCAACTTTTGTTCCCAAGTATTAATGTAATCTCGAATATAAATTAACTGTTGCTGCGTAATCACCCCATATTGCGGATATTCAATTTGGAATTCACATTTTTGAGTAGCCGAAATCCCTGAGGTATAATTGCTTTTCCAAGAAGTAGATGGTGATCCACTTGTTTTATCAATCTTTAACAAATAACCACCTGTCACATTATCGCCTGTATTTTCGGTTGGATATAAATCGGAAATAGGTACGCGATTCTTCCCTTGTTTGATCTTCTCCATTAAAATATAGACTCCTCTGTATTCGTCATTTATCACCAGCTCTACAAACTTGGCATTGCTATGCAAAAGGCCTAAGCGTGCCGCTAGATTTTGAGCAAGAAAATCACGCATGAAGGAACGATCATTATAAGATGCATTCAAAACCCAATCTGATTCTTCAGGCATTTGAAGCAAGGGCATTTTTTTCGCTTTTATACCCGTTGAATCCGTCCACAATTCAATGCCATAGGGTTTTTTGACATAGCCAGGAAGAAAATAAAAATCAGCTTGTGAGGTAGAACCACGGTATTCCACTCCAGCCACAGTCGAAATGGAAGGTGTACTAGTTACTTGATTTAATTGTCCCGGACCATTATCAAAAATCTCCATTTGAACCGGAATTTTAGGCTCATCCTGAATGACGCGTGATTTCGTATTAAAACGTACGATGGGAAGATTAGAAACACTTAAGCTTTGGGAAAATAGAAACGAAGGCCACAAAAAAAGCAAGAAAATCAGGTTTCTTTTCATCTAAAAATCGTAGCCAAAAGTGAGGTAACTTATAGGAGATTTTACTTCCTTATTTTCTAGGCCAAAAGCGTAATCGAATTTAACAAAATAACCAAAAATCGTAGCCCGTGCTCCAAAGCCATAGCCTACCAAGAAGGGGTTTCGGTAATCTGTCACTGAGGCTCGGAAAGGATTCGTATTGCCTCCATAGAGGTTCGTATTAAATCCATTCGTTTTAGCAAAAGGACTAGAGCCTGACCAAGCCGTTCCCACATCCGTAAATCCTACCAACTGAACGGAGTTTAACAAAGACGACGATTCCATCGATAGCAAGGACTTGACGGGTAATCGTAACTCGACATTCAACAATAGATGACTATTACCACTCAACTTATTGAAAGCAAAACCTCGTAAAGGCGCCACAAATTGACTCATGAATACATCGCGGTGAGCTAAATTAGCTAAACCCAAAGGTGATTCCTGCGTGCGTGTTTCTTGTTTATTAAACAACCAATTTTCCATTCCACCTAACATGGCTGCTTGTGTTTTTGAGCCCATTTGATGCGAAGCTGAAAAGCGGGTGGCTAGATAAAATGAATTGGACAATTTCTTATAGTAACGAACATCGGCACCCAAACGAACAAAGTCTCCTGTATTAATCAAATCTTTATGGGCTTCTGCCTGCAAACTAATACGCATACCTGTGCGAAGGTTTTCCCCTTCTGCGATGGTATTATCAAACACATAATGTAGCTGTGTCCCAGCGTAGCCAGCATAATCTTCTTGATTGGCTAACGAATACTGACTAAATAATCGATTCGTCGAATACATTCCCGTTAAAGACAAGCGACTCAATAAATTGAATGGATAAGTCGCCGTTAATGCAAATCGATTGAATCGAATCTTTTGGGCATCTGTTTCGGTATCTTGACTCAGTACTTTGCGATCGTAACGAAATGTCCAATCTAGTTTATTGGCTACATAGCTATATTCACCCCAAATATCCGTATTCCGTAAATTAGCAGTCAAGAATGCTCCCGCTTTGAATAAATGATTTTCCAATAAATCATTCGCTTTCACTTCATAGGCATAACCAATCCCTCGGATGGGATCAGACTTAAAATGGCCTTCCGAACTATTCATCACAAAGGAGTTTTCATAATCCAATGGTCCAACCCATTTCCCCGGTTCTCTTTTCAATCGTATACTTTGCTGGCGTTCTAAGCGTGCTTTCCGGGTTTTCTTCGCTATATCTATAGCCTCTGTGCTGACTACATCAACTGTTTTTATTGTAACGGGATCTAAAATCGTGGGAATCCATGTTGAATTTGTCATTTCATCCAAACTCGACCAAGTATAGCGAACTAATTTATCCGTCAAAATCGTTCTTTCTCTACTTGAGATTCCAGCAGGCCCCATTTCAAAATTCTCCCAAGCTACGGAACGCAATGCCATTTGCTGAAACGTTGTATCTGGCAAGTGGTAGCGAATTAGGCGATTCCCATTGTATTGCGTTTGTAAAAAATAGGCCACTGAATCTGAACGGAATTGAAAATTAGACAATTTGCCAGAGGTGGAAAACAAGCGATTGGGATTCTCAGGCTCATCTGGATTCCACACAAATACGGAACTAAAAGGAGCTGCTGGAGCAGGTAATGAATCAATATAGCGATCTGTTATATATAAAATTCGGTTATCGGGCATCCAATGGGCCTCCGATTCATCAAAGGCATCCTTTGTCACAGGGTTTAATCGATTCCGTTTCAAATCATAAATACCTACATCTACCTGCCCTTTTTCCATCACGCGAACAAGCATTTTGGTACCATTAGCAGACATTTCCATATCCAAATAGGACAGGTTCGCTACCTTCTTTTTATCTTCCCCTTTTGCCCTTCCTGCTTTATCTAATTGGAAAGGTTGAAACCAAGTGTACCCTTGATCTGAATACAAAATCGCCAAGGAATTTTTTCCATACCAAGAAAGTAAAGGTCCTTTGCCCGTAGAGACTCTGTTTACGTCCTTTAAGCCTGATTGTAAAATGATTTGAGATTTTTTCTGGCCCATCTTGTGCAAATGAACACTGTAACGCCCCGCATCATCACTCACCCATACCTCATGCATTCCATCAGGACTTAAACGAAAGGAATGAAATGATGTCGTATTCGGCACGTATTCCTCTAAAGAGAATGCCTTTTGCGAATTCACTTCTAATTGCTTAGCATCATTTAAATAATAGTCAAACCAATCCTTTAAAAACTTGGAAAATGGCTTCCGAATGGTGCTAGATATACTGGATTGTTCACTGCGAATAATACGCGTCAAATTCAAAATATTGCCTATCGATTGCTTTCCATAGGTAGCTGCAATGTAAGCCCAAATCGATTGGCCCAGCAATTCTGCCTCTTTGCCTTTTGCCAAAGGAAGTTTACGAATCTTGTTTTCACTAATGATTTGATACGTAAATCGGCGCATTTCAGGAGAATCTCCTTCCGCTATATATGCGGCCATACCTAACACATACCAATCCGAAACGTTCAGCAATAATGAACTCTGCAACACATCCTTTACACTTCCTCCATACAAGAGATCATGTAAATAAATAGCCGCTACTTGCTTCGTCAATTCTTGTTTAAAAGCCGCTAAATTATCTTTAAACGCTATCTCAATTCGAAACTTGGATAAATTCTCTTCTTCTACTTCTTTCGCATTTGCCAGCGAAATCCCACCATTACTTTGTAACCAGGTTTCGTGATTGGGATAAATAAATAACTTGATTTTTTGTACTGGAGAATAAGAAATCAACTCGGTTACACGAACAAAATCAGCTTCTAGATAAGCCAAGGTTGATTTTGCCAACGCCTCATTTTTATCCAAGTAATAGACCTCAAAATTAGAGCTCCCTACGTATTTCCAGGCAAATTTTTGGTATTGAATGCGGTGATTTTCTGGAATCCATTGCGAACCTTGTGCGCTAAGCTCTTGTGAGCTACAGATCAAGGCGAATAGGATCAAGAAAAAAGTAGTAAAAATGCGCATTAGGTCAAAAGACTTTAAAACCAAATTTACAGATTTAAACGGAAAATAAATGATAAAATCGACGAATTGATGCTTCGGGATGAACTGCGGATTTCTGGAGGATTTCTTCTGTCCATTGTTTGGCAAAATAAGGAGCAAGAGAAACCCCTTTGGAACCAAATCCATTAAAAATCCCAGCCTCGTGGTTCGAGTGAAAACCCACAAATGGTCTTCGATCCTGGGTCGCAGGCCTAATGCCCGTCTTTTGTTTCATTAACTGAAATTCTTCTACCCCCATCAAGGCTAATTTCTTCATTAATTCTTCCAAGGCCTCCGGAGTAGTTTCGTTTGTAAACTCCTTCCATCCATACGTTGCTCCTACTTTAAATTGGTGTGAACCCAAAGGCAACACAAAGCCATTTTTATTCAAAATATATTCCTCAGACGGCTCCATTGAACTAATTTCCATCAATTCCCCCTTTGCAGGCAAGAAAGGCAGACTAGACCAAAGTGGATTTTGCTGCCCATGAAAGCCTTCACAAAAAATAGCCTGATTTCCAGTGTACTCAGACTCAACTAACAAGCCCTTAGAAACAAAAAAATCGCGAGAAGCTCGTAATAAAGCTGCTACATCTACCCAGCCTGCTTTTTCCACCCAAACTCCCTCCTCCTCCCAGCGTAAATAGCCATGATGAATCTGCTCTTTTCTGTCTCTCAACCAAGTTTTCATTTCCTCGTTAGCAAAAGGACGAAAAAGAGGCATCGGATAAAAGAAGCGTTTTGCAAGCGTAGCTTCAAGTTGGGGATAAAACTCAAATAGATAGGAAAATAACTCATCCGCGAGCCAAGTTTGCTCTAATTTCCTACCCGTAACCGGATTGAAAATCCCCCCTGCTGCCTGAGAAGAATTGAAATGCGTGGCAGGTGAATCCCAAATTTCAAACGGAATCTCTGCCGCTAAAAAATGGTGTGCCAAAATAGTACCAGCTAAGCCCTGGCCTACAATAATAAAAGGACTAGCGCTTTTCACCTTGCACGCGTCGAACGTGATCTAACACAAATTCCACCTGCTCATCCATCGTACGATACGAAGTATCTAAATCAATGGCATCCGCTGCACGCTTCAAAGGTCCTTCAACCCGATTTGAATCAATTTCATCGCGCTTACGCAAATTCTCAACAATCTGCTCTAAAGGTAAATCTTCGCCTTTTTGCAAAAGCTCTAACTTGCGACGCTGTGCCCGAATATGTGGCTCAGCTGTCATATATATCTTCAATTCTGCTTGAGGGAAAACCACCGTTCCGATATCACGTCCATCCATCACAATCCCTTTCTTTTCGCCCATTCGCTGCTGTTGAGCGACCATTGCATGCCTCACTTCGGGAATTGCGGCCACTTGGCTCACAATATCTGAAATGTACATTTTACGAATCTCGGCCTCCACATTCTCTCCATTTAAAATGGTATCTGAAGCTTGTTTAGCTGGATTGAATTGAAAGGTAATCTCCACATGCGCTAAGGCATCTTTCACAGCTTGCAAATCCGCTACATTTACTTGCTGGCGATGAAAATACAAAGCCACAGCGCGGTACATCGCCCCTGTATCCAAGAACGCATAATGTAAAGCAGCGGCCACATGGCGTGCTGTTGTACTTTTTCCGCAAGAAGAAAAGCCATCTAGGGCGATGATGATATCAGACATGTACAAATTGATTTATGGCCTTAGCAACGGCTTCAGGCGCTTCGTAAGTTCCTTGGTGACCTACATTTGGTAAAATTACAACCGATTTCTTTACAAAACGAGTAATTGACCCGACAGAAATCAGTGTATCATTTTCTCCTAAGATAAATAAGAAAGGAATGTCTGTTTGCTGAACAAAATCAGTGAAATCTTTTCGATCCTTCATCGCCTTCGTTGCGGCAATCAATCCGGAAGCCGGCAAGTGACGATATCTTTCTGATAGCGTTGAAATTAGGTCAGATGATACAGTTGCAAATAAATTAGGCAAGAAAGGCCCTATAAAAAATCCGGTCCCTTTCTTTTCCAATAGCTCAGCCGTACGATCCCTATTCATCTTCTTTTCCTCGGAATCTGCCACAAAA
>Ga0228702_1000776_pt1 | contig 22843 bp, 15 predicted proteins | sample McNCre217_Aug_MG_2_FD_178018 | JGI IMG/M metagenome (GOLD analysis project Ga0228702, IMG submission 178018) | Freshwater microbial communities from McNutts Creek, Athens, Georgia, United States - 20-17_Aug_MG | ecosystem: Environmental > Aquatic > Freshwater > Creek | place: USA: Georgia...
AAAGCGGTTGCCAATGAAATCGCCGCACTCATTCGTCAAAATAACCAAGCTAAAAAGCCAACTGTCCTGGGCTTGGCAACCGGTTCATCCCCCAAAAAGGTGTACCAAGAACTGATCCGACTTCATAAGGAAGATGGCTTAAGCTTCAAAAACGTATATACCTTCAATCTGGACGAGTATCACCCCATGGAACCAGACTCCATCCAAAGTTATGTCCGCTTCATGCGCGAACAACTCTTTGATCACATCGATATACCGGTAACAAATTACCACATACCCGATGGAACATTAACCATCGAGAAAATCCCTGAATTCTGCCGGGAGTACGAAGCGAAAATTGAAAAATTAGGAGGATTTGATTTTTACCTACTCGGAATCGGTCGGAACGGACACATCGGATTCAACGAGCCAGGCTCCGTCATTAATTCCAAAACGCGTTTGATGACTTTGGATATCACAACCAAAATAGATGCTGCTATCGACTTTGGTGGACTCGAAAAAGTTCCTAAACGTGCGATCACATTGGGTATCGATAAAATCATGCAAGCCAAGCGCATCGTCTTACTTGCCTGGGGAGAACATAAAGCGCAAAGCGTGGCCAAGGCCGTTGAAGGTCCCATCACATCCGATATCCCTGCATCTTATTTGCAGCAACATCCCAATACCCTCTTCATATTAGACGAAACCGCCGCATCCCTTCTAACTCGAATCAAGACCCCATGGCTCGTAGATTCCGTTAACTGGGACCGCAATATGATTAAGAAAGCCGTCACACATCTCTCGCTTCATTTAAGCAAACCCGTTCTAAAACTAACGAGCAAGGACTATAATGAACACGGGATGTCGGATCTTCTATCGCTTTACGGACAAGCCTACGACATCAATATTGAAGTCTTTAACTATTTACAACATACGATTACGGGATGGCCCGGCGGAAAACCCAATGCAGACGATACGCACCGTCCGGAGCGTGCCTTCCCTGCCAAAAAGAAAGTAATCATTTTCAGCCCCCATCCGGACGACGACATTATCTCCATGGGTGGAACTTTCCAGCGCTTACATGATCAGGGACATGATGTGCATGTCGTTTATCAAACATCCGGAAATATTGCGGTGGCAGATGACGAAGCGCTACGGTTCGCAGAGTTCGTCGTCGATTTCAACGAAAAGTTTGAAAGCTCTAACGCAAAAGCCAATAAAATCTACAAGGAAGCTGTCAAGTTCCTGAAGAACAAAAAAGATTCCGAGTTGGACATCCCTTCGGTGCGTGAAATTAAAGGTCTGATCCGACAAGGGGAAGCCAAAAATACCTGTCGGTTCGTCGGCATTAAAAAAGAAAATGCCCACTTCCTCAACATGCCCTTCTACGAGACGGGTACCATCCGCAAGAAACCAATCGGAGAAGCAGATATCCAACTCATTATGGATATCATCGAAGAAGTACAGCCGCATCAAATCTATGCTGCTGGTGATTTAGCGGATCCCCATGGAACGCACAAGGTTTGTTTAGATGCCATCTTCGAAGCTATCCAACGATTGAAACATCGTGAATACATGAAAAATTGCTGGGTATGGCTATACAAAGGAGCCTGGGCAGAATGGGATATCGATCAAATTGAAATGGCGGTTCCTATGTCGCCCGATCAAGTATTCAAAAAACGGATGGGTATCTTCAAGCACCAATCTCAAAAGGACGGTGTTGTCTTCCAAGGTGAAGATTCAAGAGAGTTCTGGCAACGGGCAGAAGAACGAAACCGAGGCACTGCTCAAATCTACAATGCACTCGGTTTAGCGGAATATGAAGCCATGGAGGCTTTTGTTCGTTGGAAATTCTAGGCCAAGGCCTCAAATAAGATCTCGGCGGTATGCTTCGCGTGGCGTTGCGTACCGTCGTGAATTTGATGCCGACAACTCGTTCCGGATGCCACAATTTCTACCTCAGCTGGCTGAGAACGTACCGTTGGGAATAAAACCAATTCCCCAATCTGCATCGATAAATCGTAGTGCTCCTTCTCATAACCAAAAGAACCCGCCATTCCACAGCATCCCGATGGGATTAATTGTACCTCAAAATTTTCCGGCAAAGACAAGGCTTTTTTAGCTGCCACCAAGGAGCTCATTGATTTTTGTTGGCAATGCCCATGGAGTTTCAGCAGTTTTTTATCTGTCGCAAATAGTTTACGATCAATGCTTTTAGCATCCGCCTCCCGCGCAATGAATTCTTCTAAGAGCAATACATGCTTACTTAATTCTTTCGCTTTCGCTAACCAAGCCTCCGAAACTAAATCCGGATACTCATCTCGGAAAGTCAAAATAGCCGACGGTTCAATTCCCACCAGCGGAATATTTTCACTGATTAAATTTGACCATAATTCCACATTCGCCTGGGCTAATTTTCGCGCCTCATCTAACATCCCTTTGGATAAAAACGAACGGCCGGAAATGGGATGCGATAAGGTGCGGACCTCGTAACCCAACGCTTCTAGCAACAAAACGGCTTTGCGACCTACTTCCGCATCATTGAAATTGGTAAACTCATCGACAAACAAGTAAACCGCCTTCGTAGACTGAATGGATTTACGCCCCTTCAACCAAGACCAAAGCGTTTGCTTCGCCAACAAAGGCATGGTGCGATCTGGATGGAAACCAACAACACGGTTGGCTATCCGACGAAAAACAGGCGTACCCATCACCAAGTTATACAAGAAAGGTACCTTGGATGCGATGGATGAAATCGTCGCAAAATGACCAATTAGGCGACTGCGAATCGGTGTTCCATTTTCCTTTTGGTATTGATACAAGAACTCCATCTTTAATTTAGCCACATCGACATTTGACGGACATTCTGCTTTACAACCCTTACATGCCAAACATAAATCCATCACCTCTTTGATCTCATGGTGATCAAATCGGTTGGGTTTTGTTGAACGGGTCAAGAACTCACGTAGGATGTTCGCACGCGCGCGAGTTGTTTCCTTTTCATTGCGCGTAGCCATGAAGGACGGACACATCGTTCCTCCGGAAACAGGCGTTTTCCGACAGTCGCCTGAACCATTACACTGCTCGGCATGTTGCAAAACATCCTGATCGTGGTAACGAAATGCCGTTTGAAATTCAGGTGTTTGTTGGCCCGCCTCATAACGCAAAAATGTATCCATCGGTGGCGTATCCACAATCTTGTTGGGGTTAAAAATTCCTTTCGGATCCCACCAAGATTTCAATTCACGCATCAATTGATAATTGGCATCGCCCACCATCCAAGGGATAAACTCCCCACGCAAACGGCCATCGCCATGCTCTCCTGATAAGGATCCTTGGTATTTTTTGACCAAGCGGGCGATTTCCTCCGCAATATGACGGAATTGTTTATGACCTTCCTCGGTCTTTAAATTAATGATTGGGCGCAAATGCAATTCACCTGAACCAGCATGCGCATAATGCACACAGTATAAATTGTTCGCAGATAAAATCTCGTTAAACTCAGCAATAAAGGCCGGCAAATCATTCACATCGACCGCCGTGTCTTCGATCACTGCCACGGCCTTTTCGTCCCCAGGAAGATTCGACAAAAGCCCCAAACCAGCTTTACGCAGATCCCAAACTTTTTTCACATCACCGCCTGTTACAAAAGGGAAATGATAACCGAGGTTTTCGGCCAACATAGCCTCCTCGACTGCCTTGGCTTGTTTGGCCAAGTCTTCTGCGTTATCTGAACGTAATTCAACGACAAGGATTGCTCCAGGATCTCCTTCGACGAAGAAACGATTTTGACTTTGTTCGGCATTAGCCTTGGTACATTCTAATATGTAATGGTCCATCAACTCAGACGCAGATGGATTGAAACGCAGGGCGATTAGGTTAGCACGTAAGGCCTCATCAATCGTATTAAAATGGGCACAAACCAATCCTAGATGTGCCGGAGGCAATGGGTCCACATGCAATTTAATCCGCGTTGCAAAACACAGCGTTCCTTCGGATCCAGATAAAAGTGCACAAAAATTAAAAGGCGCTTGACCTGGAATAAAGGCGTCTGAGTTTAAAAGCATGTCGACGGCATAACCCGTATTTCGACGCTTAATCGAAGGTTTTGGAAACTCAGACTGAATATTTTTTTGATTGACCGGATTAGATAAAGCAGCAATCGTATGAGCATAAATGTTATGCAGGCGTGAGCCGGGTTGCAGCGTTTGAACCGTTTGATGTGGGTCCTCGGATTTAAAGTGTACGAAAGTACCATCGGAAAGATAACCTTCCACTTCCAACACATGATCACGGGTGGAACCGTAAACAACAGAATTTGACCCACAGGAATTGTTCCCCAACATCCCTCCAATCATTGCACGATTGGCTGTGGAGGTTTCGGGACCAAAAAACAAACCATGCTTTTTCAGCTCAACATTCAACACATCACGAACAACACCGGGTTCGACCCAAACGTACGATTCCGCTACATTAACCTCTAGAATCCTGTTAAAATGCTTAGATACATCAACGACAAGACCATTCCCAACTACCTGACCTGCCAAAGATGTGCCCGCTGTTCTAGGAATTAAGGGAATCTGCTGTTGGTCTGCGAATTGAATCAAGGTCTCAATATCATGAATCGTTTCAGGGATGGCGACACCCAAAGGCATCTCACGGTATGCGGACGCATCTGTGGCATACAAGGTTCGCATGACGGAATCCGTATGCAAGGCACCCTGTAATTTTGTCGCTAATTGATTGAGAACTTGAGCATCCATGAGCATCTGAAATTATCGCTGAGCATGCAATTTACACAATGCCTGAATGAGTAGCAATTGAGCAAGGATATAAGTAGACATGACCGCAAATGAATTCCAAGGATATTCAAATTTAAACTTGGCAAAAGCTAATAAGCTGTCCGAGAGAACAAATAAAACAGCTCCCAATGTCAGTAACGAAACCCGCAATTGAAAAGCAAAATACAACATCGAACCCAGCGCGAGGGCATAAACTACCACAGGGCCCACGAGTGCTGCGGGTAGCACGGGGTATAAATAAGTCAAAAAGCCAATTACATACAAAATAACAGGTACCAAAAACCAAGACCATTTCAATGCCCCCAATCCAATAAACTGACGAATGTAGGCAATTTGCATCAGCAAAAAAGAGGCGAGGCCTAACTGGAAAAACAAAGGATTATTCCCCGGAACAAGGAGAAAAACATCACCTAGCCAAGCAAACAATAAGGTAAAAAGCAAGATACTTTGAGACTTTAAATTCAAATGGTCCGCATATACATAGGCAGCCAACAAAATCATCAACAAGGGTTTCGTCACATAGCGAACGGAAGAATGAGCCATCGCCAATTCGACGATTGAGACAATTCCATAGGCAACAAGGATTTTCTTCGAGTGCATCAGTATCTGTATTTACCTTTCTTAAAATCAAAAAGAACTTCGATTTGTCCGTTTTTCCGTTTCAAAAGAACTGAATCTTGCATGTAGGGATCCACTCGCTGAATGAACGAGTCCGTATCGTTCAAATAAAGATTCACATTCTGCGCATCCAATGGATCGACGACCAAGTTTCGTAAGTATTTGGAATCGAGCAGATTGGCTTTGGAAGAAGGATATACGATCGTGTCCCCTTGCTGATATTTTGCCTGAATCCTTGCTGCAATGATGGGATATGGATTGGGTCCTCGTCCAACAGAAAAGGTATATTTTTGCTTTTGGTCTGAATACAAGGGCGTGAATAATTGCACTAACTGATAGGTTTGAGCGAGCAAGAACAGACAGGCAAATATTCGATACCAAATGGCTTGGCTGAGAAAATATTGAAATAGGCCAACCGAAAGAAATATCCCAAAGGGCAGCCCAAAACATGCGTAGCGCAAGAAGAAACCAGAGGTAGTTCCGGCATTCACTGCAGCCGCGAATAAAAACAATACAGGCAATCCGATTTGAATGATCCCGAACACATATACGCCACGAGCGGCCTTATTCAATGACTTAATCCATTGGAAAACTAAAAACAAGAAAATAAGTAGCAGAATACTTCCAATCTTATATCCATGCTTGTTGTACAAATCGTTGGTCCAGAAAAAATGATCTGAAACAATCGAAACTGTTCGTTTGTATAGGTTCGATGGCGAAGCAAACTCTAGCCAACCCGGCACTTCGCCATTTTTCTTAATGTAAGTCAATAATTGATCAGCGGCATTCGCCTGAAAATCCATGAAATACCGAGCAGGGCCCCAAACAAACCAAGCAATAAAGGGCAAAAGTACAATCACCAGTCGGGAGCTCATACGAATCCAAATCGATTTATCACGAACAAAAAAGACGAGATAAATAAATTGACCTACTAATGCGAGAGCCGTCAGGTACGTACTAAACAAGGCACCCAATGACGCAAGCCCCCACAATGCCAAATATTTTGCGTTACGATTTAATTCGCCATCGCGTTTGATAACTAAAAGCCAAAACAAATAATTGGAAGCCGTGGTAAAAAATAAACTCGTTGCGTAATTACGGGCCTGTTGGCTATAAATCACAAAAAAAGGCTCAATCGCAGCAAAAAAGACGATTGCCAATGTCCACATATTCGACTTCGAAAACTGCCTCCCCCACCGGAACATCAGCCACACAGTCAGCATGTTAAAAAATACCGAAACACTACGCATGGATGCATCCCCTTTACCAAATAACCAGGCGAATAGTTTCAACATCATGTCATGAACAAGACTGTTTCCGCTAACATCTCCGCGAGCATCTGCATCGAGCCAGGATTTTATGCCACGAGGAGCCCAGAAATCCGCAGGAGTAAAGGTTTTATCAGGACGCATCAATTCGCCCATCCCACCTTGATTGGTATTGGCTACGCCTAGCAGAACACTGGAGCGTTCATCGGAGAATAAACTAAATGTCCCCAAATGATATACTCGCAAAAAGAGAGCCAACAGAATCAATCCGAGAAATACGAAAAAATACAGTTCTTTCTTTATTTGCATAACATCCTAAAATATGAAAATCACCTAATCTTTCGACTAGGTGATTTTTGATATATAATGAGGTGACTAATTATGAACCACAAGCCTCACATGCCTCTGGATTATCCAACGAACATGTCATATCTGCACGGTTTTGAGCATCATCTGTTGAGAATGAAGCCGCTGCCGCTGCTTGTGCTGCGTGAGCTGCATATTGTAACTCAGTCTCATGCACATCATTGGATTGCTCAATTGCCACTTCGGCTTGTTTCTCAATGGTAAACTTGATCGCATCCGCTGCAGCTTTCGTACGTAGGTAATACATACCTGTCTTCAAGCCTAGCTTCCAAGCATGGAAGTGCATCGATGTCAATTTACCGAAGTTCACATCTTGAATGTGAATATTTAAGCTTTGTGATTGACAGATGTAAGCGCCACGATCTGCAGCCATTTCCAAAATGGTTTTCTGCTTAATCTCCCAAACTGTTTTGTACAATTCTTTCAAGTCTTGTGGAATCTCAGGAATGTTTTGAACTGAACCATTCGCAGAGATCAATTTGTTTTTCATTGTCTCGTTCCAAAGATTCAACTTAATCAAGTCTTTCAATAAGTGCTTGTTCACGACCGCAAACTCTCCTGACAACACGCGACGTGCATAAATGTTCGATGTATATGGCTCGAAACACTCGTTGTTACCTAAGATTTGACTCGTAGAGGCCGTTGGCATTGGCGCAACTAACAATGAGTTACGAACACCATGCTCTACTACTTGCTGACGCAACTTCTCCCAATCCCAGTTACCTGAAGATGGAGTCACATTCCACATGTCAAATTGGAAGATACCTTTTGAGATTGGAGAACCTTCCCAAGTTGAGTATGGCCCTTCTACTTTCGCTAATTCCATCGATGCTTCCATCGCCGCGAAATAGATCGTTTCAAAAATATCTTTGTTCAATTGCTTCGCAGCATCTGATTCAAATGGCATGCGCAACATGATAAACACATCCGCCAAACCTTGTACACCTAAACCAATTGGACGGTGACGTAAATTCGAATTACGCGCCTCTGGAACTGGGTAATAGTTTACATCAATGATTTTATTCAAGTTGACCGTTGCAGCCTTTGTTACCTCATATAACTTCGCATGATCAAACTCCGCAACACCTTGCTCGTTCGTACGAACGTACTTAGGCAATGCTAATGAAGCCAAATTACATACAGCTACCTCGTCTTTTGACGTATATTCCATGATCTCCGTACACAAGTTCGAGGACTTGATTGTACCTAGATTCTTTTGGTTCGACTTATTATTCGCGTGATCCTTGTACAACATGTATGGTGTACCTGTCTCTGTTTGCGACTCCAATACCTTAAACCAAAGCTCTTGTGCTTTAACTACAGCACGCGCTTTGCCTTCTAATTCATATTTGTGGTATAATGCCTCAAATTCTTCACCGTAAGCATCTGACAAACCTGGACACTCATGTGGGCAGAACAATGACCATTCTTCATTGCTTTCTACACGCTTCATAAACAAATCTGGAATCCACAAGGCATAGAACAAGTCACGCGCACGCATTTCTTCTTTACCGTGGTTCTTCTTCAATTCCAAGAAATCAAACACATCTGCATGCCATGGCTCCAAGTAAATCGCAAATGATCCTTTACGCTTTCCACCCCCTTGATCTACGTAACGTGCCGTATCGTTAAACACGCGCAACATAGGAATAATACCATTCGAAGTACCATTAGTCCCTTTGATATAGGAACCGGTTGCACGCACGTTGTGAATGCTCAATCCAATACCTCCTGCCGACTGCGAAATCTTCGCTGTTTGCTTCAACGTATCGTAGATACCTTCGATTGAATCGTCCTGCATCGCAAGCAAGAAACAAGATGACATTTGAGGCTTCGGTGTACCTGCATTAAACAAGGTCGGCGTTGCATGTGTAAACCAACGCTCCGACAACAAATTGTACGTATGAATTGCCGCAGCAATATCTGCTCCGTGGATACCCACAGCCACACGCATTAACATGTGCTGAGGACGCTCCGCGATTGCACCATCCAACTTCAATAAGTAGGATTTCTCTAAAGTTTTGAAACCAAAGTAATCGTAACCAAAATCCCGGTCATAGATGATAGCTTCATCTAACTCAACAGCATTCTTCTTAATGATGTCATAAACCTCTTTGGAAAGAAGTGCCGCATTCTGACCTGTCTTGGGATCAATGTAGGTATACAAACGCTTCATCGTCGCAGAAAACGACTTTAACGTGTTTTTATGCAGGTTTGAGATTGCTATACGTGCAGCTAGGGTAGCATAATCTGGGTGCTTCGTTGTCAAAGAAGCCGCCGTCTCTGCTGCTAAATTATCCAATTCAGTCGTCTTCACCCCATCATATAAACCCGAAATAACCTTTCTTGCCACCTCTAAAGGTTGAACAAAAAATGGATCCAAGCTGTAGCACAACTTTTCAATTCGAGCTGTGATTTTGTCAAACTTGACAGATTCGCGACGACCGTCTCTTTTAATTACGTACATGTGTTTCTATAAAATATAAAATTAGAATAATCAATTTGTTGCACCCGAACCTAAAAGCATAAACACCCCCACCTAAGAATTTGTTTTTCTTATTTTTGGTCGACCAATTTATGGCTAAAATCAGTCGGTTGGCGGTTTTGTTTTTTGGCTTTTCGTAGACCGGAAATTGAAGCACTTCCAGCGGCTTGGGCACTATGTAAAATTAGAAAAATTTGAGAGCCCGTGCAAACATTTTTCCAAGCTAAAACAGGTGAAAAAAAATGCATATTTAAAATACACTATGACATTGCGCCATAGGAAAATCCATTGGCCGTATTCCTCTTGGAAAAGTACCATAAAATATTTTTGAAAAATTTTTTGAGGGCTTTTCGGCTTTGATTTTATCAAAAAATATATACGCGTGTGATTTGTATTTATGTAGATAATAATTAATTTTGCAACCCGATTAAATGAAGTCTATTCCCAGAGATTTCTTCTATAATTTAAAACAGACGGCAGGGAATCGTCATTTTACAAAAAGCAATGAAAAAAGATATCCACCCAGAATACAAAGAAGTTGTATTTCACGATTTATCAGCTGATTACAAATTCTTAACTCGTTCTTGCGTTCAGACAACGGAAACGACTGAATTCGAAGGCGCAACTTATCCCGTTTACAAGCTAGAGGTTTCATCTCAATCTCACCCTTTCTACACAGGTAAAAATGTATTGTTAGATACAACGGGTCGCGTAGACAAGTTCAACAAGCGTTACGCAAAGAACTAGTATTCGTTCAAGCATACAAAAAAAGCCTTCGCATGAAATCATGAGAAGGCTTTTTCGTTTATTTGTACTATGTGGAAGACGAACCAACTTCTTAACGACCCTCAAATCAGCCTACAATTAAGGCCTCTGACTTATACCCGGCAGCTTCGGGAGCTATGGTTGGGCCTATCCACCATCGAGGAGAAATGGGCAGCTTTCATCGATGAACTTCCTGCCGACATCTATCTCCTTGGATCCTTAATACCCGATGCGAAATTGCTCAACGAATTAAAGCAATTAGCACCCAACGAAGCCTTGTACTGGAATGAGCAATGGATAGCATATCGCAGCGATAACGAAGCAAGCATACCGACAAACAGAAAAGCATTAACGTATCAGCCAATCTTTATCGCCTACCCAGAAGACCTGCTTTCCGCCAATAGCCTCGTACTAAAGACCGAGATAAAACCCAACCATTTCGATTTGAACGATTTGACAAAAAAGGGAAACACCTTCATCGAACCCCAAAATTGCTACATCGATCCAAGTGCTGAAATATTGGGGGCTATCCTAGATGCGAGCCAAGGTCCTATCTACATCGGAGCAAATACCAAAATACAGATCGGCACCCTCATCCAAGGACCTGCCGCAATACTCGATGGAGCCATCACCAATTTAGGCGCCAAGATTAGACCCCATACGACCATCGGCAAAGGATGTAAGGTGGGTGGAGAAATCAGTGCAAGCCTATTTTTTCCATTTTCCAACAAAGCCCATGAAGGATATATTGGAAACTCTGTCATTGGGTCTTTTTGCAACTTAGGTGCTTTAAGCACGGGTTCCAATGTTCGAAACGACCTGAAATTGGTTTACCTATATGATTATCGAACCCAACAGCCAAGGAATACAGGCCTCAAGTCCTTCGGTGTACTCATGGGAGACTATGTATGTACTGGAATTTTAACGAAGTTCAACACCGGTACGGTTATTGGCAATCATTGCAATATCAGCGGTAGTACTTTTTTACCCAAATTCATCCCTTCGCTCACCTGGGGAGAGTTTCCCAATTTCACGAAGTACCTACCCACTAAGGCCGCCGAAAATGCAAAAGCGTGGATTCTATCAAAAAATCAAGAAATCCCCGAAAATCTAACGAGCAACATCGAACAAATTTGGAAAGAGGAGGCAAATGCCCGAAATTAGCCTATTCATTTATTAGGGACACCCAATGCGCTTTCAAGACATCCCCGGATTACCGCAAACCAAGAAACAATTGAGCCAATCTGTTCTCAATGAACACATTGCGCATGCTCAGTTATTTCATGGTCCGAATGGGGGTGCTCAACTCGCCATGGCAATGGCCTTTACTTCCTTTTTGTTTTGCACAAACCGACAAGGGGATGATTCCTGTGGAACCTGCCCGAGTTGCCAAAAAGTCAACAAAGGAATACATCCCGATATCGTCTATTTATTTCCCTCCGTCACAACCAAAAAAGTTAAAGAGGCGGAATCCGATGCATTCCTTCCGGAATGGAGATCGTTCTTAACGACATCCTTATATAGAACCTTACCCGAATGGCTCGGAGCCATGGGTGCAGAGGGAAACAAACAGGGAAATATTCCCGTGGAGGAAACCCGAAAACTTCTCGGGAAAATAAGCTTAAAACCCTTTGAGGCACCCTTTAAAGTTGTCATCATCTGGAACCCTGAATCCCTGAATCTATCCTCCGGAAATGCGCTGTTGAAAACGTTAGAAGAACCCCCAAGTTCTACCCTATTTTTACTCGTTTGTGCAGATGCCCAAAAACTTTTGACGACCATTTTGTCGCGTACCCAACGAATTGCCATTCAATCCGTCGACGAAGCCTCATTAGCCGAATTTCTCGTCAAAGAAACCGGCACCAGCCTGGAAAATGCGCAAAATTTAGCTATCAGCTGCGAAGGAAATATTTCCTGGGCACTCGAAAAAGCGAAGTCGGAAAACCTGAGTACATCTACTTGGTTTGCCGACTGGATGCGTGCCGTTTATCAAAAGAATTTAAGCAAACTGGTGGGCCTATCTGAGCAATTTGACGGCCTCGCCAAAGAGGACCAAAAAAGCCTTTTGGAGTATGCATTGCACATTTTTCGTCAATGTGTCTACCAGATTTCGGATGCTCCGAATTTGATCAAAGCACTCGAAAAAGAGAAGACATTTATCGCCAATTTTTCAAAGACATTAAACCGAAATGCCATCGAAAAAATAAGCGAAAAGGTATCAACCGCACACTATCATTTAGAGCGAAATGGTCGTGCGAAAATGATACACCTCGATTTATCTTTACAAATTATTCGCATAGCCAATGCCAACAAATAAACCTATCCGAATTGGTACCCGAAATTCCGCATTAGCCATGTGGCAGGCGCGTCATATCGCGGGTTTGTTGGAGAATGCTGGATTTACGACGGAAATTATCGACATCGTAACCATCGGAGACAAAATATTGGATCGGTCACTTTCAAAAATCGGATCGAAAGGAGTATTTACCGAAGAATTAGAGTCTATGCTAAGAAATGGGGAGATTGATATCGCTCAGCATTCCGCGAAAGATTTACCTTCCCGTCTCGCCGCCGATTTGCCACTGATTGCCTTTACCAAGCGCGAAGCCGCACATGACGTGGTGCTCAGTTTAAACCCAGAATTCCGACTATACAGTAAAGCCGCCGTTGTGGGGACATCCAGCACACGGAGACGGGCCATGTTGGCGAAAAATTTTCCTCAACATACCCTTGTGGAAATGCGTGGAAACCTACAAACTCGATTGGAAAAACTTAAAAATGGGGACTGTGAAGCGATGATTTTGGCATTTGCCGGTGTTCATCGCATGGGCATGGAATCCTTTATCGTTGAGCATTTGACTATTGATACGTTCACGCCGGCTGTAGGACAAGGTTCGGTCGCAATTCAATGTTCCACGAACTTGGATTCAGATTTACAAAAACAAATTCGCCAAATCTGCAACGACCCTTCCACCGAAGCATGCTTGTTGGCCGAGCGACACCTTTTAGCCCAGTTAGACGGCGGATGTAGCGTTCCTGTCTATGGACATGCCAAACAGGGTGAATATGGGATGGAATTAATCGCAGGTGTTCTCGGATTACGAGGAGAAATTGAATTAAAATCAAGCGGAATCGGAAATGACTCAATGGCTCTCGGCACTCAAGTGGCCAATGAATTAATTGCACAAGGGGCCCAAGCATTATTGAAAGATATTAGGAAACAATTAGCATCATGAAAAAAACCATTCTCATCACCGGATCGAATGGCCTATTAGGACAAAAATTAGTGGATCTGCTTTCGAAAGAAGACCATATCCAACTAATCGCTACGGCAAAAGGAGAAAACCGATTACCCAATCAAGAAGGTTATATTTATCAATCCCTTGATATCACTGATAACCAACAGGTGAATGAGGTTTTCGCTACCTACAAACCGCAAATTGTTATTCATACGGCGGCCATGACGAATGTGGATACTTGTGAGAGCGATTTGGAAGGTTGTGAACGTCTTAATGTCAAGGCCGTTGAATATATCGTTCAAGCTTGTGAAAAACAGGGTAGCTTTTTGTGTCACTTATCGACCGACTTTATTTTTGATGGTGCGGATGGACCTTATGATGAAGAGGCGAAGCCAAATCCCATTTCTATTTATGGCGAAAGTAAATTAAAGGCTGAACAAATCATCCAAGCTTCTTCAATTCGTTGGGCGATTTCTCGTACCGTGCTTGTTTTCGGAATTGTTCCTGATATGAGTCGGACCAATATTATTTTATGGGTAAAAAAATCCCTGGAGGAGGGCAAACAAATTAATGTAGTCACGGATCAATTTAGAACACCTACGCTGGCTGAGGATTTGGCAATAGGCTGTTGGCTCATCGCCCAAAAAGAGGCAGAAGGCATTTTCAATATATCTGGGGAAGAATTATTGACTCCCTATGAAATGGCGATTCAAACAGCTGAATTCTTTCATTTACCTAAAGAATTAATTAAACCAGCTGATTCATCAACCTTTTCACAGCCGGCGAAACGTCCACCGAAAACCGGATTTATCTTGGATAAGGCAATACGCGTTTTGGGGTATCAGCCTCGAAGTTTCAATGAGGGAATTGCCTTGTTAGCCAAACAAATTCAATAAAAAAGGTCGTCCATGCGGGCGACCTTTTTGTTTATTCAATTTCATCAATGAGTTGATCGAAATCGTCTTGTGTTTGTGGCAGATTTACCGAACTTTCGACCTGCTTGGCGACCTCCTTGTTTTCCTCTTGCAAGGTTTCCCAAAGTAGGTCTTTCAACTCCTGTATGCCGGTATTTGTCACGGAAGAGATAAACACCAAGGGTAAATCCTTGGGTAGGCTTTCGCGCATCTCTTCTTCCATCTCGGGAATGGATAGATCCATTTTAGAAACGACCAAAACACGGCGCTTATGCAATAATTCGGGATTGTATTTCTCTAATTCCCCGACTAAAATCTTGTATTCGTCACCCCAATTTTCGGCATCCGATGGAATGAGAAAACAGAGGATAGAATTACGTTCAATGTGACGCAAAAAGCGTAAACCTAGGCCTTTCCCTTCGGCTGCACCTTCGATAATTCCGGGAATATCGGCAACCACAAAAGATTTGTAATCGCGGTAGGCGACTACGCCTAAATTAGGCACCAAAGTCGTGAAAGGATAATCAGCAATTTCGGGCTTAGCTGCGGAAAGAACGGATAAAAGGGTTGATTTGCCGGCGTTTGGAAAACCGACTAATCCGACATCCGCTAAGACTTTCAATTCCATAATCACCCAACGCTCCAAGCCTGCTTCACCCGGTTGGGCATGACGAGGCGACTGGTTCGTTGATGACTTAAAATGGGTATTTCCTAAACCGCCTCGTCCACCGGGCAACAAAAGTACCTTTTGTCCCTCTTCGGTAACTTCAGCTAAGAATTCATTGGTTTCGGCATCTTTGACAATCGTTCCTAAAGGTACTTCGATGAAAATATCTTCACCCTCCATGCCGGACCGACGTCCTCCTTCACCACCTTTGCCATTTTCAGCAATGATGTGCTTTTGAAATTTCAAATGGAGTAATGTCCAGTGCTGGCTATTCCCGACAATATAGACATGTCCTCCCCGACCGCCATCTCCGCCATCCGGACCGCCTTTGGGAACGTGTTTTTCTCGTCTAAAGTGAGACGAGCCACTTCCCCCACGTCCTGAACGCAAGTTGATTTTAACGTAATCGATGAAATTTGATGTCATAATGTAGTTAGTCGCTAGTCGCTAGTCACTAGTCTGTTATTAAATGTAATTAATCCGAAGTCCGAAGTCCAAAGTCCAAAGTCCTAAGTCTAAAGTCCGAAGTCCGAAGTCCGAAGTCCAAAGTCCCCCTCCTACCTCTTACCTCTTACCTCTCAGTTCTTAGTTCTTTTCAATAATCGAAACAATCTGCCCAAAAATAGCCTCAATCTCCCCTACTCCATTGATACCGGTAAATTTGCCTTGATTTGCGTAAAAATCAGCCACAGGAGCCGTTTTCTCGGTATATTCTTGCACACGTTTACGAATTAACTCTTCATTTTGGTCATCTGGTCTACCCGAGGTTTTACCTCGTTCTAAAAGACGTTGGGTTAATTCTTCTTGCTCTACCTCTAAAGCAATCATTTGAGAAATACCTACACCATGTTGAGTCAATAACTCATCCAAAGCGGCTGCTTGCGCAACGGTGCGCGGGAAACCATCGAAAATAAATCCGGCAGCTGCCTTATTCTCATTTAACTTATTATCGATCATTCCGATCACCACGGCATCTGGAACTAAAATTCCCTGATCCATCAATTTTTTCGCTTCTAAGCCTAAGGTAGTACCCGCTGCGATTTCAGCACGCAATAAATCACCTGTAGATAAGTGAATTAAGCCATATTTCTCAATCAATTTCGCCGACTGAGTTCCTTTACCCGCACCTGGAGGGCCAAACAAAACCAAGTTTAACATATTCTTTCTGTTAAAATAAATGCAAAAGACAAAGGTAAGCAAAGCGAGCTGATTTACCTATGCGTCAAGGGCTAATTGCCTGAATATTAAGTTATCATAACCATTTGATAAAATCTTCAATTTATTCTAAAAAAAATCATAAAAAAGCATAGCATAGTTGGAAAACTTTCATACATTGTCTTTATTAAAAGTTGGCGAATTGTGTTCGTCAACAATCACTCAAACCTAATCTTTTATGAAAAACAATTTCTACGTTAGCAGAGTGGTCTTTCTGATGGTATTCATGTTAACACTATCATGGGTAGCATTTGGACAGGACCGAAAAGTGACGGGTAGCATCCAAGACGCCAAGGGCGGAGGAATACCCGGTGTTTCTGTTGCCATTAAAGGTACCACAACCGGTACGACAACAGATGGAAATGGAGCTTTCTCCATCAATGTAAAAAGCGGTAATGCCGAATTGGTGATTTCATCAGTTGGCTATGTGACCAAAACAGTTACCGTTGGCAATCGTACTTCCATCTCCGTTTCGTTGGATGAGGATGTAAGCCAATTAAGTGAAGTGGTTGTGACGGGTTATTCGTCTCAACGTAAAAAAGACATCACAGGTGCGGTAACCGTAGTAGGTGCGAAAGAACTAAATGCAGTTCCTTCCGCGTCTGTTACTCAAATGTTACAAGGACGTGCGTCGGGTGTGACGGTAGGTAATGACAACTCTCCGGGTGGTGGTACCATGGTTCGTGTTCGCGGATTCGGTTCCATCAACAACAACTCCCCACTTTATGTGATTGACGGTGTTCCAACACAAGGAACCTTGAACCAAATCAACCCAGCGGATATCGAGTCGATGCAGGTATTGAAAGATGCCTCTGCAGCGTCCATCTATGGTGCTCGTGCGGCGAACGGGGTTGTGATCATCACCACAAAACGTGGTTCAGAGGGTGAGCCTAAAATTAACTTTGATATGTACACAGGTACACAAGATGTAGGTAAAACATTGGACTTGTTAAATACGAAGGAATTAGGTCAATACTACTATGAGTCTGAAATTGGAGCAGGTAAGCCTGCGGGAACATCTCCATCAGCACAATATCGTTTAGGCGCAGATGGATCTCAAACAATTGCAGATTATATTTATCCAAACGTGTTTGGTGAGCTTCCTGCGAACTATACGTATACGAATGATATTGCAGATCCCAACTTAGGTAAAACAGCTTTTAACATTACAAAAGCTAATAAGCAAGGGACGGACTGGCAACATGAAATTTTTGGACCCGCTAAAATCTCCAACTATCAGTTAAGCGCTACGGGGGGGTCTAAAGGTGGCAAATATGCCATTTCTGCATCTTATTTCAACCAAGACGGTATCTTAAAATACACAGGTTACTCACGTTATTCAGTTCGTGCGAATACCGAATTCAAAAAGGGTAAATTGACCTTTGGTGAAAACTTTACGGTAACGTATGACGAGAAGATTGGTGTTCCATCTGGAAACAACAACGAATCTAACCCAATCATGTTTGCGATTCGTATCCAACCAATTATTCCAGTATTTGATATTACTGGCGGACCAAAAGCATTAGGTGGAACAAATTCATCTGATTTGAATGGTTTTGCGGGTTCTAGAGGTTCCAACTTAGGTAATGCTCCTAACCCATTGGCTCGCCAATGGAGAGAAAAAGATAATCCGATCAAGGGATCTCACATTTTTGGAAATGTTTTTGCGGAAGTAGAAATTATCAAAGATTTGAAGGCTCGTACAAGTTTAGGTTTTGAATACAATAACTTCAACCAATCAGCCTATTTCAACCGTGATATCGAAGCTGCAGAGCCTCGTTCTTCAAACAGCTTAACGGTTTACAATAACTTTGATCGTGCTGTTACTTGGTTTAACACGTTGAACTACAACAAAACGTTAGGCGGTCACACGGTAAATGTGTTAGTGGGTACTGAATCAGTTTCAACCTATGGTTTTGGCTTTAATGCGGCACGTTCAAACTTCGCGTTCGATGATTTATCGTATCGTTATTTGAACAATGGTTCGGCAGCAGGTCTATCCAATGCGGGTTCTGGTGCAACGATCACTGCCTTGTTCTCTCAATTTGGAAAAGTGAACTATGCATACAAAGATTTATTGTTAGCTGACTTCACATTACGTCGTGATGGTTCATCTCGTTTTGCAGCAGATTACCGTTATGGTATTTTCCCAGCATTCTCTGTCGGTGCTCGCTTAACTGAGTTAGCCTTTATGAAAGACTTAACTTTCGTGAACGAATTCAAAGTTCGTGGAGGTTGGGGTAAAACAGGTAACCAGTTGATTCCAAACGTGTACAATGCTTATACATTGTTTACTCCAGATCCAAACAACAATGCTTATGATATCACCGGTTCTGGTAACTCCATCGCAACAGGTTTTGATATCGCACAGTTTGGTAATACTTCAGGTCGTTGGGAAACAAATACATCGACCAACATCGGTTTTGATGCAAGTTTCTGGAACAACAAATTGGACGTTAACTTAGACTGGTATACACGTACTACATCGGATATGTTAACGCAAGTACCAATTCCAAAAACGGCCGGTTCAGCAACGATTCCTTATGTGAACATTGGAGAGGTTAATAACACAGGTATAGACTTAAATGTGACTTACCGTGATCAAATTGGTGATTTACGTTATAGCATCTCTGGTCAAATCTCACAATACAAAAATGAGGTTGTGAAGTTGAATGATGACCCTAAAGCAACTGTATTTGGATTCTCTACGCGTCTTCCAGCAATCTCGGTAACAAAAGCAGGTTTGCCAATCGCAAGTTTCTATGGTTACATCGTAGACGGTGTTATCAAGGATGATGCGGAAGCTGCTGCAGCTCCAAAATTTGGAACATATACGCGTGCAGGGGTATTCAAATTCCGTGACGTAAACGGTGATGGTGTGATCACAGCAGCCGATAAAACAATTATCGGTAATCCACACCCTGACTTCACTTACGGTTTGAACTTAAATCTTGGATACAAAAACTGGGATTTAACAATTTTTGCGCAAGGTGTTCAAGGCAACGAATTGTTTAACTACTTGAAGTACTGGACCGACTTTAACACATTCCAAGGTAACCGTTCAAAAGATATGTTATACAACTCTTGGAAGAAGCAAGGGGATGTGGCATTACTTCCACGCTTAAACTCTCAAGATGGAACGAGCCAGCAAATCTCTACTTACTTCGTAGAAGATGGTTCTTACATGCGTATCAAGAATATCCAATTGACATACAACGTGCCAAAAGTATTCTTGAGCAAAGTGAAATTAAGCTCCCTACAAGTATATGTTCAAGGTCAAAACTTGTTCACATTTACGAAATACAAAGGCTTAGATCCAGATATCAACTTGAGAACATCCGGTAATGACAACCAAGATATCCACATGGGTATTGATGAGGGTGCATTCCCAGTAGCTAAATCATACAATGTTGGTTTAAGAGTAGGATTTTAATTAGAGATATCATTTGAAAATAAATCAGATATAAAATGAAAAAGTTAATCATAATCGCATCATTAGTCGCGACAGTAGGTGTCAACTTTTCTTGTTCAGATAGTTTCTTCGCGATTGAGCCGCAAGGTGCAGCGTCGTTGACGTCATTAAGTAACAAGAATGGGGTGAACGCCTTATTAATTGGAGCTTACTCCCTATTGGATGGAGTAGGTGCTGGAAATACAGGACGTCAGTCTACAATTTCAAACTACGTTTTTGGGGGTATCACATCAGGTGATGCAGTCAAAGGAACGGATATTGGTGACCAGCCAGAGCAAGAGTACATCGAGCAATTCAACTGGTTGTCAGACAATACCTACTTCCTTGGAAAATGGCAACACACTTATGATGGGGTAGCTCGTGCCAATGAGGCCATCTTATTGGCTAAAAGCCCAGATGTGAAGGACATGACAGATGCTGAGAAAACGCAAGTTGTTGCAGAGGCTCGCTTCTTACGTGGTCACTACCATTTTGAAGGTAAGAAAATGTGGAACATGGTTCCTTATGTAGATGAAACGATCTACAAGCGTGATGATCCAAACTCAACAAAAATCCCAAATGACAAAGACATCTGGGCAAACATTGAGGCAGACTTTAAATTTGCAGCAGATAACCTGCCAGCAACACAAGCGCAAAAAGGACGTGCAACGAAATGGGCTGCTAAGACCTATTTGGCGAAAGCCTATATCTTCCAAAAGAAATGGGCTGATGCCAAAGCTCTTTTGATTGATGTATACAATAACTCAGGTAAGAAGTTGATGCCAAACTACCACGACAACTACCGTAACATCACGAACAACAACGCAGAATCTATTTTCGAAGTTGAGTTCTCGGTAAATGATGGTTCCACAGGTAACAATGGTAACGCAGGTGACAACTTGAACTGGCCGTATTCAGCTAACTCTCCAGGTCGTGGATGTTGCGGATTCTATTTACCATCTCAAAACTTGGTAAATTCATTCAAGACAACTGAGGATGGATTGCCAATGATTGGCTCAAAAGCAGATGGTACAGCCGATATGTATAACGCAGTTGACTTGCCAAACGATCAAGGCTTAAAATCAAACCAAGCTTTCGATTTGAAGAAAGATGTTCCGGTTGACCCTCGTTTAGATTGGACAGTTGGACGTCGTGGCGTAAACTTCTTGGATTGGGGAAAAATGCCAGGCTATGACTGGATTCGTAACCAAAACTACTCAGGTCCCTACATCGGTAAAAAATGGATGTATTACCTAGCAGACGAAGGAAGTTCGACTCACTCAACAAGTAAACGTGCGGTTAATAACAACTACCGTTTATTAAAGATGTCATCAGTTATTTTATGGTTAGCGGAGTGTGAAGTTGAATTAGGTAACTTAGGTGAGGCAGAGAAATATGTGAACATGATTCGTAATCGTGCGAAAACAGGTTCGGTACAAGATGCATCTGTGAATTATGTAGTAAATCCATATCCAACAGGAACATTTGATTCCAAAGGAAAAGAATTCGCACAAAATGCTGTTCGTATGGAAAACCGCTTAGAATTTGCAATGGAAGGTCACCGTTTCTTCGACTTAGTTCGTTGGGGAATTGCAGAACCTTACTTGAACAAATACTTGAAAGAAGAATCTGTGAATGGTACAGATTTAGCGGGTAGAACATACAACAAGCGTGGATACCTAGCAGGTAAGTCATTCAAAGCAGGACGAAATGAATATTTCCCATTGCCAAATGATGAAATCCTAAATTCACAAAAGGCAGGTGCTGCTACCTTAAAGCAAAATCCAGGGTATTAATTCCCGATCATATTTTGTTGTTGAAAAGTCAGGACTTCGGTCCTGACTTTTTTTATTCCTGCTGAATTATAAATACCTATATTTGAAAAAAAAACATCGCATGCTATCAGACAACTTTGAACAAATCATTCAAAAAAGACGATCTAATCGTCGTTTCGACGAAAATATTCCGGTAGAGGATGGAGTCATTGAACGTAGCTTGAAGCGTGCGATTTTATCTCCCAATAGCAGCAATATGCAATTGTGGGAGTTTCATTGGATTCAAAATCCCGAAAAAAGAGCAGAATTTCACCAACTTTGTTTAGGCCAATCTGCCGCTAAAAACCCTCCACACTTAGTTGTTTTTGTCACACGTCAAGACCTATGGAAAAAGCGTGCACAATGGAACCTAGACCGAATCAAAGAGGGATTGAATGGAAAAGAACCTGGAAAATTAGAAAAACGAGGATTGCAATATTACGGGCAGTTAATGCCACTTCTCTACCGTCAAGATATCTTTGGCATCTTCACGCTGATTCGCAAAGGCATGTGTTTCTTCATGGGATTACGCAAACCCTTTATGCGATTCGGTGGTAAGGCCGACCAGCGAGTGATGGTTCACAAATCATGCGCACTAGCTGCCCAAACGTTTATGTTATCCATTGCCGCTGAAGGATTTGATTCATGTCCAATGGAAGGCTTTGATGCAGTCCGTGTCAAGAAGGCTTTAAACCTACCTTCCGCTGCAGAAATAAACATGATCATTGCGGTAGGTAAAGGGACCGAAGAAGGAGTTTGGGGTCAACGCTTCCGCGTGCCTTATGAGGAAGTCGTCGTTAAATACTAAAGACAATCCACATCCGGAATTATTTGTACGCCTTTGAACACAGGTTTACTCGGTAATTCATCCAACAACAAGCGTAAGTCCACTTTAAACTGGGCAAGAGAAACTCCCTTTTCCAGTTTGATGAGGATTTCCATGACAAATTGATTTCGGATGCGTTCAATTAATGGACGCTCCGGACCCAATATTCGACCATGCCCATATTTAGTCTTTAAAAGATTCCCCAACTCCATCGCTGCCTTCTCTACTTGTTGGGATTCAACATGACGAAGTGTCAATTTAATCAAGCGCACAAAGGGTGGATAATGGTATCCTTCCCGCTCAATAATTTCATCCGCATACAAGGCAGCATAATCCGCTTCTTGGATAAATTGAAACAGGCGATGCGACGGTTGGTTCGTCTGAATATAAACCTGGCCTTGCTCATCCCTCCTGCCGGCTCTGCCGGCTACCTG
>Ga0228702_1000778_pt1 | contig 22818 bp, 17 predicted proteins | sample McNCre217_Aug_MG_2_FD_178018 | JGI IMG/M metagenome (GOLD analysis project Ga0228702, IMG submission 178018) | Freshwater microbial communities from McNutts Creek, Athens, Georgia, United States - 20-17_Aug_MG | ecosystem: Environmental > Aquatic > Freshwater > Creek | place: USA: Georgia...
GATGCGGGTAGTGCCGTCGAAGGGATTTTGTCGAGTTTTTAGCGCTGAAAACTCAAAAAAATCATCAATGTAAGGGTTACATAGTTAAATCATAACAGGATTTGGCTCCTTTACCTGTTGCTAAAATTTCAAAAAAAATGAAAAAGGCAACAACGCTTATTATTACGCTTATGTTAGGTGTGCAGATTCTTTGGGCACAACAAGTGCAGAAAATCCAAGGAATTGTCTTCGATCAGGAAACCAAAGCGCCGCTATGGGGTGCATCTGTTTTCGTGAAAGGAAGCCCGAAAGGGAATATAACGGATGCCAAAGGGCATTTTAATCTCTTCGTTTCACCCGAAGCGAAAATTACCATCAGCTATGTAGGGTATGAGCAAGCTGAAGTTTCGGTGAAACAGGCTAATCAAATCGGACTGAAAAAATCCAATTTCTTGCAAGATGAAGTAGTCGTTCGGGCAACGCGTGCGGATGAAAACTCAGCTATGGCTTATTCGAATGTGTCGGCGACAGATTTGGGGAAATCCAATTTAGGACAAGATATGCCCCAATTGTTGAATTTTAGTCCTTCGATTGTGACGACTTCGGATGCGGGAGCCAGTGTGGGTTACACAGGAATTAGCATTCGTGGTTCAGATGCGACACGTGTAAACGTGACGATTAACGGAATTCCGGTGAATGATTCGGAATCGCAAGGGACGTATTGGGTAAATATGCCGGACTTTGCCAGTTCAGTTAATTCCGTTCAAATCCAGCGCGGCGTGGGAACTTCTACGAATGGGGCTGGGGCATTTGGCGGTTCAGTGAACATGCAAACAAACAGCTATGAGCCAAAGGCTTATGGCGAAGTAAATGCGTCTGCTGGATCTTTTGGAACATTGAAAACGACCTTGAAGTTTGGATCAGGTCTATTAGGCGGTAAATTCACTTTGAATGGCCGTTTATCGCGTATTGCTTCAGATGGTTACATCGATCGCGCGTCTTCGAACTTGCAATCAGCTTACGTTTCTGCCGGGTATTTTGGGGCCAAAAGCTTTGTTCGTCTTAATTATTTTACGGGAAAAGAAAAGACTTTTCAATCCTGGTATGGAACACCTGAAAGTAGGATCAACGGCTCTACTTCTGAGATGCAGGCCTACATTGATCGGAACTATTTAACGGCTGCAGAGGCAGATAACTTATTGAAAAGCGGTCGTACCTACAATTACTATACGTATGCGAACCAAACCGATAATTACGCACAAGATCACCTGCAACTAATAACAAACCACCGCTTATCGGAAGTTTGGAACCTAGACCTAAATGCGCATTACACGTATGGTCGCGGTTATTTCGAGGAGTTTAAGCCGGATGCTGCGATGGTAAATTATGGAATTACGTCGATTGTAGCTGCAGATGTGATTCGCCGCAAATGGCTAGACAATGATTTTTATGGTTCGACCTTTGCCTTGCATTACACAGGCTCGCAAAAATTCAAATTTACTTTAGGAGGAGCATGGAATCGCTATATTGGTCGTCATTTTGGGGTGTTAGTAGACCCTCTGCCTGGAACAGAATGGTACCGTAGCCGATCTCAAAAAACGGATCTGACCTTATATGCCAAAACGAATGTGGTGTTATCCGATCACTGGAATGCTTATTTGGATGTGCAATACCGCACGGTAGGTCATTTGATGCAGGGGACGGCAGATAAGTTTTTGGTTTTAGCGAATGATAAAAGCTATTCATTCTTTAATCCCAAGTTAGGTCTAACACACCAGATCTCTGATCAATCGAAAGTATACGCCTCTGTTTCAGCGGGAAGCAAAGAGCCAAGTCGTCAAGACTTTGTGGATAATCCAACCACTGCCCCACGCCCAGAATTTGTGCAGGATTATGAATTAGGCTACCAACGTTCAGGTACGAAATACGGTTTTCAATTGAATGGCTATTTTATGGATTACCAAGATCAATTGGTATTAACCGGTGCTGTGAATGCGGTGGGAGATGCGATTCGTACGAATGCAGCCTCCAGTTACCGTTTAGGTATCGAGGCGGTATTAAATTACCAAATTTCGAAACGCTTGTTCTGGAATGGAAATATAACCTTGAGCCAAAACCGTATCAGTAATTTTAAAGAGAAAATGGTCGACTATGATACTTATGATCAGGTGGTGATTAACCATGGGAATACAGATATTGCTTATTCACCTTCGCTTATTGCAGGGAATACCTTGACTTATGCAGTTGGATCATTTGAAGCCAGTCTATTGAGCAAGTATGTAGGGAAACAATATTTGGACAATACCTCAGATGAGGCACGTTCGATGAAAGCCTATACAACCCAGGACATTCGCTTGAAATACAGCTTGAAGAAAGGCCCTGCATTCACTTTATTATTAAATAATGTACTAAATGAGTTGTATTCGTCGAATGGCTACACCTTTTCGTATCGCTATGCCGGTGCTACCACCACAGAGAAATTTTATTATCCGCAGGCCGGATTTAATTTCTTACTGGGAGCGAGTATTCGATTTTAATTGATCTAAAAAAAAGCCTCAGCGTTAATTCTGAGGCTTTTTTTATTTAGTTCATTAAATCCCATTTCCAACCCCATTTTGCGAGGCGGTAACGAACAGAGTACCAAAGTACTCCTAATCCATAGATGGAGCTACGTTTAAAATTAATCGATGATGCTTCATCGAAATATTTAGTAGGGCAAGTCACTTCGCCCACTTCGAAACCTTTCCAAAAAAGTTGCAAGACCATCTGGTTGTCAAAAATGAAATCATCGTCGCATTTCGTGAATTTTACAGCTTCCAAAGCTTTACGAGAAAAGGCGCGGTAGCCAGTGTGGTATTCGGAGAGCTTTTGGTCGATCAAAATGTTTTGAAACAAAGTCAACAAGCGATTCGCAATGTATTTGTAAATAGGCATACCGCCTTTTAATGCCCCTTTTCCTAATATACGTGAGGCAAAAACCACCGGATACAATCCATTTCCAATGATCGAAATCATGGCTTTCAGCAACATAGGCGTGTACTGGTAATCCGGATGCAACATGATGACAATATCACCACCCAGCTCCAATGCCTTCGTATAACAGGTTTTCTGATTGCCTCCGTAACCTAAGTTTTTATCATGTCGAATGACGTGTTTTATTCCCACCGCTTTCGCTACCTCCACCGTATTATCAGGGCTATGATCATCCACTAAAATCACTTCATCCACCCAATCGTGTGGAATTTCATGGTATGTTTTTTCCAGGGTTAGCGCGGCCTTATAAGCAGGCATAACGACGATGACCTTTTTACCTTCGTACATATTATTTCTGAGCTATTTTTGCGACCTTTGTGCCGCGAAAGCGTAAAAATACTTATTTATGAGCGAATCTCTATTTTTTCTTCTTTTTTCAGTAGGCGTGATGGCGGTAATGTTAATCGACCTTGGTGTATTTAAGAAGGACACTGCGGCAGAAGTCACGTTTAAAGAAGCGGGTTTTTGGACGGGAATGTGGGTTTTGTTAGCGATTGTGTTCTATGTTTTCTTAGGCTATAATGGTGCGATGGTGCATGGAATTACCGATATGTCAAGTCTGAAAGCGGTGCAGCAAGCGTATGCAAAACATATTGATGTAGGGACAGGGTCTTACTTCGACGCATTAGCGGTTTTCCAAAATAATATGTCTTTGGAATTTATCACGGGCTATTTAGTAGAGTATTCCTTATCTGCTGATAACGTATTTGTGTTTATTTTGATTTTTAATTCGTTTGGAGTCCAAAAGCGCTACTATAAGAAAATCCTTGTTTGGGGGATTTTGGGCGCGATTGTTTTACGCTTGATTTTTATCTTCCTAGGTGCGGCCTTGTTGCAGAAGTTTGACTGGATTATTTACGTTTTTGGGGCATTCTTAGTCTATACGGGGGTGAAGATTTTATTCTCTTCTGGTGAAGAAGAACATATTGAGCCAGGAGAACATCCTGTGGTGAAGATTTTATCCAAGTATTTCAACGTCTATAAGCGTAATGTCATAGGGCGTTTCTTTGTTCGTATGAAGAACGGCAAATTATTCATGACTCCCCTTTTTGTAATCGTAGTGGTGATTGCATTTACAGATATTTTGTTTGCGGTGGATTCCATTCCGGCGATTTTCTCGATCTCAAAAGACCCTTATATTGTCTTCTTCTCCAATGTTTTTGCCGTAATGGGCCTCCGTTCGCTCTTCTTTTTCCTATCTAGTTTAATGGGCCTGTTCCGTTTTTTACCGATGGGTTTAGGTGTTTTATTGAGCTTTGTGGGAGGAAAAATGTTAGCACATTCGAAATTAGAAGAATGGGGTTTTGGAACGCTTTCATCGCTCGGTGTGATTATCGGAATCTTGACGGTGAGTATCTTATTAAGCGTGTTATTCCCTGAAAAGAAAGAAGCTTAATGCCATTCGTTCACCATCTTGCGGTATTGCAAGGGCGGTGTTTTCATCCAGGCTTTGAACTGTTTATTGAAGTGGGAGATATTCCCAAAACCACTTTCAAAGCATACTTCAATCATCGGTTTATTTGTGGTGCGTAATAATGTGCAGGCATGTTTCACTCGAAACTCGGTTACGAGTTCTACAAAAGTCTTATTCGTAACTTTCTTGAAATAGCGGCAAAAAGCTGTTTCAGTCATATTGGCTAAATGGGCCACCTCGTCTAAATGCACCTCTTGCGTGTAATTCGCGATGACATAGGCATATACTCGATTAATGCGTTCTAAATCACCTTCTGCAATGGCATAATTTCCTTCCGTCGTATCGATTGATTGTACGTCTGCCGAAGAAATTCCGATGGTGTGCAGGATTTGCAAAAAGGCCAAAAGGCGAGGAAATGGCGCCAATTCTCCCAAGGCTAACATGTCACGCGCGACTTTATCTTGTGTGGGTCCCACGATAGAGAAGCCAGTTTTCGCTTTTTCGAACAAGTTCTTTAAGCCCGTGCAGGCTTCGTTAGAGAGGAACTCTTCGCCCAGAAAATCTTTTCGAAAATGAATGACTAAGGCTTGAGCTCCTTCTAAATCAGGATCCTCTAATAACCAGTCTTTTCGATGGTTTTGCCAGCAATGCGGCAGGTTTTCGCCTAATAAAACAAGGTCTCCAGGTCTAAAATCACTAATTTGATTTCCGATGAAGCGCTTACCTTCCCCGGCAATAATTAAGGTTAATTCTAATTCCGGATGAAAATGATAAGGAGCGTCAAAACGGGCCTGTTTCACATGTTTAATTTGAAATCCAGGATGGAGGTGTTCGCGTTGCGCTTTCATTTAATATTATCCTTTGAGGGTTTTGTAGTCGGTTAAAAGGTAAAATTGCATCTTTTTTGGTCAAAATACAGGTAGATGTTTGAAATATTTTCAGAAACCTTTGTCAGAAAAAAGATGCTCCAGGAATCCTTTCCCCTAACGGCTGATGACCGAAACTATTTTGTCCAAAATGGACATGTGTATATACCAGGATTAATCTCAGCAGAGGATTTAGCCCCCTACCGGCAAGCGATTTTGGCATGGGCAGCCGATTTTAGAAGGCAGCAAAAGCCCATGGAGGAGCGTGATACGTATGGGAAGGCTTTTTTGCAGATGATGAACTTATGGGAAAGCTCTCAGGTGGTGAAAGAATTCACGCTTGCGAAGCGTTTTGCTTCCGTGGCCGCACAATTGTTAGGCGTTCAGCAGGTTCGCTTGTATCATGATCAGGCCTTATTTAAAGAACCAGGTGGTGGACACACGCCTTGGCATCAAGATCAATATTACTGGCCACTGGATACGCCTAAAACGGTCACCATGTGGATGCCTTTGGTGGATATCGAGGAGGGAATGGGGATGTTGACCTTTGCTTCTAACTCAGCGGAGGCAGATTTACCGCGTTTGCAAATTTCGGATGAATCGGAAGCGCTTATTGGAGATTATGTAGAAAAACAGGGCTATGAAATTGTGGCCCAACAATCAATGAAAGCGGGTGACGCTACTTTTCATTTGGGCTGGACTTTGCATAATGCCCCTGGAAATACATCTTCCACCATGCGGGAAGTGATGACTATCATCTATATGGATGCGGAGGCGCGAGTAATAGCACCTTTGAATCCGAACCAAGAAGCGGATCGCCAGCGTTGGCTACAAGGGCTGGCACCTGGCTCACCCGCTGCCTCTGCCCTTAATCCCCTTATCGGAGATTAGGACAGTCGCATGAGTTATTCTTGAATAAAGACCATTTTTTCTTGTAAGGTCTGGCTTGGTATCGGCGACTCGCGCAGGAGCCGGCTAACATAAAAACACACAAAAGAAGGAGTAGGTAACGCATTATTTTAAGCGAGCTTTAAAGTAATGAATGGCCATATTCCATGCCTCTTCGGTCGCGGCTTTGTCATAAGCTGGATTAGAGGGATTCGCAAACGCGTGTTCTGCGTCGAAGATTTTCGTTTGAATCCCTTTACCTGCCGTTTTCATATTCGCTTCGAATTCCTTCACCACTGTCGGGTTAATCCATTGTTCTTTTCCCGCAAAAAGACCTAACACATCGGTTTGCAATAATTTTAATTGCTCTATCTCTTTCACGGGCATTCCATAATACATGACGCAAGCTGCGGCTTGTTTTCCGGCTAAAATCGAGGCTTTAAGGGATAAAGATCCGCCAAAACACCAGCCTACCGTAGCAATTTTTGCTTTCGGCCCTGCAAAGGCAATGGCTCCTTTAATGATAGCTTCTAAGCGTGCTGGATTTGCACCACCCATGTATTTCGCTGCATCTTCGCGGGTTGTAGCTACTTTCCCATCGTACATATCCACGGCTAGGACGTTTACATTGCCCAAAGTGTTGTAGAAATGTTCTGCTTCCCGTTTGATGTGGTCATTTAAGCCCCACCATTCTTGGAAAACAAGGAGGGTATATTCGGTCGGTTTGTCAGCAGGGATGTAAAAACCTTTGGCCATCTGATCATCGGGTGTTTTGAATTCCACCATAACCCCGCCTGCTTTACTGATGTGCTGGTAAGGTTTAGGGAGAGCATGCGATTTCATAAAGGTTTTATTCGAGGCCAAAAGCTGCATTCCATCTTTCTTAACGAAACAACAAGAGGCCTGAGAAAAGGCGAAAAAGGAGGCGAAAACCAGTGCCAAAGTGGCGATATATTTTTTCATAGCTTGATTTGATAAATTTTTTCTTAAATGTAGCCGAAAATTTCTGTTTTGCGCTAACTTTGTCTCAAACCTATTTATTTTAAACATGAAAAAATCACCGTTCGGAATCCTCCGAATCACTCTCATTTTTGCCTTATTGGTTTCTACGCTTTCTGTGTTTGCACAGGGTGCTAATCCTTTAGCAGGCAAGAAAATCTTAGTTTTTTCTTCTACAAAAGGCTTTCGCCACTCGTCCATTAAACCAGGCCAAGTAGCCTTGTTTAAAATGGCTAAGGAAAAAGGGTTCGCTGTAGACACCACAGAAAATGCCGCGAACTTCACGGAGAAAAATTTGAAACAATACCGAATCGTGGTGTTTTTGAACACCACTGGAAACGTATTAAACGAAACACAACAAATCGCTTTTGAGCGTTATATCCAAGCGGGTGGGGCCTATTTTGGTATTCATGCGGCCACGGATACGGAATACGATTGGAATTGGTATACGAAATTAGCGGGGGGGCAATTTGCCTCACACCCAGGTCGCCCAAATGTTCAAAAAGGTACGTTTACGGCAGTAGATCGTACGCACATTTCGACGGCGCACATGCCTGAAACCTTCGATCGTACGGATGAGTTTTACGATACGAAGAACTTTAACAAAGACGTTAAAGTGTTAATTACGGTAGATGAAAAATCATACAAGGATGGCAAAATGGGGGATTTTCACCCAATGGCGTGGTACCACGAATACGATGGTGGCCGTTCATTCTATACGAACTGGGGGCACACACATGAATCATTTGAAGAGCCGATTGTGGTACAACACATCTGGGGAGCCTTGCAATGGTTAGCATCCGGTCGTCCGCAAGATTATACCAAGAAATTGCGTTCAGAGTTTGCGCCAGAGGAGAATCGTTTCACGAAAGTGGTTTTAGATCGTAATTTGGATGAGCCCACAGAATTAGCTGTGACAGATGCTGGAAAAGTGTTTTTTGCGGAACGTAAGGGTAAATTAAAGATGTACGATCCGAAGAAAGGAAAGACGAAAGTGGTCGCTGATTTGGACGTGTTTTCTAAATTTGAATACGGTTTAATGGGCTTGAATATTGACCCAGATTACAATAAGAATCACTGGATGTACTTGTATTATTCTCCTCAAACAGGAAAAGCAGATACAGCACAGCATTTGTCTCGTTTTACGTATGACGATGTGAAGGATACGTTAATTATGAGTTCGGAAAAGGTACTTTTAAAAGTGCCTGTGAAGCGTGACGGATGTTGCCATACCGGAGGTTCGATTGCTTGGGATAAAACAGGTAATTTGTTTTTGTCTACCGGTGATGATACGAATCCGTTTGATTCCAATGGTTATGGACCTATGGACAATCGTCCAGGTCGTGCGGGCTGGGATGCACGTGCTACTTCTTCGAATACGAATGATTTAAGAGGAAAGATTTTACGTATCAAGCCTACTCCAGAAGGTGGATATACGATTCCTGAAGGTAATTTATATCCGGCAGGAATTTACCATGCAAAGCCTGAAATTTATGTGATGGGGAATCGCAATCCGTACCGTATTTCGGTGGATAAGCGCACCGGTTTCTTGTATTGGGGTGAAGTAGGTCCAGATGCGGGTGAAGATTCGAAGAAATACGGTCCGAGAGGGCATGATGAAGTGAATCAAGCACGTCAAGCAGGTTATTTTGGCTGGCCATTATTCGTAGCAGATAACCGACCTTACAATCAGCGTGATTTTGCAAAGGACAGCACTTGGGCTACTTATAACCCTAAAGCGCCTATTAACAATTCGCCACACAATACAGGATTCTCTCATTTGCCAGCGGCTCAAAAAGCGTTTATCTACTATCCTTATGTAGACTCGCCTGAGTTTGGTCCTGTTATTTCGAAAGGATCTCGTAATGCGATGGCTGGTCCGATTTATTACCGCGAAGATTTTCCAGCTAATTCGAAGACAAAATTCCCTGCTTATTATGATGGGAAATTCTTTGCCTATGAATGGGCGCGTGATATGATTTATACGGTGTCAATGAATGCCAAAGGAGATTTTGTTCAAATGGAGCGTTTCTTACCTAACACCACTTTCTCACATCCAATGGATTTAGAGTTTGATAAGAACGGAACGATGTACGGGTTAGAATATGGCCCGAACTGGTTTGCGCAGAGTGAAGAAGCGTCACTCTATAAAATCGAATACAACGCAGGAAACAGAACTCCTAAAGTGAAGGTGGCTGTGGATAAAGCGGTAGGAGCTTTACCATTAAAAGCAAAATTTTCTTCAGAGGGAACGATTGATTTTGATGGAGATGCGATCAAATATACGTGGAATTTTGGGGATGGCGGAACAAGTACTGCGGCTAACCCTGTACACGTTTTTGCAAAGCCAGGCGTGTATAACGTGAAATTAACTGTGAAAGATGTTGCGGGAAATACTAATTCTGAGGTGATCAAAATCACGGCAGGAAATGAAGTGCCTGCAGTAGATGTAGCTATTGAAGGAAATAAATCGTTCTATTGGAATGACAAGCCAGTTACCTATAAAGTTACTGTGCAGGATAAAGAAGATGGTAGCTTAGCAAATAAGAAAATTGCAGAAGACGATGTCATTATGCAAATCGATTATTTAGAAGGTTTTGACAAGACAGTAATCGCACAAGGTCACCAAGCTAATACGTCTTTCTCTACAGGAAAGCGTTTGATTGATTTGTCAGATTGCAAGACGTGTCACGCGATTGATAAGAAGTCTGTAGGACCTTCTTATACAGACGTTAGTAAGAAATACCGTGCAAGCTCTCAAAATATTGATGAATTGTCGAAGAAGATCATTTCTGGAGGTGGTGGAGTTTGGGGAGAGAATGCAATGGCAGCTCACCCGCAAGTTTCAGTAGCAGATGCACGTGAAATGGTAAAATACATCTTAGGTTTAGCGGACAAAAAGAAAGCGTCTAAGCCAGTGGCAGGACAATATGTACCACAAGATAAAGGGAAGCCAGGAACGTTTATCTTCCGTGCGATGTACACAGATAAGGGAGCTGGTAAAATTGCACCAGTGACAGGTTCTAAAGTTGTGACTTTACGCGATGCGAAGATTCCAGCTGTAAATGCGGACGCAACTGCTAAAACCATGAAGTTTAAAATTGATGGAATGGGTGAAATTTTAGCAGCCATTGGTTCTGGAGGTTATGCGCGTTATGATGCGATTGATTTAACAGGAATCAAAAATTTATCTGTTATGGCGACTTATATGGCTGGTCAAACAGTAGGAGGAACAATTGAATTGAGAACAGGTAGTGTTACAGGTCCACTATTAGGTTCAGTAGAAGTAAACGCAACAAAGGCATATAATTTCCCAATCAGTGCCTCAGGTGTGCAAAATATCTATTTGGTGTTTGTAAATGAAAAGTCGAAAGAAGGAGCCTTATTTGCTTTGATGAATTTGACATTCCAGAATTAATCTGGTGTGATAAACGAAAAAAGCCCCGAGTGATCGGGGCTTTTTTTATGCTCTTTCGGATAGTTCGAGCCACCTTAGCTCTTTCTCTTCCAGCTTGTTTTTGATGTCCTCAATGGCCTTCGCCCAGTCGGTTAATAGTTGGAAGTCTTCGGATCCCTGGTTGAGTTTTTCGACGAAGGAATCTTTCTCGATTTCCAATGTCGCCATCTCTTTTTCAAGTTCCTCGAATTCCTTTTGTTCCTTAAAGCTAAGCTTAGGTCCTTTAGACGCAGCGGCTACAGGAGCTGCAGTGCTCGGCGCTTTAACGGGACTTTGTTTCGCAGCGGGCTCGTCTTCCTTATTTTCTAAGGCGATGCGGTAATCCGTATAGTTTCCGTTAAAGAAGTTTACCTCGCCTTCACCTTCCACTAAGATTAATTGATCTACTAGATTATCCATGAAATAACGATCGTGGGATACCAATAACAAGCAACCTTGGAACTCACTTAAGAAGTCTTCTAAAAGCTGTAAGGTATCTAAATCCAAATCATTGGTAGGTTCATCCAGAATCAAGAAATTAGGATTCTTCACCAGCACGCGCATTAATTGTAGACGCTTCTTTTCACCACCACTGAGCTTTTCCACCGGGGTGTATTGCTGGGCAGTAGGAAAGAGAAATTTGCTTAAAAATTGACTTGGACTAAGCGATTCGTTCTTCCCGTAAGGGATTACTTCGGCAATCTCTGTAATCGTGTCAATGACGCGTTGTTCAGGGCGGAAATCGAAAGGGATTTGGGTGTAATAACCTACTACGAGGGTTTCGCCTGGATCGATGGTTCCGGAATCTGGTTGTTCTAATCCTGTTAAGAGTTGTAAAAAGGTCGTTTTACCGGCGCCGTTCTTGCCTACGATACCGATGCGGTCTTTCTTCTTAAATGTATATGTGAAATCGTTGATGATCTTCTTGTCTCCCCAAGCCTTTTTCAAGTGGTTAATTTCGATGATCTTATTACCTAGGCGGGACATTTGGATGTTGAGCTCCAGTTTGCTATCGTCTAGTTTTTTGTTCGCTTTCTCTTCCGTTTCGTGGAAGGCATCGATGCGGTATTGGGCTTTCGTTCCGCGGGCTTTCGGTTGCTTGCGCATCCATTCTAGTTCTTTTCGATACAGGTTTTTGGCCTTCGAAATACTGCTTGCTTCTGAGGCTTCGCGCTCCGCTTTTTTCTCTAGGAAATAGGCATAATTGCCTTCGTATGTATAGATGGAGCCATCAGCTAATTCCATCATTTTGTTGCAGACTTTATCTAGGAAGTAGCGGTCATGGGATACGACTAAGACGGTTACATTGGGGCCAGACATAATTCCTTCTAGCCATTCGATGGTTTCGATGTCCAAATGGTTGGTTGGCTCATCCAGAATCATGATATCTGGACTTTCGATTAGTAATTTGGCAAGTGATAGGCGTTTCTTTTGGCCCCCAGATAAGGTAGAAACTTTTTGATCACCGTCTGGTATACCTAATCGGCTGATGATTTGTTTCGCACGTGCTTCATAATCCCAGGCGTTGTGCGCTTCCATTAAGGCAAATGCCTCTTCGAGTTCTTTCGAATCTCCAGAAAGCATCGCTTTTTCGTAGGATTTAATGGCTACGGCGCTGGGTAAATCGTCTGAGAAAAGGTAATTAAGTACTTGCTCGTTTTCAGCGAATGCCGGACTTTGAGGTAGGTAACCCACGCGGATACCTTTGCGGATGGAGATTTTTCCTTCATCAGGTGTTTGCATCCCCATCAGGGATTCCATCAAGGTCGTTTTCCCTGTGCCGTTTTTCCCGATGAGGGCTACTTTTTCGCCTTTTTGGAGGCCAAAAAATAGATTTCTAAACACCCATCTTTCGCCTAGGTTGCGTGATATGTTCTCCGCCGATAAATAATTCATTCTTTTGTTGTTGAGAATTCGATTAAGAATTCGATTCCATCTCTTCTTCTCTCATTTTACGCTTCAAGACGCGGCCTGAAACGCCGATACTGATTTCATACAAACCTAAAAGGGGGAAAGCCACTAGGAGTTGTGAAACCACGTCCGGAGAAGGAGTGATGATCGCCGCCACGATAAAAATGACAATAAGGGCATGTCTGCGATATTCCCGCATGAAGGACGGGGTTAAAATGCCTACTTGAGATAGCACGAAGGCCACCATCGGTAATTGAAAGGTGATTCCGCAGGCCAAAGTCAACATCGATAACAAGGAAATGTAATCGTTGATGTCAAATTGGTTTTGGATACTTGGGTCTAATTTAAAGTTAGCTAGGAAATTAATGGCCATAGGAGCCACTACAAAATACCCGAATGCCACTCCACTAAAGAACAAGACCGAAACCCAGAATACCGCTCCGCGTGCCGCCTTTAATTCCTTGCTCTTCAAGCCTGGTTTAATGAAGCGCCACAATTCGTGGAACATATAGGGGAAGGCAAATAATAAACCTACGATAATGGATTGCGTTAATGCCATCATGAATTGACCCGATACTTCTCTACTTTGTAGAATAAAATCGGCCTTCTGCATACACAAGCTAGGCATGTTGAAGAGGTCAGCGGCTTGACACAGGATTTGATTCGTGTAGAAATCTGTTTTCGTAGGCCCTAAAATAATCGAACTAAAGATGAATTCACGGAAAAACCAAGCGGCCACAGCAAAGACAAAAAAGGAGGCAACAGATCGCAGAATGTGCCATCTTAATTCTTCTAAATGACCCAGGAAGGACATCTCCGTACCATCCGTTACATCATCGTCGTCGAAATCGTCAAAATCTTGATCTGTTGCCATAAATAATTATAGGTATAATGGGAATTGCTTCACCCACTCATTTACTTCTCCTTTGATTGATTTCAATACCGCCTCATTATCGTGGTTCATCAAAGCCTTATCGACCATGTCCACGATTTGTGCCATATCGCTTCCTTTCAAGCCACGTGTCGTCATCGCCGCTGTTCCTACGCGCATACCTGAAGTAACGAATGGAGACTTGTCGTCGAATGGAACCATGTTTTTATTAATCGTAATATCTGCTTGGATCAAGGTATTTTCGGCTAGTTTACCGCTCAATCCTTTCGGACGTAAGTCGATTAACATTAAGTGGTTATCAGTACCACCTGAAATGATATCATAACCTTTCGCTAAAAAGGCTTTCGCCATCGCTTGCGCATTCGATTGTACTTGTTTTGCATACGCTTCGAACGTAGGAGTCAATGCCTCGCCAAAAGCAATCGCTTTTGCCGCAATCACATGTTCTAGTGGGCCACCTTGTGTTCCTGGAAACACAGCGCCATCTAAACAAGCTGACATCGTTTTCAATTCTCCTTTTAATGTTTTAAATCCAAATGGATTCTCAAAATCATTCCCCATCATAATCAAACCTCCACGCGGCCCACGAAGCGTTTTGTGCGTCGTAGTCGTCACGATGTGGCAATGTTGCATGGGGTTATTCAACAATCCCTTCGCGATTAAAGCAGATGGGTGTGAAATATCAGCTAATAAAATCGCTCCTACTTGGTCAGCGATCGCGCGAAGGCGAGCATAATCCCAATCACGAGAATAGGCTGATGCGCCACAAATAATCAATCTTGGTTTTTCTTTTACTGCAGTTGCCTCTACTTTGTCCCAATCGATCAATCCTGTTTCTTTTTCTACACCGTAAAAGAAGGCTTGGAAATACTTACCTGAAAAGTTTACAGGTGAACCGTGTGACAAGTGACCACCATGTGATAGGTCAAATCCTAAAATTTTATCACCGGGATTTAAAAAAGATAAGAATACCGCTGCATTCGCTTGTGCTCCAGAGTGAGGCTGAACGTTTGCCCAAGTCGCGCCAAATAATTGCTTAGCACGCTCAATCGCTAACGTTTCTACTTCATCCACTACTTCACAACCACCATAGTAACGCTTTCCGGGTAGACCTTCTGCGTATTTGTTGGTTAAAACACTTCCCTGCGCTTCCATCACTTGAGGGGATGTGAAGTTTTCAGAGGCGATTAATTCAATGCCAAATTCTTGGCGATGTGCCTCCTGGTTAATCAGGTCAAAAATTTCTTTGTCTCGTTGTGTAGGGAAAGTGGATGCCATAAAAAAGAATGGGTTCTGGATTACATTTTGAAAGGTCAAAAATACGGTTTTTTCTCCGAATTGAAAAATGAAAAGACCTTATAATAAGACAAATATCACGCAGGTTTCTGCGCTTTTTTCTTAATTTTGGTTTTGCATTTTGAGACAAACATGAAATTAAAATATATCGCCTTTCTTTTGTTCGCATTCATCGCGATTCCGGCTCTTGCCCAAAAGATTACCCCAGCAAAATGGTCTTGGTCGATTCAGCCTGCTAACCCGAAGGTAGGGGAGCCAGCAACAGTCGTTTTTAAAGTGGCGATTGAGAAGGATTGGTATTTGTATTCTTCGGATTTTGACAAAGATCTAGGACCTACCGTAACCACGGTTACCTTTCAACCAGGCACTGGCTATCAAACGGTTGGCGGACTTAAAGCCATCAATCCTCACTCGAAAAATGATACGGAGATTTGGAATGGTACCTATACGTATTTCACTGGGCAAGCAGAATTTCGTCAAAAAATTAAAATCACGTCCGAAAACTACACGATCGAAGGGGCATATGATTCACAGTCTTGTTCTAATGTTTCAGGGCTTTGCGTTCCTGTAAAAGGGAACTTTAGAATAGAAGGGAAGGCGGAGAAGGTTGCAGTCTTGGATACGGCAGTGGCTGCTGTGGCGCAACTGGTGACCGAAGATTCAGTTGTGGCAAAGCCAGAAGTTACCGTAGTTCCTACTACGGAAGTTTCGGCGGACGATTCGCTTTTTGCCTTCTTTTGGATTGCTTTGGGTGCGGGATTCCTTGCATTATTGACCCCTTGCGTGTATCCATTGATCCCGATGACCGTGAGTTTCTTTACGAAACAAAAGGGCGGTAAAGGTTTAGCCTTCTTGTATGGTGGATTTATTGTGTTGATTTATGTGTTTTTTGGAACTTTGTTAGCTTTCTTTGCGGGAGCGAGTTTTGCGAATTTTTTGAGTACGCATTGGATTCCAAACATGCTCTTCTTTACAATATTTATCTTATTTGGCATTTCATTCTTAGGCGCATTCGAAATCGTGTTACCATCGAGTTTAGTGAACACCGTAGATGCGAAGTCAGATAAAGGTGGATTCATCGGAGTATTCTTTATGGCCTTCACCTTAGTGTTAGTGTCCTTCTCTTGTACAGGGCCGCTCGCAGGATCGATTTTAATTGCTGCCTCACAAGGTGCGTTTTTGAAACCAATCATTGGCATGTTCGGCTTCTCTTTAGCCTTTGCCATTCCGTTTACACTGTTTGCGATTTTCCCAGGCTTTATGCAGAAATTGCCTAAATCTGGTAATTGGATGAATGAAGTTAAAGTGGTTTTAGGCTTTTTAGAAATAGCTCTTGCGTTTAAATTCTTGAGCGTGGCGGATCAGGTGTACCATTGGCATTTGTTGGATCGCGAGATTTTCTTAGCGATTTGGATTGCTATTTTTATGGCCTTGACTTTGTATTTATTTGGCAAGATTTCCTTGCCGCATGACGGACCGACGAAACATCTGTCGGTTCCTCGTACGCTTTTTGCGACGGCTGTCTTAGCTTTTGTGGTGTACTTGGTTCCTGGGATGTTTGGTGCTCCTTTGAAAGGGTTATCTGGCTGGTTGCCTCCCATGAATTCGCAGGATTTTAAGGGCTCTCAAGCGACAGAACCTTCCGCGCAAAAAAAGGACGTTTTGTATGGCGATTTCTTAGAGTTGCCCTTGGGCCTGGACGGCTATTTTGATTTTGAGCAAGCGAAGGCGGCGGCCTTGAAAGCAAATAAACCGCTGTTTATTGACTTTACGGGTCATGGATGTGTGAATTGTCGGAAAATGGAGGAATATGTCTGGTCTGATCCAGCGGTACTGCAACGTTTAAAGAACGATTTTATTGTAGTGGCTTTGTATTGCGATGATAAGACTGAATTACCCGCTGAAAAATGGTATACTTCGAAAGTGGATGGACAGGAGAAGAAGACCTTAGGGGACCAAAATCTGGACTTACAAATCTCCCGCTTCAATTCAAATGCACAACCGCATTATGTCTTATTAGATCCACGTAATGATGCAAAACCGATGGTTCAGCCTGTCGCTTTTGATGCCAATGTGGCTCACTTTGTTAGCTTCTTAGACGAAGGTAAATCCATCTATCAATCTGTGAAATAATGTCTTGGGCAGCCTATTCTGGCGTGATGATCGCTACGGGATTGAAGTTTATTGCGGGGCCCATTACGGGTTTTAGCCTAGGTTTGACTTGGTATGAGACGGTGCTTTTTACCTGGTTAGGGGCCATGCTCACGGTGAGCATCATCATCACCGTAGGCAAGGCTATTTTGGGCTTAGTTCTAAAATACCAGACGAAGAAGCCTAAATTATTCTCTAAACGTATTCGCTACGCAGTCGACATTTGGCAGCGATTCGGGATCAAAGGAATTGCCGCTTTAACGCCTTTGATCTTTACGCCCATAGGGGGCAGTTTATTAGCGCTTTCTTTTAAAGTACCTACGGCACGCATCTTGTTTTTTATGTCGATCTCTTCGCTAATCTGGTCACTGATTTATGTGGCTGGCATTTATCAGTTGACATTCTTGCGTGAAATGATCCTGCACTAAGCATAAAAAAAGCCGGATAAACCGGCTTCTTTTAAATCTATGCTATAAGGAATTAGTTTCCTTGGTTAATCGCTTTTCCTTTGAACAATTTCTCGCGAATAGCATTTGCTTTCACTTCTAGTTCAGGCTTCGCATCGTATTTTAATTTCGATTGCACTGCAGCGCTATCCGGATGAACACCATACACATACTCATCACCTTTGTGTAGGTCTTTTTGTTTGATGGTATTGTTCTTTTGATAATCACAAGAAGTGGCTACCGCTAAAACCGCTACTAAAGAAAGTAAATTCGTTAATTTCATAAGGCTGTGTCAATAATTATTTGCAAAAATAAGGAATAGGTCATCGTTCGCCTAACTTTCCTCAATTTTTTTAATTTGATCGGCTAAAAAGTGCATTAATTCTTGAATGTAAGGCTTGCTGAAATTGAATTCGATGCCGGCTGTGGCATAAATTGTTTTCATCGGCTCGGTATATCCTAGTGATAAGGCAGCGATGTATTGTTCGAGAGCTTTTTTCGGGTTTTGGCAATAATTACGCCAAACGGCTAGTGCTCCTAATTGTGCAATCGCATACTCAATATAATAGAAAGGCACTTCGAACAGGTGCAATTGTTTTTGCCAAATGTTCGATCTAACCTCTGCTAAGCCTGTCCAATCCGTCACTGAATCCGAGAATTTCGAAACGATTTCGTTCCATTTTTCTTCGCGTTGTGCGACTGAATGCGTCGGATTTTCATAAACCCAATGCTGGAAGGCATCAATTGTTGCGACCCATGGCAAGGTTTCTAAAATATCTTCGAGGTGCTTGATTTTGGCACGTTTCGCTTCTTCTGGATTCGTGAAATAATGATTCCAAAGATCCATGGTCATCAATTCCATGCTCATCGAAGCTAATTCAGCAACTTCAGAGGGGAAATTGCGGAAAGAATTCAAGGCTAGATCTTTGGTTAAAATACTATGAACCGCATGACCTCCTTCATGCAAAAGTGTGACCACATCACGCACCGTTCCAGCCGCATTCATAAAGATGAATGGATAGCCTGTTTCCTCTAAGGGATAATTGTAACCGCCCGGGTTTTTGCCTTTGCGTGAATCTAGGTCAAAACGATCCAAGCTCACCATCTCCTTCAAGCAATTACCTAAGAACGGATCCATTTCATCAAAAACACCGATCGTCTTATTTAATAATTCTTCGCCTGTCTCAAATGGCTTCAGCGGTCCTCGACCCAACGGATCCACCGCTTTGTCCCATGGTTTCAAGGCATCCAATTGCATTTCTTGCTTGCGCTTAGCAGCCGCCTCATTTAACAAAGGAACAACCGTTTCCGCTACCGCTTCATGGAATTCAAAGCATTCCGCTGGGCCATAATCAAATCGACCTAAGCTCGCGAAAGCATAATCGCGGTAATTTTCAAAGCCGGCATTCAAGGCTACTTGATGACGCTTTTCAATTAATGATGTGTATAAATCATTTAATTCGCTTTTGATGGTCAAGCGCCTTTGAACCATCGTTTGGTATACTTCTTCGCGTTCTGCGCGATTCGTAGATTCTAAAAGCGCTCCTGCTTGTTGCAAGGTTTTTTCTTCGCCTTTAATTGTCACCATTAATGCGCCAGTTAGAGCACCGTAATTGGTTTCTAAATTCTGCAACTCTGTGAAAAGGGGAATATTTTGCTCGCGGAAAATTTCGATCGCCTTTTTCATGCCGCGTAACATCACCGGGAATCCCGTGTCGGTTAATTCGTTTGCGAATGGACTTTCAATCACTTTTTTGTTCCATGCATCGTCAAAAACAGAGGCATTGGGCATAATTTCGTTGACGAACTGTGCGTAAGAGGCTTGCAAAGTTTCGTTTTGGTTATCGCAAGACATTTTGATGTAGCGCCAAGCGAAGTTTTCGGATAAGTAAGATTCTAATTCGGAGCGGTTTGTGCAGAATGCTTTTAATTCCTCTAAACTACCGATCTGAGTAGCACTTAGTTTTTCAAAATAAGGCAATACCGATTCCCAGGTACTCAACTGAAAATCTACTGGCAAAAATGTTCTCTGTTTCATAATTAATCTAAATCAATGACTACGCCGGAGCTTAAAGGATGCGCCACGCAGGTTAAAATATAGCCCTTGGCGATTTCGCCAGGGGTTAAGCCATCTTCCTCGTCCATTCCCACTTTCCCACTTTTGCAAAGACCCATGCAAGCGGTACACATGCCCGCTTGGCAAGAATAAGGGATATCAAGATCGGCTTCCAAAGCTGCTTCCAAAATGGTTTCGCTCGGTTGAACAGTAATGGTATGTTCTTTTCCTTCGTAAATCAAGGTAACCTCTTGGGTTTGTAATGAACCATCTTCCTCCGCTTGTTCGATCTCCGCGCTAGCGGTTATCCCAAAAGATTCGTGGTGAATTTGTCCTAGAGGCACATCAAACATGGCCAAAGACGCTTGCACCTCCGTCATCATCCCTTGCGGTCCACACAAATAATAGTGAGCAGAGGCAATATCTACACCTAATTCTTGTTTCAAATAATACACAATAGAAGCTTGGTTGATTCTTCCTTTCAATCCAGGCCAATTGGCAGCTGGTTGAGAGATGACGTGCAACACTTTGAAGCGGTTTCCATGCAAAGATTCGAATGAATCCAAGACCTTTTTAAAGATGATTTGATCTTCGTTTCTGGAACCATAAATCAAATGGATGCTAGATTGTGGTTCTCCATGCAAAATGGTCTTCATCATGGAAAGCAAGGGTGTTATTCCAGAACCTGCGCCTACAAATACGTAATTTTTCGTAGAAGAGGCATTCGCTTCTAGGGTAAAATTTCCCATGGGTTCGAGCACTTCTAAGCTATCTCCCACTTGCAGATGATCACATAAGAAGTTAGAGACTAAACCTCCTTCGATCCGTTTCACCGTGATAGCAGGAGACATATCCGTCTTTGATGAAGAGGATAAGCTATAACTTCTACGGACTTTTTTGCCCTCGATTTCAGGAATGACGGTTAAAAATTGACCTGAAAGATAATGCAAAGCATCGTGAATTGGCTGCCAAAAGTGGATCGTTTTCGTGTCGACCGTCTCGTTCGTAATTTCTTTGATTTTTAAATGCATATTAATCGCTGATAACGGGTTTTGTCCAAGCTATAGCACTCGGCCTGCTTTCGTTGTGCAGGCGGTCGAAGGCGGTAACTGTGAATCCATAACCCGGTTTAAGGTCATCTTGTTCCAAAATTAATTCAGTTGCTTTCCCTTTGTACACGATGTTGCGGGGATCTTCTAGGTATTTTTTGTCCTGTTTGGGGATTCGATAAACGACGTAATAAGACACGGGGTCGCCATCATCGGATTCCTCACCTGCTTGCCATTTCAGCGTTTTTTTTGTTAAAAATACCTGAGTAGGGGCATGCGGAGGAATACTGTCAAGCCAGGGTGTTGTGGGAACAAGGGCAGGATAAGCGAAATAATTCGTTCGTAAGGTGTCGCGCCAGCCTTTCCAATTTTTGGTTAAAGAAGTGGAGCTATAAAAGATAAGTCCTTGACCATTTTTCATGCTTCGGCTTATTTCTACCTGTTTTTTCATCTCCTTATTGGACCACATATCCTCTAAATGATAAGAGGCCATCCCAAAGTACACGGGTTTACCATATGCATGCGCATTCCACCACTCCGCCAAAGGCTTAAAGGGTGCCACGCGATGTGACGTGTCCCAATACAATTGAGGTGCGATATAATCTAACCAGCCTTGTTTTAACCAAAAATCCGTATCGGCATACAAATCGTCATAGGATTGCAGACCTCGCGTCGTGGGTGAACCATTAAGGGGATCAGCGGTTTTATGCCGCCAAATTCCGAAAGGACTAATTCCAAACTTGATCTTCGGATTTGTTTTGCGAATCGTTTCCGAGATTTCCTGAATGAGTGCACTCGTGTTGCGTCGTCTCCAATCGTCAATTTTCTCACCTGGGAGGCGGTATTTTTGGTAGGTATCCTCATCTGAAAGCTTTGATTTCGGATCAGGATAAGGATAGAAATAATCGTCAAAATGGATCCCATCTACATCGTAGTTTAGGATAATATTACGCACTAATCCGGCTATGTAATGGCGCGCGGCAGGAATCCCAAAATCAAATAGTAGCTGCCCATTATACGATAAAAGCCATTCTGGGTGCTTTCGAGCCACGTGTTCGGAGCTTAAAAGGGAACGTGATGACATCGATGCTCGGTTCAAATTTAGCCAAGCATGAAACTCCATTCCTCTGGCATGCGTTTGATGGATCATAAACTCCAAAGGGTCGTAATATGGGCTAGGAGCCTGACCTTGTTTGCCGGAAAGATAAGTCGTCCAGGGCTCTACACTTTTTGCATAAAGTGCATCCGAAGCAGTTCGGATTTGGACGAAAAGGGCATTGATTCCTGTTTTTTGATGAGAATTCAGTAGGTCAATAAATTCTGTTTTTTGTTTCGCACCATCGTAATTGTGAGGGCTAGGCCAATCGATGTTTTGTACGGTAGCTACCCAAACTCCCCTTAACTCACGTTTAGGCGCTTGCGCTTGCAAGTGGATTGAAATTAGACTGAAAAACAGGAGAAAAATTAGGCGCATCATCTAAGATGCAATTTACCTAAAATTGGGCAATTAGGCTTTCTCGATTGAAAATAAATAGCCCACTCCCTTCAATGTTTTGATGTAATATTCAGGAATTTTTTCGCGCAATTTACGGATATGTACATCCACCGTGCGTTCTACGACAAATACGTCAGATCCCCATACTTTCTCTAATAATTCATCGCGATTAAACACCTTGTTCGGATTCTTCGCTAAGAAGGAAAGTAATTCAAACTCTTTTTTGGGTAAAATTAAAGCTCTTCCTTGGAATGTTGCCGCATACTGAACGCGATCAATCACTAAATCACCTATGGTGATAAGGTCATTTTTCGTCTCAGGAACGGCAATTTCTCGGGTTAATAAAGCATTAATGCGGCTGATCAGGGCACGTAATTTGATGGGTTTAACAACGTAATCGGTAGCTCCACTTTCAAACGCGGCAATTTCGGTATACTCTTCCCCACGTGCTGTTAAGAACAGGATAAGGGTATTTTTGAAATCGGGATTCGATTTAATTTGGCGGGCTGCTTCGATGCCATCCATTTCTGGCATCATGACATCCATGATGATTAAATGAGGTTGGAAAGATTTTGCAACGGCAATGGCTTCTTTTCCATTCATCGCTTTTGCTAAAAGAAAGTTTTCTTTTAGTAAATTGTATTCCAATAACTCCAAAATGTCTGCATCATCATCTACGAGTAGAATTTTGTATGCGGGTGAAGCTTGTGCCATAGGTTGTGAACGGATTACGACACAAATATAGGAAGTCGTATGTTATGTAATTGTTAATTTATTAGATATGTCAAACAACACCGCGTATTCATCCCGATTATCCAGTGCTCTTTTATCGATGGCTTTGATTATTGTTGCGGCTTATTTATTACAGGATCTGTTGATTTTACTATCATTTGCTCTCGTATTATCA
>Ga0228702_1000779_pt1 | contig 22778 bp, 23 predicted proteins | sample McNCre217_Aug_MG_2_FD_178018 | JGI IMG/M metagenome (GOLD analysis project Ga0228702, IMG submission 178018) | Freshwater microbial communities from McNutts Creek, Athens, Georgia, United States - 20-17_Aug_MG | ecosystem: Environmental > Aquatic > Freshwater > Creek | place: USA: Georgia...
GATTCGCAACGCAAAAACTTCAACATGAAAGACCCTGTGAAATCCAAGCATTCTAAAGATCCAGCGTGCCACAGGCCTGCAAGCGACGCTGATTTTTATCGCTCAACAAAACAAACCAAATATAAAATATGGAACAAAATTTGTACAACTATGTAAACTAAATAAATTATTAAATAATAACCAGGCAACACATATTTTCAAGTTTTAGCCCGATTCAAAAGGAAGCCACCAGACTGAGCGGGTTTACAATCGTGAATTGCCTCACCCTCACAGGGTGACGACTGCTGTGTTCCCGCGCGCAAGAAGCGCTGGCGCACTGCGGTAGCCTGCGCGACACTCTGTCGTTGACACACACGTTCACCATGACATCACATCACACACGCCAGCGCCCTTTGTTCAAGGCCCTGATGGTGGCCGCACTCGCCGCCCTGGGCATGCAGGCCCTGGCGCAACAGTTCCCATCAGGCACGGCCACCGCCGTGCCGGCATCAGTCAGCGCCCTGGCTGCCAGTGGCAACAACCCTGCTGCACTCGGTGCAGCAGGCGCAACCGCCTTACCCGGCATGAATGCCGTTCCCAGTTTGCCCGGCATGACCACGCCGCCCGCGTTTGGCCCACAACCACCCGTCATGGCCCCGCGCCCCGACCTGGGCGCAGCTGATGCACAACGCGCCGTGCAGACCCCCTTGCGTGGCCCCAAGCCCCAAGTCCCCAGCCAGTTCCAGCGCTTCGTTTTTGAAAATACCGGCAAATTCCTGCCCAACTTTGGGGCGCAACTTTTTGAAAACCCTCAGGCCTACGTGGCCGATACCGCAGCCCCTGCCCCTGGCGAATACGTCCTCGGCCCTGGCGACGAAGTCCGCATCCAAGTTTGGGGCGCGGTGGACTACGCCGGCAACCAAACGCTCGACCGCAACGGCCAAATCAGCCTGCCCAAAGTCGGCGTCATCAACCTCAACGGCGTACAAGTCAAAGACCTCGAAGTCGCCTTGCGCAAGCAAGTGGCCACCGTCTTCACCAACGTCACCGTCAATGCCAGCCTGGGCAAACTGCGCGGCATCACCGTCTATGTGGTTGGCCAAGCGCAACAGCCCGGCACCTACAACCTCAACAGCCTGAGCACCCTGGTCAACGCCATCTTTGCCAGCGGCGGCCCCACCGCCAACGGCAGCATGCGCAACATCCAGCTCAAGCGCGGCGACAAAACCGTCACCACGCTCGACCTGTACGCCTTCATCGTCAAAGGCGACAAAACCAACGATGCCCAACTGCAACCCGGCGACGTCATCATGATCCCGCCGGCTGGCCCCCGCATAGCGCTGACCGGTGCCACCGACCATGCCGCCATCTATGAAATCAAGGCCCGCACCAACGTGTTGGACGTGCTGTCTTGGGGCGGCGGCGTGCCCGCCATGGCCAGCAAAGACAAAGCCCTGCTCGAAAGCATCGGCGAGACCGGCAAAGCCACCCGCCAAGTGCAAGACATCGAGCTGACCAACGCCGGCATGAGCCGCACCCTGCGCGACGGCGACGTCATCACTCTGCTGCCCATGAGCCCCGCCTTTGGCAACGCCGTCACCTTGCAAGGCACCGTGGCCCAAGCCCTGCGCCACCCATGGACGCCCGGCATGCGCGTGGCCGACCTCATCCCCGACCGCGAAGCCCTGCTCACGTTTGACTACTACAAACGCAAAAACCAGCTCGTCCAGACCCTCGAAAAAGATGCCAAAACCGCAGGCAACGAACTCAATAACCGGGTCAAAGGCCAGGTTGATCAGATCAACTGGGACTACGCCGTCATCGAGCGCCTGAACAAAGCCGAGCTGCGCACCGACCTGATCACCTTCAACCTCGGCAAAGCCATCGTCAGCAAAGACCCCCAGCACAACGTCGAACTGCAAGCCGGTGACGTGCTCACCGTCATGAGCAACACCGACCTCAAGCTGCCCGCCGAGCGCCAAACCCGCTTGGTGCGTATCGAGGGCGAAGTCGCCGCCCCCGGCATCCACCAGATCCAGCCTGGAGAAACACTGCCCCAGCTCATTGCCCGCGTGGGCGGCCTCACGCCCCAAGCCTATTTGTTTGGCACCGAATTCACCCGCGAGTCGGTCCGCAAGCAGCAGCAGCAAAACTTGGACCAAGTCATTCGCCGCCTGGAGGCGCAAGCCGTGAGCGCCAACGCCACCTTGGCCGCCAACCTGACGGGTGAACGCGCCGTTCAGGCCAACGCCTTGCAACAACAACAACAAGCCCAGCAACGCGCCCAAATCGACAAGCTCAAAGCTCTGCGCAGCCAAGGCCGCGTCTCGCTCGAGCTGGACCCCGACAAAACCGGTGCCACCGGCCAACGCGCCAGCAGCGATTCCACCGAACTGCGTGCAGCGCTCAACCAGCTGCCGAACCTGCCGCTGGAAGACGGCGACGCCATCATGGTGCCAGCACAGCCCGCCTTTGTGGCCGTGGCCGGCAGCGTCAACAACGAAAACGTGCTCATCTACAAACCCGGTCGTACCGTGCGCGACGTCATCAAGGCCGCCGGCCTGGCCGAAGACGCCGAAGCCAGCGAAGCCTTTGTGCTGCGGGCCGACGGCTCGGTCCTCAACCGTCGCGGCACCAGCTGGTTCAGCAGCTTCGAAGGCATCCACATCATGCCCGGCGATACCCTCATCGTCCCTGCCAAGGTGGACCGCGAAAGCAGCTACAACTTCATCGTCCGCGGCCTGCGCGACTGGACCCAAATCTTCAGCAACCTTGGCATCGGCGCTGCCGCCATCAAGACCCTGCGCAACTGATCCTTCATTCTCGTAGGTCGGCGGCTTCAGCCCCGACAAGTCCCCGCACACTCCGTATGACCGACACCCCCCAAACCCCCGCAGACCAAGAAGAAGACGAAATCAGTCTCCTCGACCTGCTGCAAACCATCGTTGACAACCTGCGCCTGCTGGTGCTCGGCCCGCTGGCGGTGGGCGTGCTGGCACTGGGCATCAGCTTTGCCATTCCCCCCACCTACACCGCCAAAACCCAATTCTTGCCCCCCCAAGCCCAGCAAAGCGCCGCCGCCGGTCTGCTGCAAAGCCTGGGCGGGCTGGGTGGTTTGGCAGGTGCGGCAGCAGGCATCAAAAATCCCGCCGACCAATTCATCGCCTACATGAAGAGCAACGCCGTGCAAGACGGCCTGATCGAACGCTTCAAGTTGCAAGACCGTTACGATCAAAAATACAAAACCGACACCCGCAAAGCACTGACACAAAACACCCGCATAGCCAGTGGCAAAGACGGCCTGATCAGCGTTGAGTTTGACGACAAAGACCCCCAGTTTGCAGCCGACGTGGCCAACGCCTATGTGGAAGAGCTGCGCAAAGTGCTGGGCCGTCTGGCCGTGACCGAAGCCCAACAACGTCGCCTCTTCTTTGAAAAGCAACTCGTCCAGGCCAAAGACAAACTCACTGCCGCCGAGCAATCGCTCAAGGCCACCGGCATCTCTGACAGCGTGCTCAAGAGCAACCCCGCCAGCGCCGTAGCCGGCATCGCCGCCCTCAAGGCCCAAGTCACCGTCCAAGAAGTCAAAGTGGGTGCCATGCGCGGCTACTTGGCCGAGACCGCGCCAGACTTCAAACAAGCCCTGAACGAGCTGGCCAACCTGCGCGCCCAACTGGCCAAACAAGACAAAGACGACACCCCCAATGCCTCCGCAGGCCAAGGCGACTACGTCAGCAAATACCGTGAATTCAAATACCACGAAACCTTGTTTGAACTCTTTGCCAAACAATACGAACTGGCCCGCGTGGACGAAGCCCGCGAAGGCGCAGTCATCCAAGTGCTGGACGCGGCCCAGCCCCCAGAGCGCAGAGCCAAACCTCAAAAAGCCCTGATCGCCATCATCGCCACCCTGGCCACTGGCTTTGCTCTCTTGCTCTTCATCTTCATCCGCCAAGCCCTGCGCAATGCAGGTGGCAACAACGAAACCGCTCAAAAAATAGCCACCCTGAAAGCCAGCTGGCACAAAGCCCTAGGCCGCAACGCCTAACAGCCAAAGCAAGCCCCCCACCCGTCATTGCGCCCCCACCCGTCATTGCGAGCGTAGCGAAGCAATCTCATGACCCTCATCGAGTCCATCATCGGCGTCTTCTCATCCCCCGCGCTGTCCGCAGCAGGGTGGGGCATGGCAGCCAGCTTCGCCCTGTGCGTCTTCCTGGTCCTGACCAAGCCTTGGCACGGCGCATTGACCATGGACTTCACCGATGGCGTGCAAAAGTTCCACACCGCGCCCACGCCCCGCATTGGTGGCATACCCATCGTCCTGGGGCTGATCGTCGCCTGGGGCAAAGCCCCGGCAGACATCCAGAACATGCTCACACCCATCCTGTTTGCCGGCATGCCCGCATTCATCTTTGGTGTTGCCGAAGACGTCACCAAACGCGTCGGCGTCATGCAACGCCTACTGGCCACCATGGCCTCGGGTCTGATGGCCTGGTGGATCACGGACTATTCCCTTAGCCGTGTTGACATTTGGGGTGTGGACTGGCTGATGAAGTACACAGTGGTGTCGGTCATCTTCACCGCATTTGCTGTGGGTGGTGTGGCCAACGCCATCAACATCATCGACGGCTTCAACGGCTTGGCCAGCACCATGTCCACATTGGCCTTCATAGGCTACGCCATGATCGCATGGCAAGTGGGGGACCACAGTCTGGCGGGCGTTGCCTTGGTGTGCGCAGCCTGTGTTTGGGGCTTCTTCTGGGTCAACTGGCCCTTTGGCAAGATCTTTTTGGGCGATGGGGGCTCCTACTTCATTGGCTTTGCCCTGGCCTGGGTGGCTGTCTTGCTCATCGAGCGCAACCCGGGTGTGTCCGCCTTTGCAGCCCTGTTGGTGTGTGTACACCCCGTTACAGAAGTGCTGTTCTCCATCTTTCGGCGTCGTATCAAGCAACAGCACCCCGGGCACCCAGATCGATTGCATTTCCACAGTCTGGTTAAACAGCGGTATGTGCGCCGTTGGTTTGGATGCATGTCCAACGCAGTGCGCAACTCGATCACTGGATTGCTGGTGGGCTTCATGACGTTGACGGCCATTGTGTTAGCCAACCTGTTGTATGCAAACATGTTGTCGTCGCAACTGGGATTGGTTGTGCTGGGCCTAGGTTACGTGGCCATTTATGGCCGAATGGTGCGGTTTCACTGGTGTTCACCAGTTATATTTTTGCTGATTAAGCCTACTTAACAAATTGCAATATCGCATTGAGAATCAAATTAACACCGTCTTACCTAACAACATGATAAAAGTCATTCCAATTATTCTTTGCGGTGGATCTGGTACGCGTTTGTGGCCACTGTCCCGCTCCGGGTTTCCTAAACAATTCTTGTGCCTGAGTGGTCAAGACAGTCTATTCCAGCAAGCCGCCAAGCGCCTCGCTGGTCTAGGCAGCAACAACATTATTGTCCAAGCGCCCATCATCGTGACAGGTGAAGAGCATCGATTTTTGGCGTCTGAACAATTGCGTGAAACCGGCATTGAATTGGGCGCAGCTTTGTTGGAGCCCTTTGGCCGCAACACAGCCCCAGCCCTGACATTGGCAGCCATAACCGCGGCTGATGATGGATTGGACCCGGTGTTGGTCGTCACCCCCGCAGATCAAACGGTGACAGACTGCGCAGCATTCACTGCAGCATTGCAGAGAGCCATTGTCGATGCAAACCAGGGCCACATCGTTATCCTGGGTGTCACACCCGACAAACCCGAAACCGGCTACGGTTACATCCAAACTGCAAGTCATTGCAAGGAGCGAAGCGACGAAGCAATCCATACCCAAAAGGTACTGAAGTTTGTCGAAAAGCCCAACCTTGAAACGGCCCAACAGTACCTTTCAGAAGGCAATTACTTCTGGAACGCGGGCATGTTTGTCGTCAAGGCATCGGTATGGCTGGCGGCGCTGAACAACTTCAGGCCCGACATTGCACAAACCTGCCAAGCTGCATGGACCGCCAGAAAACAAGACGGGCAATTCATCCGGCCAGACAAAGACCTGTTTGCCCAAGTGCCCAGCGAATCAGTTGACTATGCCGTGATGGAAAAATGCCCAGGCTCCAAGCAAAGCATCCACATGGTGCCGCTCAACGCAGGGTGGAATGACTTGGGCGCGTGGGACGCCGTCTGGAACGTCTTGCCTAAAGACGACCAAGGCAACGCCCACACAGGTGATGTACTGGTCACTGACAGCCACAACACACTGGTACACGCATCAAGCCGCTTGGTGGCATTGGTGGGCGTTAGGAACTTGGTGGTGGTGGAAACGCCAGACGCCGTATTGGTTACAGATAAGTCGCGTAGTCAAGACGTCAAACACATCGTCAAAGCATTGACAGCACAAAAACGTGAAGAGCATATCTTGCATCGAAAAGTACACCGCCCATGGGGTTGGTATGACAGTATCGACGAAGGTGGGCGATTCAAAGTGAAGCGAATACAAGTTAAACCGAAGGCCAGTTTAAGCCTACAAAAACACAACCATAGGGCAGAGCATTGGATTGTTGTGAAAGGGACAGCCGAAATTACCAATGGCGACAGAGTGATGACTTTGACTGAAAACCATTCCACTTACATTCCTTTGGGTGAGGTGCACAGGTTAGCTAATCCGGGCTCTATTCCTCTTGAAATCATTGAAGTTCAATCTGGCAGTTATCTTGGAGAAGACGATATCGTTCGTTTTGAAGATAATTATGGGCGGAAATAATGAGTCTTATAAAAACTTAAATTTGACTAATTGCTGAGAAGGAAAATAAATTTAATGTTACGACACGAAAAAGTAATTGTTATTGATGTTGATGGGACGCTAACCAAAAGTAAAAAGAGTGATGAGTCATACGCTGATGTATTTGTTGAGCCAGCGATACGAGCCCGTCTTGTTGAACTCAAATCTGATGGCTATTGGATTATCCTTGCCACCAGCAGAAACATGCGTACCTTCGACGGCAATATAGGTCAAATTATGAAGCACACTGCTCCAGTGTTGATTGAATGGCTTTCGCGTCATGAAATTCCATATGACGAGCTTCATTTTGGGAAAGCTTGGTGCGGTAATGATGGATTTTATGTCGACGATCGAGCGATTAGACCGAGAGAATTTGCAGAGTTGAGTCTGGCCGATATAGAGACAGTGCTAGCAAAAGATCGATTGTAATCATGATAACTAAAATAGTAGTTCCATCTTGGAGCCGTTTGGAACCTGATCTGGAAGTTGAAACAGGCAGTTCTTATGCAGCATTTATACGGCTGGGAGGTAAACCCCTTATAAATCATATAATAGATTTGCATCAGAAGTTACCAAATCCATCGTTTGTTTTGATTGTCCCGCCTGATGCACCAGAGTTAGTGAGCTTAACAAATACAGACGAATGTATTCAAAGATTAGAAGTTGAAAAAAGTACGAGCATTGGTCAAACGGTACTGGCAGCACTTGACTGTTTGGGAGAGAACGATTCTGTAGTAGTCAATATGGCCGATACATTGGTGACATTGTCTGAGGATCTTTTATTAGATGCAGTCTACACACAAACCCGAAATGATCTGTACCGTTGGACTAGTGTCGTCATGCAAGAAGATGCTTCAATTAGCTTTCCCCACGACAGAGACGATGCAAGTGATTGTGAAGCGCAAGAGGTTTGCGTAGGTTTATTCACGTTCAGCAATGGCGTAAATTTTCGAACTCAATTAAAGGCTGCAGTGGATGCGGATAGAGGAGAATTAGATCCGATTTTTGTTGCAATTGAAAAATACTCAAAAATACATCCTCTGAAACTGAAAGCACCTAAAGCTTGGTTTGATCTTGGTCATGTGGACACTTATTATGAGGCAAGACTAGGTTATCAAAATCTTCGTCATTTTAATAATCTTGAATATGAACCTCTTAAGGGTCAAGTCACCAAAACATCAGAAAAAATAGAGCAATTTCGTCATCAAGTTCGTTGGTACAAGCAAGTTCCAGATGCATTATCTGCTTTTCTGCCGCGAATCTTTGATAGCAGTGATGGCGAGCATCCTTTCATCACAATGGAGCTACTGTCAATACCAACATTGTCAGAATTATTCGTTTCAAAACGGATCAGTCCAGGCGCATGGAATGGAGTTGTAAGGACAATTCAACACATTTCGACGGAACTTGGTAAATACAGCTTCAATACAAGCCTAGCAAAAGAGGTTGCTCAAAACGTTTACCTGATAAAAACCCGTACACGATTGCAAGAGTACATAAAAAATACGCCAAGGGCGTTTGAATATCATATTATTCAAGGCGGGAAAAAAATTGATATTCAATATGTTTTATCTGAGCTTGAAAGTTTCGTTGAAGAAAATGATTTGCTTAAGATCGAATCATTAAGCCCGATTCATGGCGATTTCTGCTTTAGCAACTTGCTGTACGATCCAAAGGTTAGGGTGGTAAAATTAATAGATCCACGTGGTGAATTTGGCTTGCCAGGAATCTATGGTGATCCACGGTATGACTTGGCTAAGCTCTCGCATTCATTCTCGGCTGGATATGATTTCATTGTATCTGACCAATTTAATGTCATTGTGCACTCTACTGGTGAGATCGTGTGCGAAACAAAACTAGACAACTATCATCAACAAGTTAAGGCGATTTTTAAATCTGCACTTTTACCGGAAGTTAGGCTTCGACAACAAGTTAGGGCCATTGAAGCCTTGCTTTTTTTGAGTATGTTGCCACTTCATTCAGACGCAACGCAACGACAGCTAGTAATGTTAGCAACGGGGTTACGTTTATTTTCAAGCATACAAGAGAATATTTAATAAAATGACAGTATTGATCACTATGGCTGGTCTAGGTAGTAGATTTGCACGCGAGGGATATACTGTGCCGAAATATAAAGTGCGTGCGCGCGGACGAACTCTCTTTGAGTGGTCGTTGTTATCTTTGTCAAAGTTTTTTAACCAAAAATTTGTATTAGTGATTCTAAAAGGTGAAGACGAATCATGGCTTTCATCGACAGCAATCGAATTAGGGATTTCTGATGTTTGCATTTTAACACGTGAAACATTAAGCAGTGGCCAAGCTGAAACAGCTTTCGATGCTTTGGATGGAGTCGATAGTAATGAAGTATTATGGATATATAACATAGATACGTATGTTAAACAAGGAATTAGCCCAGCGGATATTGGTGATGCCGATGGGTGCTTGCATGTATTTAAATCTAATCATCCGGGTATGAGTTATGTGCATTATGACGAAAAGGGCCTAGTTGACCGCGTGGTTGAAAAAAGTGTTATATCAGATTGGGCGACTGCTGGAATATATGGATTTAGATCAGTTGATGCATTTAGTAATGCTTATACGAAAACTTTTGAGAGTGGCACTCAGGAGCTAATTAATGGAGAGAGATATGTGGCGCCAATGTATCAATCAATGATAGATTTGGATAAAAAGATAGTCGCGCCTCGACTTGATTTAGATTCTGTAAAGATATTGGGAACGCCAAAACAAGTCCTGGAATTCGATATTAATGCAAAAGCACCAAAGGGCAACTGGTAGATCATTTACGTTGCATAAATAAATGAATATACTTATTAGTAAAGATGAATTATTAGCTCTATTATTGAGGCTTTCAGGAATACTGGTGTCTGCGGCGATTGGTTTTTGTTCATTAAAAATATTGCTTCAATTTGATCGTTCGGTTTCATCTGTTTTGATAGCAATCGTTGGGTGGCAAGCATTTATTCCATTAGCACAACTTGGCTTTGGACGGCCTGCATATTCAATTCTTCGGCTACGTTTCGAAAAAAATAACTTGCAAAAAGAGCATACCCAATGTGTCCTGCAAGTATTTAATTTTTTATCGATAATGGCAACGGTGTTTTTTTGTATTTTTATAATTTTGTTCGTATTGAAAAGTGATTATTCTTCAAATTCTATAAACACATTATTTTTTTCTATAGGTCTAGCAGCTCTTAGTTCTTGCACATTTCACCGTGATATTGCTTATGGGATAGGTTTGGAGAAAAAATATGAGATGTGGGAATTAGTACGTCGAATTGTTTTATTGTTTTCATATTGGGCTATTTGGCATGGATTTTCATTCTGTTTTTTTGGATTTATTTGTGTCGCCACTGCCATCATTAGTAATTGGTTGACTTTTAACTCTGACGGTTATGCGCAATCGATATTCAATGGTCTGAATTTTGATAAAAAACTTTATTCAGAAATTGCGCGAGAATTAATGAAAAATGGACCTCGTTATTTGGTGATTACATTCAATGAGACCCTCTTTTACAATTTGCCCCTTGTTGCGTTTACTGTTGTTTCAAATGGAGGCGGTATTATTTATTTTGCTATTTGGCTTAGACTTTATCAATTAATAGTTTTACCGATGAGGATGCTTGTAGATGCACGAGTTAATAGGACTGTTCATGCATATTTTAATATGAATAGAGATCTGTTAAATAAAGAACTAACGCTCACTATCTGGTCGTCCTTAATCGGGGTTTTTATTGCAATTTCACTGCTTATTATTTGGCAGAATTCCTTGTTTGAATGGCTAGGTGCTAAGGAATTCCTTTCTGACCAATGGTTAATAATTTCAGTATTGACCTGGGGCTTGGCGAATGCATTTCAACATGTTGCTGGATCATTTTTCATGAGTTACGGTAAGGGATTTGAATTTGGAGTGAAAATCAGCACGGCTACACTCATCAGTATGTCATTATCTATAATCTTAGCAATGATATATGAAATAGAGCCGGGAAAAATCTTAGTAATTTTGGGGTGTGTTTATATGTTTTGGGCATTAATTTATTACAGACAATTGATGGTGCTTAAAAGAACGATATGCGAGTGCTAAAGTGAAAATAAAGAATCTGTCTGATTTGATAGCACTTCGAAGGCTGGAAAAATTACAGTTTGTTGAAATAGATGCTGATAATTTCTTAGAGGGAAATCTTCCTTTTTATATAATTAAATATGCACTTTGGGCGTGCAAAGCAAATGGATTGGTGACTGTCACGGCAATAAGTACTGTAAAGTCAGTTACGTTAGTTACCGGAAAACATTCATTTCAGTTATTAACGCAAACATTCTGTAAAGCGGCCAAAAATTTGGGTGAGATTATTGAGTACAATATTGATGAACGAAAAATTATTTTTAAAAGAACAAAAGATAACTCTATAAATAATAAATGGTCTGCTGCAATAATGTTCTCTGGTATAACCGCTGAATTAGAACAATTGGAAAAATGTATAAATGGCTTGCGTGCTCAGCCCGAATTAAACGATGACGGACAAATAGCAGTCTGTGGTCCTTCGCACTGTCGTGATTTTGTGGTTGACAATTTTAATGTTGAATATATTATATATGAGCCAGAAATATTCTACGGTAGACTAATGATTTGCAGGAAAAAAAATTATGCGATAGCGCATTTAAAAAATGAACGAATATTGATATGTCATACCAGAATTGTATTACGCCCAGGTTCGTTGGCTTCTATGCCCGCTGAATTTGATGTTTGTACACCTAGTGTTTATATTAAAAATCACAAGCAAGAATTACCGTATCTAGATTTAGGGTTTGTCTCACTTAAGTCGGAAAATATAGCTGGAGGTGGCGTTGTTGTACCAGCATTTTATAATAGAAAAAATTGGATGAAATATTTAAAAATATATAAGCCATATATCGATGGTGGAATATTTTGCGTGAGTAGAAGTTTGGCATTAAAAATGCCAATGGCTGATGTAGTTGCATGGGGTGAAGCAGAGGATGTAGAGTGGAGTTTACGTCTCTTAAATTCTGGTCACATTGTTGAATTGATTTTGGACTCGAGTGCAGATTCAATTACATGCAAAATGCCAAAATATAAAAAATACGGTCATACTATTATTTATAGAATTGGTTCTAAAATAAAAAAGTATGTAATGATTTTGCTACCGCGACTCTGTGGCTAATCCCACTAAAATCCTTTAAGTCTTGAAAGTGTATAATAAATTATTCTCTAAATTTTTTGGGATAGCTCTTGCAATTATTCCATTTGGAGCGATTTACTGGCCAGAATTTTTGGGTAGTCTGGCATCTTCACCTGCTGTCCCCCTTTTATTAATATTAGGTTTGATCCGAATTTTTACTCATCCGGCTAAAGATTATATGGCGCGACTTGCCAAAATATTAATAATTTGGGGCCTTGCGAACTCTGTATTTTCGTTATTGATATTTGGGTGGAGTTTTCTATATTTTTCGAAGTTGGGATCACATTTTCTACTTGCAATAGCTTGGCTTTCTCCATTTCTTTGTATTGAGCGTGTCTCTGAAAGACATTTAAAGCGTGGGGTTTATTTTGGTGTGTTGGTGTTAGCTATCGGATATTTTTTTAGTGATATATGGGTTGATTTCTTAAATACAAATATACGGGGATTTCTATTTTACAATGAATATGGTGAACTCGATGACGGTCGTGCGCGAGGTTTTAACAGTGAATCTTCACATTTCGCAGCTAATGTTGGACGTTATTTTTTTATTGCTTTTTTAATGATCGAGCATAAAAAAGAATATTCAAGAAATAGACTAATTTCATTTTTATGCTTTTTGGCAATTTGCTTAATTTTAACAAGTTCCAAGGGGGCTGCAATATCTATTGGGCTCGTAATAATAATGGTTTTAATTTCAGGCAAAGCTATTGGATTCAGTTTGCTGCTTCTCCCTTTATTGTATTATATTGCGGAAACACAACTTGATAATATAATTTTCGATATCGAGAATTTTACAAGTACATCAACTCGAGTAAGCATGTATTTTGCATCTATTTGGAGTTTATTGATAAATCCTTTTGGATATGGTTACTATGGATTTTATGGTGTTATGTCTATGTTTGGATCGAAGACACTAGAATTAATGTTTGGGATGCCGCTTCTGATGGGGGAATTTAATTTCATCGTAAATGAATTAAAGAATGTCTCATTTAAATCAACTTTTTTGGATTTTGCAGTAATTTTCGGAGTTCCATTTTTTTATTTTATATATAAAATAACATGTCGCATTAAAGTTTCGGATATGCGGGCTAGAGCTGGGCTGATTTATTTCTTTTTATCATCGTTGTCTGTTGAAGGGTATAACTCAATTACATTCTCATTGGGTATAGCTGTGCTTTTTTTAAATTATCCTCGTTATGAAAAAAATTAAAATTTTATATATAAACACATTTGACCCATACAAAGAAAATCATGGAGGTGCGACGGTCACTCGCAAAGAGCTGGAGCTGATTTCTGAGATCGCAGATGTTAGTGTATTATTTGGATCTCCGTTAAGAACACGATTTAAGAGACTAGATATACTAAAGTTTCTGAAAGATGTACTCATGGGGAAATCGGTAAAGCTAGCTTCTTACAGCGTTTTGAATAAGGATGCTAGTTTCTATGCTCCATATGATATAATATACTGTAATCATGACATGTCAGCCTATGATTATCAAATATTTGAACAACTTAAAAAGCCATTCATTATTAGGAAGCTTAATGCTGAATATAAGTTTTATAGTGCTAATAAATTATTTCAAAAAGTTGAGAGAAATAGAATAAGTCTATTTGAAAAGGAGGTCGGCTTGAGCGCAAGCTCAGTAATTCATTTGTCATCTACAGAATACGCAGAAGATGATTACAGCAAATTTAAGCATTTAATTTTCCCACCTCTTTTGCCTACTATTCATCTTAGCCCAAATAAATCCTTGGAAAATTATAATCATTCAGATCGACCCATTGACCTACTTTGTGTAACCAATTATGAATGGAAGCCTAATATGTATGGTTTTGATTGGTTTTTTGCTAATATTGCCCCAAAATTATCCCCAAATATCAATATTCATTTGGTAGGGAAAGGTAGTGATCGTTATAAAATGAATCGTGGTGTTACATCTCACGGATTTGTTAAAGATGTAGATTCATTTTATCGGCGATCAAAAATATTTATAGCGCCAGTATTGACAGGTGCCGGCATAAAAATTAAAAATTTGGAAGCAATGGTTAATGGAATCCCTATTATAACAACGCCTTTAGGTATTGATGGAATTGGTGATGTTTATGAAACTGGAGGCGCTTACATAGCATGTTCTGCTGAAGACTTTGTAAATGGCATTGAAATTTTAATGAGTGATGAAAAAAAATGTTGTTTGCAACAAATAGAAGCTAAAAAATGGATATTGAAAAATATTCCTAGTGAAAATAAATGGAAGCATGATATGTTTTGCCTGTTGAAAAGTGTGGTCGGAAATGAAAGTTTTGCAAATCGGTAAATATTTTCCTCCTGATGTTGGAGGGATTGAGACGGTAACTAAGATATTGGCGTCAGGTTTTCACGATGCCGGTATTAAGTCTGATGTTTTATGCTTCAGTTCCTCTTCAAAGACAATTATAGAGAATATTTCTGGTAGTAAAATTATTCGCGTGTCTACTTATGGAAAAATATTTTCTGTGCCATTATCGCCAGCGCTTATTTTATGGCTCAGACGAATTTGCAATGAATACGATGTTATTCATCTTCATTTGCCTAACCCAATGGCTGAGTTCGCCGTTTACCTTATACGGCCTAATGCTAAATTAATATTGCATTGGCACGGTGATGTAGATAATAGAAAATTCAGGTTTCTGACAAAGCTGTATTCTCCGCTTACAGGGTGGATAATAAATAGAGCTAGCAGAGTTATCGCAGCAACTACTGCTCATATAAAATTTTCTTATGCATACCATCTCATTAAAGGTAAAGAGGAAATTATTCCGTATCCATATGATACAGCAAGCTCTAAAGCAAGCTGTTCGTTTGTTTTAAATAGGGGTATTTCTATAGATAATAGGTTCGTTATATTGGCTGTTGGTCGTCTTATTTATTATAAAGGTTTTAATTATTTAATTGAGGCGGCCAAATATCTTGATTCCAATTGTTTGATTCTTATTGTTGGCTCTGGACCGCTGCAGCATCAACTACATTCGAAGATACAAAGTCTTTCATTGCAAGATCGTGTCATTTTGAGTGGAAAACTAGACGATGATGAGCTTGAGTATCTTTTTAAAAAATGTGATATTTTATGCTTGCCTTCGATCTATCGTGGTGAAATGTTTGGTATGGTTCAATTAGAGGCAATGGCGCATGCTAAACCTATAATAAATACTTGTATCCCTTATTCTGGCGTTCATGAGGTTAGTATCGATGGAGTGACTGGTATTACTGTTCCCGTTGAAAATTCACTAGCTATTGCAAATGCAATATTGGAGTTGAAATCTAACGGACCACTCCGCACTAGGATGGGCCTAGCTGGTTTTGAACGGGTTAGAGAATCATACGAAAAATCTGTTGTTATTTCTAAAATTATCGAGTTATATAAATCAGTATTAGTAGTGAAAGGCTTTTCATGAGATTGGTTAATACTTTTGATGTCGAACCGTGGTGGGCAACTATTCCTGCATGTATTCCCATTGCTGAATGGTCAAGTATGCCTGATCGGAGTGAGCACCAAATGCATGAGTATTTGAATCTGTGTGATATTGCCAATGTAAAATGTACATTTTTTTTTGTTGCTTGGTATGCTCAAAAGTATCCATGTAGAGTTCGCGAAGTTATTGATCGTGGTCACGAAGTTGGTTGTCATTCATTGTTTCATGAAGATATTTCTCGACAATCAATTCAAGATTTCAATGCTAGTACGAAAAAAGCTAAATTAATTATTGAAGATGCTGCCGGGGTTTCTATTAATGCATATAGAGCTCCATCTTTTTCAATTCCATACTTAAATTATGATGCATATCTTAATGAATTAGCTAATATTGGATTTGATATTGATTCTTCAATATGTACAGCAATGCGTATTCATGGTGGTGGTTTTTCCCGAAAAGAATTCTCCTTGCCTATTAATTTAAAATTGCAATCTGGAAAAAGTATTTTTGAAATTCCTGTGCCTGGTGTAAGTTTTATGGGCAGAGAGATGCAATTTTTTGGAGGTGGCTATCTTAGAGTCGCCCCTCCTAAATTGATAAATAAGTTTATTAAAAAAGAGTCTTATCAGGTTTTATATTTGCATCCACATGATTTTGATCCTGACCTTCCTTCGCTTCCTAACATTGGAATTTTGGGGAATGCTCGTCGAAAATTGAGAATTGGAGATTTAAAGCAGAAAGTCTTGAATATCTTTGCTGGTTCTGATGTTTATTCATGCGGTGAAATAAGATGTTTGTCTTAGTATTAAGTCTTTGAATATAATTTTTTTGCGGGGATTCGATGGGCCAACTTGTTATAAAAATAGGATTTACATCTCTTTCGGCGTGGGAAAAAGAGCAGTGGGTAAAATTATTTCAAATATGTTTCTTGAAAAATGAAGGTCAGTCAAGAAATATATTTGCTAAATATGAATTAAATCCTGAGACTTCATGTTTTTGTTATATTTTGCACAATGATGAAATGGTGGCATGTTATTCCGGGATTATTCTTCAAATCAAAGATCAAAATGTGTTTCTTTCAACGGATACAATGTCGAATGGTGTTGTTCGAGATGCTACTGTTAAAATGGCTAAATTATTATATGCTGACTTGAAGTTGCGCAATGTTATTGCAGTTTGTGGATTTCCCAATAAAAATATCGCAGCTATTAGAATTCGTAAATTGGGCTGGAAAATTATCGGTGAAATTAACTATTACGTCGGCATCCCTTTGCTTTGGCGTTTTCTATTGTGTAGCAGGGGCGTGAGCAGTGCTCAAGCTTGGTATTTAAGAAGGCCTGGTATCGGTTTTTTTAATGCGGTAAATGGTTTCATAACTTTGCTCGGGCGAAACGGTTTGTATAAGGGAGCTTTCTTTTCCTTGAAATTGAGTTGTGGTACTAAGCCGCCCGGTTATTTCTTTATCCGTGTACCTTCACGTATTATTCAGCCGAAAAAATTTGGTTTTCTAATGCTTTCTTCGTGCGACAAAATGAATCAATTAATGTATGACTCATTTGATTTTTTAGACATGAATTCGATAGACGTTCCTTAATAAATTTGCTTGTTTTTAATTTGGAGAAATGAATGATTAAAAAAATTGCTTTGATCACTGGAGTTACAGGTCAAGATGGTGCTTATTTAGCTCATTTGTTATTGAATAAAGGCTACATCGTTTATGGAGCGTATCGTCGCACCAGCTCCGTCAACTTCTGGCGGATGGAGGAGCTTGGCATTCAGGGCCACCCAAATCTACACTTGGTCGAGTACGACCTGACCGACTTGGGTTCAAGCATTGCCTTAGTGCAAAAGGTTCAACCCGACGAAATCTACAACCTGGCTGCGCAAAGCTTTGTTGGTGTGTCGTTTGATCAACCCAGCACCACAGCGCAAATTACAGGTATCGGTGCACTTCACTTACTTGAAGCCATTCGCTTGGTCAACCCAATGATTCGCTTTTATCAAGCCAGTACATCTGAGATGTTTGGCAAGGTGCAAGCTATACCCCAGATTGAAAGTACACCCTTCTACCCACGCAGTCCCTACGGCGTGGCTAAACTTTACGCACATTGGATGACTGTCAACTACCGCGAAAGCTACAACATCTTTGGCTCCAGCGGTATCTTGTTCAACCACGAAAGCCCACTGCGCGGACGCGAGTTCGTGACTCGAAAGATCACCGATAGCGTGGCCAAGATCAAGTTGGGTCAGCTGGACTGCATGGAGCTTGGCAATTTGGATGCCAAGCGCGATTGGGGTTTCGCACAGGAATACGTCGAGGGTATGTGGCGCATGCTGCAGGCTGATGAGCCCGATACATTTGTGTTGGCAACAAACCGGACAGAGACAGTGCGCGACTTTGTGCGAATGGCATTTAAAGGCGCAGGCATCGCGGTGGACTTCAAAGGCAGTGAAGAAAAAGAAACCGCGATTGACACCGCCACCGGCAAGACGGTCATGCGCATTAACCCGAAGTTTTACCGCCCAGCTGAGGTGGAGTTGCTGATTGGCGACCCAGCCAAGGCAAAGGCCAAGTTGGGATGGGAGCCCAAGACCACCTTGGAGCAGCTGTGCCAGATGATGGTGGAAGCCGATTTGCGTCGGAATCAAGCGGGCTTTTCTTTTTGAATGAGTAGACTGGCAGTATGAGAATACTTTTGACAGGTGCGGCCGGGTTTACCGGCCGTTTTTTTAAGTCTGCGGCCGAGGCTGCAGGACATCAAGTGCTGCCTTTACAGGCCGATTTGACAGACAAAGCGGCCGTGTCATTAGAGGTGCTGCATGCACAACCCGATGCGGTGGTGCATTTGGCTGCCATCAGCTTTGTAGGTCATGCGGATGACACGGCGTTCTATGGTGTCAATGTGGTGGGCACCATGAATTTGTTGGCTGGTTTGGCGGCCTTGCCTGTTAAGCCGTCTAAAGTTTTGTTGGCCAGCAGTGCCAATGTTTATGGTAATTGCGATGCGTCTCCCATTACAGAGGATCAGCCAGCGTGGCCTGTGAACCATTACGCCATGAGCAAACTGGCCATGGAACTCATGGCACGTACTTACTTTGATCGCTTGCCGATTGTCATCATGCGTCCGTTCAACTACACGGGGCCAGGTCAAGCCTCTAATTTCTTGATTCCCAAGCTCGTGAGTCATTTCGCCCGACGTGCACCCGCCATTGAGTTGGGTAACTTGCATGTGGAGCGTGAGTTCAACGATGTGCGCATGGTGTGCTGTGCATATTTGGCGTTGCTGGAAAAAGGGCAGTCTAGTGAAATATATAACGTTTGCTCAGGTCAGGCCTATACTTTGCAAAATGTAGTTAGCATCTTGTCTGACCTAACAGGGCATCATTTAGAAGTGCTGGTTAATCCTGCTCTTGTCCGAGCCAATGAGGTGCAACGCTTGTGTGGTAGTTCTATGAAAATTTCGAAGCACATTGATTTTTCACCAATGATCTCTTTGCGGGATACATTAAAATTAATGTTAATGGAAGTGTCGGGCTAACTAGTGGATGTGATCTTTTTAGGTGTTTATAAATCAAATTAAATTTGTTTGAGTATGGAAAATTTACAATTAATTTTCGATAAGTTTGAGCGGTATTTTTTAGCTAATCATTTGTTTTATGTTGCTGTAATTTTTGCACTGATTTTAAATTACTGGATTTTCCCGAAAAAAATTCGACCAATTTACTCTAGAAGGCAAATGCTAAATGATTTTATTCTGTTTTTTATTCCGTTAATGCCTGTCGTGTCTTCTGTTTGGAATTTTATTTTTAGTCTGGGTTTGAGTTCGGTTTCTGTTGCTTCTTGGTTTAAAATAAATTTTTTAATTATTGATGTTTTGGTATATTGCTTGTTATCATCTTTTGTTGGGTATTGGGTTCACAGATTATTTCATTTGAAATTAAGTTGGTATATTCATCGGCTTCACCATAGTGGGCGTGATTTCAATGTAATTTTAAAATTTAGAGCCAATCCTTTTGAACTAACGGTGCATTCCCTTTCGTTTCTGCTGATTTATTCGGTCGTTTCATTTGAGGTTTATGTATATACTTTTGTTGGTGCATTAAGAGTTTTTCATGAAATGCTGCTGCATGGTGATGGTGTGAAAAATTTTCCACGATTTATTCGAGTAATATTTGTCACTCCGGAAAATCACAAGGTGCATCACTTGTTGGAGCCAGTTAATCCAAGAGGTGTTAATTTTTCAAATGATTTGGTTATTTGGGATAAGTTGTTTAAAACCTACTGCGGTAATTCCGGGGCTAATGGTGAGGTCGGCGTCCGATTTGATGGTGGAGATTTGGTGGAGGAAAGATTTTTTTTGAAAATGGTATTTGATGATATGAAGGATTTGGGTAGTAATTTGTTGAATCTATTAGGGAGGTATTTTTTCAAAAAATGATCATGTTGGGTTTGAATAATTCAATATGTAGCTTAGGCTTCATGATTTTTTAATATCAATGTTGAATTGCTGTTCTTGATAATTCACTGGCGTTGCTTTGCATGGGGCGCGAGTGAAGGAATTGCTGTGACATATTGGCGAAAATTAGTGCTGCTTGTCTGGGGGCTGGCCATGGGCTTTGTGACGGTATTGGCTTTGCTGCCTGTTGAGCATTTGCAGTTGCCGGTGTTCGACTGGTGGGACAAGGCGCAGCATGCTTTGGCGTTTGCGGTGCTGACAGTGGGCGCATGCTTGCTTTGGCCGCGTGCCACTGTCCGCGTGGTGGTGGGCATGATCTCTTACGGTGCTGCCCTGGAGATGGCCCAGTGGGCCGTGGGCTGGCGCTTTGCAGAGTGGAGCGATTTGTTGGCAGACGCTGTGGGGGTTGTCGTGGCAGTGGGTTTGATGAAGTGGGGTGACAGCTTTTCTTTGTCATACCGGGCTTGACCCGGTATCCATTCCCGTTGTTTGCCACAAACCGCCTTCGGGCGGTTTTGTTTTTTCCAAGATAGCATGGCGCTATGAATAACTCTTGCACGCAAAGCGCTTGAACATGATCGACCAGCATGCTGTCGATGCCTCCAACTGGGTTGTGGTGGTGGGGCGTAATAATTTTGCGAAGGCTTCGCACTCGCTGCAGCAGATGATTCGGGATTTGCAGTCTGATGGTTTTGCGGTGCATACCTTTGAGACTCGCAAGGTGCAACGCTCGCAGCGTCTGAACGCTTGGCTTCAGGCCCTGTGGGGCGGAGTTGTGGTGCGATGGTCGGCTCGATACCCCCATAGACGGTGGTTGCAAAAATGCTTCAAAGCGGCGTGGTTGCTGGTGCATCCTTCGCAGTGGGATTTATCTCACTTGAAGGGGCTAACTGCGAACGATGTTGCGGCCGCCGAGTTGTGCCAGTTGCTGCAAAGCTGGCACCAGCAATGGCCACAGAGGTGGATTAACGTGTTGGCCCACTCCGCGGGGGGCATTGTGGCTTGCCGGGTCGAAGATCAGCCTAACTTGAGGCGGGTGGTGTGTTTCGGTTACCCGTTTAAACATCCGCAACATGGCGAGGAGCCTTTTCGGACATCTCACTTGCTGCAGATGCGCAAGCCGGTCTTGATGATCCAGGGGGTGCGTGACGAATATGGCAACGCCCAACAGGCCCAGCGTAGCTACAAGCTGTCGGACAGTATTCGCCTTGTCGATATAGATGCCGACCACAACTGCGATGACCTGACCGCAGGCGAGTACCAACGCACCCTGAAGCAGGTAGTTGAGTTCTTCAAAGAATCGGGGTCGAACAATCGGGGTCAGATCCCGATTGTTTGGGGTGCTTGCTGGACCCCGGGTCTTCGCCCGGGGTGACAGTTTTTGTTTGTCATACCGGGCTCGACCCGGTATCTGGTCGCGTGGTGTGGCCAATGTCAGCTTGGATCGATCACCAAGACATTAAGATCGTACAACTTTTAAAAATTACAGAATTCCGATATGACCATTCTTGTGACTGGCGGCGCCGGCTTTATTGGGGCTAACTTTGTGCTGGACTGGTTGGCGGCCAGCGATGAGCCGGTGGTGAATCTGGATAAGTTGACCTATGCCGGCAACCCCGAGACGTTGGCCAGTTTGCAGGGTGACCCGCGACACATTTTTGTGCAGGGCGACATTGGCGATGCGGCTTTGGTGAGCCGTTTGCTGGCCGATCACAAGCCCCGTGCAGTGGTCAATTTCGCGGCCGAGAGCCATGTGGACCGTTCGATCCATGGGCCGGGTGATTTCATCGAGACCAACATCATGGGCACCTTCCGTTTGTTGGAGTCGGTGCGGGGGTACTGGATGGGCTTGGCCGATGCGCCCAAGGCGGATTTCCGCTTTTTGCATGTGTCGACCGACGAGGTGTATGGCTCGTTGAGCAAGGACGATCCGGCTTTTGCCGAGACGAACCGTTATGAGCCCAACAGCCCTTACAGCGCGAGCAAGGCGGCCAGTGACCATTTGGTGCGGGCTTGGCACCACACCTATGGCTTGCCGGTGTTGACGACCAATTGCAGCAACAACTATGGGCCGTATCACTTTCCAGAGAAGTTGATTCCGCTGATGATCGTCAACGCTTTGGCGGGCAAGGCGCTGCCGGTGTATGGCGATGGCATGCAGGTGCGTGATTGGTTGTATGTGAAGGACCATTGCAGCGCGATTCGCACGGTGTTGGCCGTTGGCCGTTTGGGTGAGACGTACAACGTGGGCGGCTGGAACGAGAAGCCGAACATCGAGATCGTGAACACGGTGTGCAAGTTGCTCGACGAGCTGCGTCCCAAGGCCGATGGCACGAGCTACAGCAGCCAGATCACGTATGTGACGGACCGCCCGGGCCATGACCGCCGTTATGCGATCGATGCACGCAAGCTGGAAAAAGAACTGGGCTGGAAGCCTGCCGAGACCTTTGACACGGGCATTCGCAAAACGGTGGCGTGGTACTTGGCCAACCCCGATTGGGTGGCCCATGTGCAAAGCGGTGCTTACCGCGAGTGGGTGAGCAAGCAGTATGCGGGAGCAGAAAAATGACAAACCGTAAAGGCATTATTTTGGCGGGTGGCTCTGGCACCCGTCTCTACCCCGTCACGCAGGCTGTGAGCAAGCAGCTGATGCCGGTGTATGACAAGCCCATGGTGTACTACCCGCTGACGACGTTGATGTTGGCGGGCATCAAGGATGTGTTGTTGATCAGCACGCCGCAGGACACGCCGCGCTTTACCGAGCTGTTGGGTGATGGCGGTCAGTGGGGCATGAACATTCAGTATGCGGTGCAGCCCAGCCCCGATGGGCTGGCGCAGGCCTTCATCATTGGCAAGGATTTTGTGGGCAATGACCCGAGCGCCTTGGTGTTGGGGGACAACATTTA